>Ga0315908_10000034_pt1 | contig 116816 bp, 100 predicted proteins | sample LakEriMetagenome_12_FD_203520 | JGI IMG/M metagenome (GOLD analysis project Ga0315908, IMG submission 203520) | Freshwater fungal communities from buoy surface, Lake Erie, Ohio, United States - Buoy 4 MA124 | ecosystem: Environmental > Aquatic > Freshwater > Lake > Lake biofilm | place: USA...
CTTCCGATCTTGTTGGATGAGATTATCCGCAAAACGAGCGGTGATGTCATCGATGGAAAGATTGTGTTTGAGTTGTACGATACGTTTGGTTTTCCCGCCGACCTCACGGCGTTGATTGCTGCTGAGGGCAAGAAGCGCATCGATCAGCTCGGCTTTGAAGCGGAATTACAAAAGCAGAAGGAGCGCAGCCGTGCGGCAACCAAGTTGGAAACGGAAGACTGGGTGACGCTGGAAGAAGGTGAAACCATGTTTGTCGGATACGATGAGTTGGAGTGTGACACGAAAATTTTGCGCTATCGAAAAATTAAGGCGAAAGGGAAGGAGTCGTTTCAGCTTGTGCTTTCACGCACGCCGTTTTACGCGGAAAGTGGCGGACAGGTGGGCGATCAGGGACGATTGGTTTCAGCCAACGAGCAGGTGCACATTGTAGATACGAAGAAGGAGAACAACTTGATTGTGCACTTCACCGACAATTTGCCAGAACATCCGCAAGCTGTTTTCCGCGCGGTGGTCGATAGTGCGCGTCGTGTGAGCATAACGTCGAATCACAGCGCAACGCACTTGTTGCATGAAGCGCTGCGTGAAGTGTTGGGCACGCATGTGGAGCAGAAGGGCTCATTGGTGAGTTCGGATTACTTGCGTTTCGACTTTTCGCATTTCGCGAAAATGAGTGACGAAGAAGTGGCGCGTGTGGAGTTGTTGGTGAATGAGCGCATCCGCAAGAATTTCCCGTTGGAAGAAAATCGCGCCATGTCGATTGACGATGCGCGCAAGACAGGAGCAATGATGCTCTTCGGTGAAAAATATGGGGATGTGGTGCGTGTAATTAAGTTCGGCGACAGCATCGAATTATGTGGTGGAACCCACGTGCGCAGCACCGGAGAAATCGGCATGTTCCGTATTCAAAGCGAAGGTGCGGTAGCAGCGGGCGTTCGCCGCGTTGAAGCGATTTCAGGCGATGGTGCGTTTCAGTATATCAACTCTGAGTTGGAGACGCTGGACCAGGTTCGTCAGGTATTGAAAGCAAAAGATGTGTTGAAGTCGATTGCAGATTTGCAAGCGCGCAACGCGGATTTGCAGAAGCAACTGGAGAAGCTTAACAAGGAGAAGGGCGCTCAGGTGAAGCAGCAGCTCAAGTCGAAAATTACCATGGTAGGCGATGTTGAATTCCTTGCCGAGCATGTGGATCTGGATGCTGCCGAACTCAAGGATGTTGCCTTTCAACTGAAGGGAGAGCATGCGAAGTTGTTTGGCATGTTTGCCTCACAGGCGAGCGGCAAGGCAACGATCACGTGTGTCATTTCAGAGGCACTTGCTGCAGAGCGCAGTTTGAATGCCGGCAACATCATCCGCGAGTTGGCCAAGGAGATCAATGGCGGTGGTGGTGGTCAGGCGTTTTTCGCCACAGCCGGCGGCACGAATGCGGCGGGGTTGAGCGTGGTGCTGGAGAAGGCGAAGGGGTACATTTCTTAAGGCGAGCTTCTGCCCTTTTTATGATGAAGGGGTTAGGGGTGAAGGGTGAAGGGTGAAGGGTGAGGTTCGCGCCCCTATAATCCTACAATCCTGTAATCCTACAATCCTCCCTCACAAACACAACGTCCTTCCGCCATCCACGGGCACGTTGATGCCGTTGATGTAAGAGGCGGCCGGTGATGCGAGGAATGCAATCGCGTTTGCTATCTCTTCGGGAGTGGCCAATCTCTTCATGGGAACTTCTTCTGCCATTTCATGTGCTACGGCTGATGCTTCTAGTCCTGCTTTCGATGCTTTGTTTTGAATGATCTGTTCCAGTCGTCCCGTTTGCGTGGCGCCGGGAAGCACATTGTTTACGGTGATATTGTAGCGACCGAGTTCCATGGCGAGTGTTTTCGACCAGCTGGCGACAGCACCGCGAATCGTATTGCTTACGCCCAAATTCGGAAGTGGTTGTTTGACAGATGTGCTGATCACGTTGATGATGCGACCGTATCCCGCTGCTTTCATGCCGGGCACCAGCGCTTGCGTGAGGAGTTGATTGCAGATGAGGTGCGCGTTGAAGGCCTGACGAAAAGCGTCGATCGATGCCTCGATGGCCGGCCCGGGATTCGGGCCACCGGTATTGTTCACCAGAATGTGTGCGCTATCATTTTTGACAAACGATGCAATGGCTTCTTCCACTGTTTGCGGATGCGCAAAGTCGGCTACGAGATAGCCATGCTGTTGCGACGCAGGCACAGGTAATGCGGTCAGTGTTGCTTTCAACTTTTCTTCATCGCGTGCAACAAGAATGATGCGCGCACCCATCGATGCGAGTTCTTGCGCCGCTGCGCGTCCAATGCCTTGCGTGGATCCGCACACTACGGCGGTTTTTCCGGTAAGATCGAGATTCATGAACCAAATTTAAGGAGGAAGGGCGAAGGGCGAGTGGCGAGTGGCGAGGGGCGAGGGGCGAAGTGGAATCACGCAGTCTTCTTCGCCCTTCGTCCCTCGCCCTTCGCACTTACGAAATCTTGCTCCAGTCCGTTTTCTGCTTTTTCAAGCTCATCAAATGCTCACGCAGCAAGCGGTTTTGTGGGAGTTCGAGCGTTGCGTCATCGTCGAGAATTTCAAGGGCGAGTTCGCGTGCTGCAGAGAGCATGATTTGATCTTTCGCGAGATCGGCGATTTTCAAATCCAGTACGCCGCTTTGCTGCGTGCCGGATAAATCGCCAGGTCCGCGCAGGTTGAGGTCGACTTCCGCGATTTCAAAACCGTCGTTGGTGCGCACCATCGTTTCCAAACGCGTGCGACTGTCCTTGCTGATTTTGACGCCGGTCATGAGGATGCAATAGCTCTGTTCTGCACCGCGACCAACACGCCCGCGCAATTGATGCAGTTGTGAAAGCCCAAAGCGTTCGGCGCTTTCAATCACCATCACCGAAGCATTGGGCACGTTGACGCCCACTTCAATCACGGTTGTAGCAACGAGAATCTGTGTTTTGCGCTGAATGAAGTTTTGCATCTCATAATCGCGTGCTTCGCTTTTCATCTGTCCGTGCACAATACTTACGTGGTATTGCGGCATCGGAAAGCGACGCACGATGGATTCATATCCATCCTGAAGGTCTTTGTAGTCCATCGCTTCGCTTTCTGCGATGAGCGGATACACGATGTAAATCTGACGCCCTTTTTTGATTTCATTTTCCATGAAACCAAACACTTCCAAACGTTTGGCGTCTGTTTTCCATTCGGTCTTGATGGGCTTTCTTCCCGGTGGTAATTCATCAATGACGCTGATGTCCAGGTCGCCGTAGAGTGTCATGGCCAGTGTGCGTGGAATGGGCGTTGCGGTCATCACGAGAACATGCGGCGGCAGTGCTGCTTTTTTCCAGAGCGAGGCTCGTTGAGCTACACCAAAGCGATGCTGCTCGTCGATGATGCACAAGCCCAGATTTTTGAATTGCACCGTTGGTTCAATGAGGGCATGTGTTCCAATGATGAACGGAATGGAGCCGTCTTCCAGGCCTGCATGAATCACTTTGCGTTCCGCGCGGGAGGTTGATCCTTTGAGCAGATGCACGGCGATGCCGGTTGGCTCGAGCAGTTCTTTGATGGAAGCGAAATGCTGCAGCGCGAGAATTTCGGTGGGCACCATTAAACACACCTGGTAGCCGTTGTCGATGGCCAGCAGCGCGGAGAGCAAGGCCACAATTGTTTTTCCGCTGCCCACGTCGCCTTGAATCAGGCGGTTCATGTGATGGCCGCGTGCAACGTCGGCGCGAATTTCTTTCATCACACGTTTCTGTGCGCCGGTCAGTTCAAAGGGCAGGTAGTTTTGATAAAAGGAATTGAAGAGTTCGCCCACTTTCGAAAACACAACCCCTTGCACATGCTTGGTTTGCGCGAGTTTGGTTTTTCCCAGTTGCAATTGCAGGAAGAACAGCTCTTCGAATTTGAGTCTTCTCCTCGCTGCTTCTAACAGTTGAACGGTAGACGGAACATGCACTTGTACGAGTGCCTCCGAGCGAGGCATGAGTTTGAATCGCTCCAGGATATGCTGTGGAAGATTTTCTGGAATGTGCCCTTTCACCTCTTCGATAAGTTGCTTGGTCAGCTTAGCAATGCCATTGCTGTGAAGCCCTTTTGCCGAAAGTTTTTGTGTGGTGTTGTAAACGGGTTTGAGTTCGCTCCCTTGTGTGATGCGCGCATCTTCGAGCAGTTCAAGTTCAGGATGCGTGATGTTGTATCGCCCTTTGAACTCCGTGGGTCGTCCGTAGATGACATACGGTTGGTTCAACTTCAAACTGTCGCGCAGCCATGCCGGCGATTTAAACCAGACAAGTTCAATGTCCCCGCTATCGTCGCGAAATACTGCCGTGAAACGTTTGCCTCCGCCGACACCGATTTCACGTGTGGAAATAATCTGTCCCATCAACTGCACATTAGCCGCTTCACTTTGGATGTCGGCAATGCGTGTGATTTGAGAACGATCGATGTACCGAAAGGGAAAATATTCGAGCAGTTCTTGCCGATTTGAAATACCCAGCTCGGCTTTGAGCACCTCAGCACGCTGAGGTCCTACGCCTTTGAGGTAGAGTATGTCGTTGGCAAGCATGCTACGAAATTAGGTTGAATGCAGGATGAGCGGAGCTATAAATTATGCCACCGGGTATGCTTATTCCTTTTGTGCGGTATCCATCAGAATGGTCACGGGTCCATCGTTGACTAAGGCCACATCCATCATGGCTCCGAAGGTTCCCGTAGGGATGGGTTTGCCGAATTCACGCTCCAGGTTTTGGATGAAATATTCGTAAAGTGGAATAGCTACTTCGGGCCTTGCCGCTCGAATGAAAGACGGCCTATTGCCTTTTTTGGTTTGGGCGTGCAAGGTGAATTGGCTTACGACCAGGATGTCGCCCTCGACTTGGCGAACATCGAGATTCATTTTGTCTTCATGGTCTGAAAAAATCCGCATGGCCAGGATTTTTTGCACGAGCCAATCAGCGTCTTCTCGGGTGTCATTTTCTTCAATTCCCAGCAGGATGAGCAACCCCATGCCGATCTCGGCGGTAACGGTACCTTGAATGGTGACGGAAGCGCGGGAAACCCGTTGAATGACTATACGCATGGTGTTTGGATTGTGGCCAGCAAGATTAATCCAAAGGCTTTTTCAATCGGGTATCGAGTTGATATCCATTGAAAATTTAGAGCCCGGAAAAAAAATTGGTGTTCTCGTGAACCGTATGCCTCAATGGTTGGTTATATACACCGAAGACTCTCCCAATTCAAAGTGGGTAGGTTTTGGTTAAAGGTTTAGTGACATGGGGCTGCCAATGGGCGGCCTCTTGTTTTTTATACCCTGTACTAGGCTTGATTGACTAAGTTTGAGCGTGAAAATCAATAATCGATGAGAGGCTTCATTATTCTTTTTTGCTGTGTATGGTCGTCTACCGCTGTGGCGCAGTGCTTTTCGTTTTTTACCCTAAATGCTGTTGGCACTAATGCAACGGCAGTGTTTGAAGGCTCCGGAGCTGAAAATCCATTGTATGTGATTGATTGGGGCGACGGTCAGATTGACACGTCACTGGTTCCCGTCATGGAGCATAGTTATGCCACGGATGGTTATTATGTGGCCACCTATTACTATTCCGATCAGAATGATCCCAATTGTTCATTTTACAGTTTTGAGGCCTTTATTCTTACAGGGGCTTCGTGTAGTTTAAATGTACAGACGACTGCAATAGCCCAGGCGGTGGTAGTGGAGGCGCTGGCTCAAAACACTTCTGTTCCGCTGGTCTCAATTGATTGGGGCGATGGTTCACCGCTTTTACTCGATAATAATGGTATCCACGCGTATGCTAGCCCTGGATTGTATGAAGTGTGTGTATCCTTGGTCGATGGTGATCCTGCTTTTCCGTGTGACCTTACCGAATGTCAGATGGTGGAAGTTCTCGGAACGCAGGGGAGCTGTGAAATTTCCTTTGAACCTACTATTCAAGGGCAGCAGGTTTCGTTGGTGTTGAATACACCGGGACCTGCAGATACACCTTACTGGATTGACTGGGGTGATGGCACCTATTCGGATTATCCTGCGGTAACTCATACGTATAACGTCCCGGCCTATTACACCATTTGCCTGTATTACGGTGAGCCCGGTGATTTGTCGTGTCAGGCTTCATTTTGCCAGGAAATATTTATTGATCCTTTCGCCTCAGATTGTGTGTTGCAGATGGTGCCGTTAGTTGATGGACCTGATGTCGATCTACAAGTCCTGGCTGCAGGTGCTGACGCGCCCATTTTCTTCGTGGATTGGGGAGATGGGAGTGATGGTGAGTTCGGCTTTCCGCAAGGCTATACCTATAATGCTTCCGGTACCTACCTCGTATGCATCAGTTATACGGATAGTCTAAATCCCATAGGCTGCCAGCTCAATGATTGCCAGGAAGTCACCGTTGAAGTAAATGCAAATCCGTGCACAGTATCGCTGGCCGTAGTCAATGTTGGACTTGAGAATACGTATTCGTCGCTGGCTGTGGGAGAGGGCGCGGCACAGCCTTTCTATACCATTACTTGGGGCGATAACTCAGCTGCTTTGCTCGCGAATTCCGGTGAATACACTTATGCCAATCCGGGTGCTTATGAAATTTGTGCTACGTATGGCGACTCTTTAAATCCGGAATGCAATGCAACCGCTTGTGAGACGGTCAACGTATTGGCTTCGGTTGAAGAGTTGACTGCGCATCTGCATTTGCAAGCCTCACCGATTCCGTTAACGAATGAAACCATCATTGAATTTCAAGTGCTACAGCCCGGTAAAGTTCACATCGCCGTGTATGATGTATTTGGTCGCTGCGTGGCAACTGTATTCACCGGCGAGACAGGCCAAGAGTTGCATCGCTTGCGCTGGGATTCATCTGCATTGGCTCAAGGTCAATACACTCTTTGCTTGACTAGTCGAGGTATCCGGCGAGTTGTGCCTTTGATGAAGTGATTACTCTTTGATGAATCTGCGGTAAACGTCGCCTTTTGCTGTTGCGAGGCGGAGCATATAAACACCGGGATTCAACATGCGAATGTCTGCGCTTGAATGCATGGTTGCAGCATCAATGGTAGTATGAATTCTTCCATCAGTTCCATAGATCCAGCCTGCAAGAATGGGCTCACCGTGAGTGTCAAGGGTGATTTTTTCATGAGCTGGATTGGGGAATAGGGTCAGTTTGATTTCGCTTAAAGCACCAATGTTATTCGGTGTTTCTTCTTGCACGGCTGCGGCAACGATGGTGATGGGAATGGCAACTACATTGTTGGTTTCATTGGATTCAGCTGTCGTGTTGGACGCATCGCATCGCAAGAGGATGTACCTATTGCCGGGGTTATTCGGAATGATGTAAGTGATGTTTTCTGCTTCCGCTCCGATACTGGCAGTGAAGGTAGAAATGTCGCTGCCGATATAAGTGTCGGTTGATTCCCACACGGCATCAGGACTCAAGCGGTATTGTAGTGAAGAGTAGCTATTGGCCGATGCAAGCGGATTGCGGTTCTGTGTGCCGTTGATGGTGATGGTTTGTCCAACGGTGGCGGTATTCGCGCTGATGCTAGCTCCTGTGATGAATACATCGGGAAGTGTTGAGCCTGTGGAGACCGTTATGGGTATCACCGTAAGGTTGTTGTTTTCATTGGATTCACTGATTTGACCGCTGGCATCTGCCATGATGAGAATGTAGCGTGAGCCTGTTCCTGACGGAATGGTATAGGTGATGTTTTCTATTTCGGAACCGATGCCGCCGCCTAAGAGTGATGCGTCCGTTCCAATCACTACATCATCAGCCGACCAAATTCCATCAAGTGAGTAGCGATATTCCAGTGTGGATGTAATCGCAGCGGTTGATGCCAAAGATGTGTTCTGCGTGGCTTGAATGGTGAGGGTTGTACCCACGGTTGGTGTTGATGACGAAACGCTTGTGCCGGAGGCGAAAATGTCGGGGATTCCAGTGGTTTGGGGAAGGCAAAGTTGCAGGGCCGCGCGCATGTTGACTCGACCATAGCCGAGCTCATTGCTCCAGGTACTGAGGTTTTGAGTGTTGTTGTTGGTGTATGCATAACCGCCAACTTTCTCGCAGCTTTGAGCCAGGTACTGTTTTACTTGGGCTGCGGTGAGATTGGGATTAGCTACGATCATAAGCGCACCAACACTAGCGGCAACAGGAGCTGCGGCGCTTGTTCCGCTGAAGTAGGTGTTGTCGCCGGTGCTGTATCCATTCGCGCCTGTAATATCGGTTGTCGCGATAGAAGAACCCGGTGCAGAAAGCGTCAGTGCCGGACCATAGTTGGAAGTGGTTGAACGCAAGTCCTGACCGGTGGTAGCCCCTACAGCAATTACATTTCCGTAAGATGCCGGATAGTTGGTCCAGGATGATAGGCCGGCATTTCCGCTGCTGCCGAATACCGGAATGCCTTTATTGCTGCGGCCTTGGGTGAGTGCACTTTGAATAGCATTGTAAAACGCAGTTTGATACGTGGTAGAACCAAACGACATGGAAATGGCAGCGGTAGTGCTCAATGAAATCGCGCGATTGATGGCTGAGGCCTGAAAAGAGGAGCTGGTTGAAAATGTACCGGACGAAGTTGTGTTGTAACCAATGCGAATGACTTGAAGCCAGAGTTTGTTTTTACCTAGACCTGCAGCGCTGATCGCGTTGTTGCAAATTGCGCCGGGTATTCCGGCAACGGCTGTTCCATGCTTGTCTAGAGTTGCATTTGAATAGACATTCGTTGTTTGATTCGTTGCGTTGTAGCGATCAATGAATCGTCCGCTCAGGTCGGCGTTGAGGGTGTCGAAGCCAACTCCTTCAATAACGGCAATGGACATGTTGGCTGCTCCGACAGGTAATAGATTCCAACCTTCGTCTGCATCGATGTCTTTATCGGTCGATTGAGCAATATGCCATGATGTGTTGTACAGTGGATCATTCGTTTGATGAGATTGACACACGATAATTTCATCTGCAAAAACATCCTTCACTCCTGAGATGGCAAGGCATTGCTCTTTGAAGGATTCATAGTCGGTGCCGAGTGGAATGCGCACGGATATCCACTGCAATTGTTCGAGATGTTGCTCAACAGCGCAGTTGAGTTGTTTCGCGATGCGATTGGGATCCGAATTGTTTTCCAGCGCAAGGATTACTGAGCCGGTCGGGTAGATGGGTGATCCATGTATGTCTTTGCGCGCAACAGAAACAAAAGCGGTGCTATCGATTGAGTGCGCAAAGTTCAAGACGGCATTTTCAGAAAGCGTGCTTTGAATGACAGCGCAGTGTGTGGGTTGATGCAGACTAACCACACTTATTTCTTCAGGCCATTGCAGAGTATCGAGCGAGATTTCATCATTGAATCTCACGACCCATTCCCGCTTGAGCTGTTCATTCGATAAGGAGAAGTACCACCGTGAAATGCCCAACAGGAGCATACATACCACAAGGGAATACCGGAAATGGGCGTTCCATTTCATGTTGTTTAAAGTATTTGGTTAGGTTAAACAAAACACACCGACCTGCAATGAGGCCGATTTTCAATCATGCACGTGGTCGTGGTAGCACGCACGCTAATCGAATACTAATACAACACGAATAGTTCTTAGCTTGGGTAGTGGCTAAAAGGATTGCGAATATACGTTTACATTACTGATGTAATGAAATTAACTTGGATTATGCCATCATTGCCTCTGCAATGCTCTGTTCATACAGTGCACGGTAATCTTCTATGAACCCGAAGTTTTCTTCGTCGATGGTGACACGGCCCTTCGTGACGTGGCCTAGCAACATCACTTGCACGCCGCTCTCACCTACGAAGTCGAGGAATTCTTCTTCGTAATCTTCCACAACAGTCACAGCAATGCGGCTTTGTGATTCGCCAAACAAGAATGCATCACGGCGAATTTCACTGTCAGTTACGATGTCGAAACCAAGCGAGTTGGGCAACGCCATTTCGCACAGAGTCACAAACAAACCACCGTCGCTCACGTCATGCGCAGAGCTGATGTAGTTGTTCCGTATCAAAGCCTTCATACATTGCTGCAACGTGAATTCTTCTTCGAGATCAAAAAAAGGTGCCGGCGAATTTTTTACACCGTGGAATGAATAGAGGTACTCGGAGGAATTGATATCGTTGCGCGGAACGCCCAGCAAGTAAATGAGGTCGCCCTTGTATTTGAAGTCGAGAGTGGTTTGCAAGCTCTTGTCTTTCATCACACCGAGCATGCCAATGGTTGGTGTTGGAAATACCGGCGCAGCAGAGCCGTCGGCATTGACGGTTTGGTTATAAAAGCTGACATTACCGCCGGTTACCGGAGTTTCGAAACGTTTGCATGCCGCACCCATGCCTTTGATTGCACCAACGAATTGCCAGTACACTTCAGGGTTGTAGGGATTGCCGAAATTGAGGCAGTTGGTGATGGCGCTTGGTTCTCCGCCGGAGCAAACGATGTTGCGTGCGGCTTCGCAAACGGCAATCATGGTTCCGATTTCCGGATCCGCTTGCACGTAACGACCGTTGCAGTCAACTGAAAGAACTAAGGCCTTATTTGTATTTTTAATATTCACAATCGCCGCATCCGATGGTTTGTTGGTGCTCATGTTAGCAGTACCAACCATGCTGTCGTATTGTTCGTAGATCCATTTCTTGCTGGCGATGTTGTGGTTGGCCATCAGTTGACGCGCAACAACCACGAGATCTTTCGGCTCAGCAATCGAAGTGATGGTAAACTTTTTCGCTTCGCCATAGTATGCAGGTTCAGTGTATTCACGCTCATAGACGGGTGCACCACCGCCCAGCACGAGGCTCTTCGCAGGAATTTCACTCACCAATTCACCGTTCATGAAATAGCGCAGCGTGTTGCCTTCAGTCACATCACCGATGTGCACTGCATGCAAGTCCCACTTTTCGAAGATGCGATCGACCACCGCTTCCTGGCCTTTTCTTACCACGATGAGCATGCGTTCTTGTGATTCGCTCAAGAGGATTTCGAATGGTTGCATACCGGCTTGACGCGTGGGTACTTTGTCGAGGTGAATATCCATCCCCACGCCACCACCTGCGCTCATCTCAGATGTGCTGCAGGTGATTCCTGCGGCACCCATGTCTTGCATCCCAACGATAGCGTCGGTTTCAGCAAGTTCCATAGTGGCTTCGAGCAAGAGTTTTTCTTGAAACGGATCGCCCACCTGAACGCTCGGAAGATCCTTGGCGCTTTCAGCAGTGATGTCCTTTGATGCAAAGGAAGCACCTTTGATACCGTCCTTGCCGGTTGCTGAACCAACGATGAACACCGGGTTTCTGGGGCCTTTGGCTTTGGCGGAAATGATTTTTTTGGTGTCGATTAATCCTACAGACATCGCATTCACCAGGCAATTGCTTTGGTAGGATTCATCGAAATACACTTCGCCTCCTACCGTTGGAATACCGAATGCGTTGCCGTAATCACCAATGCCTTTCACCACGCCGCTCACCAACCATTTTGTGCGCGGGTTATCGAGTTTGCCGAAACGCAGCGAGTTCAGCTGCGCCACAGGACGCGCTCCCATCGTGAAGATATCGCGGTTGATTCCACCAACTCCGGTTGCCGCTCCTTGATAAGGTTCAATGGCACTGGGGTGATTGTGTGACTCGATTTTGAATGCGCAACCCATGCCATCGCCTATGTCGACCAGTCCGGCATTTTCTTCACCGGCTTTCACCAGCATGTGCGGACCGTCTTTGGGCAGTGTTTTCAACCACTTGATGCTGTTTTTATAGGAACAGTGTTCGCTCCACATCACGGAGTAGACGCACATTTCGGTGAAGTTGGGTGTGCGGCCGAGAATCTCTGTGATCTTGTCGAATTCATCGGGGCGCAGGCCCATTTCACGTGCTTGTTCGAGTGTGGCGATTTGTGTGGAGGCAGACATGTGGTTGGATTTTGAGGTGCGAATTTACACACGAAGGGGGTGACATGCGTCGACACTCTTGCAGGCGGCTGTGCGGGCGGGGTCGTGGACGCGCTGGTGAGGTGTGACTGCCAAGTGGGTGCTTATCTTTGGGGCATGCCTACTCATCCTAGCAAGTTGCCCCATGTGGGCACTACTATTTTCACCGTGATGTCGAAGCTCGCCATGGAGCATGGAGCGCTCAACCTTGGACAAGGGTTTCCCGGTTTTCCGATGGATCAGCGTCTGAGCGATTTGGTGCACACGCACATGATCGCCGGCCGCAATCAGTATGCACCCATGCCCGGTGTACCGGAGCTGAGAGCCGTATTGTCGAAAAAGATAGAAGCTGCTTATGGTCACGCGCACGATCCCGAGAGTGAGATAACGATTACTGCCGGAGGTACTCAGGCCATCTTTACGGTGATAACAGCCCTCGTTCACGCCGGCGATGAAGTGCTGTCATTTGCACCGGCGTATGATTGTTATGCACCGGCCGTTGAGTTGCAAGGGGCAACCATGAAATGGGTGAACCTAAGCTATCCCGATTACCGTATTGACTGGCAAGCCGTGCGTGCGCAGATTACCTCACACACGCGGATGATCATCATCAACACGCCGCATAATCCAACCGGTATGTGCATGACGGCCGATGATATGCTCGAGTTGCAAGCCATTGCCGAGGCGAATGATCTACTCGTGTTGAGTGATGAAGTGTATGAGCATATTGTTTTTGATGGCGGCAGACATGAAAGTGTTACGCGCTATCCGCAACTGGCCAAGCGCAGTCTGGTTGTGTATTCGTTTGGAAAAACGTTTCACAATACGGGTTGGAAAATGGGGTACGTATGCGCGCCCGCTGCGCTTACTGCTGAGGTGCGAAAGGTGCATCAATACAATGTCTTTTCTGTAAATACTCCTGTGCAGTATGCGCTTGCCGAATACATGTCGGATGCCGGAACTTACACGGGGATTTCGGAAATGTATGAGGCCAAGCGCGACCTTTTCGTGCAAGCATTGCACGGATCGCGTTTCGGATTGAAGCCTGCAGCAGGAACGTATTTCCAATTGCTCAACTACAGCGCGATAAGCGATGAAAATGATGTGGATTTTGCTAAGCGCTTAACATGTGAACATAAGATAACCGGCATTCCATGTTCGGTCTTTTTCCCCAATTTACAAGATGATAAGGTGCTGCGGTTCTGTTTTGCAAAGCAAGATGATGAACTGCAGCGTGCCGCTGAAATACTACAAGCGATATGAGTTCTATGAATGATTTACGCATCACACTCGTGCAGTCGGATTTGCACTGGGAAAATCGCGAAGCGAATTTGAAGCACCTGGATAACCACCTCGAGAAAATCAACGAGGCAACAGATGTTGTCGTCCTCTGCGAGATGTTCACTACGGGCTTTAGCATGGATGCCGAGCGCATCAGTGAACGACATGATGCTGAACATATGCGCACGTTGAACTGGATGCGCGATTGGGCGAAGCGATTAAACGCGGTGATTACAGGCAGTGTAGCGGTCAATGAAGAGGGAACGCATTATAATCGCCTCTATTGGGTCTTACCGGATGGACGCATCAATACTTACGACAAGCGACACACATTCACGTTTGCAAGTGAGGATAAACATTACGCAAAGGGCTTTTCACGTATCGTTGAAGAGTGGCGCGGTTGGCGCATTTGTCCGCTCATTTGTTATGATTTGCGTTTCCCGGTGTGGAGTCGTAATACCCTCATGGGTGGTGAGCCGGCCTATGATGTGTTGATATACGTTGCCAACTGGCCTGAAGTGCGCAGATCACCATGGCAAAAACTGTTGCTGGCGCGCGCCATCGAAAATCAATGCTATGTATGTGCCGTGAATCGCGTGGGAACCGATGCGAATGGGAATGTATATAGCGGCGACTCAGCGGCTATTGATCCACGCGGTGAGTACATGGCCCACTTCACCGATGGAAAGGAGCATGTGCATACGCTGTTTTTATCACGGGAATCACTGGATGATTTTAGAGAGAAGTTTCCGGTGTTGAAAGATGGTGATGGGTTCGAGATTTACACAAACCGGTAAATTGAGTTTAACCGTGAAGTCGCAGAGAATGCAGAAAAATAAATCCTCGCGTTCATTGCGCCTTTTTGGGTGAGCGAAAATGACCCATCCCCGGCCCTTCCCAAAAGGAAGGGAGAACCCCCTTCCGCTTGCTTCACGCTTATAAAGTTTACGATAGGGATTTGATCCACGAGCCCATCCCCGGCCCTTCCCAAAGGGAAGGGAGACCTATTCGCAAGATGCGCCGTGTGTTTACAAACGTTCAGGTTTCACAGAAATCGTTAGCGAGAAGGAACCTCCCTTCCCTTTGGGAAGGGTCGGGGATGGGTCAAAAACCCCAAACAAAAAGGGGCGCCCTCCGCGCCCCTCCATTTCACTATTTCACTATATCACTATTTCACCCCTCAACGATTTCCACCTTCGTCATCTTATCACCCTGACGAATTTGGTCAATGATATCTAACCCCTCTGTCACGCGACCGAAGCAGGTGTGGTTGCGATCCAGATGCGCAGTATTGGTGCGCGAGTGGCAAATGAAAAATTGAGATCCTCCTGTGTTTCTTCCCGCATGCGCCATACTCAATACGCCCCTGTCGTGGTACTGATTACCGCCGTCTAATTCACAGGGAATTTTGTAACCCGGACCACCGGTGCCAATGCCGTTAGGACATCCGCCTTGTATCACGAAGTCAGGAATGACGCGGTGAAAAGTGAGTCCGTCGTAGAATCCGCTTTCTGCGAGTTTAATAAAGTTAGCGACTGTGCCGGGTGCATCATTGTGGTAAAATTCAATGTGCATGTCGCCTTTGTCAGTATGGATGATTGCTTTTTTCATGGGTGCGAAGTTAACCAGGAAGATTTTGATTTAACCGCAAAGGGACGCTGAGTTAACAGAGCAATTATTCTCTGTAAATTCTGCGACTCTGCGGTTAAAACAATATCACAGCTTGCGCACAGCAGCCTTGAACTGACGACCACGGTCCTCGTAGTTTTCGAAGAGGTCGAACGATGCACACGCAGGTGAAAGCAACACCGTGTCGCCCTCGCGTGAAAGATCATACGATACACGAACGGCTTGGTCAGCAGTTTGAACATCGATGATCTGCGTTACTGTTCCCGCAAATGCCTTACGGATTTTGCTGCTGTCTTTGGTGAGGCATACAATGGCCTTCACCTTGTTCTTCACCAACTCGCTGAGGTCAGCGTAGTTGTTACCCTTGTCTTGTCCGCCTGCAATCCAAACCGTAGGCGTTTTCATGCTCTCCAGCGCATACCATGTAGAGTTTACATTGGTGGCTTTACTGTCGTTGATGAAGATTACGCCGTTGACCTTGGAGACATACTCGAGGCGGTGTTCTACATTTTCGAAGTTTTCGAGACTTTCACGCACAATCTCTTTGCGCAATTCGAAGATCATTCCGGCGACGCCTGCTGCCATGCTGTTGGCGAGGTTGTGCTTTCCTTGCAAGGCAAGTTCAGTCATTTTCATAGTTAACGTATTGTATTGGTTGATATGGATGATAAGTTGATCGTTGTTGACATAAGCGCCGCGCTCGCCAAAGGGTAGCTTTTCGCTTATGGTATAGGGAATGAGCTGCGCGGCAATCGTGCGCTCGCTGAGCTCCTTCATGATGACGGGATCATCAGCACAGAAAATAAAAATGTCATTCTCTGTTTGATTGTTGACAATGCGAAACTTCGAGTTCACATAGTTCTGAAAATTGTAATCGTAGCGATCGAGATGATCCGGCGTAATGTTGGTGAGAATTGCAACGTCCGCTTTGAACTCGAACATAGTGTCGAGCATGAAGCTGCTGATCTCAAGGACATAATAGTCGAAGTTCTTCTCGGCTACTTGCAAAGCAAAGCTGTTGCCGACGTTGCCTGCGAGGCCGACATTCAATCCTGCGTTTTTTAGAATATGATACGTCAGCAGGGTTGTGGTTGTTTTTCCATTACTGCCTGTAATGCAAACGAGTTTTGCCTTGGTGTATCGTGCGGCAAATTCAATTTCCGAAATAACCGGGACGCCTTTCGATTTGGCTTGAACCACGAGCGCTGCATTGTCAGGAATGCCGGGCGACTTGATGATTTCATCTGCCTCCAATATTCGTGCTTCGTCATGACCGCCTTCTTCAAACGGAATACAGCGTGACTGCAGCTGCTCGCGGTATTTATCTTTGAGTGTTCCTCTATCAGAAAGGAATACCTCAAAGCCTTGCTTCAATGCAAGTACCGCAGCGCCCATACCGCTTTCGCCTCCACCTAATATGACGATTTTTCTCTTCAAGCTTAGCGTGTCTTCAGGGTGATAATGGTGAATACAGCGAGCATGATCCCGATAATCCAAAACCGCGAAACGATTTTCGATTCATGCATACCTTTTTTCTGATAATGGTGGTGTAGCGGCGACATCAGGAAGATGCGACGTCCTTCGCCATATTTCTTTTTGGTGTACTTGAAATACGACACCTGAATCATCACTGATAGATTCTCAATGAGAAATATGCCGCACAATACGGGGATAAGAAGTTCCTTTCGAATGGCAATGGCGAACGTGGCGATGATTCCGCCCAGCGCGAGACTTCCCGTATCGCCCATGAAGACTTGAGCCGGATACGTATTGTACCATAAGAAACCGATGCACGCTCCAACAAATGCGCTGATGAAAATTACCAGCTCTCCCGCATGCGGGATGTACATGATGTTGAGGTAATCCGCGAAAATGTAGTTACCCGATAAATAGGCGAGCAGTGCGAGGGTCACACCAATGATAGCGCTGGTGCCGGCAGCAAGTCCATCGATGCCGTCGGTAATATTCGCTCCATTACTCACTGCGGTTACGATAACTACAACGATGATGGCAAATAGAATGAATAGCGTTGTGGGTGTTTCCCAACTATCCGGCATGAGCCATGTGTAGTCAAACTCGTTATCCTTTACAAACGGTATGGTGGTCTTCAACGATTTTTCAGATTCCCATTGTGAGGGATCGCTTTCCGTCAAAAGCGTGGAGCTGCCCATGGGTGTGTCGTTGATTTTCGTTTTGATGAAAACGTTCTCGTTGAAGTAAAGCATACCGGCAACGATGAGCCCCACTCCGATTTGACCGATGATTTTGCTGGTACCTGCAAGTCCTTTTTTGTCTTTCTTGAATACTTTGATGTAATCGTCCATGAATCCTACTGCGCCAAGCCAAACCGTAGCGATAATCATGGTGAGTACATACACATTGGTCAGTCGTGCAAACAGTAAGGTCGGTATGAGTATCGCTGCCAGAATAATCAGCCCTCCCATGGTGGGTGTTCCCGATTTTTCCATCTGTCCTTCCAATCCTAAATCGCGCACAGTTTCTCCCACCTGCTTGCGCTTGAGCATAGCGATGAGACGCTTGCCAAATACCAATGAGATTGTGAGTGAAAGAATGATGCTTAACGCTGCACGAAAAGAGATGTATTGAAACAGGCCCGCGCCCGGAAGATCGAATTGTTGATCGAGGTATTGGAAGAGGTAGTACAGCATTATTTCTCGAGCAGGGTTAAGGTTTCACTTACGATTTGGAAATCATCGAATGGATGTTTTACACCGGCTATTTCTTGGTAACGCTCGTGGCCTTTTCCGGCGATGAGCACGATGTCTCCCGCATTGGCAAGCGTGCAGGCAAGTTTGATGGCCTCGCGACGATCGGTAACTGCGAGCGTCTTTTTCATCATCACCGAGTCGAGCCCTTCCTTCATTTCATTAATGATGGTTTCAGGATCTTCACTGCGCGGGTTATCACTGGTGAGAATTACGCGATTGCTTAACTCAGCCGCGATACGCGCCATTTCCGGACGCTTGGTTTTATCGCGATCACCACCGCAGCCGATGATGCTGATGACTTGTTCGTTACCGGTGCGGATATCAGCAATCGTCTTGAGCACGTTTTTCAAAGCGTCCGGTGTATGTGCATAGTCGACAACGGCAGTAACACCGTTGGGCGTTTTGATATACTGGAAACGTCCATCCGGCGCTTGTAAACCGCTAATGGCGGTGAGTACCTCCATTTTATCCAACCCAAGTTCCATCGCCGCTGCATATACTGCCAGGATGTTGTAGGCATTGAAGCCTCCAATGAGTTGGGTATATAAGTCTTGGTTATCAATGAGCAAATGCAAACCGGCAAAACCATTCTCCAGCACCTTGGCCCTGTAGTCGGCCATGCTGTGCAGCGCCATTGTTTTGACGCGGCCTTTGCAGTTTTGAATCATGATATCGCCATGTCGATCATCGGTATTCGTAATCGCGAAGGCAGACGACGGAAGCATATCAAACAAAATCTTTTTTGCTTTGATATACTCGTTGAAGGTCTTGTGATAATCGAGGTGATCGTGGGTGATGTTGGTGAACAAAGCTCCACGCAATTGCACACCCGTGAGGCGATGTTGATGCAGTGCATGTGATGATGCCTCCATGAAGCAATACGTGCACCCGGCAGCAACCATGTCGTTGAGCAGAGCGTTTAATGCTATGGCATTCGGAGTGGTATGTGTCGCCGGAACATCGTTGTCGTTGATCTTGTTGACTACGGTTGAAAGCAGCCCGGCCTTGAAGCCCATCTTTCGCGCGAGGCGATACATGAGTGTAGCCGTTGTGGTTTTACCGTTGGTTCCGGTAACAGCAACGACCTGAATTTTCTCACTAGGATTATCGAAGTAGTTTGAAGCGATGTAACCTAGAGCCTCTGCAGAATTTTGTACCTGCACAAACGTGATGCTGCCTGTCGGATAGTCCGGCATTTTTTCACATACTATCGCAACAGCTCCGGATGCAATGGCTTTGTCGATGTAGTCATGCCCATCCACGGTCACACCGGTGACTGCCACAAACAAACTGAAGGGCTTCACATCGCGCGAGTCCATGGTGATGTGCTCAATGGCTACATGCGTAGAACCAAACACTTGTTGGATGCGGGAGCGAAACAATATGTCTTTGAGCAGCTTCACAGTAATTCGATGATGATATTTGGATTGGTTTGAATAGCAGTGCCGGCAGGAACGCTTTGTCGCTTCACTGTTCCGTAGCCCATAACTTTCACGCGCATGCCGTTGGATTCAAGCAGATATAATGCGTCTTGAAGTCCCATGCCGATCACATTGGGAACCATGCCGGCCTGCACATCGCGCTGAGTGACCACGAGCGACTTGTTTTCATTAATCGCGCTGATCCAGGTGTTGTCGGGCTGATGTTGTGCCGGAATCTTCAGGCTTGAAAACAAAGTGTTGAGTTCATGTGATGACCCACCCTTAATGGTTGGCCACTGATGCTCGACCATCATTGTACTGTCGAGTTGAGCGGGCGCGTGAAACTCAAGCTCCGTGCTGTAGATTTTATCCGCTAGCTCCATGAATACGGGGGCTGCGATGACACTTCCGTAATAGGCTCCTCGTGGATCATTCACCACAACGATGCAGGAGTAGCGTGGATTCTCTGCAGGAAAATATCCAACGAACGATGCGCGGTAGTGGTGGGCTTGATAGCCACCATCTTCGTGTAACCAAGCTGTTCCTGTTTTACCGGCTACTTTGTAAGGACATTTTTCGAAAAGACGACCTGCGGTTCCTCCTTCTTCCGTGACACCTTCCATCATCTTGCGGCATTGAGCCAGCGTTTCATCCTTGCAAATCTTCTGACGAACGATAACAGGCTGCGCCTGTTCGATGACGCGTCCGTTGCGACGGATTTCTTGTACAAATTGTGGACGAACCATCACACCGTTATTAGCTACGGCATTGTAAAGCGCGAGCGTTTGAAGTGGCGTGCAGGTGGTTTCATAGCCAATAGCCATTTGTGTAAGGCTCAGTCCGCTCCAGCCGTTGTCCTTCGTTGTCTTGTACATCCGAGGTGAAGCTTCACCGGAGAGTGAAATGCCCAGTGGCTCAGCGATTCCAAAGGAGTGTAGTTTGTCGAGGTAGCGTTGAGGATTATCACCGAAAGATTTCTTAACGAGCAAAGCAGTACCAACGTTCGATGATTTCTCGAAAACCTGTTCTGCTGTGATGGTTCCGCTTCCACCCTTATCCCAGTTAGAGTCCTTCATGGTACGTCCATGGAAGGTGACCATACCATTGCCGGTTTCCACTTTGTCATCAAGCTTCACCATGCCTTCATCCATGCAGGCCATAAGTGAGGCGAGTTTCATCGTTGATCCCGGTTCAACGCTCTGGCTGATGGCGTAGTTGAGTCGCTCGCTGAATTCGCCCTCGCGATTGTTGCGCGAAAGATTGGCTACTGCTTTCACAAATCCAGTCTGAACTTCCATCAGGATTGCACAACCCCACTCGGCATTTGTTTCCTCGAGTTTGCGTTTCAGTGCAGCATGTGCTACGTCTTGTAGGTGAATGTCGATAGTGGTAATAATGTCAGCACCCGGTTCCGGCTCTTCCACAAACTCGTTGTTCATGGGTTTCCAGATTCCGCCTGCGATTTTCTCCATCATCTGAGAGCCTTTTTTGCCACGTAATTGCTCGTCATAATCGCGTTCAATACCAACTTTGTTTTCGGCGCGCTCCATACCAATGGTGCGTGAGGCGAGTGTTCCGAAAGGTTGATCGCGAATGAATTTTTCTTCAAAGACAAATCCACCGCGAATGGTGCCTTTGCGGATGAATGGAAACTTCTTGACTTTTTGCAATTGGTTGTAATCAACGTGATCGATGATTTCGATGTAGCGATTGCCTTCGTTTTTTGCTTTTTTGAAAATGGCCTTGTATTCGGCTACGGAGCGATCACCGAAGAGCTGGTTGAAGCTGATGCAGAGTGAGTCGAGTTGATTTTGATATTCGGCTTCATCATAGGGTGCTTTCGCATCCCAGCGAATTTCGTATTCGGGAATACTGGTGGCTAGCAGACTTCCGTCGCTGGAGTAAATCTGGCCACGCACGGGCTGAATCTCGCGCACCTTGTAGGTAAAGTTCTCTGCGAGTTGTTGGGCTTTTTCGTCGGGGAAAAGTTGGATGACGAAAACCTTTACGACGATGGCAATGGCCAACAGGCAAAGGCCCGCAAACACCATCCACGCTTTGTTGTGGATCATGGTGATGTGCAGTTTTTTGCTATCGGCCGCTTGACCCGTCGCCGATGCTTTTGCAGCCGGCGCCGGTTCATGCGGTTGGTTGATAGGACTGTTCTTTATGTTGTCGGAGGTGTTCATTCTTCCGATGGTTTGTTGTCAAAAAATCCGTTTTCAACGTCAATCACCTGCGGTGGTGTGCGCAGTTCTTTGAGCCCCATTTGTTCAATGGCTTGTGCGACGTTGCTTTGTTGTTTGCTTTTCTCCAAATCGCTCATGGTCGTATTGTACTGTGAGCGTAGTTCATTGAGTTCGTTTTGGAGTTTGACTTTTTCGCGGGCGGTGTTTTCGAAATAGTACACCAGGGCGATGTTGGCGATGAAGAGAGCAACTAGGAAGATCAAGAAGGAGAGGTGTTTCACCAGTCCATCGCGGACGAGGAATTCACCGCTGAGGACACGTTGGAAGATATTTCCCCCGCCCGACTTTTTCTTCGGTTTTGGTGGTTGGCTGTTGACTGCTCCCGCAGCAGAATCCGTGGTCAGCGGATTCTTTTCTTCGCTCAATTGATTCATTAATTCAGGTTAACCAAGCGGTGCGGGATGATTAGGCCCACATCGATTTAGTTTAGTTGTTTTCTTTCGTTGCCACACGCATTTTGGCGCTGCGTGCTCGGGTATTCAATTCTATTTCTGCTTCATCCGGCAGAATCGGTTTACCGGTCAAGGGTTTTAGCGGGCGTTGCAGGTTTCCGTAGAAATCCTTCACCGGGGTTCCTTCGAAGTTTCCGGTTTTCATGAAGTCTTTGACGAGTCGGTCTTCCAGTGAGTGGTAGCTGATGACTACCAGTCGGCCGTCGTCGGAAAGCAATTCCGCGCTTTGTTGCAGGAAGGTTTTCAGCACTTCGAGTTCATCGTTCACTTCGATGCGTAGGGCTTGAAAGAGCTGTGCTAGCACTTTGTGTTCTTTCATGCGCGGCAAGTGTTTGGCCACAGCTTGTTTCAGGTCTTCACTCGTAAAGAGCGGTCGTGCCTGAATAATCGAGCGCGCCATGGAACGTGCGTTTTCCAATTCACCATAGTGACGCAGCACGCGGATGAGTTTGTCTTCCTCATAGGTGTTAACGACATCGGCGGCATTGATCGCGCGTTGCATATCCATGCGCATGTCGAGTGGTGCATCGAAGCGAATCGAGAAACCGCGTTCTTCGCTATCGAACTGATGGCTGCTGACGCCCAAGTCGGCCAGTATGCCATCCACTTTGCGTACTCCCAAGAGGCGAAGCCAATTGGAGATAAAGCGAAAGTTCTGATCGACGAGTTCGAAGCGAGGATCATCGATGCGATTGGCCTGCGCCTGCGGATCTTGATCGAAGGCGATTAACCTTCCTCCCTTGTCCAGTTTTTTCAAAATTTCTTTGGAATGACCTCCACCACCGAAGGTTACATCCACATAAACCCCATTGGGCTTGATGTTCAGATTGTCGATTGAAGCTTGCAGGAGCACCGGTCGGTGGTATCCGTCTTCTTTTTTGTGGTTCGACATATCCTTTGTTGTCGCCACAGTGCGCGATGCACTGCAGCTTATGGTTCTTTGCGCAAGTCGTTTTGCACCTCTTCGGCCAGTTGCATGAAGTCGAAGTCAGGAGCGCTAAACTTCTTGTCGCGTGTTTCTTTATTCCACAATTCCATTTTTTGTCCAAGACCGCAGAGCACCAGCTCGTTGTTCTTTTTCAAATCCACCTCGGCGTACTCCAATAGATGCGATGGCAGATTGATACGTCCTACAGAATCCAATTCAAGTTCAGTAGCACCATTGAGGAAGAATCGGATGAACTCAGCGTGTTTCCGATTGTGCGGATTCATGCGTTCGAGGTCGGCTGAAATTTTCTCCCACGTGGGTAAAGGGTAAATCACGAGGCACTTGGTGTAGATGTCGCGATTGATAACCAAACCCTGGTGGATAACTTCCTCGAGAGACTTACGCAGGCGCGCCGGAAAGAGGAATCTTCCCTTGTTGTCGAGCTTGCATGGATATTCTCCCAGGAGTTTGAGCATCTTCTTTTTTGTGGCCTTGGCGGGTACGAAAATAGAAAACAATTACCACTTTTTACCACTTAGAGTCATTTTTGGTTGTTTTGTTGAAAAGTGAAGCTTTTTAGAGGGGTTGGCCCTGTGCGGTATTTAAGGTGTAATTTACTGATAAGCAGTATAAAAAATAGAGTATAGGGCGCTGTGGTAGAAAGTGGGAGGAAATTTCGGGTTTGGTTGAGAAATGACCTAAAATCATCCCGGTTGAGCGTTTTTCCGGTGTCAATCAAGGTCGGTTTAGGGCTGGTGGGAGGAATCACCATATGGCTGTTGATGGATTGCGAATTGCTGTATTGGAGATGAAGTCGGAATGCATCATCTTGCACGACAACCGTTGATTGCGTTTCCTTTACTTTCGCGCAACAACGCCGTTACACGCAGAGTATGAATTATCAGTTGAAGGAAGAAAATGGATTTCGGTACATCGAGGAGGGCTCGGGTGAACCGTTGATTCTTTTGCACGGGTTATTTGGTGCGCTGAGCAACTTCAAAGATGTCATTGAGCATTTTTCTAAAACACACCGTGTGGTAATTCCGATGCTGCCGTTGTACACCATGCCTGTGCTGACAACAGGCGTGAAAAGCTTAGCCCATTTTCTGCGTGATTTTATCGAGTACAAGCGTTTTGATCAGGTCAATTTGCTGGGGAATTCGCTGGGGGGGCATGTGGCGTTGGTCTATTGCAAGGAACATCCGGAGAAGGTGCGTTCATTAACACTGACCGCCAGCAGTGGTTTGTATGAGAATGCCTTTGGTTCAAGTTTTCCGCGAAGAGAAGACAAGGAGTTTATTCGCAACAAGGTAGGCCTCACGTTTTACGATCCGCGTCATGCGACGGATGAATTGGTTGATGAGTGTTTTGAAATCGTCAACGATCGTAACCGCGTACTGCGCATTCTTGCCTTGGCGAAATCGGCGATACGTCACAACATGGCCAAAGAGTTACCGCACATGAAATTCCCCGTTTGTCTGATTTGGGGAAAAAACGATACCATCACACCTCCTGAAGTAGCTGAGGAGTTTCACCAACTACTGACGAATTCCTCGCTCTATTGGATTGATGAGTGTGGTCACGCTCCTATGATGGAACATCCGCAAAGGTTCAATGAACTGCTCGGGGCGTGGATGCTGGAGAAGGGGGTTTAGGTAGACTAGATTTCGCTCAGTTTTTATTTTTACGCAAATAGGGTTTTTTCACGCAAAGCCCGCAAAGAGATTTTCACGCAAAGCGCGCAAAGGAAATACACGCAGAGAAGTCAGTCGCTTGGCTTGCCACAGAGTGTTGTCTCTGCGTGATTCTCCCTTTGCGATTCTTTGCGTGAAAAACCCTCTTTGCGTTCCTTTGCGTGATTCTCCCTTTGCGATTCTTTGCGTAAAATGATATTTACCCTTTCAAATTCTCCCCAATAAAACCCAGTAATCGTTCGCGGCCTGTGCGCTCTGTCGCGGATGTCACGAACACGTTGGGAAGCTCTGCGAAATGTTCAAGAAGTTTATCACAGAAGGCGTTGACGTTGCGTTCCACTGCGCCCGGTTTCTCTTTATCGGCTTTGGTGAAGACCAGCGCGAAGGGCATTCCTTCCTGTCCGAGCTTCAAGCAAAATTCGAGGTCGATTTTCTGAGGTTCATGGCGAACATCGATGAGCACAAACGTGCAGAGAAGGTTTTCGCGATCGCTCATGTATTGGTCGATCATCGTCTCCCATTTTTCGCGTTCGCTGCGGGAGATCTTGGCGTAACCATAGCCCGGCAAGTCAACCAAGTACCATGCTCCGCGATTACTGGTAATATCGAAGTGATTGATTAATCTGGTTTTGCCCGGTGTAGCCGAAGTTTTAGCCAGGTTCTTCTTATTCACGAGCATATTGATCAAACTGCTCTTGCCCACATTGCTGCGACCAATGAATGCGAATTCCGGGCGATCCGGTGTCGGACACTGTTCAAGGAGTGTCGATGACTTGAGGAATGTGGCGTTGGTGGGGAGCATTTTTTTGGGTACTGGGTACTGGGTACTGGGTACTGGGTACTGGGTACTGGGGACTGGGGACTGGGGACTGGGGAGTGGGGAGTGGGGAGTGGGGAGTGGGTACTGGGGAGTGGCTGCTGGGGATTGGGGAGTGTGTGTTTCTAACTCAGTCCTCAGTCCCCAGTCTTCAGTACTTATTTAGGATGTTCATCTTTTCCGCGTAGTACTGGCAAAAATCGCGCATGGTATCGGCCATGGCTTTCTCGTTGGTGGCGCGTTCGAAGGAATCGGCTAGGGTGAGAATAGTTTGATGAACAAACTGTTTCATTTCATCGACCTGCATTTCTTTGTTCCATAAATCGATGCGCATTGCATTTTGTTCTTCCTTATCCCAAACGGATAGAATCATTGCCTTTGCTTCCGCTGAACGCGCATTGTCGGTTGCGGTCCAGTTGATTTTCTCGGGCACATTATTATCATCGAGCTGGATGTCGAATCGGATTTGTTCGAGTTTCATGGCGCGAAATTACGGCTTTAGTGTGCTAGGATTTTCCGGGCACGTAGGCTGAAAGTAATTTTTGAAAATCGGTGTCGGCAAGCAATGCGGGTAAGGTCACATTGGGATTGCGCTCCATGTATTGCCGCACGATGTTCCACCCGATCCAAACGCCAAGCTGTGGCGAACTCTCCTGAGGCACGCCGGCTGCGGCAGTGAAGGGGCCATCGGCAAACCACTTGTTGATTTCAAATGGCTTCGAGCGGTACATCACCTTTTCATTCGCCATGGTTTTCCAAACTTCTTTCTCTGCAACTTTCGCCCACGCCCATTGCTCGCTACTCCAGCTCATCATGGTGGAGTCGGGCATTTCGGGAGCAAGCGCTTCAGCGAGGTACATGACTTTTCCGTAAAAAATCAATTCGCTGAGCAAGTCTTTTTGTTGATAGTAGCCGCGCGCTTTCCAAGCTGCAAATCCTTTCATTGCATCGGCGTGGATGTAGCGTTCATCCATGTTGTTTTTCATGTATTGCGGAAAAAGATCCGGCGAGAGTTTTTGTGTAATCTCGTGGTTTGGTCCCAGGTAACAATCGAGTGCAATGCCAATGGCTTCGTCGGTAGTGGCGATACTGCGATTCCAGGCGGATTGATAGAAAATGATGCCCGGCACGATACTGTCGGGAAAAAAGTGATGCCAGCGACGAACCGATTCCTGCAATTCATCAGCAATCGCTTCCCGCTTTTCCGAAGTGTAGAGTGTTTCAACCGCCTTGTGTGTAGCTGCAATTTGAGGGTCCTGAACAAAAGACCACAACAGCGCGCCGGCGCTATCGGATTCACAGGCGGCAATTTGAATGTCGTCTTCCACAAATCCACAATAGAAAGAGCCATAGCGCGAACGCAAGCTATCAGCGAGTTTCGTTGGCTGACTAAAATCACCATCAAACAAATCGCGGTCGAAGGAGGCTACGTTAACTTCGAGTTGACGCGCTTGTTCGTTGACTTTAACTTTTTGAAGAGGCTTGTCATCGTTGCATCCACAGGTGACTATGAATAACATGATGAAAACACGTGAGATTGGATGGTTGATTCCCATTAGTTTTGATTGCCTTATTATGGGCAATGTTATAACAGTAAACCCGAACGCATGAAAAAAATTATTTCACTCTTGATGGTTGTGGCCTTTGCTACTCCACTTTTTGCGCAAACCAAGCCATGGAAGATAGCGCTTCACATCGATCCGAACGTTTCATGGATTAAGCCCGATAGCAAGCACATCACCGGTGGCGACAATAAAATCAATTACGGTTTCGGTGTGTCTATCGACAAGATGTTTACGGATAACTATGCAATTGGAACAGGGTTCAACGTGATTAATCTGGGGGGGAACTTGAAATATTTTAAAGAAGGAACAGGCCCTGGCGGAATACGCACGATTTTAGAATTGGAGCGTGCTTATAGCCTCAAATATGCGGAGGTTCCAATTACTTTGAAATTGAGAACTAACGAGATAGGTTATTTGACTTATTGGGCTCAGGTTGGCGTTGGTCTTGGTATTAATATTAAGGCGAATGCCGATAATGTTTCTGACTATAAAAAGATTGCATCGGACACAACAGATGCCGGCAAGGAAATATGGGGTGGTTCAAGCTTACCAACAGAAGAAAGTGATGGGGATGATATAGGCGATGACATTGGTATCTTCCGAACAAGTCTGATAATAGGAGGTGGAATTGAATATAATCTAAGTGGAGATGCGAGTGTTGTGGCAGGAATTCTCTTTAATAATGCATTCAGTAATATTTTAAAGGGTAGTGGTATTGAAAATTTAAATGATGAGCCATCATTCGACTCGATTAATGGCAAACCAAAGTCATTCGATTTGAAAGGCATCAGTAATGTAGTCTCGTTACAAATCGGATTTTTATTTTAGTGTTTACCCTTGAACGTTCAAAGTCCTGCCATCTTTGGCGGGACTTTTTTTTACAACTATGAATTACGCAGCAGCTTCCTCGCACATCATTGATTGGCTTAAGGTCTATTCGGTGAGCAGCAGAACACAGGGATTTGTCATTGGTATCAGCGGTGGTATTGACTCTGCGCTCACATCCACCTTGTGCGCTCTCACCGGTAAACCTGTCATGGTATTGGAAATGCCGATTCATCAGGCGGTCTCGCAGGTGAGCAGGGCGCAAGAGCATATTGCCTGGTTAAAACAACACTTTCCGCTCGTGAAAAGTGCCCGCGTAGATTTGACATCATCCTATGATTCGTTTGTTCAAACGATGTGTGAGACTTCACCCGATGAGCATCTGCAGCATCTCACAGCGGCCAACACGCGCGCCCGTTTGCGCATGACTACCTTGTACTATTTCGCCGGAATTCATCGCATGCTGGTGGCGGGAACGGGTAATAAAATTGAAGACTTTGGTGTTGGATTTTACACCAAGTACGGAGATGGAGGCGTGGATCTGTCGCCGATTGCAGACTTAACCAAAACTGAAGTGTATGCCATGGCATGTCATCTGGGAGTGGTCGATTCCATCTTGAATGCGGCGCCTACCGATGGCTTATGGGGTGATGATCGCACCGATGAAGATCAGATAGGCGCGAGTTATCCTGAGTTGGAATGGGCGATGGATTTTTGTGAACGCCACCAAGCAATGAACGATGAAACCGAAGTGCTTATTCAGAAAGAATCGACACTGACATCACGCCAAATCGAGGTGTTGAACATCTACCGACGAATGCACAAGGCGAATCGCCATAAGATGGATCCAATACCTGTGTGTTTAATTCCGGATGATTATAAAGCGTGAGCCTTGCCGGTAACTTCCTTGAAGATGTCTTCCAGTTTGCGATTAGACTTAGCCAGCTCGCTCATCACTAAATTCTCGGCAACAATGTTTCCGCGGTCTATGATGAGTGCATGATCGCACATGGCTTCCACTTCTTGCATAATGTGTGTGGAAAGCATCACTGTTTTTTGTCGGCCGATGGAAACGATGAGTTCGCGGATTTCTGCCAGTTGATTCGGATCGAGTCCGCTCGTGGGTTCATCAAGGATCAGCACTTTCGGATCATGAATGAGTGCTTGTGCTAAACCAACGCGTTGGCGATATCCTTTAGAGAGTGTTTCGATTTTCTTGTGCGCCTCCACTTGCAATCCCACGGTTTCAATCATTTCTTCGACGCGGTGTTTCACGTTTGGTACCTTATAAATTCCCCCCACAAAATTCAGGTACTCGCGCACATACATATCTGTGTAGAGCGGATTGTGTTCGGGCAGGTATCCTATGCACTTGCGGGCATTAATGCCGTCTTCCATCACATCATGTCCGCATACGGTCACCATTCCTTCGCTCGGCGGGATATAGCATGTTATAATTTTCATCATGGTGCTTTTTCCGGCGCCATTAGGACCTAAAAATCCCACGATTTTTCCCTGACCTATTTCGAAGGAAACCTTGTTGAGAGCGACTTGAGAGCCGTAGTGTTTGGATACGTTTTGAACGGATATTGACATTGTGCGACAAACCTAATACAGAATTGATTTGAACGGCGTATGACGGTTGCATGCTCGTATCGAAAAGAAATTGATTACATTACCGCTCAAATCTGCCGAAGGGCAGTTCCTATAAACCACCAAAACCACATCCATGAAAGTTCATCAACACCTTTGGAAAGAAGGCAAAGGTTGGTCTGATTCAGTAACGAACGGATCATCGAACCCGGCCTTAATCTTGGCATTCGGCGGCATTGATGCCCTTGCCAACGAACCTGTTTATGAGGAGATACGCAAGCTTTATCCCGCGGCGGATATTGTACTCGCAAGCACAGCCGGTGAAATTCATGGGGAAGAAGTCTTTGATCATAGTGTGAGTGTTTCGGTGTGTGAGTTCGATCATACACGCTGGAGGGTGGTGGATGGCGATGTAGCTGATTGTGCCAATAGTTTTGAATGCGGCTTGAGTATTTCCAAGTCCTTGAATGCTCCGGATTTGCAACACATACTTGTTTTGTCGGATGGAATTGCGGTGAACGGAGATGATTTGGTCCGCGGAATTAATCATGAATTGCCATCGCATGTGATTGTAACCGGAGGCTTGGCGGCTGATGCCGGAAGATTCACCAAAACATTGGTGGGCGCCAATCGTAAGCCTGAATCGCAGCGCATCGTAGCGATTGGGTTTTACGGAAGTCACTTGCGTGTGACGCATGGCTCTCAGGGTGGATGGGACTTGTTCGGTCCCGTGCGCAAGGTGACCAAGGCGGTTGAAAATGTGTTGTATGAATTGGATGATGAAAATGCCCTTGAGATTTATAAGCGCTACCTGGGTCCACGTGCCGCCGAGTTACCCGGTTCAGCGTTGTTGTTTCCGCTGTGTATTCTCGGTGAGGATGGTAAGAGTAATTTGGTGCGCACGATATTGAGTATTGATGAAGCCGCAGGCACACTGCGTTTTGCCGGCAATATTCCGGAAGGGGCTCATGTACAATTTATGATGGCCAACTTTGATCGATTAGTTGATGGAGCTGCACAAGCTGCTGAGCAGTCGAATGAAAAAACACCTGATCTTGTGCTAATGGTAAGTTGCGTTGGACGTAAAGTCGTTTTGGACCAACGTATTGAGGAGGAAGTAGAATCAGTTTGTAATTATTTCGGTAAAACTCCGGCATACACCGGTTTCTATTCCAATGGAGAAATTTCACCGCTGTTGGGTTCAACGGTCTGTTCTCTGCATAATCAAACGATGACCGTTACAACGTATCACGAAATTTAATGGAGGGAAGGAGTTATCATCGCTTGCTGGAGCGACAGTTGAAGAAGCTATTGCCGGGATATCCCGCGGTAGGTGGTGAAATGGCGGAATTACTGCGTGCAATCAGCAATAGCTATGAGCATTTCGATAATGATCGACTGCTCATGGAAACAGCGATGCGCGAGAGTAGCGATGAGTTGATGGCGAAGAAGTCGGCGCTGAATGCACTTTTAGATCGACAGTCACATGTATTGGAGTCTTTGAAAGAAGCGGCAGCATCACTATTTCCGGATCAGGCTTCGGTGGTCAATGAGGATTTGCTGCGCCTGGCAGATATCGTTCAGGAGGAGATCCAGAAGCGCCATATCGCAGAAACGCGCAAAGAACAGACGGAGCAGCGGTTGAGGGATATAATCGAAAGCCTTGATCTTGGCATGGCCCGTTACAATTTGCAAGGAAAACTATCCCATGTGGAGCCACGGTTTGCACAACTTTTCGGAAAAGATCCGGCGGAAATGCGCGGTATGTCAGCGGATGATTTTCAAGCAGCGCCTGTTCTTGCCGAGGAGTTGAAGAACGCGGGTAAGTTCGAATTTTCTGCCTCTCATCGGGTATTTGAAGCTCCGCTTATTGGCGCCGGCGAAGAATTGTGGTTGCTCTGCACCACTGCTCCAATTGAAAATGACGAAGGAGAGGCCGTTGGTGGGGTAATTGTCGTGTTTGATATTACTCAGCGAAAGAAACTCGAACGTGAAATGACCGATGCTCGCAAAGCAGCAGAGGCCGGTTTGGAATTGCGGAAATCGATACTTGCCAATGTGAGTCATGAATTGCGAACGCCGGTGAATGCCATTGTGGGTATGTCGGCATTGCTTTCTTCAACGCCACTCAACGACCAACAAAAGGATTACTTGAAAACCATGCGATTTTCATCTGAAAGTTTGTTGGTGTTGATTGATGACCTGCTGGATGTATCGCGCATTGAAAGCGGCAAGGTTGAACTTGAATCAATCGAGTTTGATGTCCGCGATAATTTCACGGAATTGACCAAGGGGCTCAGTCTAAGGGCTGAAGAAAAGGGGTTGAAGTTCTCATGGGAGATTGATGCAAAGGTCGCTAATCGTTTGCGCGGAGATGTGCATCGCTTGAATCAGGTGCTTACCAACCTCATGAGTAATGCGATTAAGTTCACTACTGAAGGAAGTGTTCAGTTGTCGATACGTTGTCAATCGACTACGGATACTACACAACACATTCGATTTGAGGTTGTGGATACGGGTATCGGTATTGCAGGTAATCGTCAGGCCGCGATTTTTCAGGAGTTCACGCAAGAGGATTCCAGCACGACGCGGAAATTTGGAGGCACCGGCCTTGGGCTATCGATTTCCAAGAAAATTGTTGAACTCATGGGAGGCGAATTGAAACTCACCAGTGAAAAGAACAGTGGCGCAACTTTTTTCTTTGAAGTAGCCTTGGAGCGTGGTTCGGATCAAGTGCAAGAGGTCATCGAATTCAATCCCGATTTAAAAGGAGCCCGCATACTCTTGGTGGAAGACAATAAAGTAAACCAGTTTTTAGCCAACGCCTTGCTTACCTCTTGGAAAGCACAAGTGGACATCAGTGAGGATGGCGAAGATGCTGTGAAGCGTGTTAAGGGCGGTGATTACGATCTTGTATTGATGGATCTACAAATGCCTATCATGGATGGATTTGAGGCTACCTCCATAATTCGTAACGAATTGAAGTCTTCCATTCCCATTATTGGTTTGTCAGCCAATGCGCTCAATGATGAACGAGAACGCAGTCTGCAAATCGGAATGGATAATTATGTTTCCAAACCGTTTAAGCCCGAGTTGCTGTACGCCACAATTCAAAGCTACTTGCAGCGAGGCTAGTTTACTTTTGCAAAAAGAACTATTGTGAAGCGAATTGCAATTTTGGCCTCCGGAGCAGGTAGTAATGCAGAAAATATTCTTCGTTTTTTCAAGGATTCGAATGATGCCAGTGTGGTATTGATTGCTTCCAATCGCCCGGATGCGGGTGTGCTGAACATCGCAAGTCGATATGGCGTTGAAACCTATTTGTTGACTAAGTCCAATTTTATTGAGACATCTGAGTTCGCCACTTACTTGCAGTCGTTACAGATTGATCTGGTTGTTCTCGCCGGATTCTTGTGGAAAGTTCCATCTTCCTTTGTGGAGGCGTTTCCGAATAGAATCATCAATATTCATCCTGCTTTATTGCCCAAATACGGTGGCAAGGGAATGTACGGGCACTATGTACACGATGCTGTATTTGCTGCGGGTGAGTCGGAGTCCGGAATCACCATTCACTATGTCAATGAGCATTACGATGAAGGCGCTGTCATTGCTCAGTTTAGGGTGTCATTGAGTCCTCAAGATACTGCCGCCGACATTGAGCGTAAGGTGCGCGCGTTGGAGCTGGCGCATTTCCCGCAGGTCATCCAAGAAGTGTTAATGGTTTGTTAAACGAAGTGTGCTTTCGGTTACTTTCGTGGCCTGTAGTACGCTTATGACCACTAACCGATTTTCGCTCGCTGCGGATATTCCATCTGCCATTGTTGTATTCCTTGTCGCTTTGCCCCTGTGCATAGGAATCGCCATTGCCTCGGATGCGGCTCCATTCAGTGGTTTGATTGCGGGAGTCATTGGAGGTGTGGTCGTCGGAATGATGAGCGGTTCATCCTTGAGTGTTTCCGGTCCGGCCGCCGGTTTGGCTGCTATTGTTGCAAGTGCAATTCATGACTTGGGTAGGTTTGAAGTGTTTTTGCTTGCTGCTTTTTTAGCCGGAGTGTTGCAATTGGTTTTCGGGTATTTCAAAGGCGGAGGTATCGGTCGTTATGTGCCGAATGCGGTCATCAAGGGCATGCTCGCGGCCATCGGAATTTTGATAATTCTTAAGCAGATTCCGCACTTTGTGGGCTACGATGCGGATCCTGAAGGCGAGGAGTCGTTCATCCAACCTGATGGCCAGAATACCTTCAGCGAATTGTGGATTGCCTTGAGTCGAATTTCTCCTTTGGCCACATTGATTGCCTCCGTTGCTGCGGCAATCTTGCTGTTTTACGAAACGAAGTTCATGAAAAAACAAGCCTGGGTGAAGTATTTGCCGGGACCATTACTCGCGGTCATCAGCGGCGTATTACTCAACATGTTTTTGGTGCCTGATGGCCATGCCTTAGCGCTCTCGGACGATCACGTGGTTCAAATCCCCGTTTTCGATTCAGTTGACCAATTGTTTGGGTTTATCACAACGCCGCAATGGTCGGCTATCGGTAATTATAAAGTTTGGATTACGGCAGTAACGCTTGCCATCGTAGCATCGCTCGAAACATTGCTCAGTTTGGAAGCTGCCGATAAACTCGATCCTGAAAAGCGCATTAGTCCTGCCAATCGCGAATTGTATGCACAAGGCACCGGCAATATGCTGTCAGCTTTGATTGGAGGCTTGCCTGTAACCTCTGTGGTCGTGCGTTCATCAGCGAATATCAATGCGGGCGCCAAGTCAAAAGCATCTGCAATTTTACATGGCGTATTGCTCATGGTGTGCGTGTTTGCTATTCCCGGTATACTGAATATGATTCCAAAGGCTGCGCTGGCCAGTATTCTGATTCTGACGGGTTATAAACTCGCCAATGTGGCGCTTTTCAAGGAGTATTATCAACGCGGAAAGCAACAGTTCGTTCCGTTTATTGTAACCATTGTGGCTATCATTTTTACGGACTTGCTCATTGGAATTCTTGTCGGTATTTTGGTTGGACTGTATTCTGTTGTGAGGAGTAATTTTCGAGCAGCTATGATTATGGTGGAAGATGGCGACAAGTACCTGATTCGTTTTTCACGCGAAGTTTCGTTTTTGAATAAGGCCAAATTGGTGGATTATCTCCAGCGCGTTCCGGACAATAGTGCGTTATTGATTGATCCACTGCGTTGCGAGTTTATGGATCGCGATATCGTTGATTCAGTGAACGATTTCATAGCTTCATCACAAGCAAGAGGCATCCGTGTTTACGTCATGCGCGACGAGAGAAAGGCGGAGATATTCAATGATCCCTATCGATTAGAAATGCAATAAGAAAACTATGAAAGCATACGATAAACTCCTACTGGAAAACAAGGCCTGGGCTGCGGAGAAAGTCCAGAATGATCCGAATTATTTCAAGAAGTTATCGGGTATTCAAACACCTGAGTTTTTGTGGATAGGTTGCAGTGATAGCCGCGTACCGGCTAATGAAATCACCGGAACAGCACCCGGGGAAATATTTGTTCATCGCAACATTGCCAACATGGTGGTGCATACGGATGTCAATTTGCTTAGCGTCTTAGAATACGCCGTCAAGTATTTAAAAGTAAAACACGTCATTGTTTGTGGCCATTACGGATGTGGTGGTGTTAAAGCATCCATGGCTCAACATAACCTGGGAATCATCAACAAATGGATCATGCACATTAAGGATGTGCAGCGTATTCATGCGGAGGAGTTACAGGCCATTGGTAATGAGGATGAGCGCACGAATCGATTGGTTGAATTGAACGTAATCGAGCAGGTCACCAATCTTGCTAAGACTTCGATTATTCAAAAAGCATGGAAGGACCGTGAAGCCCCTCATTTGCACGGATGGGTGTATGGTTTGGAAAACGGATTGATAAAATCAATCTTCGAGTTGCCGGCAGGTTCGCGCATCGATCCACTGTATGAATACGACGATTTATAAGTGAAGGCTATTCGGTAGTTGCAGTAGTCATACCTTCGCACCATGTTCGACTGGAAAGAAATAGGGTCTTGCTTCATGGTGTTGTTTGCGGTGATTGACATCATCGGCAGTATCCCTATTATCGTCAAAATCAAGAATTCTTCGGGAAACATTCAGCCGATTACTACCACGTTGGTGTCGTTCATCTTGATGGTGGTCTTCCTGTTTTTGGGGGAGCGTTTTCTGTATCTGTTCGGCGTAGATGTCAATTCATTCGCAGTTGCAGGTTCCTTCATCCTCTTTTTCATCGCAATGGAAATGGTGCTGGGTATTAAGATTTTCAAGCAGAAGGAAGGTACTGAAGGTGCAGCGTCGATTGTGCCGTTGGCATTTCCCATTATTGCCGGCGCGGGTACATTTTCTACGCTGATCTCCCTAGGCGCAGAGTACAAGCAAATGAATATTCTCGCTGCCATAGCCTTAAACATGCTTCCCATTTTTATTGTGCTCAAACTCACCAATCGCATCGAAAGAGCATTGGGTGTGGCGGGTATCAACGTTGTCGAGAAGATTTTTGGAATCATTCTGTTGGCCATTGCGGTCAAGCTCTTCAGTAATAACATTCAGCATTTGATGGGTTAGTGGCAGTTATGACGACCATCACGATTTATACCGACGGTGCAGCTAAGGGAAATCCCGGGCCGGGAGGCTACGGGGCTATTCTGCAAAGTGGGCCACATTACAAGGAGATTAGTCAGGGTTTTCGCCACACGACCAACAACCGCATGGAGTTGCTCAGTGTGATTGTTTGTTTGGAAATGCTCAAGCAAGAGGGATGTGAGGTAACGGTCTACTCCGATTCCAAATACGTGGTTGATGCGGTAGAGAAAAACTGGATTGGCGGCTGGGTGAAGCGCGGATGGAAAAACGTCAAAAATCCTGATTTATGGAAGCGCTACTTACTGGTTGCCGCTAAGCACAAGGTACGTTTCAAGTGGATTAAGGGGCATAACGGTCACCCGATGAACGAGCGCTGTGATTTCCTGGCGGTGGAAGCCAGCTGTGGGTCGAATTTGTTGGTGGATACGTGGTATGAGGCGAATCAGTAGATGGGTACTGGGTACTGAGGACTGGGTATTGGGTGCTGAGTACCCAGTATCCAGTACCCAGTCTCCAGTACCCAGTCTCCAGTCCCCAGTCCCCAGTCCCCAGTCCCCGAATTTTGTTTTCTGTTCACACAGCACCGTTGTACATTCGCGGCGGCTTCGGAAAAACCGAGGTTTTTATCTGACAAAACATTCAATATACAATGCGTACAGATCTCTATCAGGGCCACGATTACTACTTAATGGATGAATGGCTGAGTGAAGAACACAAATTGGTTCGTGACACCGCGCGCGCCTGGGTGAAGAAGGAGGTTTCTCCAATCATTGAAGAAGCTGCTGAAAACTGTAAGTTTCCTCAGCACTTGCTCGCAGGTCTGGGTGAAATCGGTGCATTCGGACCCTACATCCCAACAGAATATGGTGGCGCAGGCTTGGATCAGATTTCATATGGTTTGATCATGCAGGAATTGGAGCGTTGTGATAGCGGTTTGCGTTCTACGGCCTCTGTTCAGAGTTCGCTGGTGATGTATCCGATCTATAAGTATGGTAACGAAGAGCAGCGCAAAAAATACCTTCCCAAGTTGGCAACCGGCGAGTGGATGGGCTGTTTCGGGTTGACCGAGCCTGATTTTGGAAGCAATCCCGGTGGTATGCTCACCAACTTCAAGGATATGGGCGATCACTATTTGCTCAATGGAGCCAAGATGTGGATCAGCAATGCCCCATTTGCGCAAATCGCGGTGGTTTGGGCGAAGAATGAAGAGGGTCGCATTCACGGACTCATTGTGGAGCGCGGAATGGAAGGTTTCACCACACCGACTATGCACGGCAAGTGGAGCCTTCGCGCCAGTGATACCGGTGAATTGATTTTCGATAATGTGAAAGTTCCCAAAGAGAACTTGCTTCCCAATAAATCCGGTCTTGGCGGTCCACTGGGCTGTTTGGATTCTGCTCGCTACGGCATTGCCTGGGGTGCTATCGGCGTTGCCCTCGATTGCTACGATGTGGCGCTGCGTTACTCAAAGGAGCGTATCCAATTTGGCAAGCCTATCGGAGCCTTCCAGTTGCAGCAGAAGAAATTAGCCGAGATGATTACCGAAATCACTAAGGCGCAGCTTCTGACTTATCGTTTGGGTGAATTGCGCAATGAAGGTCGCGCCACTTCGGCGATGATCAGCATGGCCAAGCGTAATAATATTGCGATTGCCAAACAGATTGTGAGCGATGCACGTCAGATGCTGGGTGGTATGGGAATCACGGGTGAATACCCGGTGATGCGCCACATGATGAACCTGGAATCAGTGATTACCTATGAGGGTACGCATGATATCCACTTGTTGATCACAGGACTTGATGTTACCGGATTTGACGCGTTTAAATAGGCCTTGCGCAAAGCCCACCATTTAAATGGTGGGCTGAGCGAAATCCACAACCCATTGGTGGCATCATTTTTAAGGCGCCAATCGAGAGCTGATAATTTGTATTACTTTTAAAAAAAAATTACAATGAAATTCTCTTTACGTTTTTTGATAATCGCGTTGGTTGCAATGATTTCTACTCCAGCTTTGGCAACCACCTACACAGTCACCCAACAAGGGTTGACTTTTTCACCAAACCAGCTGACTGTTGAGGTTGGAGATATCGTGCTCTTCCAATGGACTAGCGGTAATCACACGACAACCTCAGCCTCGGTTCCTCCGGGAGCGGCCACATGGGATGCGCTTTTGACATCTTCGATGCAGACGTTTGAATACACCGTTACTGTGGAAGGCATTTACGGCTACGTGTGCACACCACACGCGTTGGCGGGTATGGTAGGCGGCTTTATGGCTGTGCTGCCAAGCAGCGCAAAGACGCAGGTGCAGGCCAATTTCACCATGTCAGCCGGAACATCGGCGAACGGCAATTTGTTTGTGACTTTGGAAAATGCAATGACCGATATGGCTACGGTTACATTGGTCGACATTACCGGCCGTAACGCGATGACACTTCATCATGGCGCTATCAGCGACGCCACGTTCACCATCCGTCAGGATGTTGCGGTATTGCAGCGCGGTATCTACTTCGTTCGCTTTGACGAAGGTGCACGCGTAGTAACGCGCAAGGTGTTAATTCAGTAAGACACGATACAATTCAGCATAGAGTCCCGCCCGAAACGGCGGGATTTTTTTTGTCCTGCCATGCACAGGACGCTGTGCAAAACGAGGCTGGGTGCGTCTTGATTTTAGTGACAATTGGGTGCAGTTTCGCTTACAGGCTTAACTCATGAAACACCTTCTCAATAAACTCCAAGGCGATCGCACCATCTGGATGGTGACGTTTTTCCTCTCCTTGATTTCTATCCTCGCTGTGTATAGTGCCATCTCTACACTGGCCTACAAAGCCAAGGGCAACAGCCTGTTCTTTTTGCTCAAGCATGGGGGGATGATTGTGTTGGGTTTCGTAGTGATGTACTTCGTGCATCGCATGGCCTTTCGCTACTTTTCGCGTCTCTCGAAAATCATGTTGCTGGTCGCCGCAGGTCTTCTGGCGTATGCGTTATTGTTTGGCCAGAACTTGAACGACGCCAATCGCTGGATCAGCATTCCGTTCACCGGCCTCACGTTTCAGCCCAGTGACTTTGCCAAGATTGCACTCATTATTTATGTGGCAAGAACCCTTGCCGTCAATCGCGAGCGGTTGGATGATTTCAAGGAAGGAGTGCTGCCGGTACTCTGGCCCATAGGGTTGATATGTGGCCTCATCCTGCCGGCTAACTTTTCGACTGCTGCCATGCTAGCGGGAATATGTTTCCTGATGATGTTCATGGCGGGAATTCCATTTCGCCACATGAGCAAACTCTTTGCTGCGGGTGTTGGTATGATTCTGTTCATTATCGTGATAGGCGAGACTACCGGTTTCCCCAAACGTTATGCGACCTGGAAGAATCGTATCGTGAATTCTATGGATGAAAACAGTGAGGGCAATTATCAGATTGACCTTGCGAAATATGCCATCCACGAAGGTGGTGTTATTCCTAAGGGTCCCGGCTCGGGCAGTTCGCGTAATTTCTTGCCACACCCGTATTCGGATATGATTTATCCGTTTATCATCGAGGAGTATGGATCCATTTTCGGAGGTATATCGCTCGTGTTGCTGTATCTCATTTTGCTATACCGCACCATCAAACTTTCCATCAATAATCCGAAGATGGGGGCGCAGTTGACAGCGCTTGGACTTGCGTTTTTGCTGGTCATTCAGGCGTTCATTAATATGGCTGTTGCCGTGAGTTTATTCCCCACAACCGGTCAGCCTTTGCCTTTGGTGAGCATGGGAGGTACCAGTACGCTCTTTACCTGTTTGGCGCTCGGTATCATCTTGAGTATTTGCCGCAGCAAGGACGAAAAGGAGGAGGACTTGTCACTTACGCAGACCAAATTGCCGGCTACGGCTGTTGCATCCTAAATCAACAAGTATATGCGCGTCATTATTTCAGGTGGTGGCACAGGAGGACATATTTTCCCGGCCGTTGCCATTGCTAAGACGATACAAAAGCAGTATCCACAAGCCAAGATTCTCTTCGTTGGTGCCTTGGGTAAAATGGAGATGGAAAAGGTGCCGGCTGCGGGGTTCGAGATTGTAGGATTGCCGATTGTGGGCATTCAACGCAGGCTGACATGGAAGAACCTACTTGTACCATTCAAGCTGCTGGCAAGTATGCTCAAGGCACGTCGGATCATTCGTGAATTCAAGCCGGACATTGCCATTGGCGTGGGCGGTTATGCGAGCGGACCGCTGTTGCGCGCGGCCGCGTCTGCGGGAATTCCAACCGTGATTCAGGAACAGAATTCATTTCCCGGAATCACCAATCGCATTCTTTCAAAAAAAGTCAACACCATTTGTGTGGCTTATCCCGGTTTGGAGAAGTATTTCCCTAAAGAAAAGTTAGTCATGACCGGCAATCCTGCGCGTCCGGAGGTTGTGGATTTACAAGGGAAAACGGATAAGGCACGTGAGTTTTTCAGTCTTGATTCCAGCAGAAAAACCGTACTCATTATCGGTGGAAGTCTAGGGGCGCGCACGGTCAACAAGGCCGTTGAAGCTGCTGCGAAAACATGGGAGGAGAAGGGGTTGCAGGTCATTTGGCAAACCGGTAAGGGATATGTCGAACAAGCCAAAGCGGTGACACAATCGTTGACGCACGTGCAAGCGCACGAGTTTATTCGCGAGATGGATTTGGCCTATGCCGCTGCAGATTTGGTAGTCTCCAGAGCGGGAGCCATGAGCATTTCGGAGTTGTGTTTGGTTGGAAAACCGGCCATTTTCATTCCTTCTCCGAATGTGTCGGAAGATCATCAAACCAAAAACGCCATGGCGCTGGTATCGCGCGGTGCAGCGGTATTGGTGAAGGATACGGAAGCCGAAGTTGAGTTGTGTAAAATGGTGTTGGAGCTCATGTCAAACGATGCGCAACGCACGGCATTAGCTGCCGGTGCCAAGTCGATGGCATTCGACCATGCCGCAGAGCGCATAGTGGAAGAGGTTATGAAGCTCATCCGGGTATAAAGGCGTTGTACTTTTCAGCCATGAATTTTCAGCAGGTAGAAGTCTATTATTTTCTGGGTATCGGTGGTATCGGTATGTCGGCCATTGCGCGGTATTTCAATGCGCAAGGCAAGACCGTCATGGGATATGATAAGACGTCAACACCGCTGACCACCGAGTTGGAGCTGGAAGGCATTCCGATTCACTTCGATGATAGCGTGCTGGAAATTCCTCCGATAGTGCGACTCACCCCCAAGGAGAAAATAGTTGTTATCTACACGCCGGCAATTCCCAAGGATAGTATCGAGCTGAATTGGTTGATGGAGCAGGGCTATACGCTCATGAAACGGTCGCAGGCGCTGGGCATTATCACGCAGCAATCACGTTCCATTGCTGTGGCCGGCACACATGGCAAAACGACTACGAGCAGCATGATTGCGCATGTGCTCAAGCACAGTGGTGTGCGTTGCAACGCTTTCCTGGGAGGCATTGCGACTAATTACGGTACAAATCTGTTGCTCGATAAGGATGCTTCCTGGACGGTGGTGGAAGCCGATGAATACGATCGTTCTTTTCTCACGCTATCGCCCGCCATTTCGGTGATCACCAGCACGGATGCGGATCATTTGGATATCTATGGTTCGCACGAATACATGAAGGAGTCGTTCAATTTGTTTGCGCAAAAGTTGACCGGTGGCGGCCGATTATTTTTCCGCGAGGGTTTACCCATTCAAACAGATGCTTTGCCTGAGGGCGTTGATTTTTCCACCTATGCGGCCGGTGTCGATGGTGAATACCGCGCCGATGATATTGCCATACGCGAGGGGCGTTACTTTTTCACCTTCCATAGTTCTCAAGGTACCTGGCACGATGTGGAGCTTGGCTTACCGGGCACCCATAATGTGGAGAATGCTGTGGCCGCTATTGCCGTGGCCTTGCAGGTTGGTTTGAGTGAGGAACAGATACGTTCGGCATTGAGCAGTTTTGCCGGTGTAAAGCGTCGATTTGAGTATCACATTCGTCGTGAGGATATGGTGTTGATTGACGACTATGCGCACCACCCGGAGGAACTCAGGGCGTGCATTGGATCGGTGCGAGAATTATACCCGACCAAACGTATTACAGGGGTGTTTCAGCCGCATTTATTTACGCGAACCCGCGATTTTGCTGAAGGTTTTGCAGAAACCTTATCGTTGCTGGATGACGTCATTTTGTTGCCGATCTATCCGGCCCGGGAACTTCCGTTGCCCGGAATTGATTCACAACTGCTTTTGGATAACATTTCTACAAGGTCCAAAAAACTGGTCGAGAAGGGTGATTTATTAGCGGAACTGACGAGTAGTCCGCGCGAAGTCATCGTGATGCTGGGAGCCGGCGATATCGATGCCCTTGTAGCCCCTGTGGTAGCGGCCTTTTCGAAGTAACCGGCGAATGGCCCAATCCTTCGCCAACCAACCAACATGGCGAACGGAAACACCAACACTTTCATCAAAGACATTGAAAAGCGCAGGCGCTTCAAGCTGGTTGTGATTTACACGCTGGCTATTGTGGGTGCTGGCGGTTTGATGGCGATGTTGGGTTTTGTCGGAAAAAAGCAAAACGGAACCCAGTGCTGGAAGTTGGAAATTCAGGTGGAAGCGCCCGATGGCCGTAAGTTTATCGATGAGCAGATGATTGCCGCGCTGGCCGACAGCGCGACAACGCAAATTGTAGGTTTACCGGTGAGTGAAGTGGATATTCAATCCATTCACCGTGTGGTTGCTGCGAACTCATCGGTAGGCGAGGCGCATGTGTACACAACCGTTGATGGCCGCTGTGTCATTCACGTCAAGCAACGCACGCCAATTGCCCGCATTTTCAACGCACTTGGAGAGAGCTATTACCTCGATAAGGATGGATTCACCATGGCGTTATCGGATTTGGCGGTAGCTAAGCTTCCGGTGTTCACAGGAGAGATTTACGATGGATTGCGCAGGGAGAGTGTAGCCATTGATTTTCCGGACTCTTTGGCTTGGGGAACACACCTCGATGAAATCTACCAGTTCACGCAAGTAGTTGCACAGGATACGTTCTGGCGTGCCCAGGTTGAACACGTGCACATCACCAACACAGGGGATTTCGAAATCATTCCCCGCATCGGCGATCAGCGTGTGAATGTTGGCGGTGTGACGGATTTGCCCAAAAAATTGAAGAAACTAAGAGCGTTTTACGAGCATACGGTAAGCACTACGGATTTGGATCAGTACGGCGTTATTCAAGCGCAATACGACGGTCAGGTAGTGTGCATCAAGCGCTAGTAAACATCTTGCAAGAGAAAAATTGAATAACAGAAAACGATAAACCCATGAATTCAGAAATCGTAGTTGGCTTAGACATCGGAACCACCAAGATTGCGTGCCTCGTTGGCCGCAAAATGGAAAACAACAAAATTGAAATTCTTGGTATTGGAAAGAGCGAGAGCATTGGCGTTACACGCGGCGTTGTTTCCAATATTGAGAAGACTGTGCAAAGTATTCGCGCAGCCGTGGAAGAAGCGGAGCGCGAGAGTGGTGTGAATATCCGATTGGTGAACGTGGGTATCGCCGGTCAGCACATCAAGAGCCTTCAGCATCGCGGCATGCGCACGCGTCGCAATGTGGAGGAAGAGATTTCTCAGGTGGATATTGATGCTCTGGTAGAAGACATGCACAAGTTGGTAATGCTTCCCGGTGAAGAGATTATTCACGCACTCCCACAGGAGTATACCGTGGATAGTGAAACGGGTATCAAGGATCCGATTGGTATGTGCGGCTCGCGTCTGGAAGCGAATTTCCACATTATTACGGGACAAATCACTGCCATCAAAAATATCTACAAGTGTGTCACCAAAGCCGGACTTACGGTTCATGACCTCACGCTGGAGCCACTGGGAAGTGCTGCTGCGGTATTGAGTCAGGAAGAAAAGGAAGCCGGCGTTGTGTTGGTTGACATAGGCGGTGGAACAACGGATGTGGCCATTTTCCAAGATGGTATCATTCGTCATACAGCTGTGATTCCATTCGGTGGTAATATCATCACCGAGGACATCAAGCAGGGCTGCACCATCATGCGCAATCAGGCGGAATTGCTGAAGGTGAAGTTTGGCAGTGCGCTGGCAACGGAGAATAAGGACAATGAGATCGTGTGCATTCCCGGATTGAAGGGTCGTGATCCAAAGGAGATTTCCCTGAAGAATTTGGCCAACATTATCCAGGCGCGCATGGATGAAATCATCGAGCACGTGTATTATGAGATTCGCAACAGTGGCTATGAAAAGCAGTTGATTGGCGGTATTGTGCTCACGGGCGGTGGGTCGCAATTGAAGCACATGAAGCAATTGGTGGAGTATATCACCGGTATGGATTGTCGCATTGGTTATCCTAATGAACACGTAGTAAAGGCCAAGAATGAGAATCTGTTGATTCCGGCCATGAGCACAGGTGTTGGTTTGGTGATCAACGGACTGGAGAAGTTCACCGTATCGCCAACGGCGGAAAATCAACCAATGGAAATTCCAACCACAGAAAGAAAAACCATTACACCATCAAAGGACAAACTGCGCGAAACAAAGGAGTCTGCCGGATTCCTCAGTCGCTTGAAGGAGTTCTTTGATGCTGAAGAAGAATAACAACTAACAAACTATCGCAATGGCGGTGCATGACAATGGAGTACATTGCGGTGCATCGCCATTTTGTTTTAACGAAATCCTGAATTCTTATGTCGACACTTATTGATTTTGTCCTGCATATCGATGAGCATTTATTGGCCATGGTAGCTGATTACGGTACGCTTGTATATGCCATTCTATTCTTAATTGTATTTGTTGAAACGGGATTGATTGTGATGCCGTTATTGCCCGGTGATTCCCTCTTGTTTGCAGCCGGAGCCATTGCTGCAGCCAACAACAACGAAGGGTTAAATATTTGGGTGTTGATGCCGCTGCTCATTTTGGCAGCGCTTTGCGGAGATAACGTCAACTATTTTGTAGGGAAGTTTTTCAGTGAGCAAATCAAAAAACGCGACCGCATCCTGTTTTTCAAGCGCGAATACATTACACAGACCGAAGCGTTTTATGAGAAGTATGGTCGTCAGGCCATCATTATGGCGCGCTTCGTTCCGATTGTACGCACGATTGCACCTTTTGTAGCGGGCGCCGGAAATATGCCGTATCGTCGATACATCACGGTGTGCATTCTAGGTGCGCTGTTGTGGGTCGTGGGAATTTCTTTGCTCGGCTACACCTGCGGTGGTTTTGACATCGTGAAAAACAACTTCGAGTTAGTGGTCTTCGGAATTATAGGACTGTCCATCTTACCGATCATCATCGGAGTTGTTAGGGCTAAACTGAACAAAGGTTGAGTGATTCGGACAACATACAACGCTATGGATTGATTGGATATCCGTTGGTGCATTCCTTTTCGAAAGGGTATTTCACTTCGCGTTTTGAGTCCATGGGTCGAGCAGATTGTCGTTATGAGAATTATGCCCTTGCTTCCATTGAAGCGTTTCCTGAATTGCTTCAATCAGCTCAGAATTTGAGAGGGTTGAATGTGACAATTCCTTACAAGGAATCAGTGATTCCTTATTTGGATGAACTCGATAAGGAGGCCCGTGCAATTGGTGCAGTGAATTGCATTCGTATTCGTAGCGGAAAAACCACAGGATACAATACGGATGTACACGGTTTTGAAATGAGCATCAAGCCCTTTTTGGAGAATCGCTACGAACGCGCATTAATCCTGGGAACAGGAGGCGCTTCAAAGGCGGTGGCGTATGTGCTGGAGCGCTGGGGAATTCCATTTCATTTCGTGAGCAGAACGCCACAGGGCGAGCGACAGATGGGTTACGATGTGCTCAAGGCCGAGGTGATGCATCATTTTCCACTTATCATCAACACGACTCCGGTGGGCACGTATCCGAATATTGATGCGTGTCCGTATTTGCCTTACGAAGGATTGTCGGAGCGTCATTTTTTATACGATTTGATTTACAATCCTGAGGAAACCACTTTTTTGCGACTGGGAAGGTTGAGCGGAGCAAAAACAATGAATGGTCATGCCATGTTGTTGTTGCAAGCTGATCGCAGTTGGCAAATTTGGAATGAGGAAATTTAACGCCGTGTTCCAACGCAATGTTGAAACTAAAAAGTAAATTCTCGCAAAATGTGATGGTGCTGACCACGGGAACAGCAGTGTCTCAGCTCATTCCTTTCATTGTACTTCCCATTTTGCAGAAGTACTTTTATGGTCCTGCAGATTTCGCCATGCTTGCATCCTTTGTGTATTTCAGTGAAATGCTGGGTGTGATTGGAACACTCAAGCTGGAGTATGCGATTGTAGGGCAGCGTTCACCGCAAGATGCACGCGAAGTGTTGGTCACCGGTGTGCGCATTACACTGCTGAGTTCCGGGCTTTCTTTTTTATTGGCGTTGGTCTGTTTCAATTGGGATCTCGTACACGGGTTGCATGCTTTGGGATCGATGATTTTTTTGCTTCCTGTTGTTGTATTGTCGATGGGTATTATTCAGCTCACTTCCTATTGGTATAATGCCCGCAACGAATACACTAAAATCGCACGTGGAAAACTGATTCAAACATCCACAGGAGAGGGAGCCAAACTGGTTGGCGGATGGATGGGACTTAATTTTTCAGGACTGATTTTAGGCCGTGTACTTGGCTATGTGACGCTTTCGATTGTTCAATGGCGTCGTTACATACAGCAATCCTCACAAGTAGATCGCCGTCATTTTTCCATGAGAGAAGTTTTAAGACGCAACAAGTCGTTCATCTTCTACACGACCCCGAGTGTATTTGTGGGAGCGCTGATTAATTTCCTGTACATCGAATTGTTTCTGGAAAATTTCGGGTCGGAAAGTGCGGGTATGGTGAGTGTGGCCATGACTTATGTTGGCGCAGGATTGGGCATGGTTGCGGGATCAATTTCGCAGGTGTTCTACGGCACTATCTCGGGCATTCATCGCCGCACGGAATTGCAATCGCTCTATGTGCGTTTCTTAGGAAGGTTGTTCTGGATGTCGGCGGCAATGACCGGCATGATTTGGATTTTACCGGCATCTTGGATTGTTGGGGTGTTAGGTCCTGAATGGAATGATTTGATTATCTATTGCCGTGTGATTAGTGTGTGGCTTGGGGTATGGTTTATTTCATCCAGTTTGTCATTTATTTACTTGCGTCTCCAACGCCAAAATGTGATGTTGTTTTTTGACGTGATGCATGTGGGGATGATCTACGCGGGATTTCATTTGGGAAGGACATACTCCGGCTCTGCATTAGGCGCGCTGTGGGGATTTACCTGGGCGCAAGTGTTGTTTTATCTAATGGCCATTGGTATGGCGATTTACTTCATTCGAACGTCTAAGCTGTTACATGATTAGAACAAACCTAACGACAGAGCAAACGGGACTTTTATCGATCACGCGCAGTGTGCGATTCATGGAAGTTATGGCTTGGTTGCTAGCCTTGTCCTTCGCAGGCGGAAGTGATTTACTTCCGCTTCAGCTGGGCGGAGCAACACTGTACGCGTTTCGGTTTGTAGTGATGGTATTGGGAGGAATTGCTTTAGTGGATGTGCTGCTTTCCCGCACGTTTTTTTCACGATGGTTAAACGTATTGCTGGGCGCTATGGCTTTCTGGATTATCTGGAGCCTCATGCCCTGGTACAGCATTGTTGATTATGGTGCGTTTCAAAAAGATGTATTCTATTTGGTCATTGGTCTTTGCACGCTGTTGTCTATCGGACACCTCGTCAAGTTGTCGAAGGAGCATGCATTTATAAAGGCGACCATTGCAGGGTTATTGGTCAATCTTCTGTTGGGTGTTTTTCAAATCCTCACATCCATACAGCCTGAGAGCGCTCACGTACATGCGCTCGAACATTTTTCATCAGAGCACTTTGTGCGTTTTGCGCCGGTAGGCATGTTTGGAAACCCGAATCACTATGCGTTTTATCTGATGGTGAATTTGTTGTTGCTCGCCCATTTTCGCAAACAATTGCATGCGGGATTAACCTTTGCCGTTGGAGCGATTGCCGGGATCATGATTTTTTTAACGGCCAGTAAATTGGCTGTATTGAGTGTCGTGTTGCTTAGTGCAAACATGGCATTTGAAGAACGTCAGCAGGTGGTTGATGGTTGGCGCCGTTATCGAATGGAGGTGTTGGGAGCAGTTGTACTCGGACTTGTTCTATTAACTACAATTGATTGGAAGAATACGCGCCAACTGGCCTTGCAGCAAGAACGAATAAACGTAGCGCCGGATACAACGCATACTTCCTCTTATGATGCACGCGGTGGATTGGTGTCCTGCGCCATAACGGCCATAGGAGAAACTTCGGGACTGGGATTGGGTCCCGGTCAATTTCCGGCTTATTTAGAACGTCCTGAATGCACTGAAAAAACCGGTGGAATTGTCAATGCACATTCGGGTGTGTTGGAGATTGTTGCACAATATGGCGTGCTCCTGATGCTGCTTATTGGAAGTATTTATCTATCACTTCCTTTTGTGATGCGTCAAACAGCAACCTTCAGTTGGAGTTTGGTCTATGCGGCCTGTCTGGGATTGCTGCAGGCAGCCAACAGCTCATTCCTCGCTTCACCCGTTGCATGGATGATGCTGGCATTGCCCGTTATCATCCTGAAATCATCTAAGTCAACTTCCTGATGCACGTGTTGCTGCTCACCGATAGTTATCCAAACGCCTACCTTCCCGGGCAAGGCAGCTTTGTGCATGATCAGGCGCAGTGTTTGGCCTCGCAGGGAATGCATGTTGGTGTTTTGGCGCTTATTCCTGTCTCCTGGAATGATTTGCTCAAAAAGGGATTTCGTGATTTGAAAATTACTGCGCGCAAGGAAGAAGGGATTTCCGTATATCAGCGTTGCTATGCTCAGATTCCAAGGTTGTATCGTTATCCGATTCATAAAAGTTTGACTGCAGGAAAACCAATGGTCAAGCGCTATGTTGCCGAATTCGGTAAGCCTGATGTGCTGCACGTACACGGATTTCACTGTGCGGCGTTAGCCTTTTGGGTTGCAAAGGAATACGAAATCCCATTGGTCGTCACCGAGCACAATTCACGCATTTTAAACGGCACGCTCGACCAAGCACGGTTGCGAGTTGCCGTGGATCTGTATCAGAGGGCCAACGCATGCATCGCAGTAAGTCGCGCGTTGGCAAAGAGAATGGAAGCGCTAGCCGGCCGTTCCATTGAAGTTGTTCCCAATGTGATTGATACCGATTTTTTCACACCCGGAATGCTAAGGCAGGAGTGCGTTTTTTTATCTGCAGGGAATTTTACAGCCAACAAAAATCAGCTGTTGCAATTGCAGGCGTTCGCAGCAGCACGAAATCAAATGCCGGATGCACAGCTATGGTTAGCGGGAGATGGTGAAATGCTCGAAGTGTGCAAGAAGTATGTGCTCGAGCATGATCTCTCCAATAGCGTTGCATTTCTTGGAAGGCTTAGTCGAGAGGCGTTGAGAGATCGCATGCAGCAAGCACGAGTCTTTTTAATCAGCAGTCAGCACGAAACGTTTGGTGTTGTGGCCATAGAGGCGATGTCATGCGGATTACACGTAATCGCTACGCGCTGCGGTGGCCCGGAAGATATTCTTATGGAGAATGGTCGGCTTACTGCGCACGACACTGAATCATTTGCGCAAGCGATGATAGATGCATTCACAAGACAATCGGAATTTCCCTCACACGTCAATCGCCAATATGCGTTAGCGCATTTTGGTCAGTCTGCTGTAGGCAGCGCTTTGCGTAGTCTATATTCGCGCATCATCCGACAAGCATGAGTCTTCAACGCCCTATACGCGTGTGTCATTTTTCCTCGGTACATCCGTGGTCGGATATCCGCGTTTTTCATAAGGAGTGTGTTTCTCTTGCGGCAGCAGGCATGGATGTTACGCTCATTGCGGTGGGCGAGAATAATGATGAGTTTCGCGAGCATGGTGTGCAGGTCATTGCCATGAAGAATACGTTCCGTGGACGCCGCAACCGTGCCACCAAATTCGCTCAGTCAGTGGTGGAGCGGGCGATGCAACTCGATGCTGATATCTATCATTTTCACGATCCGGAGTTGTTGCGTTTTGCCGGCAGTTTCTCGGCGAAGGGCAAGCGTATTATCTACGACGTGCACGAAGATTTGCCACGTCAAATCATGACCAAGCAATGGATTCCGCTCTGGTTGAGAAGACCATTATCCTCGTTGGTGGAGCTTTGGGAAAATCGTGCTGCACGCAAAGTATCTGCTATCGTTGCAGTGACGCCAATCATTCGTGATCGATTTGTTCCAACCGGTAATCCCGTAACGTGCATTTTCAATGCACCTATGTTGAGCGAGTTTAATCTGGATATCAAGCCGGATTATACTGCACATCGCCTGATTTATATCGGACTTATTTCGCGCAAGCGCGGCATCATTGAATTGTTGCAAGCACTGGAGCATATCGATGGGCGCCTGCATTTGGCAGGAAAGTTTGAAGATGAGTCATTGCGCAACCAGTGCATGCAAATGACTGCCTGGAGTAAGGTAGATTATCATGGTGTTGTGGGCAGAGCTGAGATTGTGCGATTGCTCAGTGAGTCTTCGCTCGGCATGGTGACGCTTCATCCGACCATCAGCTATCAAGAGTCTTATCCTATCAAGATGTTTGAATACATGGGTGCCGGTCTGCCGGTGCTGGCCTCTGATTTTCCGTTGTGGGAATCGATTGTTGTGCAGGAGCAAACCGGCATTTGTGTTGATCCGATGGACATTCATCTCATTGCTCGCATCGCGAATGAATTATTGAATGATCCACAATTGGCTGCAACTATGGGTGCCAAGGGAAAAGCTTACGTGCGTGAGCGTTTCAATTGGGAAGCAGAAGCTAAGAAGCTTGTCGAATTTTATCATTCTCTATCCTGAAGGCAATGAAGTTCCGTGTCGTGATTCCCTGTAGAAACGAAGTGACTTACATCGGTAAGTGTATCGCCTCGTTGTTGGAAGCACGTCGCGGTGATTTGACGTTGTCGATTGTGGTGGCCGACGGCATGAGTGATGATGGCACACGCGATGAAGTATTGCGCATTGCTGCCATGCATCCTGAGGTTCGCTTGATGGATAATGTTCAGCGAACTACGCCATTTGCATTGAACTTGGGACTGCGCGATCTGGACTATGATGTGGGAATAATACTTGGGGCACATGCGGAAGTATCGCCCGGTTTTTTGACGGAAAATGCGCGTGTATTGCGCGAGCATCCGGAGGTAGGATGTGCAGGTGGAATCATCACGAACATGCATGAGAACGAAATGGCGCGTGTCATTTCGCTGGCCATGTCTTCGCCTTTTGGAGTTGGCAATGCTCACTTCCGCACAGGCGGTAAATCAGGGTACGTGGATACTGTAGCTTTCGGAGCGTATCGTCGCGAGGTGTTCGAACGTGTTGGTTTTTTTGATGAAGAACTCGCGCGCAATCAGGATGATGAATTCAACTACCGGGTGACACAAGCCGGATTTAAGATTTTCCTTGATCCCGCTATTGAGTCGCAGTATTACGTGCGCGGTTCGTTGAGCAAATTATACAAACAGTATTTCCAGTACGGCTATTGGAAGGTGTTTGTCAACCGCAAGCATGGCGCGATTACAACGTTGCGTCAGTTGGCTCCGCCGCTCTGGATGTTGTTTGTTTCACTCGGCTGGCTTGGGTTTTTGATTCATCCAATACTTGGCTGGAGTTATGTCGGTATGATTGTGCTTTATATCGGCCTTGCCAAATGGACTGCCTTCCGTTCTGCCGGTTTCAATCTATCGCTGGTAGTTAAGCTCATCGCGTGTTATGGAATCTTACACGCATCCTATGGGTGGGGTTACTTAAAGGGTATAGTTCACTTCTATTTTCTACGACGCAATCCGACTGAGGGAAGTCAGCGATTGACGCGGTAGTTCGCCCATGTGTTTTTGTGCGCTATACTTGCGATATGCGTTTTCCATTACTGATATTAGTATTCATCTTCACTCACACAGCGTTCGCTCAAAAGAGCTCACCAATCGCTCAAGAGGAGCCTATTGCATCCTCGGAGTACGTTCCGTTGAAAGCGGAATGGCAGGTGAGTGAATACGACATCAAACGCCCCGGCAAGCGGCAGCAGTTCATTCCGGCGATTGTTCCGGGGTGCATTCATACTGACCTCATTCGTGCAGGCCGAATTGACCATCCGTTCACGGGAACTAACGAGAGTGATTGTCAATGGGTCGAAACGAAATCGTGGGTGTATGAAACACTTCCATTTACGGTGCCTTCGGAAATCTATGCGCGTAATGTTATCAAGATGCGCTTCAATGGACTCGACACGTATGCGAAAGTCGAACTGAACGGCGTGGAAATTCTTACTTCCAATAACGCCCATCGTTCGTGGGAGGTGGATGTAAAACCCCATCTAAAACCGGAGGGAAACGTGCTGCGTATCGTGTTTGAATCAGCCGTTGATCAGGCGCAGGCGCAATTGAGAGAATTGCCTTATCCGCTGCCCGGCGACTCTGTGCGCGCTGTGGTACGCAAGCCACAATTTCATTTTGGTTGGGACTGGGGTCCGCGATTGGTGACATGCGGCATCACGAAACCGGTTGAGTGGATTGCCTATGATGATGCGCAATTGAGCGACGTGTATTTCGAGCAATCACGCATTACCGAGCAAGAAGCGCTGTTGAATTTTCATGCATATATGTCGTCTGTTGCCGCTGATACGTTGGAAGTGCGTTTGCGTAATCGTACAACAGGAGGCACATGGTCGGAAAAATTTGCAGTGGTTGCCGGTGAGAATGAAGTCACCTTTCCTATCCGCATTCAAGCGCCGCAGTTGTGGTGGTGCAACGGTCAGGGAAGAGCCAATCTGTATGTGTTCGATATCGAACTCGTGAAGAGCAATCGCGTGCTATCGACATACACCAGGCGTGTGGGTGTGAGAGATTTACAGTTGATTACCGAACGTGATTCCATTGGTGAGTCGTTCTATTTTCAACTCAATGGTCAGCCTGTTTTTGCCAAGGGTGCCAACTACATTCCGCTTCGCTATTTCCCCGGTGAAGCTACCGAGGCAGATTATCGAAAGCTCATTCAGCAGTGCAAGGATGCACACATCAACATGCTGCGCGTGTGGGGAGGTGGTGTTTACGAAGATGATATTTTCTACGATTTGTGTGATCAGAATGGCATCATGATATGGCACGACTTCATGTTTGCCTGCAGCATGTATCCGGGCGATGACGCATTCCTTCAGAATGTTTCTGCTGAAGCAACTGAACAGGTAAGGCGACTGCGCAGTCATCCTTGCATTGCACTGTGGTGCGGTAACAATGAGAACTCGGAAGGCTGGGAGCGCTGGGACTGGAAATCGGGTCTGAGTGAAGCACAAGTCACCGGCGTGCAGGAAGCGTATGATGCCGTGTTCAAACGTATGCTTCCGGAAATCGTCGCGCAACATACAACCTCAGATTATTGGGAGAGTTCGCCGCGACTAGGCCGAGGTGATGCGCGCAGCATCATGGAAGGTGATTCGCATTACTGGGGCGTATGGCACGATGGCGAACCCTTTGAAGTGCTGCAAGCCAAGGTGCCGCGATTCATGAGTGAGTTCGGCATGCAGAGTTATCCTTCTTACGAGGTATTGGAGGAAATGATGGACGGCGATGAACTCACCATGAAGGATGAGGGTATTGCGCAACACCAAAAGCACAGTCGTGGCTTCTCATTGATGGAGCAGTATATGAACAATTGGTATCCTGCTATCAGCGTTGATGATATCGCACTGTATGGAAGCATGACGCAATTGGTGCAAGCGGAGGGAATAGCGATGGGCATCGAGGCGCAGCGACGTGCTATGCCTCGCTGCATGGGAACACTTTACTGGCAACTCAATGATGTGTGGCCGGCGTTCAGTTGGAGCGGAATGGATTACAAAGGCACGCCAAAGTTGTTGCATCACTTGCTGAAGACGGTGTATGCACCGCAACTCATTTCATGCGCAGTCGATGGTGATGAATTAGGTATCTGGTGGATTTCCGATACGCGCATCGATTCGGATTCCATGGTGTTGGATTACGCTATCTATCACGGTGAGTCGTTCGTCGGACAACCCGATTCGCAGTTGCGCAGCACAGATTCACCCTACTATCAATCTCCTGCAATGCCCTGCCGCATCCGTTACGGATCACATCGCATTCACGGGATTTTGCTGGAAGATTTGGGAATTGATTCTCCCGAGAACATGATTATCGAAGTGCGTATCAGTTATCCCGGTGCTGCTAATCCGACGTTCAAGCGCATTCAAAAGCTGATTCCCAAAAGCGACGAGGCGATTGTTCCCTATCACACAACGTACAAATTGTTTGACCCCAAAACCCGCACTTCGCGTGATGAAAGTGTCATCATGTTCAAGAAAGCCTATTGATTAGTCTGGAATCACCACATCATATTTCACTACGGTCTCACCGGATTCTTTCAGTGTAAGATCGATGCGCTTTTCCTGTGTGAAAGCACCTTTGGAAAGCTTCACGATGTATTCATTGTTGCCGGGTAGGTTCATTTTAGCGCGACCTACATCGTCTGTCTGCGATTCTGCCACAACTTTTCCGGTTGAAGCATAACACACTTGCACATTGACTTTTTTAATGGGCTCATTGGAAGTGCTTAAACAGCTCACGAGAATTTGACCGGATGTCGGCACGTCGTAACCATCGGCAAGCAGAGCGTATTTGCTCACATCCACGCGGTAGATATCGCGTTCACCGAAACTGTCGTCGTATTCTGCTGCAATGATGAGTGTCTTGTTGTCCTTGGTGAGTGAGAACGTTGATTCTTCGTTCACCGTATTGATGGGATAGCCAAGGTTGACCGGGATACTCCACGCACCATTCACTTGTTCTGTTTTGAAAATATCATAGCTGCCCATGGTTTGATGGCCGTTGCTGGCGAAGAAAAGTGTTTTACCATTGGGGTGAATGAACACGAATTTTTCATCCAAATCGGTATTGATGACTTCGCCCAGGTTTTTAGGGTTAGACCAGTTATCACCACGTTTGGTGGAAACGTAAATATCTCCTTGTCCTTCGCCTTCGGGGCGCTCACTGACGAAATACACGGTGTTGCCATCAGCAGTCATCGTAATTGAACCTTCGAAGTAGGAGGTGTTAATCGGTCGCGGCATTTTTTGCGCTGCGCTCCATTCGTTGGTGCCCGGGCGGTATTCGCTGAAATAGATGTCGCCGGTGGATGAGACGGTGTTTTTGTATACATACATCCCGTTGCCCGATGGAAACAGGCTCAGCACGGCATCGTAGGTTTCGGTGTTCAAATCACCTTCCACTGCTGTGCTTTGCGACCATTCGCGTATGCTTTCATCCCATTGGCTATAGTAAATGTCTTCAAAGTATTTGTAGTCGCCTTGTTCATCCATACGCCCGCCTTTGGTATCGTTTCTGCGCGCGGTGAATACGAGAATTTTGCCATCGGCTGAGATGCTGGGCGTGTAATCATCGTAGCGGGAATTGATTTGATTGCCCATGTTTTCAATGGTGACTTGCACGGGTTTCTTCATCATCTCCAGGGCATACTTGCATTGGTCACGGTATTGAACGGCAAGTTCGTATTCATAGGTTGATGGTTTTTCTACAGCCAGAAATGCTTCGAATGCCGCGATGGCCTCAGCAAGGCGAGCCGTGCGATGGTAAATCTGTCCAAGGAAGAATTTGGATTCTGATGATACCGTAGGTTCGATGGCCAGCGCTTTTTCATAGTATTCCAGCGCCAGTTTGTATTTCTTCAAATAGTAATTGCACTCGGAGGAACCATAGAGCGCAGCAGCATTGTTGGGGTCACTTTGCAACACTTCGCGATAAATCAAAAGGGCGCCGCGCATGTTGTTTTCATTGAATTCATGACGTGCTGCCAGGATGCGCGGTGTTGCCAGTGCGCCACCGAAAATACTTTTGGATGTGCTGTCTTTTTGGGCGCTCATGGCGGTAATCAGGCAGCAACTGAGTAAGGCGAGAATCAGAATTCTGGTCATAGACGAAATGTGTTCAAAGAGAAGGACAAGGTAAGTGTTTTCTGAGTGAGGCGGCATTGTGCGAGCCTTACGCTTTGTTAACGGTTCATTTGTAAAAAATTATTGATGGCCGTTTTCGTGGGCCAATCAATGAAAATACCTTTGAAAAAAAACCACATGCTTACTACCGAAAGCGATAGCCGTTACGACCGATTGGAGTCAATGTCAACAGCCGAATTATTGGCCAATATGAACCGGGAAGATCAAACGGTTCCACTTGCCGTTGCTAAGGCCATTCCGCAAATTGAGCGATTGGTAGAGGCGGTGGTGAGTGCTATGCAGCGCGGAGGACGTTTGTTCTACCTCGGTGCCGGAACCAGCGGCCGACTTGGCATTGTCGATGCGTCTGAATGTCCACCTACGTATGGCGTTGAACATGGGCTGGTGATTGGACTGATTGCCGGCGGTGATCGTGCGATTCGTTATCCCGTTGAATTCGCAGAGGACAATCGCGAGCAAGGTTGGTTGGATCTTTCAGAGCACGCGATCACCAAAAATGATGTGGTAGTAGGAATCGCAGCATCCGGTGGAACGCCCTACGTGGTTGGTGCGTTGGAAAAGTGTCAAAGTGAAGGCATCGTCACGGGATGTATCACATGCAACGCGGGATCAGCCGTTACACTCGTAGCGGATTTTCCGATTGAGGTGGTTGTTGGTCCTGAATTCGTAACGGGCAGTACGCGCATGAAAAGCGGCACGGCACAGAAGCTTGTGCTCAATATGCTGTCAACTTCTGTGATGATTCGTATGGGACGTGTGCGCGGCAATAAAATGGTGGACATGCAATTGAGCAACCGCAAGTTGGTGCATCGCGGAACCACGATGGTGATGCAGCAAACAGGCTTGTCGAAGGAGCAGGCCGAGGAATTACTTTTGAAGCACGGCAGCGTACGAAAGGCTGTCGATCACGCTAAGGAAAAGCACTAGTGCACGATATCGAACCATATTATAACTGGCGCGGCTACTATGTGGCATCGGAAGATCCGTATTCGCCATTCTTCGAGCGTGAGTATTCTGAGTTTGAATTTTCATCCAAGATTTACAACTATTACATCCATCCGCAGTGGGACAGTTTCGGTAGTCAAACGCTTTTCATGAAAGTGTTGTACTGCCATTATGAACAGGGATTTGCGGTGATTGAACTCATCGGCGAGTGGAATGATTTACTCTACAACGACATCATGTTTTTGAAACGCGAAGTGATCGAACCGATGATGGATCAAGGCGTTTCCAAGTTCATTCTTATTGGCGAAAACGTGTTGAATTTTCACTTCTCCGACGATAGCTATTACGAGGAGTGGTTTGAGGATGTCAACGACAGCGATGGCTGGATTGCCTTGATGAATATCCGTGATCACGTGCAGGAGGATATTTCTTCGGCCAACATCGACAGCTATTTTGTACTTGGCGGAAAGCTCAATGAAGTCAAGTGGCGCACGATGAATCCCGATCAGTTGTTTGAGTCAGTGGAGCGGCATGTGATGCGACGGCTAACCGCAGGATGATTTTTTTTTAACCGCAAAGGCGCAGAGTAAGCAGAGTCTCTGTTTCCTCTGCGCCCTTTGCGGTTAAAAATTTGAGTTTAGAATTGTAGCCACCTTCTTATCCGCCGCAAAGTGAAACATATCCTCCCGAATATTACCCAGCTCCACCCAACGAAATGATTCTTCATTGTAAATGCGCTGCTTGAAATCGAATGCTATTTCAGCATGTCGGAATTGTTGCGCTCCAATCATGCGTGCGGTGTAGTAGATGGAAATGATCTGATCAGCGGGATGAAAAAAGGAGGGTAAATAAAAGTCGGTTGTATAGAAATGTCCTGTCACTTCGATGGGCTGCTTCATCTCCTCCAGGGCTTCACGCACCACGGTATCTGCCGGTCCTTCACCAAAGTCAACACCACCTCCGGGGAACTTCGTGTAGGCATTGCCGAAGATGAGTTCGTCGCTAACCAGCACGGCGTCTTTCGCTTCATTGAACAGAATGAAGTAAGCGCGCACGTTGAAGCGAGAGGGAAGAGCCGTTGGTTTATCCATGATGTTCAGTTTTGGTGGCACGCAGCATTTCGCGTTTGCCGGGAGGTCCGGGCAAGCGTTCGACCGTAAAGCCGACTGATTGCATATCACGACGCACCTGGCCTTTGGCACAGTAGGTCACAAGAATGCCACCGGGCTTCAGTGCTTCATACATGCGACGAAAAATATCGGGCGTCCACATTTCGGGTTGTGTGGGCGGGCCAAACGCATCGAAGAAGACGATATCATACTGCTCTCTGCCGGACTCTGTTTGCACTTCACGATTTGCTTTGTGCAGCGTGAAGTGCTGTGTGATGGCGATGTCTTGGTTCCAGGGTGAAGAGTGCAGGGTCAAAAAGACGGAACGCTCCTGCTCGGATGACGCATAGTTGAGTTGCTCCGCAAGTTCCATCGAAAGCACATTTGTTTCGAGTGTTGAGAAATGTACATGCACTTTGTGTTCTTCTGCCCAGCGCATAGCCAACAAGGCATTCAATCCCGTTCCAAATCCCACTTCGTGTATTCGTGGCTTTCCATTCCGACAGGAATGGTCGAGGCCATGTTTTATAAACACCCACTGCGACTCCTGTATCGCCCCGTGCCGCGAGTGATACGTTTCGTTGAGCGAAGGCACAAACAGGCTGTGGCTTCCGTCGGAAGTTTCGATGAGGTGTATGTCGTTTTTTTCGGTGCTCAATTGTCGACAATTGCTGTCAGTAATTTTCGGATTTAAGCGGAAAACGCCCGAGCAGCGCCAATACTTTTACTTCCATAAATCCGAATTCATGGCAAAGAAAAAGCAAACCACGGCGTCTCCGAGAAAAGATTCTTCGAAGCGCATCGTCAACGAAAAATCAGTCGCATTTCTCGAGCAATACATCAACAACCCTGCGCCTACCGGCTTTGAGAAGTCGGGACAGCAGTTGTGGCTCGATTACATTCGTCCGCACATCGATGATTACTTCGTAGATACTTACGGCACCGCTGTGGGTGTGATCAATCCCGATGCTCCTTACAAAGTGGTGGTGGAAGCTCATGCGGATGAGATTTCGTGGTTTGTTCATTATATCACCAGCGACGGATTCATCTACCTGCGTCGCAATGGCGGCAGCGATCATCAGATTGCACCGAGCATGCGTGTGAACATTCACACCGATAAAGGCATTGTGAAGGGTGTCTTCGGATGGCCGGCGATTCACGTGCGTGAGCCGGGTAAGGAAGAGTCACCTAGTATGAAGAATCTGTTTCTCGAAGTAGGTGCAACATCGAAGGCTGAGGTTGAGAAGATGGGTATCCATGTAGGTTGTGTGTGCACGTTTGAAGATGAGTTCATGATCATGAACGAGCGTTACTACCTCGGTCGTGCGCTCGACAACCGTATTGGTGGTTTCATGATTGCCGAAGTGGCGCGCATGCTGAAAGAGAAGAAGGATAAGTTGCCGTTTGGTGTGTACTTCACCAATTCGGTGCAGGAAGAAATTGGCTTGCGTGGTGCAGAAATGATTGCGCACCGCATCAAGCCCGACGTTGCGATTGTGACCGACGTGTGTCACGATACACAAACTCCGATGATGAACAAAGTGGTGAACGGCGATCTCGCCTGCGGCAAGGGCCCGGTACTTTCTTACGGTCCTGCGGTGCAGAATAATTTGCTCAAGCACATCATCACAGCAGCGGATAAGAACAGCATTCCATTCCAGCGCGCGGCTGTGTCGCGCAGCACGGGCACCGACACCGATGCGTTTGCGTATAGCAATGCCGGTGTCGCCAGTGCGCTTATTTCATTGCCACTGCGCTACATGCACACGACAGTAGAGATGGTGCATATGAAAGATGTGGAGCACGTCATTCAATTGATTTATCACTCGCTGAAGACGATTAAGAATAATCAGGATTGGCGGTACATTAAATAGTGGCGAGTGGCGAGTGGCGAGTGGCGAATCTTTCGCTTCGAATAGCCTGCTCTCAGCACAATCTCTCGGTCCGGGACGCACTGATGTGCGCCCGCGCCCGCGAAGAAAAAAACCTACGATTGAAATAGCAGTGCGCTGCGAAAAGAGGAGGGGCGAGGGCTCCTCTTTTTTTTGTTTTAACCGCAATGGCGCCAAGTTCGCAGAGAATTAATCTTTGCGTTCACTGCGTCTTTGCGGTTAAAATAGTTCGTGGCCGCCCGCCCCTCGGCTCCGCTCGGGGACTGGCTGTCATGCAAGAAAGGAGAGGCCTCGGCTTCGCTCGGCCGCACGCACGTGACGTGCCGAGCGAAGCCGAGGCCAAATTACCGGTGAAACATCCGGTCCCCGAGCGAAGTCGAGGGGCGCTCACCAACCATCGAGGGGCCGCGACTTTGCGGTTAAAATAGTTCTAGGTTGAAAGTTTTGGTAGAGGGCAGTTCTTTTCTTTTAACCGCAGCACCGCAGAGAATTAGGGAGTGCTATTCTTTGCGATTCTTCGCGACTTTGCGGTTAAAATAGTTCGTGGCCGCCCGCCCCTCGACTCCGCTCGGGGACCGGCTGTCATGCAAGAAAGGAGAGGCCTCGGCTTCGCTCGGCCGTCGCGTGCGTTCGGCCGAGCGACAGTTCGACATGCTCACCGACCACCGAGGCCAAATTACCGGCGAAACATCCGGTCCCCGAGCGAAGTCGAGAGGCTGAAATCTCCCATCCATCACGCCTGTTTTTTTGATTGTGATTTAGGGCATCTGCACTAAATTAGTTGGGTGAAAAAACAGACCATCAAATACCTCGATTTTGAGGTAGATAAGCTAACCCGATCGATTGAAAATGTCAGAACGGGTGACAGTTTTTCAACAGTTGTGTCTGTCCTCGTAAAGGAAGATCTCAAATCAGTGTCTAAGCGAAATGGCTGGAAGTTTAACTGGAAAGATGAGTGGAGCCTAAATGATCGAGAAGTCTATAAGCTGACTATCGAAAGCAGTCCTGAGGTTATCCAGGCAGTGATTAGTTTACGCATTGAAGAAAACTTCATTTATATGCCCCTGATTGAAAGTGCACCGTTCAATCGTGGTAAGGATAAGGTGTATTTAGGAGCGCCCGGTAATCTTGTGGCATTTGCATGTCGCCTTTCTTTTCAAAGGGGTTTTGATGGATTTGTTTCTTTTCACGCCAAAACGGCCTTGATAGATCATTACGTAAAGTCCCTTGGTGCCTCGCATCATGGAGGTCAACTTATGGTCATTGAATCAACCGCTGCTGCCTTTTTAGTAGATAAGTATTTTAAGTCTTAAAAACATGGGAATAGTAAGAGAACCAATGGGTGTAGATTTTGAGTTTATACCAAAACCATTGACAAAAAAAGAGAAGGAGAAAATCAATAAGATTATTCAGGATTTTAAAAAGAAACAGGCAGCGAAAAAATCGTCACAGAAACAAAAGAAATCCCCCAAATCGAAAAAGTGATTTTCACCATGCGTCTCCTCCTTATCTCATTCCTCCTACTCTCCACCGCCGCCCACGCCCAGCGCAAACCGCAAGCAAAACAAACTGCACCAGGTGCGACTGCCGGCGCAGAACGTCTGCAATCGCTCAACACAGCCCGCACGGCCGCAAGTGATAGCCCTTGGCGTGATGTGCCTGCGCGTTGCATCGGTCCAAGTGTCATGAGCGGTCGCGTGGTCGATCTCGAAGTGAATCCGCAAAATGCACAACACTTTTATGTGGCCTATGCCAGCGGTGGTCTGTGGGTCACGCGCAACAACGGCGTGTCGTTCGAACCCGTGTTCGACAACGAAGCAGTGATGACCATCGGTGATATCGCTGTCGATTGGGTACACAACGAAACCATTTGGGTGGGCACCGGCGAAGTGAATTCTTCGCGCTCTTCGTATAGCGGTGTTGGAGTGTATCGCGTGCTTCCCATTCAACAGCAAGATGGCACGCTTCGCTATAAGGCCGAACACAAGGGACTTCCCGACACACATCACATCGGTCGTGTAGTTGTGCATCCTTCCGATCCAAACACGATTTGGGTGGCTTCACTCGGTCCGCTATACACCGGCGGCGGTCAACGCGGTGTATTCAAAACAACCGATGGCGGTGCAACCTGGAAGCAAACACTCACTCCCGCGGAAGGCTGCGGCGCAGTGGATTTGGTCATCGACCCCATCAATCCGAATGTGCTTTATGCTTCCACCTGGAACCGCACACGCACGGCCTGGAATTTCAAAGGAGAAGGAACCGGCAGTGCAGTGTGGTCGTCGAACGATGGAGGAAACACCTGGAAGATGATGTCGCACTCGGCCGATGGCAAGACGGCCTTCAACAGCGCCGTGCCGCCAGAATCTGTCGGTCGCATTGGACTTGCACTGCATCACAGTGCCTCCGCGCATCGTTTGTATGCCTTCATCGACAATCAGGCGCATCGTCCCGATACAGCGCTCAAAAAAACGGAAGATGGTTGGAAGAAGGATATGTTCCGCGAAATGAAGGCCGATGTCTTTCTCGCACTTTCCGATTCTTTGCTGAATCAGTTTCTGCGTGATAATGGTTTCGAAGAAGAACACACCGCTGCTTCAGTGAAAGAAAGGGTGCGCGGCGGAAAGCTTCTGCCGACTGCTCTGTATGACTACCTCTACGATGCCAATGAAGATCTATTCTCCACGCCGATTGTAGGTGCCGAAGTATATGCATGCTCTCCCGACAAGGCCGATTGGAAACGCACGCACGCCGATTACCTCGATGATGTTGTCTTTACCTACGGCTACTATTTCGGGATGATTCGTGTGTCGCCCGTTGATGCCAACAAAATTTACATCGCCGGTGTGCCCATCATCAAAAGCAGCGATGGCGGCGCAACGTGGAAGGGCATCAATCCCGGTAATGTGCACGTCGATCATCACGCGCTGTGGATCAACCCGAACAATCCGAATCACCTCATCAATGGAAGCGACGGTGGTGTGCAGATTTCTTACGACGATGGAGCAACGTATGTGAACTGCAATTCGCCGGCTGTGGGTCAGTTCTACACCGTGCAGGTTGACGACGCGAAGCCGTACAACGTTTATGGCGGTTTGCAAGACAACGGTGTCTGGTATGCGTCGTCGCGCACGGAGCCGAACGAAGACTGGCGTATCACCGGTCGAAATGATTTTCAGGAAATCCTCGGTGGCGATGGTATGCAGGTGATGGTCGACACGCGCGACAACAATACACTCTACACGGGTTATCAGTTTGGAAATTACACGCGCGTCAAACTGCAGGAGGAAGATTACAAAGATTTATCGGTGCGTCATACACTGGGTGAACGTCCGCTGCGATGGAATTGGCAAACGCCCATTCTCCTTTCCAAATTCAATCAGGATATTCTTTACATCTGTTCGAATAAAGTACATCGATCAACGGATAAAGGTGAAACGTTCACAACGCTCAGCGGTGATTTAACGCAAGGCGAAAAGCCGGGCAATGTGCCGTATGGAACATTGACGACCATCGATGAGTCGAAGCTGCAGTTTGGCTTGCTGGCAGTGGGTAGCGACGATGGTCGCGTGCACGTTTCGCCCGACAACGGCTACACGTGGAATGATGTGAGTGCGGGATTGCCGGCTAATTTGTGGGTAACGCGCGTGCAATTTTCATCGCACGAAAGAAATAGAATCTATGTTGCGATGAATGGTTATCGAAACGATCATTTCGCTCCCTACTTGTTGGTTTCCGATGATTTGGGAAAGTCTTGGCGTTCGATTGCTTCCAACTTACCGCTCGAGTGTGTGAACGTGCTGCGCGAGGACAGCAAGCATCCCGATCTATTGTATGCAGGCACCGATCATGGCTTGTATGTGAGCACGAATCGTGGAGAGAATTGGAGTGCATTCAGCGATGACTTGCCTGCGGTTGCGATTCATGATTTAGTGGTGCAGGAAAGAGAAGAGGATTTGGTAATTGGTACACACGGACGTAGCATCTGGATTATCAATCTGGAATCACTCCGTGAATTCATGAGCAGAAAATCAGAAGGTTCAATAGTGTTGCAAATTCCGACTGTCAAATGGCAAGGCAGTTGGGGTGGCAATTGGAGCAAATGGCTGGAGGCGAAGATTCCATCGCTGCCGATATCCGTTTACGCGGTGAATGTTGCACGAGTGAATGTGGACATATACGGTCCTGATTCGCTCCTGATAGCATCAATGGGAAAAGTCTTTTTGGATGAGGGTTACAACCTCATTCCGTATGACTTGTCCATCAACGAGGATGTTGTAAAACCACTTCAAGAAGCGCTCAATAAAGGAAAGGATGCCGGTAAGTCGGTTAAAATTCGCAAAGCGGATAATGGCAAGTACTATCTGCCTAAAGGCGAATATCGCATTGAGTTTGCCGGTAATGTGGGGACCTATGTTCCCGACGGCAAGGAAGTGCGGGGTGACTTCGGAAAGAAAAGCATAAGTTTTCTGATCGAATAGGCGAGATGGCTCGACCGAATTAATTTTGCCGCATGGTATATGAAGCTTCATTGGGCGGTGTCATCCGTATCATTTTATGGATACTGGCCATTTCGTTTATCATTCGTCTCATCGCGCGTTTGGCTATTCCGCATGTAGTTCGGGCTGCTCAGGAGCGCATGCAGGAGGAAATGCGCCGCCGGCAAGAGGCTGCGCGTCCGCCCAGAAGGGAAGGACATGTCACGGTTGAAACCGATACCCAACGGTCATCAAAATCCGACAAGGGTGACTATGTGGATTTTGTAGAAATCAAGGAAGATTGATGACTCTTCGCGGGGATACCCTAAATTCACGCGCCAAACCATTATTTCAAAGCATTAACGTATGAAAAACAAGTTGCTTGCACTGCTGCCTCACGTGGTTGCAATCGTCGTATTCATGGTAGTTGCCATGACCTTTTTTTCCGGGATCAATGACGAGTATGGTCTCAAGCAGCCCGATATGGATAAGGTAATGGGGATGTCCAAGGAGCTTTCGGATTATCGTCTTATGAATGATGAGGAGCCGCTTTGGAGCAACAACATGTTTGGCGGTATGCCCGGTTATCAAACCAACATGAGTTATCCTTCGAACTGGGTACGCCCGATTGATCGTTTCTTGAAGTTGTACTCGGAGCCATCCATTGGTTCGCTCTACATGTGCATGTTTGGTTTTTACATTCTCATGTTGTGCTTGCGGGTGAATCCGTGGCTGGGAATAGTGGGTGCGGTGTCGTTTGGGTTATCTACGATCAATATTCTCTACCTCGGCGGTGGTCATACGTCGAAGGTTAATGCGATTGGATATATGGCTCCCGTTTTAGGAGGCGTAATTCTCGCGTTGCGTGGGCGCTGGTTGCTCGGAGGCGCTGTGTTTGCGCTGTTCTTCGGACTGCATCTGGCATCGAATCACTTGCAGATGACATACTACCTCGCATTCCTGGTGGTTGCAGTTGTGGTTGGTGAAAGCATTCGCTTGCTCTTGAATAAGCAATGGATAGACATTGCGAAGGCGGGTGGTGCGCTCATTGTTGGTGCCGTACTCGCAATCATGCCGAACTTTGGAAGTATCTACACGACCTATGAATACAGTAAGCTCACTACACGCGGTCGTTCCGATCTGACCATCAAACCCGAAGGAAAGGAAGACAACGCGCAGGTGGCCGATGGTTTGAATACAAGCTACATTCTCGAATACAACATGGCTCCCGGCGAACCCTGGGCGATGATGATTCCTAACGCGAAAGGTGGAAGTTCTTCGATTGCGCTTGCCGACAACAAGGAGGCGATGCAGCGTGCACCGAAGAATTTGCGCGAGAATATGCAGGGCTTCACCCAATACTGGGGTGATCAGGGGAGTTCCGCCGGTGCATTTTATTTTGGTGCGGGCATGATGTTCCTCTTTGTGCTGGCCCTCATTTTGGGTCGTGATTCATTGCGCTGGCCATTCCTGGTGATTGCCGTGATTGCCATTCTGCTTTGCATGAAAGACATGCACGCTTTGAATCGTTTCTTCATCGAGAAATTTCCGATGTACAACAAATTCCGTGACTCTAAAATGATGCTGGTGCTTATTCAGGTTATGGCGCCTGCATTGGGAATTCTGTTCGTCGATGGCCTGCTGAAAAACGGATTAAATCAAAGTCGCCGCAAGCTCCTTTTTGGTGTGATGGGCGGATTCCTTGTGGTGTTGTTTGCACTGATAGCATCACCCTCGATTACCGGTCCACTGATTTCAAACAACGAAGTGGAGTACTTCGATCAAATGCGCGATCAGTATAAGTCGGATGCCCGAACCGTAGGAATGATCGGCGATATCGAGGATGCGCTGGTGGACGTGCGCTCGGCTGTGTTTACAGAAGATGCGCAGCGCACCTTGTTAATCGTCATTGCTATAGCAGCGGTGCTCGTGCTGATTTCACTCAATAAGGTGAAGTGGCAAGTGGTTGCTGCAGTAACGGGTTTGATCTTCCTTGGCGATATGTGGTCGGTGTCTTCGCGTTATTTCAACAGTGAAAAGAAAAAGGATCCACGTTCGGGTAAAATGGAATTCGCGCATTACGAGCGTGTGGACGATCGTATTTTCCCTTATGCTCCTGACACGTGTGACATGCGCATTCTGCGAATGGAAAGCGCGAATATTCCGGATTTTGGAGCGAAGGTCGCGAAGCTTGAAACGGCAATGTCGTCTCGCGTGCCATTCAAAGGGAAGGACCCAAAGAGAATTCATGCTGCCAGCGAATTCGGTGCCTTGCAACTCAGCACGAATTATCGCGTATTGCTGGCAACGCCGGGTGTATTCACAGACGTTACGGCTGCTTATTTCCATAAGTCTATCGGTGGCTATCATGCCGCGAAGCTGAAGCGTTATCAGGAGATGATTGATTTTTATATCGCTGATGAGATTGAGGAGGTTAATGCCGCAATCAAAACGGGAAGTCCCATGGTGGTTGATTCGGTGATGGCCTCTACCGGTGTGCTGAATATGTTGAATACGAAATACGTCAAGTACAGTCCCGGCGCTGCGCCTATCAGCAACATTCATGCGCTGGGTAATGCGTGGTTCATCAACGACCTCAAGATGGTAGCGACAGCCGATGAAGAAATGCAGGCCTTGGCGGAAATGAATCCGGCAACAGAAGTTGTGGTCAACAAGGAATATGAAAATCTCTTGTCAGGCGCCGGTTCTCCTGACAGCGCAGCGCGTGCAGCGATGACGTCCTATGGCACACGTCGCATCAACTATGAGGTTTCTACTCCGGTGGCAGCTCCGCTGGTGTTCAGCGAGATTTACTATCCGGCAGGATGGGTATGCCGCATTGATGGACAGGAGACGCCGTATTTCCGTGCGAATTACTTCTTGCGAGGTGTGGTCGTTCCGGCCGGTGAACACAAAGTAGAATGGTCCTTTGAACCAACGACATACGAAACCGGCATTAAGGTCAATATGGCCGGATCGGTATCGCTTCTGTTACTGGTTCTGCTGGTGTTTGGGGCCGAGGTTTGGAAGTGGTGGCGGAAGGGTGCGTAGTCTCGGTCAATCCTCGTTTTTGGTGAGTTGGCTAACATGCCCAAACATCAACAGCGGAATCACAACACTTGGTATCCAGCTGCCGGGGAAATGCACGATAAGGTAGTTGGGTGATTGAAAAGCCACTTGCTGCAAGGCCGATGGTGCCGACAGCAGCATGGAAATCCATGCTGTTACCAGCGAGAGCAGTCCCAGCGAATGCCATACACGCTCCATCAGGGAGGAAGATGGGTTGGAGCTTCTTTGGCGCATGACAGACGGCAGCGCCATCATCAAGGCAGCATCAAAAAGCAAACAATAGAGCCAGATGCCACCGGGCGCTTGCTTATGCTGCACAGCCCAGTGCATGATTCCGTAAACGGGTAAGCGTAGGAGCTGTATCCAGAGCAGGGTGGGTCGATGCAAGGCCACGCGAAACGATTTCAATGCAGGGAGAAATCCAACGGCTATGATGAGTATAAAAGTGGTTATGTAGGGGAAAAGTACGTTCACTGTTTTTCGATCCATGTACCAGCGATTCAGGGATAGGGTACTCTGGAAAATAATCCAAAGCAGAACAACCACCCCGATGAGCGTTGCGCTGCGCTGCAGACGTGCGTTCGAACTCAGGGCAATAGCGAACAAAAAGGCCACAAAGGTTGTTATAGTAAGTATGACAATGGAGAGCGTTAAGCCTGCTGGTATGTCGAGCATGTTTTTTTGTGCAAATAACGTTTCCAATCTGTTAAACCGAACTTTTTTGTGAATCTTCCAATAGCTTTGACCGCCGAAAACAAGGAACAAGACCCGATTGCTGAAGGGCGGGATCACGTGATGGCGGATGCTTCATTCAACAACGAAATTCGATGGCAAATCATCGAACACACACGCGACGTTGATCCGCTTGTTTGGGGTTCCTTGCATCCTCAAAGTGGCGCTTTTCTCTGTCTTGATTATCTAAGCGCACTCGAGGAAGCTCACGATGAAGGCCTTGAAGTGCGCATGGCGATTTTCTTCCGTGGAAAAACGCCGGTGGGTATAGCAGCTTTTCAAATTGCGCATTTTATGACATCGGAAGATGCCTACAGCAACGTGTTCTTGCGCAAGTTGAATGCACTTGCTCGCTGTATCCGAGGGAAGCACATCCACAACATCTTAATCAGTGGTAATGCCTTCGCAACGGGAGAACATGGGTTTACGTTCAGTGATGATGTTTCAATGGATGTAATCGCCAAGAGTCTGCGAGGCGCGATGGATGCCATTGCCAAACTCGAGCAAGCCAAGGGCCGTCGTATTTGTGCGATGGTAACCAAAGACTTTTATCCCGGTCTCGAGCCTGTCGCAGAATCTTTAGAGAAGTATCGATTCAAACGCTTTCAGGTGGATCACAATATGGTGATGCCGGTACTGCCTGAGTGGCAATCGTTCAATGATTACCTCGAAACACTGAACACCAAATTCAGAACAAAAGCAAAGGCCACCCTCAAGCGTTCTGCTGCATTGGAAGTTCGAAGCGCTTCCGCTGAAGATATCAATGAGCATGCAGCGGTATTGCAGCAGCTCTATGAGAATGTCTACGAGAAAGCTGACTTCCGATTGGGAAAACTCAACGTGCGCACACTAGCCGGTTTGCGCGCGCGCATTCCCGGTCAGTTCAGCGTAAACCTCTATTTCCTCGAAGGAAAACTGGTGGGATTCATGTCGGCGATGCGCTGCGGTCAAGTGTTGGAAGCGCACGTCATCGGTATCGATTACGAAGTCAATCGCGACCACGGTGTCTATCAGCGCATGTTGTACGACTATGTAGCGCTGGCCATTGAGCTGCGTTGCACGCGCATTGTATATGGACGAACGGCAGCAGAGATTAAGTCTACCGTTGGTGCATTTCCGGTGAATTTAACCTGCAGCATCAAGCATCGTCGTTCGATTTCAAACGCTTTGCTTCGACTCATCATTCAATACGTGGTGCCTTCAGAATATCCGCAACGACAACCATTCAAAGCCGAAGTGCAAGAAGCACTCATGAAAATACCGTTGTATCAAACTCCTGCTCATGCTGCAAAAAAGTGAACGAACCTTATTGTTGGTGCTGGCCGCAATTCAGTTCACCAACATCGTTGACTTCATGATCATGATGCCGATGGGAGATATTTTGAAGAAGGAACTATCCATCGGTCCTCAGCAATACGGATTATTGGTTTCGAGTTACGGCATTGCTGCTTTTGTTACGGCGTTTGCCGGTGTATTTTATCTGGATAATCTGGATCGTCGAAAGGCGTTGCTCACCGCCTATTTCGGATTTATGCTCGGCACACTTTCGAGTGCTATTCTGCCCAACACGTCAGAGGATAGTATCAATTACCTGATCTTCATTTTCACGCGGGTGATAACTGGATTGACCGGTGGATTGCTCGGAGGACTGGTCATGTCCATCATTGGTGATGCTATTCCGATTGAGCGCCGAGGCCGCGCGATGGGCGTTGTGACGATCTCTTTCTCGTTGGCTGCTATCCTGGGAATGCCGGTGGCGCTTACGCTGGTGGATTTGTTTGATAACAACTGGCACGTGCCTTTTTATGGCGTCACCCTGTTGGCGTTGCCGATTTGGCTCCTGGCGTTCAAGAGCATTCCACCCATGTCGGAGCATTTGAAAAACAGAACGCATTTTGATCGCACAGCGGCCATTCGGTTAGCCGTGCAATCACGCGAACAACGCAATGCATTGTTGTTTACAGTGCTCTTGGTCTTGGGACAGTTCACCGTTATTTCATTCATGACGCCTTATTACATCAATAACGTAGGCCTCATGCAAAGCGACATCAAGTGGATTTACCTCGTGGGTGGAGCAGCTACAGTCGTAAGCGGTTTTGCCATTGGACGCATGGTCGATCGCATCGGACGTTTTCGTGTCTTCACCGTTGCTGCGCTCTTGAGCATCATTCCGGTGCTGGTGATTACGCATTTGCCACACGTGCCGCTGTGGGTGGTGTTGGTAATTGCAGGTTTTTTCTTTGTACTGATTTCAGGGCGAATGATTCCGGCGAATACGATTGCTACTACAGTTGTGAATCCGGAACAACGTGCCGGTTTCATGAGTTTGAATTCAGCCATGATGTCGCTGGCCAGTGGTTCCTCCGGAATTATTTCAGGCCTCATCATTTCACAGGTAGATGAGAATAGTCCGCTGATGCATTACGAATGGGTCGGTTACCTCGCCGCCGTAAGCACTATCCTTTCCTTATTGGTTGTGCGCATACTCAAGCGCATTGCCGATGAAAAGGCGGCGAATGCTCATGCTACAGCGCGTCCATAACGCCACCACTTGATGGTTTCCAAAATCAGCAACATCACACCGGCAGAAGCCAGTGCAGGTAGGAAATGCGCGTAGCCGGGAAATTCAAAATTGAAGATGAGGTGAAGCGCCGGAACGCTGATGGCGAGCATCAGCAAACTCATCGCGCCGACAAGAATGAGGATGGTGACATGACTGCGTTCAAGGAACACAGCAATGAACGAACGCGTCTTGGAAAGATCGGCGAGAATGAGAAAAATATTGCCGATGATGAGCGCAGAAAAGGCAATCGCCCGCACTTCACCTTCCGTGTGTCCTTCGCTCACGGAAAGTCCATAAACGGTCAACACTGAAGCCAACAACAGCGCACCTTTGAAAATCGCGAACGCAATTTTTTCTTTTCCGAAGAAGAGTTCGTTAGCCGCTCTGGGCGGTCGTTGCATGATGCCTTTCTCCTCCTGTTCCGATTCAAAGGCAATCGAACACACAGGATCAATGATGAGCTCCATGAATACGATATGAATAGGGAAGAGGAGCACAGGTAATAGCGGAAGAAAGGCAGGTAGCAACGTGAGAATGATGATGGGAATGTGAATCGCCATGATGTACGACATCGCTTTTTGCAGGTTGTCGAAAATGCGGCGACCGGATCGAATCGCAGCCACAATCGAGGCGAAGTTGTCATCGAGTAGCACAATCGAAGATGCTTCGCGAGCGACGTCAGTGCCTTTTGCACCCATCGCCACACCAATGTGCGCGGCCTTCAGTGCAGGTGCATCATTCACGCCATCGCCGGTCATGGCGACGATTTCGCCATTCGATTTAAGCGTGTTGACGATGTGTAGTTTTTGTTCGGGAATTACTCGCGCGAAAATGGAAGTATTGCTGATGCGCGTGCGCAACTCCTGTTCGGGAAGCGCAGCAATTTCATCACCCGTCAAAACATTGCCGTGATGCTCTAGTCCGATACGGTCGGCAATGGCGATTGCGGTGGCTGGATAGTCACCTGTGATCATGCAAACACGGATTCCGGCTTCACGGCATTCTTTCACAGCGGCAGGAACTTCCGGGCGAATCGGATCTTCGAAACCCAGCAAGCCAACGAAGGAATACGCAAAGGCGTGTTGTGTTTCCGGCCATTCATTGCCCACGTGATTGCTCTCAGCCACCGCAATAACCCGGTAGCCGAGTTGTGCCATTTGATGGACGAGCGCCAATTGTTTTTTCTTTTCGGAATCAGATAGTTTACACAAGCTCAGCACCGCCTCCGGCGCGCCTTTCGCGGAAAGATGGTATTCAGTGGAGTGATCAATACGGTAGGCGCGTGTCATCATCAACAGTCCTTTGCTGAGACTATACTCACGCTCAAACTCCATACTGCTCAGTGCAAGTTCGGGATTGGCGTGCACGGCGTAAATGGCTTTCTCCATCGGGTCCGTAGGATCAGCTTGAGAGGCACGGCATCCGATTTCAATCAGTCGTAAAATGTCGGCGTGTGTCACATCAATTTGCGAGGCATCAAGCAGCTCACCTTCGTGCGCGATGGCGGCAACAACCATTTTATTTTGAGTAATCGTGCCCGTCTTGTCACTGCAAAGCACCGTGGCAGATCCGAGTGTTTCAATGGCGCTCGAGCGACGCGTGAGCACATTTTTTTTCGAAAGTCGCCATGCGCCGAGTGCCAGAAAGATGGTCAACACAACGGGGAATTCTTCCGGAAGTATTGCCATCGAAGCGGCTAATCCTGTGAGCAATGATTCGAGAAAATTGCCGCGCTGGAAATAGAAGGCTACAACGACGGTGATACTCAGCACAACGCCGATAATCGAGAGCGTGCGAATGAGCACTTTCATTTCCTTTTGCAAGCGCGTTTCTTCATCCGTAATCGTCTGAAGTGATTTGCCAATCTTGCCAAATTCCGTTTGTCCTCCCGTGGCTGTCACCACTGCCAGCGCTGAACCCTGCACCACGAGCGTGCCGCTGAAGATGGTGTTATGATTGGCTTCATTCGACTTGTTCACGGCCATGGATTCTCCCGTCAGCAGCGACTCATCAACGGAAAGGTGGATGCAGTCGAAAATCGTTGCGTCGGCGGCAATGCGGTCGCCTTCATTCACCACAAGAACATCGCCCGGAACAACTTCGCGACCGGCGATGCGCATCTTTTGGCCGTCGCGAATCACAAGTGCACGCGGCGAAGCCAGATTGCGAAGAGCTTCCAGCGAGCGCTCGGTTTTACGATACTGCGCAAAGGTGATAGCGATGATGATCACAATGCTTGAAACAAGGACCAATCCTTCACGATAGTCCCCAAGCAACATATACAAACTGCCGCAGGTGATGAGAAGCAGAAACATGGGTTCACGAATGACTTCCAAGGCAATGCGCCAGATGTTTTTGGGTTGTGAACCGGCGAGTTCATTGTAGCCATGTTCGGCAAGTCGCTTGCGGGCTTCCTCCGAGGTAAGGTCGTGAAACATGTGCGAAAGTTAAATTCTCGGGCTTGAAAGTGCCTGCTTATTTTTGCACTGCCTAATGAGAATCATCGCCAACATACCCCATCCGCAGTTGAAGATTTCTATTTTTCTCTACAACGAGAAGTACATCATCGAAATGGAAGCTGCGCAGTACAAGCAAACGTTCAAGATTAGTGCAGATAGCTTGTCCGGTATTGAAGAAGTGAAAGCGCTCGTAACGCCGGAACTCATCAACGGGTGCATGGAACGTTTCAATGGGATGCACGGTGATTTTAAAAAGGCATTTGACGATTTAAAAAAGTAGTACTGTACATGACGACTAAAATTTCAATGGCCTGGAGCGCCCTATTGACGGTGATTGTAGTGGTTTTGGCCATAAAAGTGTTTTCGGGAAAAACCGCTGAAACAACAGAGGAGGCTGTTCCGGTAGCTGCTGCATTCGCCAAGGAAGGCGGTCCGGAAGCCACCATTGTGGCCTTCGTAAATGGCGATACATTGAATGAGCGCTATGCCTTCATCGTGGAGAAGTCCAAAGATTTGGATGCCAAAATGAGCGCTGCGGAAGAACGTGTCAAGCGTGAGTACGGTCCTCGTCAGGCACAGTACGAGCAGAACATGCGTTATGCTCAGGAGCATCCGGAAATGTCGGAAGCGGAAGCCATAGCCCTCCAAAAGGATATGGAACGTCTGCAAATCGAGATGGATGAAATCCAGCAGCGTGAAGTGGGTGTATTGCAAAAGAAAGAGGCAGACTTGCAAAAGGAATTGATCGAGCGCGTGAATCGTTACCTCGATAAATTCACCCGTGAGCGAGGCATTGATTACGTCATCAATAAGCAAAGTGAGTTTCAGGTATTGCTTTACGGCAATGCGGATTATGACATTACGGCCGAAGTGATAGCGGGATTGAATGCAGAATACGAAGCTGAAAAGCAAGCCAAATGAGTCTCGCCGCCAAGAAATTAAAGGAGAACGTTTCCGAGTACATCATCTTCCTCTGGCAGATGGAGGATTTACTGCGCGCCGTGCAGTTTGATTCGAATGCACTGGATGATTTTATTGCGTCGTACACACCTTCTGAAGATGCTTTTGATAGTGAAAAGCGCTGGTTCTCTGAGTTGAGTTTGACCATGCGTCGGGATGGTGTTGAACAGCGCGGACATATCAGCGAGGTACACGAGATTATTTTCGAATTGAACTACCTGCACAATACGCTGCTCAATATTGTCAAGGATAAGCCCTACGCTGAGGCTTATCGTACAGCACAGCCGAATATCAAAGAGTACCTCTCGCGCACCGATGGCAAGTCAACTAACGATGTTGAAGTTTGTCTCACGGCGTTGTATGGTTTGTTGGTTTTGCGCCTCAGAAAAGAGCCCGTTTCAGAAGCGACTTCTCAGGCAATGCAAAGTTTCTCTCAGCTCATGGCCAAGCTTTCCATGCATTATCGCTTGATGAAACAGGGAGAATTCAATTTCTCGCTGAATTAGTACCATCAATTTTCATTTGCAGAGATATACGTGCGCCAGCGTTCAATCACCTGCGCCATATCGGAGGGTAGTTCTTTTTCAAAAAACATCCATTCACCGCTTGTTGGATGATGGAATCCGAGTGAGCGTGCATGCAAAGCCTGCCGGGGCAGCATGTCAAGGCAATTCTGGACGAATTGCTTGTATTTAGGGAAAGTGGTGCCTTTAAGGATATGGTCTCCGCCATATTCGAAATCTCCGAAAAGCGTGTGACCGATATGTTTCATGTGCACGCGAATTTGGTGCGTGCGGCCGGTCTCGAGTTTACATTCTACCAGCGTGACATAACCAAGGCGTTCGAGTACTTTGTAATGGGTTACCGCATGCTTGCCGTGATCGCCCTCAGGAAATACGGTGAATACTTTGCGGTCTTTCAAACTGCGTCCCGTGTTACCGATAACAGTTCCATCTTCTTTTACATCGCCCCAAACCAGCGCAACATAACGGCGCTCGATGGTGCGGTCAAAGAACTGTTTGCTGAGGTTCACCAGCGCTTTATCGGTTTTGGCAATCACCATCACGCCGGTGGTGTTTTTATCTAACCGATGCACTAAGCCCGGATGCGCATCGGTGCGCTTGGGTAAGTTTTGAAAATGATAGATGAGCGCGTTCACCAGGGTTCCCGAATAGTTGCCATGCCCGGGATGCACGACCATATTGGAAGCCTTGTTGAGAATGACAAGGTCATCATCTTCGTACAGAATTTCCAGCGGAATATTCTCCGGGATGAGTTCAATTTCACGCACAGGATAAGGCATCTCGATGGTGATGACATCCTGTGGTTTAATCTTATAACTGCTTTTTACTGCGGTTCCATTCACGCGCACAAAGCCATTGTCGCAGGCATCCTGCACGCGTGTACGCGAAGTCTTTTCTAAACGATCGAAGAGGAACTTGTCGATGCGAACAGGACCTTGGCCTTTATCGGCAACGATGCGGTGATGTTCGAACAGATCATCGTCTTGTTCGTTTTCTTGTCCTTCAGCAAATTCATTCATCGAAACAGTGGCGGTTATTGTTTGATGAAGGCTTGATGCGTAGCGCGATGATCGTCATGCGTTAGTTGGAGGGTGTACATCCCCTTCGCCAGTGACTCAATGTTGATTGCTACTTGCGACTGCTGCTGCAAAGTTCCGTTCGCTACTTGCTGTCCTTGCGCATTGTGAATTGTGTACTGTGCGTTCATCCATTCCGGTGAAACAGTAAGCTGGAGATAGTCACTGGCAGGGTTTGGATACATACGCATGGAACTATTTTCATTCGCATCCACGTTCACCCAATCCGGCAGGCCTGCTTTGAAAACAGGACGAATCATGACGCTGCCCGAGATGTTCGAAGGAAGCCAATCGCTGCTGCCCTGCAATTGATAGAACAGCTTTGTATCATTTGCATTGGTATTCTTATCCAATCCGAAATTCAGTGACACATCACTTTGCTGCAGTGTTCCTATGTAGAAATTTCCCGATGGAATGAAGATCGGGTCGGTGAAGGCGAAATAGACAAAAATGTTTGGTCCGCTTTCGTAATAATGCGGAAGGGAGAAATTGAAGTTGTCGAAATCACTGGTAAGCAACGTGCCGGGATCACCGCTGATGTCATTCCACGCTTGCAGAATGAACGACTGATCAGTGGCTAAATACTGAATAGGTTCAAAATAGATGTAAGCACCCAATAGCGTATCGTCGACAGGCGTATTGAAGCGCATCGCCACTTTACCACCGGCGTTTTGTAATCCGTAGGCGCGCTCCGCGGAACCATCGTCATACGCGTAGTAGTTGGTAAACTGTTGGGTGAAACGCATCGTGTCGTTTTGCACTTGATTATCGGTTGCAGCAAACGATACTTGCACGTTGAAGGAAGCAGAGTCAACGGCAGTAGGCGTATCGAACTGATAGTTGTTTAAGGAAACAGTGCGCTCAATATTGCTAAAACCGTTGGACTGCGTATTCGCATCCGAAGCGCTCACAAACTGCGTTGCGCCCTCATAGCTGATGGTGCATTGAGAGGTGATGTTCTCCGTAATTCCAAGGTTACGCTGATAGAAGGTAATGTCGTCGCGCATGTACAATTCCGGTGTGGCTTGGAAATGCGTCCAGGGCATGGCAGTCAGACCGAGATTCAGAAGGCTGTTGTTGCAGTATTGAAACGCCACTTCATTGTAGAAGAAATCGGTTGGGCTCAAGTTGTCGTTCAGCAAGATGTAATCGAGGTGCCAGTGATCGAGAGCACCGTGTTGTGTGCAGTAGTTTTTGAATCGGAACCGAAATCCATCCTGGAAATAGATGGGATCGGTAATCGGAACAAATACGGTGTCAAATACGGTTGGATCAACACCGCCTTCCTTGGCCCAAACGCGGTTCCAGAATCCGCCTTGAATGGGAGAGTAGAATTCCAGTACCAGCGTATCTCCTTCGGCACCCAGGATGCCATCAGCATCGGGCGCGTTGCCGATACCGCCGGCCTGCACGTGAAAGAGCAGGTAAAGGCTATCAGCTTCCGTGAAGCCTGCCATGTTGATGGGCAGAGAGGTCAGTGTATCGGCCAATCCCCAATCGAGGAAGGCTTCTGTAATCGTTGGGAAATAAAGCGTATCGCTATAAGGTGTGCCATCAGCTTCCAGTCCATCAAGGGTGGCCACACCAATGGTCATGGGGTTAATCGGGAAGGTGCAGTTGATGTAGGCCGCATTATCCGACCAGCGCTGCCATTCCAGGGGAATAGCGGGATCATTGGTCGAAAGGCTGTAGCGCGAAAAGTCATCAAAAAACGGCAAGAGCAGAGAGGAAGATCCACCGCGTGCTGACTGAGTATCGAACCGCTGTTCCCGCTGAAACTGTTCATTCGCCTGCGCATTGAAGCGAAGCGGGAATTCAAATTCCTGTGCGCTTAAGCAAACGCTGACAAGAAGGAAACATGCGGTATAAAGCGAACGAAGTGAAGAGAGTTGGTTCATGCGTTGTTATTGCTGCGAGGTGTCGGCCTCGCAAGGGGTATTGTACAGCCACAAATCTACAATACGACCGGCTGAGGTGCCTACAACCGGATCGTGTTTTGGATCCTGGCGGCAAACGCGAAATGTCATGGAATCTTGTGCACTGGGAGCAGAAATTTCCGGTTCAAAGCGGCAATTGCATTCGAGGTTAAGGGTGTCCATGATGGATTTAGCCTGAAGACAGGTCATTCCGCTAAAATCAGGAACGATAATTTTATCACTGGCATTGCGGCCAATCACCAGCACAACTTTCGACCCTCTGGCCACCTCGTCGTTCTGCTTCAGACTTCTACCCTTTTGAGTTACACGGATAATACTGTTGGCGAGTGTGTTGTTGTCCTCGTAAAGCGTATCGAAATCGATGGATTTATTGCGCAGCTTAATCATGGCCACCGTGGCGAAATCTCCTTGTTTGATACCGATTTTTTCCATTGGCGGACTGTTGCGGTAGATGGTCAGAAAGACTTGCCGCCCTTGCTTAACCTGGCTTTCGAAGACCGGACTTTGATCGAAAATAGTTCCGGCATTAGCCTTTTTTTCATAGACACTGTCAATGACCAGATAATCCAGGTTACGGGCTTGCAATTCGGCGATGGCCTGATCCACGCTTAGTCCTTTGAGATCCGGAACGCTAACGTATTCCCCGTGATCGGTGTACCACTGCAACCAAAACCAGGAGCCCAACAACAGGGTGGTGTATACCAGTGCGATGCCCAGCAGCGCTTTTCGAAAGGAAGAACTTTGAACGAATTTATTCATGGTTGAGGCACCCCTGTGCGATTCAAACATAGTTCAGCGTGCGCAGCGAAAGACTATCCTCAAAAAGTTTATTGACGAAAGGGAGGTTAATAAAATAGCGGTTAGAAATCACGGTTTATTCACCGTAAACATCTTCAAGCGCCATTTTCAGCAGATACACATCGAGGGGTTTTTCCAGCACACGCTTGACAATCGCGTGTTGCTCCGCCTTCATGATGTTGTTGCGATCGATGCTGCTGGAGAGCATAAAGACATTGATATGGGCTACAATCGCCGGGTCCAACTTCTCCAGGGCAGCAAGGCATTCGAATCCGTCCATAACGGGCATCATGATATCGAGCAGTACCACGTGCGAACCGGATTTGAATCGGTCTGCATGTTGATGGATAAAATCAAGGAATTTAACAGCGCTGTTGTAAGTCGAAATATGGTCGGAAATCTTAGCCAGATTCAACAGTTTCACGTTGACGGAAGTGTCGATGTCATTATCATCAACCAGGTGAAATTGTATGTGGCTCAAATCCATCATCCTCTGTTCGGCAACTCAAATGTAATTCGTGTTCCCTTTCCACGCTCGCTCGAACCACTGATTTTCCCCAGTAGTTTGGAGACGGCATTTCGAGTGAGATGCAAACCTACACCGACAGGCGATTGCACATCGTTTTGTAATTCCATAGAAAGCAGGCGGCCAAGCGCATCATTATCCATTCCGATGCCTTCATCTTCGATTTTGAAAACGGCTTTTTCGGCATTTTGAATCACGGAAATCTGAATGCGATTGGAGGGCTTAGCGGGGTCTGAGTGTTCAATGGCATTCATCAAAACGCTCTGCACAATCATGGTGATGCGCTTGAGGTCACTTTTGAAACCTCCTTGAACGCGGAGATCAGTCGCTATTTCCCATTGCGGGCCTGACTTCTGTCGTGGCAATTGCTCGATAATTTCAGCAATCAATTGCTCAAGATGAACTTCATCCAAAGACACCTCACTGTGCGTGTTTTGATAAAACTGACTGATTTGCTTGCTGAACGTTTGCAGTCTTGCGATTTCAGTTCGAATAGTGTTCAGGGCTTCACCCGCGTCAACCTGAGCAGCCATTGTTTCCAAGGCGTTCAGCGAGTGCGTTATTGTTTCCAAAGCCGGCTTCAATTGGTTGGATGCTGCAAAGACCAGTTGTGCCAATTCGCTGTTTGCCTTTTCGAGCGCTGAATTTTGATTGCTCAAGGTCAGGTCGCGGTTGTACTTTTCTAGGGCATTTTCGATGCAAATACCCAGTTCATTGGCATCCCAGGGCTTGGCCACGTAGCGATAAACCTGTCCTTTGTTGATCGCATCAATAACGGCTTCGATGTCGGCATAACCGGTGAGCAGGATGCGCACGGCATTCGGGAAATCCGGCAGGATGGTTTCGAAGAATTCGACACCACTGACATCCGGCATTTTTTGGTCAGAAAAAATAACCTGAATCTCGTGGCTGTTGAGAATCTCCACCGCTTCGTGTGCACTGGTGGTGGTATACACGTTATACGTGCGGCGAAACAATGCCTGAAACGAGAGCAGATTTTGCTCCTCGTCGTCGAGATACAATATGCTGTAAGGCTTCTGCACTATGCAGCTTGGTTGGTGGCTTGATTGCGGTTTCGAGGCAAATGTAGGATAAACTCGGTGCCTTTACCTCGCTCGGTATTGACCTCGATTTTGCCCATGTGCTGATCCATAATTCCGCGGGCAATCGATAGCCCGAGTCCCGTTCCTTCGCCAACAGCTTTCGTAGTGTAGAAGGGTACGAAGATTTTCTCGAGGTCTTGCGCATCAATGCCACATCCGTTGTCTCTAACGGCGATGGTTACATAGTCGTTGTCGAATGTTGATCGTATGTGTATTTCACGGTTCTCCGTGGTTCTTCCGGGAATGCGCGTAGCTTGAATGGCATTGGAAATCAAGTTGGCAATCACTTGGTTGAGTTTACCCGGGAAGCATTCCACATCGGGCATATCCTCACGCATGTCTTTGTGAATGGTAACCTGACCTTTGGTCACTCCTTTCATTACCACAATGGTCGAGTTGATGCACTCATTGATATTGGCCGGAATAAGGGTGTCTTTATCGGTGCGAGCGAAAATGCGCAAGCCTCGCACAATCTCAGCCGTGCGCTTAGAACCTTCATCAATGCCTTTGAGCAACTGATGAATTTCCTTGCGCAAGAATTGAATGTCGAGCTCCTTGCTTTTTTGCTTGAGGTTATTGAGTTGTTCTTCCGAGGGTGTTGAACCCAAGGATTCATAACTGTCAATGATCGAAAGCAAATCTTCTATATCACGCTGCAAGGGTGCAACGTTGGAAGAAACAAAGTTGATGGGGTTGTTGAGTTCGTGCGCAATCCCTGCAGTCATTTGACCAAGTCCTGCAAGTTTTTCGGATTCAATCAGCTGCTTTTGGGTCATGCGCAAATCGTCATACTGCGACTGGATATAGTCTTTTGCTTCTTCCAGCTGGGCGGTGCGCTGTTGCACTTTGGTCTCCAGTAATTCATTCTGGGTTTGAATGGTCTTCAATCGCTGGGCATCCGCATCTTCTTTTTCCTTGCGCAACAGGTTGATTTTATCGGCGAGGGCAAACGATAGCAAGACGCCTTCGATAGCCGAACCGAAGGGAAGCGCATACACTGTCCAAGCAGTGTAGGGGAGTACTCCAAAATCCTTCATTGCGAAAATCGTACAGGCGATGATGAATACAGACCAGGCCAACAGGAAGAAGCCGGCTGAACGATTGCCTTTACGTTTGGCCTTGACGGAAGCAATAATCAGCAAGACGGAAGACGCTGCGCAGAAATTGATGAGGTTATAGCTGATGATGCTTTGACCTGCGAAACAGAATAAGAGACTTATACAATAGAGAGCGGCATAGCCCAGCAGTATCTTGTGTATGACAGGTGTATAGTATTTAAGGCGCAGGAAGTTGATTGCAAAGTAGATGGTAGTAATACCGCTGATAGCGCCCATGAGGTGCACGGCATGTTGGCCGAGCCAGCTGCTGCCGGGCCATAAGTAAATATTGCCATATCCAAACAATACGGCTTGCGTCAGTGCGATGGAAAGTAAATAGAAGGAATAGCCGGCGTAGCCTTTTTCTTTGGTAGCAATGGCCAGAAAGAGGTTGTAGAAAAAGAGTACTGCGATAATGCCGAAGTAAAGCGACATCATGGAATCTTCACTACCCGCTTTTTGAATAATCTGCAAGTCACTGCCAACGCTAATGGGTGCAATCAACTGCTTGCCTGATTTCAAGCGAAGCAAGTAGTGTTGTTCGATTCCCGGGTTGCGTTGCAGCTTGAACGCATAGCCTGAAGGTGTTGGCATTGCACCCTTGCCGGGCATTGCACTTCCTTTTGATTCGATCAATGCAGGTTGCCCGGTGATATCATACAGTTCCATGAAGTCGATAGAGCTGTTGCCTACGAAGCAATGTGTCGCATAGTCGCCGGCTGGCACATCAAATCGAACGTATTGCCAGTGATCTGTGAGCCCCAGATTCGGCACGCCACCGGTCAGAGGGTCGAAGGCGATTGAAGCAGCCACTTGCGCCACATCGTCAGAGGGAGTGCCCGTGTAGACGCGGCAGGTGTTTAATAAGCGAGCGCCTTCCTCATCGGAAGAGCTATACGCCGAAAATGCCCGTCCTATAAGGAAAAGCAACACTAGCATGGATAATCGTGGTGTCATTCAGTAACAGTTGAATGCACCTTATACGGTTATTCACAAATTAGTTTCAGGAAAAGGCGTGTTCGTGCGTTTTTTTTAATCGCAGGTCGTAATACACCTCCAGTAAACCGCGCGGACAGGATTCCATTTTCATTTGGACAGGATCCTTGCTCAAATCAAAAACACGTTCGCGGTTGTAGGGCTCTGCATAAGCCATGGTATGAATGTCCGGGTTGCGCAGCACCACGGAGATGAAATCTTTTGTGGGGTAGGGAAGTCTTCCTTGATCGCCAATCTCTGCCACTTCAATGAGCCCGTTGGTCTTGATCATTTTCTCCGTATAGGGCGCTGCGAAGCAGAAGAAATTGGATAATCCAATGTGCCGCATAACGGGAATTGCAGCGATGCACAGCAAGGGTGTCAAGCCTTTGCCGAAAACTTTCTTAGCGCTCCACAAACCGCAAGCCTCCGCCGTTCCTTCCGGAAGTGATTGCTCAATGATGCCTTTTATGTTAGGATCCTGCGGGCCTATGGCATCGACCAAGGGAAGCGTTTGTTCCAACGAGCAGTAGTGATGCACACGAAGTCCTGCCACCACCTCATCGTCTTCATCCGTTGCGATGAGCACATAGACATGAGGATCTGTCATCCAAGATGGTTGCGCAGAATTCAGGTTTTTAATGCCAAGTTCGGTGAGCACTCCCGTATGACCTTCGTAAAATCGGGTGCACTCTTGTGGCTGATCGATGGCTTTGAATGCTTGAATTCGGTATGTACCCACCACCTCAGACATGCTTCATCGACTGGATTTGTTGGAATTGAGCATGGCCGGAGAAATGAGATACGATATCCAGGCGCATTCTGCCCGATGGAATGGTGGATCCGATGAGAATTTCCTTTACGATTTTGGCGGTCAATGCTCCACCCATCGCCACATCGGATGCCAGCTGCGGCCAGGTGGTGATTGTTTTGCCAATTTCTCCAAGCGATTGCAATGCACGTGCACTCGCTTCTTGCGGCTGGACAATGGCCTGAAACAGTGCCGCCCGCCATTGCGGAGAGTCTTCCTGCTGGAGCAATTCTTCAGGTACCAGTCCATGAAATATCGGACGCTCCGGTTCTAGATCGAAGCGCTCTACATCGAGCATGAGCAAATCACTGGTATCCATCACCACCGGAATGCGCATTTCACGGCAGGCGTTGCGCAGCAGAATTTTCGTGGGAAGATCATCACACTCATCGATCACGAGGTCCAGACCGGAAATGAACTCCTGCATGTTTTCGGCAGTGAGTCCTTTGTCGTAGCAGCTGATTTGGATGAAGGGATCAAACTCCGCTATTTCGCGCGCTACGACGGTGGTTTTGAGTTCGCCCAAATTGTGCATTCCGGTGCGAATGCGATTGAGGTTGGAAAGCTCCAAGGTGTCGAAATCAGCCAGGCGCATCGAGCCTGCGATGCGTTCCATCGCAAGGGTAAGCGCCACGGATTGTCCTACACTCAATCCTACAATACCGACCTTACAAGCAGCCAATTGTTCTTGCTCTGCGGTAGTAATTTTATAGCGATTACGCACGGTGCGCACTTCGATATATTCTTGTTTGGAAAGGCAGTGCACTAGGGTTTGCTTCCACGGGTAATAAACCCAGCAGCCCAATTTTTCCGGATCTCGCTGAGCCAAGTGTTCGTTGACTTTAGTCTGAATTTCATCTGCTGTCAAACGCTGCTGCGGATGCTGCAATTTGATGAGATCGCGAAGTTGATCCGCATACAAATCAAGGACGTGCAATGCCGGTGTCTGCTCGCGCAAATTGTGCAGGACGGCGCGTTCAATTGGATTGTTGCCATCCAGTATGAGCGCTTGACGGGGCGCTGCTGCAGGGGAAGGAGTTGCTTGTGCCATGCGGTGATTACAAGGGAAGATTTCCTCCTTGGAAATTTACGCTTTGTAAACACCTCGATTTCGACCACCGGGATTGCTATACCAACAACCCAATGTTTATTGAATACAAGGCTTAAAACGCCATGATATTTTTATACAACACTTTACGAATGCGATCCGGAATGGGCAGTAAACCAAGGGATCGAGCGGCTTCTACCGCTTGCAGGTCGCTATCCACCGAACAGAGATCGTGAGGTTTGCGGTGTTCCCATAGATTCACGGCCTGCGCTATTCGCGGACGAATAGTCTTCGCCATGCAATCCGCTATTTGTTGCTCGTCGAGCTGGGCTTCTATCCCGGAATGCGCCATAATTTGACCATTCAACCGCTCGGCGATGGCTTTGTTGCGGTCGGCTGTGCTGCGTTCCTGAAGATAGAGCAGGTATTGCACGGGGAAGTCGATGAGAGCTGCGTTGAACAAGTACAGAGCATCGTTGAGGATGGATTGTCGTTCAATCGTGCTTATCCATGCCGGTCTGACTTGTTCAAATTCGGAACGGTCAAAAATGAGCCATTTGTCGATGTGCAACTTGGGCATCACCTCACCTTGGTGCTCCTCGTTATAGAGAAAGCACAATTTCTCGAGCGTGAGGTATTCATGTTCGCGATAGGCCGCCAGTGTGCTTTTCTGCGTGCGCACACGAAAGCGTATGCGGAACTGATCTTCCAGTGAGCGCCACACCATCATCTTGCTTGCCACCATCATTTGCGCCAGGCAGGCCCAGCGCAGCATGTGATAATGATCGCGCACATGGAAGATATGCGTGTAGGCATCGTTCTTCATTAACGCCGGCACGTTAAAGTCATCCGGAGAAAACCCTAACAGCGTATCGAGTTTACTATCCATCTCCAGATAGCGGCAAGCGTGAAGGTCGAATACGGCGTAGAATTCATTGGGTCGAATAGGGGCTGATTTGAAGCGACTCATAATCGTTTGAAGCGATTCGCTCGCGGTGTATTCTCCTTCAAAGGTTGGAACTGTGGAAAATAAAAGCTCCAGGTTGCGCGTGGTAAGTACTTCACGCAAGACCTCCAAACCGGCCATCGTAGCGTTGTGCGACAGTGGTTGATTTACCCATTGCTCCGGGTGCTTGGCTTTATCGGCCTCAGCTACTTCGGTGAGCACGGACTTCCAGGAAGGATAGTACAACTTCGGCTTGCTCTTTTTGGAAAGGGAAGGCGCAACGCGATCCGACACAACGTGATTCGGGGTGGTTAGCATGTTAAGGTGGTTTAGTCAAAACAATAATAGCAGTTGACGCCCTTCATCAATCGGATTGTTGATATTTCATAATATGGTGAATAAACCACGGTTTATGGGGTTTATGCCTCGGATATTATTTCTTTTTCGAAAAAATCGAAAGTGACCGATTATGGGTTGACCGAGGGTGCACGTTTGTCTGCAAATTCTAACACCAACTGCTATGAGTAAATTTCCAAACATTCGAGCCCTGCGTTTACAAAATGGTTACAAGCAAGAATTCCTCGCCGACCTGCTGGGCATCAGTCAACCGGAGTACAGCAAGATAGAAGGCGGCATGCGTCGCATCGATGCCTTTACGATCAATGAGCTTTGCAAGCTCTATGATGTGAAGGTGGATGTATTGATGCGTTCGGCGCCGGTGCAGGTCATTACAGATATCACGGCCGTTGGGGAGCATCGCCGTCAGGTATACGCTTCGTCCATTCCCACAGATTTGTTGAGTAAGATTATGGACAATTACTCGGCACTAATGGAGAACTATTTGAAACAACAGCAAACCAACGAACGCATCCTTGAGCACCTCATCGGAAACAACAGTATTGCCCGAAGTTAGTTGTTGATTGTAACCTTTTCGTTCCCGTGTGCGTTCAACCGCCTGAATCGCCACTTAAACGGAAAGGCTATGAATGACTTCGCTTCACATGCTATGGAATTGAATGCCCTTGAGGGTAAACCCCGGGTGCTCTACCTCGACGATGATGAGTCGAACCTCGTTTCGTTCAGAGCCAATTTCCGCAATCACTTCGAAATATTTGTTGCGACAACTCCGGTCGAAGCCTATGCGATGATGGATGAACACGCTATTCAAGTGGTGATCACCGATCATCAAATGCCCACCATGAGTGGGGTGGATTTTTTGGCCACCTTGTCACGCGATTTCCCGAATGTGAAGCGTATTCTGCTCACAGGCTATTCCGAAATGATTCCTTTGGTGGATGCCATTAACAAAGGAAAAGTATCCGCAGTGCTGTCCAAGCCATTCAATGCGGCGGAGATTGGACACGTGGTCATGGAAGCCTGGAATCAATTCAAGGAATTGGTCGAGCAAGAAGTGCTCATCAAACAATTGAAGCGACAAAATCAACAATTTGAATTTATGCTGCGACAGCGTTTGCTATCGTAACTCAATAATACTGAAGAACAGGTTTTTTCTGTATATGATGTGAATGTGTAAGATGCCCGCAAGTATGCGGGCGTTCTTGCTTTGCGGCTATAGCCAGCGTTTTTTTCGAAAGTATATCAGCATGCCACACACAATCACAAACATGAATCCCATGACCACGAAGTAACCATTCCTGGTGCGCAGCTCCGGCATGTTGTCGAAGTTCATTCCATACACACCCACAATAAAGGTCAATGGAACAAAGATGGTCGTGATGATGGTGAGCACTTTCATCACCTGGTTCATTTTCATGCTCAAGTTGCTGTGGTAGAGATCCAGCAGGTTCACAATGGTTTCCCGATACATCGCGAGATTTTCGGATTCGAAGATGATGTGATCATACAGGTCGCGATAGTACTTCGCAATGTCATCGTCGAGCTCACGTATCATCGTGTTGATGGCTTCCTTGAGCGGATCAATGTTGCGTTTAAAATCGAGTAAGTCTTTTCGCACGCCCAAAAGATGGTGCATCGTCCGCTCATTGGGTTTGCGCACTACCATGGCTTCTATGCGTTCGAGTTGACGAGCAAACTGCTCACTGACGATGATGTAATTGTCGATGACGACATCCAGAATCATATAGGCGAGGTAGTAGGCATTCTTACTGCGGATTTTCCCCTTGGCCGTCTTGATGCGTTCGCGAATGGAATTGAAACTATCGCCGGGCCGCTCCTGAAACATCAGCAGGTATTTGGGCGCAACGATGAGCGATAGCTGTTCGATGTTGAGGCCATTGCTCTGCTTGTCGCGCTCGAGCATTTTCAGCGTGATGAACACGTAGTCATCGAAGATTTCAATTTTCGGGCGGCTCGTGCTGTTCATGATGTCTTCCAGCACCAGCATGTGAATGCCGAATTCTTTGCCCACCGCTTCAAGGATCGACGCATCATGAATGCCGTCGATATCGACCCAGGTAACAGAATCCGAATTCACAAAAGGAGCGCAGTCGTGAATATTCTCCACCTCGCGTTCCTGCATTTGCGCCAAATCATAGTCGATAAGTTTGACTTTGATGGGGCTGTCTTTGCGGTCGCCAATGTGAATGAGCGCCTCAGGACCGGCGCCTGATTTGGCAGTTCGCTGTGTTTCTTCAATGAAGGGAGACATGCTGTGAAACTAGTGCGACGAATGTAGACTTAGGAGACAATCGTGCAGCAAACATTCAACAGCAAGAGGCTGATAAAGACCATGAATAAGCCGCTTCATGGGCGTCGTCAAAATCGATATTGCAGCCATAACAGGAATATCATGAAGGTTCACTTGATAGCAATCGGAGGAAGCGCCATGCACAATATGGCCATTGCTCTGCACGAAAAGGGGATTCACGTCACCGGCAGCGACGACGAAATTTTCGAGCCCAGCAAAACGCGTTTGGCCAAGCGTGGATTGTTGCCCGCTGCGGAAGGTTGGTTTGAGGAAAAAATCAACGCCGATCTCGATGCGGTGATTGTCGGAATGCACGCCCGCAAGGACAATCCTGAGTTGCTGAAAGCGCAGTCACTGGGCCTTCGCATTTTTTCCTACCCGGAATATGTGTACGAGCAAACCAAGGATAAAACCCGCATTGTGATCGGAGGCAGTCACGGTAAAACAACTACGACCGCCATGATTTTGCACGTGATGAAGCATTGCGGAGTCGACTGCGATTTTTTGGTCGGCGCGCAACTCGAAGGCTTCGACTGCATGGTGCGTTTTTCCAAGGAGGCAAAATATGCCGTCATTGAAGGCGATGAATACCTGAGTTCACCCACTGACCTTCGTCCAAAGTTCCATCTTTATCATCCCAACATTGCGCTGCTCACGGGCATTGCCTGGGATCACATCAATGTGTTTCCGACGTTCGAAAACTACGTGGAGCAGTTCAGCATCTTTCTGGATAAAATTGAATCCGGTGGAACACTTATTTACTGCTCGGATGACAAAGAAGTGAAGGCATTGAGTGAGCAGCACACAGGCAATTTCAAAAAGATTCCTTACAGTGTTCACCCGCATCAGGTGAAGGACGGGGTAACATCTTTGGTGACTTCAAAGGGTCTTGTGCCCCTCATCATTTTCGGAAGTCACAACTTGCAAAATCTGCAAGGGGCTTTGGAAGTGTGTCGCACGATCGGAATTAGTGATGATGATTTTTACGCGGCCATGCAATCCTTCAAAGGCGCCGCGCGTCGTCTGGAACCGGTGAAGGAAACCGTGAGTTCGGTGATCTATAAAGATTTCGCTCATTCGCCTTCGAAGTTGAAAGCCACAACTGCTGCGTTCAAGGCCCAATTCCCCGGCCGCACCTTGATTGCATGCATGGAACTGCATACATTTTCAAGTTTGAACGCGAAGTTTTTGGGTGAATACAATGGCGCCATGCAAGCGGCTGACAAAGCTTTCGTTTATTTCAATCCGCACACCATCGAGCACAAGAAACTTCCGCCCATTTCTCCCGAACAGGTGAAGGCGGCCTTCGCAACAGAGAATGTCGCTGTATACACCAATTCAAATGAGCTCATGAGTGAGTTGAAAGGAATGAAGTGGGAAGAGTCGAATCTGTTGCTGATGACTTCCGGCAATTTTGACGGAGTTGATTTTGTGAAGCTGGCGGATGAGCTGATTTAAAGCGGTTATCCAAGTCCGACGTCCAGCAGCATCATAATCAGAAAACCACCGATGAAGCCCAGTGTGGCGATGTCGGTGAATTTGTCTTGTTGCGTTTCGGGAATCACTTCTTCCACGACCACATAGATCATCGCACCGGCAGCGAAGGCGAGTGCATAGGGAAGAATCGGTTGCAGTTGCATCACCAGAAGCGCTCCGGCCACACCGGCGATGGGTTCAACAATCGCAGATAACTGCCCGTACCAGAAACTCTTGAATTTACTCAATCCCTGGCGGCGCAGTGGCATGGATACCGCAAGTCCTTCCGGGAAATTTTGAAGTCCGATACCAATGGCCAGCGCTACAGCGCCACTGATGCTCGCCTCCGGAATGCCGGCGGCAACACCTCCAAACAAAACACCGACTGCAAGTCCCTCCGGGATATTGTGCAATGTGATGGCAAGGACCAAGAGCATCGTGCTGTGCCATTTGGTCTTGACGCCTTCAGCGCGTTCCTCGGGGAAATTCAAGTGAAGATGGGGCAGTAGTTTGTCGAGAGCATAGAGAAACAACGCGCCAAGGGCGAAACCGACTGCGGCAGGCATGGCTTTCATGAAGCCTTCGCCGTGGCTCATCTCAATGGCCGGTGATAGGAGCGACCAGAAACTCGCCGCAATCATGACGCCTCCAGTAAAGCCCAACATGCCGTCGAGCACCGAACGTTTCATGCCTTTAAAGAAGAAAACCAAACTGGCGCCGGCTGCCGTCACAAGCCATGTGAAGGTCGTCGCCAAAAGCGCTCCCGTGACGGGATTCACGCTTTCAAAAAAGGATAGCAAACTTTCTTTCATGACAAGCGCAAGGTAAGCAAGCAAGGTTATCAACGGGCTGATTTCGGAAATTTCTGAACGAGGAGGATTCTGCATCCAACCTTTCCAATAGGTTTGCTCGAGATGGGAAAGAAACTCTATATCGTCAGGCATGCCAAATCAGATTGGACCGAAGGTGTCAAGCTTGATTTCGATCGCCCACTCAATGAGCGCGGCATGCGCAATGCGCCCTTCATGGCCGATCAATTCGTGGAGCGCGGCTTGAGTGCCGATTTTATCTTGTCTAGCCCTGCCAATCGCGCATTGTCGACGGCACTTATTTTCAAACGCCGATTGGGGTTGTCAGATCAGCAGTTCGATACCGAGCGGCGAATCTATGAGGCGGATGCAAAACGGTTGCTGGATATTGTGTGTCGGTTGGATAACCAATATCAATCGGTGATGGTGTTTGGTCACAATCCGGGAGTTTCTGCACTAGTGAATTTGTTGACCGATGAATTGGTGATGATGTCCACCTGCGCCATTGCGGAAATTGAAGTGCCGTTTGATGATTGGTCAATGGTGTCAGAATCAACCTGCAATCTCCTTAGTTTTGATTTCCCCAAGCGCTACGTGTAACATGAAAAACCTCAGCCAAAATTGGAAGATTATTTTTTCGATCGCTGCCATTGCTTTGGTTGTCGCAATGCTGTGGATGTTTCGTGTCATCATTGCTTACATCGTTATCGCGGTAGTCATTGCGTTCATCTGTGAACCGATATCGGACGCCCTCTCTAAAATTCGCATTAAAAAATGGCGTATGCCCGATTGGTCGAAAGCGCTGATTGCACTGAGTTCGTTCATTTTGGCTATAGTCTTGATTGCCGTGATGTTTTCACCACTGGTCACTCACGAGATTCGAATCATTAGTGAAATCAACGCGGAAGAATTGTCGGTGCGCATCGATGACCAAATCGCTCGCTCAGGATACGATATGTCGAAGTACACCGCCGGCGAAAGTCCTACCCGATATGCCGTACAATACGTTCAGAAGATATTTAGTTCCGATTGGCTGCAGGGCATGTTCAATCAGTTGTTTGGAGTTGTCGGTAATGTGATTATCGGCATGTTTGCCGTGTTCTTCATCACCTTTTTCTTCCTGAAAGATGGCTTTTTGTTTTCACGCATAGTGCTCACCATCACACCGGATAGTCAGATGGGGAAAATCAAGGTAATACTCATGCATAGTCATGAATTGCTGCGTCGCTACTTTTTGGGTGTTGCGCTGCAAAGCATGATCATGGCCACGATGGTGGGTGTTTCGCTCTATGTGCTGGGTATTCAGAATGCCTTTTTGATTGGATTATTCGCAGGGATGGTGAATGTCATCCCGTATTTAGGTCCGTTGCTGGGCGCCTCGTTGGGGATTTTGATCGCGCTGACGACATCCTTGCACATGGACTTCGAAGCGCAGCTGTTTCCACTGCTTTACAAGGTGGCACTGGTCTTCATAGGTGCTCAAATTGTTGACGCTTTCGTTGTTCAGCCCAATGTATTGGGGAGCAGCGTGAAAGCGCATCCTTTGGAAATCTTCATTGTCATTCTCATGGCGAGCACAATTGGGGGCGTCATTGGGATGGTGCTGGCCATTCCGGTCTATACCATTCTCCGGGTCATTGCCAGGGAGTTTCTTTCTGAATACAAAATTGTGGATAGCCTCACGCGCCCCTTGCGCGACAGGGATTAGCAGTTTTTCCAACATTCTTTCCCCATCATGCCTGTGGAGGTACTGAACGGTTTACTTTTGTATCCCGTAACGCAGCAATAGTTCTGCTTCACCTACGGGCATGTCTGAAAACATAAAATACATCTTTGTTACCGGCGGGGTAACGTCATCACTTGGAAAAGGTATCATCTCAGCGTCTCTTGCAAAATTGCTGCAATCGAGAGGTTATCGCGTGACGATTCAAAAGCTAGATCCATACATCAATATTGATCCCGGTACGCTGAATCCATATGAACACGGAGAGTGTTTTGTGACCGACGATGGCGCAGAAACTGATTTGGACTTAGGTCACTACGAACGTTTCCTCAACGTGCCTACATCGCAGGCCAACAATGTGACAACAGGACGTATTTATCAAAGCGTCATCGAGAAAGAAAGAAGGGGAGAGTATCTGGGCAAAACGGTCCAAATCATTCCCCATATCACCGATGAAATCAAGCGTTGCATTCAGATACTAGGGTCGAAGTCAGAGTTTGATTTTGTCATCACCGAGATTGGTGGTACTGTCGGCGACATTGAATCACTTCCCTACGTTGAAGCGGTTCGACAGATGAAATGGGAAAAGGAGGATGATTGCATCGTGATACACCTGACCCTGATTCCTTATCTCTCCGCTGCCGGAGAGTTAAAAACAAAGCCCACGCAACATTCGGTGAAAACCCTTTTGGAGAATGGGGTTCAGCCCGACATTCTCGTATGTCGTACGGAACACGAATTGTCTCCGCAAATCAGAAATAAGATTGCCAAGTTCTGCAACGTCACACCGAATGCAGTGATTCAAAGTATCGATGCGTCAACGATTTACGATGTTCCGGTGTTGATGCTGGAAGAAAAACTCGATGAAGTTGTCTTGCAGAAACTCAACGTAGAGCCTAAGTCAACTCCTGATTTAACGCAATGGATAGACTTTTTGAATCGCTACAAGAACCCTCATAGTCGCACTACCATTGCACTCATCGGGAAGTATGTAGAGTTGAAGGATTCTTATAAATCGATAGCAGAAGCGTTTAACCATGCAGGTGCAGCCAATGAGGTAGGCGTCGATATTCGTTGGATTCACTCGGAAGATCTCACACCTAAAAACGCCATTGAAAAATTGCAAGGTGTGGATGGGATTCTGGTAGCTCCCGGTTTTGGCTCGCGCGGCATGGACGGCAAGTTGGAAGCGATTCGTTATGCACGTGAAAGCAGGATTCCGTTTTTCGGAATTTGTTTGGGGATGCAAATGGCAGTGGTAGAGTTTGCGCGCAATGTGCTCGGACTCGCTGACGCGCATTCCACCGAAATGAAAGAATACACGGCGCATCCCGTAATTAGCTTAATGGCTGAACAAAAGACCATCATGCACAAAGGCGGAACCATGCGATTGGGTTCATATCCCTGTAAGTTGATTCCGGGCAGCAAAGCAGCGCAGGCTTACAACAATGCAGATCGCATTGAGGAGCGTCATCGTCATCGTTTCGAATTCAACAATGAATACAAGTCGCAATTCGAGCAAGCGGGCATGAAGTGCACAGGTATCAATCCCGACAGTGGATTGGTGGAGATCATCGAATTACCTGAACACCCGTATTTCGTTGCGGCGCAATTCCACCCCGAATACAAAAGCACGGTGATGAATCCGCATCCGTTGTTTGTGGCATTCGTGCAAGCAGCCAAGGTGTATCATGAAGCACATCAGACGCAGGCGGTTAATGTTGAAGGTTGACCCACTTCACCCTTTCACCCTTTCACCCTTTCACTCTTTCACTCTTTCACTCTTTCACCCTGCTATACACCATCGTCCAAAAGCTGCAGAACACAATCCCTGCCTGCACTTCCAGAAAGGATTCGAACAGGAAATTCAGTACGCACAGCAGCACGAAGATGCGCACGGTCGGTTCATTTCTACCAATGCTCCAAAGTGCAATGAGCACTACCATGAGAGCGACAAGACCAATCCACCCAATCTCAGCACCCGTTTGTAAGAATTGATTGTGCGCATTGAATTGTCGCAGTGCAGCATAGTCTTCTCCTTGTTGACGATACAATTGATTCAACTCCGGCTGTGTGTCGCCTGTGCCAGTTCCGAAGGGATTGTCTCGTAATAAATTCCACGATGCACTCCAAGTGATGAAACGCATGGAAGTGCTGGAAGTATGCGCAGTGGACACGGTATCGGTGGATTCCACAGCGGTTTCGCTCGTCCGGATATCGGCCACAGCATCTTTGACGCGATCAGAAGTAGTAGGCAAGGCAAGAATCGTTGCGATGAATAGCGCAATCGACAGCGTTGTAGCCATGGCAATTCGCGCAAGGTGGATACCGCTGCGATAGGCGATGAGCATAGCATAGCCCAGCACAAGCAGCGCGCACAAGAAACCGGCTTTCGAGGATAGCAAAGCAATAAACACGAGGATGAGTGTAATGGACAGCAGATGCAGCCACATGTTGCCAGCAAGAAAATGACGCTTGATGCCTGCCTGCAGCAGCGTAAACAACGCCAGCGCTTGATAGGTGGCTGCGTACGTAGGGTGGATGTACCAACTGAGTCGGTCGTAGGTGAAGTAATACCAATCGGGATGCTGAGCCACTACCCACAAGGCATGCGTAACCGTAATCCCAATAAATACAAAGCAGCCCGCAACAAAGGATTGGTGCAGTTTCCTGACGTCATCCCTTTGCAGCGTTGGTGTAAACAGGGAGAGCAATGGAAACAATAAGAAGGACAGCTTGATACCGATTTCATTCCAGGCTGAATCGGGGTGCTGCGTATAGGCGGTTCCTAAAACCAGCAATAGAAACAATGACAACAAGGCCAGGAGAGGTGCGGGTCCTGGTGGAAGGCTTATTGACTTGCGCTTGAAAAATCGTATCAAGGCAAAAACGATAACGATACCAATGAGTGTGGGTATTGCTTTTTTCGCCCACGGTATCGCGAAGGCCAATACGATCAGCAGTTGCTGAAGGCGTTGATCGCGCTTGGGTGTGGGCAGTTCCATGCGTTACGCTTGGTTGATGCGTTCGATTTGTGGAAGGTGATGGCGCAAGTGTGCATCCATGAATTCAAGGGCATGAAGTACGCTTAGCATACCTGCAGCGGGCTGACGAAATACCAGTTTATTGAAGTGCCCGGGTTCGATGGTCTGCAAAAAAGCATGCAGGTCTTCGCGCAGTAGATTCCATTGCTGTAAGAGCTCTTCGATGGAAGCGGTGTTACCCGGTTCGGGCAAAACGTCAGGTGCTTTATAACGTTCATTGCTTTCCAATCGTGTATTGATAGCCGTGCTCTTTTCGTTGTGCTCTGCAGCCGCTTCTTCCAGCGAATCCCAACCACTGGAACTTTTCTTTTTCATGTAGCCGAGCGTACCGCCCTCTGATGCGAGCAAATGCTCGATGACTTGCGCCATGCTCCATTCACCCGATGGTTGAAAGTGCGCATCGCGTGTTGCCTGATGGATTGCCGACACCATGATGTGTTTGGCATCTTGCAGTTTTTGCCAGCGCGATTGTAGTTCCGGGTGCATCAGAATTAGGATTGGGTGAATAGCATTTCCATGTGCGGTATATCGTCTTCGAGGTATTCTTCGCTCACGCGAACAAACCCGAACTTGGCGTAAAAATCGTGAAGATAGGACTGCGCAGAGATACGAACTGCCGGTATATGATGCTCGCTGAAATACGTCATGCACGTGTTCATGAGTGCCTCGCCCGTACCTGTTCTGCGCACCTGAGGTGATGTCACCACGCGGCCAATCGACCATTCCTCATACGAAACGCCCGGTTTGACCAGTCGCGCATAGGCGCATAGTTGGCCGCTATCTGAGTAGCCGCACACATGCAAACTCTGGAGATCTTTGCCATCGACATCCTGATACGGGCAGTTCTGCTCCACCACAAATACTTCGGCGCGCAGGGCCAGGATGGTGTAGAGCGTTTCTGCCGACAATTCGTTCCAGGCGTGGATGTAACAGGTGAGGTTCATAGGGGTGGAGGAAGGATGAGTATTGACTGAGGGTTTTTCTAAAGACGGCCGGCCGTTGAAATTCTTAGGCTGCCCTTCGTTTCTTCTTGGCACTACTCTCCTTCAGTTTTTTAATGAACGCGCTGAGTTCCTTTTCTTCTTTCTCGGTCAATGGGCGACTTTGAATAAAGTCGACATCCAATTCTGTTTTAATTTTCTTTGCCTTCATGATTTGAAATATTTGTTCACCAATAAAGCAGCAGCATTGTTATCTACAACCATTAAGTGATTGCCATAGTGAATGGCATTTAGCGTTTTTTCGTAATGATCAATCAAACGAGTTTTAGCGTGAAATGCTACAAATCCTTCGAATCCACGCTGAAAAGATAGCCTGCAAGCGAAAGCGACCAAATTTCCTGGAACACCCTCATAAATCTTCTTTTCACCGCGATTAAATGATGCTGATTCAATCAAGTTTAAAAAAACGTGATCAGGTTTTATTGAAATACTTACGAGCCCTTGCACGATATGTTCGTTGTGCAGAATAGTAAGCTTGTAAACTTCTTTTTCGGATGTATTAAACTCTTGTTTCCAATTGAACAACCAACCATTCTTCTTGGTGATTTGCTTTAAATCAAATTTTGTGAGAAGCAAAACTTCGGTCATCAGGCTGTCGCCCGATACACGATTAGTAATAGAGTTAGTCAATTTATCTACTACAAAATCATTGAGTTGTTTTCTGCTGTTGTTCACTGATGCAATGTAGTGAATTAGTCTCTATTTCAAAAGGTTTCAGGCTATCAATTATGAATATTACAGCAGGTAAGTCCTATGTTTTATACATGAGTTTCAATTTACGTTCTGCTCGTATTAATTGAGACTTACTGGATGTCAACACCGATATTTGCACCCCATTTCTAACCCCTTATGAATTACCTCTCCGTCGAAAATGTGTCCAAGTCGTATGGCATTCATGTGCTTTTTGAAGGCCTTTCGTTTGGCATTGAGAAGGGACAGAAAATCGCGCTGGTGGCGCGAAACGGGGCAGGGAAGAGTTCGCTGTTTCGCATCCTTGCAGGCCTCGATACGCCCGATGGCGGATTGGTGACCTACAACAAAGAAGTGCGCCTGGGTTTTCTCGCACAAGAGCACGGACTCAATAATGCGACCACCATTCTCGAAAACATTTTCTCAGCCGATAGTCCCAAGACAAAGGCCATTGCCGATTATGAAAAGGCGGTTGAATCGGGCGATGAGAAGGAACTCGAGCGTGCGCACGATGCGATGGATCGCAACCAGGCGTGGGACTACGAGGCGCGTGCCCGTGAGGTGTTGGGTAAGCTCGACATTCACGATCTTGATCGCAACGTAGGTTCACTCAGCGGCGGACAAAAGCGCCGCATCGCGCTCGCCAAGGTGCTCATTGAAGAACCCGATTTGGTGTTGCTCGATGAGCCTACCAACCACCTCGACCTGGAGATGATCGAATGGCTCGAGGAGTTTCTGTCGCAGTCGAACATGACCATCTTCATGATCACGCACGACCGCTATTTCCTCGAAAACATCACCGATGAAATTCTGGAGATGGAAAACAAAACCATCTACCGATACAAGGGCAACTTCTCGTATTACCTCGAGAAGAAGGCCGAGCGCGAACAATTGGAAAGCGTAGTGCGCGACAAAGCAGAACAGCTCTTCAAGAAGGAGCTCGAATGGGCACGTCGCATGCCGCGTGCACGCACCGTGAAGAGCAAGTCGCGCATGGATAGTTTTTACGAATTGAAAGAAAGCCTTGTGCGCAACGATGATCCCGATTCACTCGAACTCGAAATCAACATGAGCCGCATGGGCAGCAAGATTGTCGAGTTTCACAAAGTGAAGAAGGCCTTCGGCAACACACAAGTGCTCGGTGGTTTCGATTACGTGTTCAAGAACAAAGAGAAGATTGGCATTGTGGGGCGCAACGGCACCGGCAAGACCACCTTCCTCAACATGCTCACCAAGCAACTCGATCCCGATGGTGGTAAAGTTGTCGTGGGCGAAACCGTTGTGTTTGGGTATTACAACCAGCAGGGCATGCCGCTCAAAGATGGTCAGCGCTTGCTCGAGTGTGTGCGCGAAGTAGCGGATTTCATTCCGCTCACCAAAGGCAAAACCATTACGGCCTCGCAGATGCTCGAGCGCTTCATGTTTCCGCGCAATCAGCATAGTACGTATGTCGAGAAACTCAGCGGAGGCGAGCGCAAGCGATTGCAGTTGTTGTTGGTGCTGATGAAGAATCCGAACTTCCTCATTCTCGATGAGCCCACCAACGACCTCGATGTGTTTACACTGGCCGCGTTGGAAGAATACCTGTTGTACTACCCCGGTTGCATGGTCATCGTGAGCCACGACCGCTACTTCCTTGATAAACTCGTCGATCACATTTTCGTGCTCAATGGCGAAGGCGATGTGAAAGACATTCTGGGCAATTACGACACCTACCGCAAGTGGGAAGAGCAAGAAGCGTTGCGCCGCGCCGGAGTGCGCAAGGAGCAGCAAGCCGAGGTGAAGGCCGAGAAAAAATCGGAAGCTTCGAAATCCAAGATCTCCTTTAAAGACAAGTTCGAATACGATCAGCTCGAAAAGGAAATCCCGCAACTCGAAAAAGAAAAGGCCGAGCTTGAAGAGCAGCTCGCTGCTGCCGGCACCGACCATGAAGCCCTCTTGAAAGTAACTGACCGCCTGGGCAAGGTGGTGCAGGAGCTTGATGCCAAGAGCATGCGGTGGTTGGAGTTGGGGGAGATGCTGGGTTGAGGGTTGAAAGTTGCAAGTTGCAAGTTGCAGGTTGGCGCAGGACTAACCTTCAACTTTCAACCTTCAACTTTTAACTTACTGCCATACCAATAATTCTGGGTTCAGCTTTTTGCAGAAGTCTCGTGACCAAACTAAGCCCATGGCGCTTCGTAAACTATTTTATGGATTTTTATTCCGGGAACGATTCGAGTAAGAAGAGGCCAATCAGCCTTTTTCTTCCAATGGCTATGGCATGGAATATTTCATTGGGGAATAGATGGCCGAAATGATTTTCAAGGGCACGTGTTCTTTGCATCGCAAACGCTTAATCTATTTAAATGAACGCGCATGGCTAAGAACTCGAAACTAAAAGTGCTTGGAACGGAAATATCCGTAACCAAAAATGGTGACCAAGACTTCATTTCAATAACAGACATGTTGAAAGCCAAGGATGGAGATTTTTTCATTTCCGATTGGTTAAGGAATAGAAACACTGTGGAGTTCCTGGGTATATGGGAATCGGTAAATAATCCGGTTTTTAATTATGGCGAATTCGCCACAATTAGAGCGAAGGCGGGCTTGAATAACTACAGACTGAGCGTTAAGGAGTGGATGGAACGCACTCGAGCTATGGGAATAAAAGCCACTGCAGGTCGATATGGCGGAACATACGCTCACGTTGATATTGCATTGGAATTTGGTATGTGGATCAGTGCTGAGTTCAAGGTTTACTTAATCAAAGAATTTCAACGATTAAAGGCCGACGAGAACGATAGACTCAAATTAGACTGGAATTTACAGCGCACGTTGGCAAAAGTGAATTACCACATACACACCTCTGCAATCAGAGAAAATTTTGTTCCAAAAGAACTGAGCAGCCAACAAAAGAATGCCACGTATGCCAACGAGGCGGATCTGCTTAACGTCGCGCTCTTTGGAATTACTGCAAGACAATGGCGCGAATCACACCCCAAAGCAGAAGGCAATATTCGGGATGAAGCTACTTTGGAGCAGTTGGTTGTACTGAGTAATCTGGAGAGTATTAATTCTGTTTTTATCCATCAGGGCATTCCTCAGCAAGAGCGATTAATACAGTTGAATCGTATTGCGATTAGTCAAATGAAAGCGCTGAGTGAGAGTAAGAGTATTCGAAAGCTTCGATAAGTTTACCAACCGCCGAGGAGCGGCATCTCATATCCCAACTTTCAATGTTGGGCTGCGGAGGGTTGCAGGTTGAAAGTTGAAGGTTGTCGCAGGACCAACTTGCAACCTTCAACGTTCAACTTTTGATTGCTGTTCGAAACAGCCCTCGGTAGTTGGTGAGCTTGTCGAACTGCCCCTCGGCTACGCTCGGGGACCGATTGCCTGAAGATAAAGGAAGGCCTTGGCTCCGCTCGGCCGTACACGGTGGCCGAGCGGAGTCGAGGCCCGCTAATCTCCCTAACCGCCCGGTCCCCGAGAGTAGTCGAGGGGTGTATTTATCAAATCTATTTATCCTATGGAAAATTCTTCATCAGCACATTAGCATGTCAGTAAACAATCATCAATGCGCCGTTGCTTGTGCGATACATCATACCGGGTTCAAGACCGCCTACGATTGCAGAATCGTTATCACTGAAGACGGGTAAATTTTCATTCCGGATGGCTGCTGCGCTATTTGCTCGAATTGCAAATGGTACCCACAGCATTTGTTGAGTGCCCATATCCACGTATCCATTACCGGCATTCAGCTCTACTCGCAAAAACTTTGAGCTGTTGTTCCAGTTGATGCTGTTAAACGCACTGAGCTCCGGTGTTCCTGAGCCGAAAGCAGTTGTGAACAAGCCAAGTGAGTTAGTGTTAAGGTTATGCGTTTCGACATACTCTATTGAGCCATTGATAGAGTCAGCCACTAGCGTGAACTTCACTATTACACTCGTTTCGGATAAAGGAGAGCCATTCGGATTCCTGGCGATAGCCTGGTAGTTAATGTATGCATTGGTGTTGAGCGTTGTTTCGTCGCTCGAGCCTTGGGATTGATATAGTGCTTGTATTTCATTCGATGATAAAACTCTATTCCATATTGCTAAATCATCGATTTTACCATTAAACCAATTTTGTCCCTGTATCCAATAAGAGCCTATTCTCATTGTGCTTAGTGGATTGTCACACATGATGACGGGTGAGCTTTGACTGGATTCAAATAACACACCATTTAAGTAGTGACGTACAAGTCCTGAACCAGTAACAGTTGAAACGACATGGCTCCAAGTGCCATTGGGTACAGTGCCGGAGTCACCGTATAGTCCCGCTTCAGATGCATTGTTGCAGTTACCCAAACCGTACCAAGTTGACAAGCCGTGTTGGCCCTGCCAAAACTCTTGATGACTGAATCGGAAGGACTTTGCAAACGCATTACTTGGGTTGCACTTAGAAACAATACACCCATTATTGCTGAGCGGAAGAATCCATGCCGAAATTGACAGTTCGCTCATGGTTAAGCTGCTGGAATTAGCAATCTGTATGTTCTGATTGGTACCATTGAAATTATAGCAAGCATTGGGTGTCCCCAACCGATCCTCCGTCAACGTCGCACCATTTACGGTCCCATCATTCCCATTCCCGCTCTCATCATTCGCATTGCCATTAAACGGCCACCAGCCTGCGAGGCCATCGGTAGGTACATACGAAGGTGGAGTCTGTGCGGTAGCGGTAATACGTAACCCTAGGAGCACAGCGATTGTCAGAAGTAAACTTTTTGATTTCATAAATAATTTGTGTTTTGTTCCACTCTGCCCCGCAGTAGAGTTGGTTTTAAAAATGAAGCGTGGGACAATTAACAATTCAGTGGTGAGGTACTAGGATACCTACAAACGGGAATTGATAAAGCCCACGCTTTGCGTGAGCGTTTATACAATTGCCCCCGTTTGTTTGAAGATTCCTAGTTTTCACCAATGGGAGTTGCTAAACGCAGTATGGTTATGTCAGTCTTGTGGACTGTTTTTTATGTCATGTATTCTTTTGTTGTTGTGCGAATGTAGTGTATGAAATGGAAGGTTGAAAGTTGCAAGTTGAAGGTTGGCGTAGGACCAACTTGCAACCTTCAACTTTCAACTTTTAATTTACTGCCATACCAATAATTTCGATGCAGGGCTCAATCGCTCTGCAGATCGAAAGTTGTCGCAGGACCACTTGCACCCCTCACCCCTCACCCCTCACCCTTATCATCCACAACCCCGCAAACGTCAACATCCCATTCACCGCCAACATCTCAAACCCGAACTTATAACCTCCCATCCAATGCACACTCGTCTTGTCGATGATGAAAGCAACGGTAGGAACAATGAGACACACGGCCGTTGATAGACGATCGTTGATAGCGTGCTTGGTGAAAATGCCGAAGGCAAACAATCCGAGCAATGGTCCATACGTGTAGCCCGCGATGTCGAGCAGAATGGTTACAATCTCTTTGTTGTTCTGAATCTTGAAGTACATCACCAGCAGCAAAAACAAACCGGCAAATGCGAGGTGGACTTTTTTACGAATCGCACTGCGCTCCTCTTCTGTTTTGGTTTCATCGCGATTCATGCCAATCACGTCAATGCAAAACGATGCGGTGAGTGCCGTGATAGCGCCGTCGGCCGAGGGGAACAAAGCACTGATCAATCCCACAATAAAAATGAGACTCACAATGCCGGGCAAGTGCTGCATGGCTAGAGTAGGGAAGAGGTCGTCGCCTTTCACGTCGAGTCCTTTCGATGTGGCATACAGGTAAAGCATGCCGCCGAGAAACAAAAAGATGAAGTTCACCACCACCATGATGGTGCTGAACGTCATCATGTTCTTCTGTGAATCGCCTAAGTTTTTTACACTGATGTTTTTCTGCATCATCTCCTGGTCGAGCCCGGTCATGCTAATGGTGATAAACGCACCGCCGATAATCTGCTTCAGGAAAAAGCGCTTGTCGTTCACATCGAAGTTGAACAGTGTGGTGTAGCCGGCATCACTCAATTGACGCATCGCATCGCCCAAGCCGAGGTTCATGTCATGTAGGATATATCCCACACACACCACCAACGCGAGCAACATGAAAAACGTTTGCAGCGTGTCGGTCCACACAATCGTTTTAACACCGCCTTTGTAGGTGTACAGCAGAATCATGAGGAGAATGGCAATGGCAGTAACTGCGAAGGGAATCCCCATCGCATCGAGCACAAACAGTTGCAGTACATTGATGACGAGGTATAGCCGCAGCGTTGCACCCAGCGTGCGCGAGACGATAAACAGCACAGCACCGGTTTTATACGCACGCATCCCGAAACGATGCTGCAAATAGGTGTAGATGGAGGTGAGGTTGTGCTTGTAATACAGTGGCAACAGAATAAACGCCACGGCGAAGTAGCCGATGAAGTAACCAATCACCACCTGGAAGTAGTGAAAGTGCGATGCGCCCACCGTGCCGGGCACCGACACAAACGTGACACCTGAAAGCGATGTTCCCACCATGCCAAACGCCACCAGAAACCACGGCGCTGACTTATTGGCCTGAAAGAAACTCTGGTTGCTCGCATTGCGCGAAGTGCGCAGCGAGATGACGAACAGCACTGCGAAGTAAACAAGCAGCACACTCAAAATGATCATGGGCGACATGCAACGAATATCCATGTGATGCCTTCACGTGAAAGGGTGGACATCGACATTTTCTTAACAACTGCCATGGGTGAAACTTCACTACACAATGGGCTATTTTCGCTGCGTGAATATTCCTTCCAAGTATATCGAGCAGGCAGTAGATCAGGTGAGTTCGCTTCCCGGTATCGGACGCAAAACTGCGCTGCGCTTAGTGCTTTCATTGCTCAAACGCAAACCGGAGGAAGTCACCCGTTTTGCGCAGTCGCTCATGGATTTGCACGAGCACACCCGCTGGTGCAAACAGTGCAACAACTTATCGGATGCCGATTTGTGCACTATTTGTGCTTCTCCCTATCGCGATTCAAAAACGCTCTGTGTAGTCGGCGATATCCGAGATGTGCTCGCCATCGAAGGCACCGGTCAGTATCAGGGTAAATACCATGTGCTGGGCGGAATCATTTCTCCGATGGATGGCATCGGCCCATCCGACCTATTCATCGAGCCACTCATTCAACGTGCAGAAGCCGGCGAAGTGAAGGAAGTCATTCTCGCGCTCAACGCCACGATGGAAGGCGAAACAACTGCCTTTTATCTCTTCCGTAAACTCGGTCCAACCGGCGTCACGTTGTCGTCTATCGCACGCGGTGTAGCCGTTGGCGGCGAGCTCGAATACACCGATGAAGTCACACTCGGCCGCAGCATCATGCAGCGCACGCCGTATGAGGTTTCACTAAAACGCTAGTCGCGAAAATTCGATTGTCGTAATTTGGCCACCGCGTCATGAAACTCACGGTTGTCATCGTCAATTACAACGTCCGGTATTTTCTGGAACAATGCCTCTTGTCGGTCCAAAAGGCCATGCAAGGCATCGATGGCGAAGTGTACATGGTCGACAACAACTCCGTCGACGGCTCCGTGGCCATGGTGCAAGAGCGTTTTGCGTGGGTCAAGTGCATCGCCAACAAAGAGAACGTCGGTTTCTCGAAGGCGAACAATCAGGCCATGCGCGTGGCCAAAGGCGAATACGTCTTGTTGCTCAATCCGGATACCGTAGTAGAAGAGGACACCTTCCAAAAAGTCATTGCCTTCATGGATGAGCATCCCGATGCGGGTGGGCTCGGCGTAAAGATGGTCGACGGTAAGGGTGTTTTTCTTCCCGAATCAAAACGTGGATTGCCTTCTCCCGAAACATCGTTCTACAAAATTTTCGGTATCTCGAAATTGTTTCCTCGCTCGGCACGATTCAACCGCTATCACTTGGGTCACCTCAGCAACGAGGACACGCATGAAATCGAAATTCTCTCCGGTGCTTTCATGCTCATGCGCAAGCAAGCGCTCGACAAAGTGGGCTTGCTCGACGAGGAATTTTTCATGTACGGTGAAGATGTTGATCTCTCGTGGCGCATCATTCTTGGCGGATGGAAAAACTACTACTACCCGGGAACGCGCATCATCCACTACAAAGGTGAAAGTACCAAGAAGGGAAGCCTGAACTACGTATTCGTGTTCTACAATGCGATGGCCATTTTCGCACGAAAGCATTTCTCCCAACAACACGCCGCAACCTACTCCGCCATCATCAAAATTGCCATCTGGATTCGTGCATTCGTGGCCATCCTCAACCGCTTCATTAAACGCATAAGCATACCGGCACTCGACGCAGGCCTTCTATATGCGAGCATGGTGGTAATTAAAAATTACTATGCCCAATCGCAGCATAAAATTTACGACGCTGCCCTTGTAGTCCCTGCCTTCATCTCCTACATCGCCGTTTGGATGGCGGCCGTTTGGCTGGCCGGCGGATATGATCGTCCGCTGAAGCCATTGCGAACACTCAAGCCTGTGGCGATTGGTACCGCCATCATCCTCATAGCCTATTCGTTGTTGCCGGAAGATTTGCGTTTTTCGCGCGCTCTCATTCTCTTGAATATGCTCGCGGCAGCAATTGTTTTTCTATTCAATCGCACTATGTGGAACGTGCTCACACGCCGCACATCCGGATGGGGTGAAAAGAAGGACGGGAATGTGGTGATTGTCGGAAGTAAACCCGAAGTTCAGCGCGTAAGACAACTCTTGGATCAGATACAGCGCAAGTCCCTTCAGGTGTTGGAAATTCAACCGACAATGGATAACACCGCGCATGAACATTCACTCGCCAACCTGGAAGAAATCATTCGGGTGCACGCCATCGATCAAATTATCTATTGTGCGCACGACATGTCATCATCGGAGATTATTGCTTCGATGAGCAGTGTTAGCGATAAGCGTGTCGAGTTTAAAATTGTGCCGCCGGAAAGTCTGTACATCATCGGGTCGGGAAGCATCGAAACTGCCGGTGACGCTTTCCTTATGGATGTCAATTCAATTCACCTCACTAGCAATCGACGCAAAAAGCGCTTATTTGATGTGAGTATTTCGATCTTCCTCTTATTGATTTCTCTGGTAATCATGTGGTTTCAGCAAAAACCATTTGCGCTCTATGTGAATCTGGTCAAGGTACTCTCGGGCCGCAATACTTGGGTGTCGTACGGTGACCGCAAACACAATGGTCTCTCATTGCCACGCCTCAAACCGGGAATACTGCCGGTTTCCAGAACAACCGACCCCCAGCAAACAGCCAAGATGGACGTGCTTTACGCGAAGGACTATCGGCTGACCAACGACTTGCGCATACTCATGCGCGATTGGTCGTACCTTGGGGCATAATTTTTTTGAACGTTTATAGCTTAGTGTAAGAAATACACTTATATTGCGTTCACATTACTTAACCGAGATGAAGAAAATTTTATTCTTGTTAGCATTCGTTGGCGTTGTATGCACTACAAGCAACGCGCAAACAACCGTCAAGAAGGTAGTTCTACAGGGCTTCTGGTGGGACTATTACAACAACAATTACCACGAGCGTTGGGCCAATTACCTCACCGAGCTCGCTCCGCGTTTAAAGGCGATGGGTGTGGATGCGGTTTGGATTCCGCCGGTCTCCAAAAACACGAGTTCGGGATATGTGGGGTATGCACCATTTGATCACTATGATCTCGGGGACAAATGGCAGAAGGGTAATACCCGCACCCGCATGGGTACGAAGGATGAGTTATTACGCATGATTGCTGTGATGCACGCTAACGGCATTGAGGTTATTCAGGATGTAGTGCTTAATCACGTCAACGATGCGGGCAGTGCTTTCGGAAATGGTGGTCAGGATTTTGCCCCGTTGTCCATGGCTTCATCAAGCGGCTACAAAAATTTTCGCTACGTCTCTTATGCTACACCTGCCACGGATGAAGGCCAGACCAATTACTGGAATCGCAGCGGTCGATGGGCAAAGAACTTTACTAATTTCTATCCGAATCAATTCAACAATTGCACGACGGGCGACATTTGTTCAGCGTTTTTCGGTCCGGATGTGAGCTATGAAAGCAATGCATTCGGACAAAGCTCCAACGTTGTGGGTTTTAATCCTGCTCAAAGTTCGAATTACATGCGCAACGGTGCGCGTGACTGGCTGATGTGGCTGAAAAAGCAAACTGCTGTTGACGGTTTTCGTTGGGATGCGGTGAAACACTTTCCTACATCGGTTCAAGAAGATTTAAGTTACAATGCAAAATATGTATTGCCAACGTGGTGTCAAGGTGGAGAAGGCATGTTCAATGTCGGTGAATGGGTTGGAAGTAAAAATGATTTGGATAATTATGTGAATGCAATTGCAGCTCCAACCAGCGAAAAGATGATGGGCACATTTGATTTCGGTTTGCGTGCATTCGATAATTCAGGTGGACTTTATGGGATGGTCTACGGTATGGGTAATTTTAACATGGCCTCATTGCCGGGAGCTCAACAGAATCAACGCGTTCACTACTACGCGGGATCCAATACCTACGTTCACCGCACCGTTCCTTTCGTGAACAATCACGACACGTTCCGTCCACAGTTGAATCAGTCAGGAAACTATGCCGGATGGAATTCAGGCTCAGAACTTTCAGGCCACATTGAGCCCAATGAACCACGTCTCTCTGCCGCTTACGCAGTGATGCTCGCCATGGATGGAAATCCGCAATTGTTCTTTGAAGACTTATTTGATATCGGATATAATGGTAATCGCTGGACGCACGATCCTAAGTCTGCAACAAGCCTCCCTGCGCGCTCGGACATCACCAATTTGATTTGGTGTCACCAGGCGCTCAACTTTAAAGCGGGTGCTTATCAAGTACCTTATTCTGATGCCGATTATTTGGTCATCGTTCGTGCCGGTAAAGCCGTCATTGGTGTAACCGACAGTTGGTCGAACTGGCAGAATCGTACGGTATTCACAGGCTTCCCCGCCGGAACTGTGCTGAAGGATTATTCAGGGGCGAATGGAACTACAACCGTAACAGTTGATGCTAGTGGTAACGCAGCTATTAATACTCCACCCGTAAATCCCGTGTTGAATATTGCAGGCCGCCGCGGTTACAGCGTGTGGGCTCCTGTGGGTCTCGACGCGGCGACCTACAATCCTCCGCGTAATGTTCGCACGACTCAGGAATGGGAAATGGCCAACGACCTGGGTGATAGTCATGTGAATTCACTCGGACAGGGCGGAGCTATTCCTGCGAATTCAACCAACTTCCGCACTGCCGGTAAAATCTTCGTTCAAAGCGGTAAGGTGGTAAACTACAAACTCTATCCCGAAACACCCGGAAAGAGTCTTTTCATTGGATTGTACAATTCAGCGGGAACCCTTCTTTCATCGGCAACGAGCTCGACTACTATCAATCGCAATTACACCCCCAATTTCACGGGTTGGATTACCATCCGTGTTCGAAACGGTTCGTCCACAAACCCATCACAACGCTGCTGGGTGAATGTGACCTACGAAGCGCCTGCCGTCATTACGAATGCAAATGCACTGACGGCTAACAATATCAGTTCAATCTGGACCGGTAATGGCGGTACATCCGATTGGCATAACCCCTACAATTGGGAAGAAGGAAAACTACCCGATGCGGAAACGGACGTAGTGATTGAGGCTAACGCGTTCCCGCAGCCTGCTATCATGGGAACAGCCAACGCGGCCAATATTCGTTTGGAAGAAGGAGCGCAGCTATTTGTTCACGGTGATTTGACCGCACAAACGATTGAAGGAATGCCGCAGGTGAGTGGAACAGGCGTTGTACATCAAAACGGTGAAACAGTTTCACTGGCGACTCCTGCATTGACCAATTTCCGCATCTATCCAAACCCATATGACGAACGCTTCGACCTAGCAGTGAGTGGCGTTTTTGAAGCTGATCAACTCATGCAAGTGCAATTGATGACCGCTGATGGTCGTTTGATTACCTCGCTCCAGGGCACCTTAAATGCCATCAATGACAACCTGAATATCGCCATGGAAAGTCAGGCATCAGGGGTGTATTTGATTCACGTCGTGGCCACTGATAGTCAGGTGCTGCGTTTGGTGAAGCAATAGAATTTACAACCACGGAGGCGCAGAGATCACGGAGACACATAATTCTCTGTTATCTCTGCGCCTCGGCGTGAAAACCCTCTGCGTTCTCCGCGTGAATCTCCCTCTGCGAGCTCTGCGTGATTCTTTTCTGCGCCTCCGCGGTTACAAAAAAATCACGGTTAAAATCCCAAACCACCTACATTTGCACCCGAAAAATCAATCCGTCTGTCAATGTCCCAGATAGAACTCCTCCTTCCCAAAATGGGCGAAAGTGTAGCAGAAGCTACCATCATCAAATGGGTGAAAAAAGAAGGTGACAAAGTCACTGCCGATGAGCCCATCATTGAAATTGCCACAGATAAGGTCGATAGTGAAGTTCCTTCTCCCGAAGACGGCGTATTAATTAAGTGCCTGGTAAATGAAGGCGATGTTGTTGCGGTTGGTCAACCCATCGCAATCATCGGCACGGGGGCAAGTCAGGCGACTGTTCCGGCTGCGGCTCCTGTTGCAGCTGCTGCACCGGTAGTTCAGGCCGCTGCTCTGGTGGAAGAAGCCAAGGCCCGTGTAGAAAGCGTGGTGTCGTCCGGTGAAGGTCGATTCTATTCGCCATTGGTGAAGAATATCGCCAAGACAGAAGGTATCTCACAAGCTGAATTGGATACCATTGGAGGTTCAGGTCAAGGCGGACGGGTAACCAAGAATGATGTCCTGAATTATATAGCGAACCGTGGACAGTCAAAGCCGGCGCAATCGGCCGCTGCACCGGTCGCTGCTGCGCCCGCAGTGAAGAGCGAGGCACAGGCAGCTCCGGCTCCTGCGAAACCCAAGTCAGCAATCAGCGTTGGTGGCAGCGATGAAATCATCGAGATGGATCGCATGCGCAAACTCATCGCCGACCACATGGTGATGAGTAAGCAAACATCGCCGCACGTAACTTCCTACGTGGAGGCGGATGTCACCAACATCGTGCTCTGGCGCGAGAAGGTGAAGAAGGAATTCGAACAAAAGGAAAAAACCAAGCTCACCTTCACACCGATATTCATTGAAGCCCTCGTGAAGGCCATCAAGGATTTCCCGATGATCAATATTTCGGTGGATGGTGATCGCATCATCAAGCGCGGTGAAATCAACATGGGGATGGCCACAGCGTTGCCGACCGGAAACCTCATCGTTCCCGTGATTCGCAATGCCGATATGCTCAACCTTTCGGGCATCGCTAAAAAGGTTAATGACTTGGCCGATCGCGCCCGTAACAATAAGTTAACACCCGACGAAATCAGTGGAGGAACCTACACCATTACCAATGTCGGTTCTTTCGGCAACGTGATGGGAACACCCATCATCAACCAGCCGCAAGTGGCCATCATGGCTGTAGGTGCCATTCGTAAAAAGCCCGCTGTGATTGAGACGCCGTCGGGTGACTTCATTGGAATTCGTCACATGATGTTCTTGAGCCACAGCTACGACCACCGTGTGGTGGACGGTGCTTTGGGCGGACAATTCGTGCGCCGTGTCGCTGATTATCTCGAGGCGTGGGATATCAACAGACCGATTTAAGCAACCCCTGAAGTTTTTTTCGTTATACCAAAGCCCGTGTCTATCTTCGGGCTCAAATTTTTGTGCACCTTGCTATACCTTCTTTAGAATGAATCGCATTTCTCTTTTTATCGTTGGCTTACTGTTCATCACACAATACAGTGTTGCTGCTCCCCCAAAACGTATGGTTTATGCGGCCAAATTCCTCGAGGCAAACCAAATGCTCGAAGAACGTTTGTGGATCCAAAGCATCAATGCATGGATTGATTTGTTGGTCGATAACCCCAACAATGCCAACATCAATTACAAGATTGGTTACTGCTATTTGCAAACAGCTAACTCCAAACTGGAAGCTTTGCAATACCTGGAAGCTGCGTGCGACAAGCGATTCAGCAAGAGCTATGATCCGTACGATCCCGTTGAAAAGCGCGCTCCCGTTCAAGCGCTATTCTACTTAGGCCGCGCACAAGCCTTGAACTTGAAAATTGATGAAGCCATTGAGACATTCAAGAAATTGCAGAAGTCGCTCGGTAAAAAACACTTGATGTACATCGATGCTACGCGTGAATTGGAAATGTGTCAGGAAGCCAAGTCGCAAATGGCTAACCCAAGGAATTACAAAATCACGAACGTCGGACCAACACTCAACACAGCCAGCAACGAGTATAGTCCTGTGTTGTCGCTGGATGAAAGCACCATGTTCTTCACCAGTCCGCGCATCCGTCCCGACTCATCCAACAGTAAGATTATCGACTTTGTAACGATGCAATACAAGGATGATATCTACGCGACATTCAAAAACGAAGAAGGCGTTTGGATGGATCCTGAATTGCTGAACCTGAATACCGATGCGCACGATGCGGCCATCAGCGTATCCCCCGATGGACAAACGCTTTTCATCTACCGCGATAATTTTGGTGATGGTCAGCTGCTCGAGAGCACACTCATCGGGGAAACCTGGAGTGAGCCGCTCTTGCTTGGATCTGACATCAATACCGCTGCATGGGAAACCCACGCAACAGTTTCGGCTGATGGTAACACGCTCCTTTTCGTAAGTGATCGTATTGGCGGAGTAGGCAAGCGCGACATCTATCGCTGCGTGAAACTTCCTAATGGCGAATGGTCACGCGCACTGAACATCGGTACGCAAGTGAATACGATTTATGACGAGGATGCACCATTTCTGACCGCTGATGGTAAGACACTCTACTTCGCATCACGTGGTCACAATACTATGGGAGGCTTCGATATCTTCTCGTCCAAATTGGGACAAGATGGCGAGTGGAGCACACCGGTAACTTTAGGCTATCCCATCAACACAGTGGACGACGACGTGTTCTTCGTGCCAATGGCCGATGGTCGTCGTGCTTACTACTCATCATCAAAAGACGGTGGTTACGGATTGAAGGATATCTACCTGGTAGATATGCCCGATATCACCGAAGAAACACAGCTTGCTGTGCTGAAGGGCTACGTGATTACTCCGGAAGGCGAAGAGTTGCCCGATGATTTGCGTATCCTCGTGAAAAACGACAAGAATGCGGAAGTATCGGAGTATCGTCCGCGTAAGCGTGATGGTGGTTACCTCGCTGTGTTGAATCCATGTACGAGCTACCATATTGAATACTACAAAGGCAAAGAGAAAATCAAGGAAGACGATATCAACGTGCCTTGCGAAACTTCCTTCCAGGAAATCGAACGTGAAGTATTCCTTGTGCCTGTAAACATCACCAAAGAAGAACCGGCAGAGGTGAAGGCACCTGAAGCGCCGGCCAAGAAGGGTGACAGCAAAGACACCAAAACAGGTGATAAGAAAACCGGTGGCAAGACGACCACTGCTGATAAAACAGGAGCAGCTGCAGGTGGAAAAACTACCGGCGCTGCGGATGCAAAGTCCGGCGCTGCTGATGCGAAGTCAGGAACAACAGATGCCAAGACAGGCGCTGCAGCCAAGAAGGACGCCGTTCCGGGTTTGACATCCGGCGAAACATTCACAGGCAAGATCGAAGAGCCTGCCATCACGGTAACGCCTGCGGGTCAGCCCTTGGATCCAATCGAAATCAAGTACGATAAAAAAGACCCTATTGGTCGTCAATTCATTCCGGAGAAAGGATTTGCACAGTATGCTCATTACTTCGTTTATGGATCACACAGCCTCATGAATGATGAAGCGGACTTCGCCTACTTCGTGCGCGATATCGACGCCATCATCAAGGCGGGTAAGAAGCCGGTCATTGTGATTGAAGCATCTGCTTCTAAAGTGCCTTCTGTAAGATACAAGTCAAATGAAGAGTTGGTGAAACTGCGTTTCGATGCGGCACACGATATCGTACGCGACGCATTGAAAGCATACGGACGTGAAGAAGGAAAAGACTTCAGCTTCGGCAAAGGAACCAAGGCTGTTCAAGGAAAAGAATATGAGAATGATTCGAAAGAGAATCGATTGCTCTACGAACAATATCAATTCGTCAAGGTCAGAGTACAAGGCTAAATGTTAGCCACAAGAAGCAATAAGAAACCCCTCGGAAACTCCCTTCCGAGGGGTTTTTGCTACCCTGTGCTAACCTCGCCGTAGCTCGGTTAGACTTGCTCTGTGCTGAGGTAACTGAAGGAAAGAAAGAAATATTTTACACGACTGAAAAAAATGAAACTGAATTTAAAACGCCCACTTGCTTTTTTGGATCTCGAAACAACAGGCACCGATATCGGAAGAGATCGAATTGTGGAGTTGGCCATCGTCAAGATTATGCCGGATGGACAAATTACCATGTGGCCTGACCGGCACGGTAAAGAACATCGCTTTATCATCAATCCTACGGTGCCGATTCCTCTTGAATCTTCGCTGGTACATGGTATTTACGATGCGGATGTTCAGTCCGCTCCAACGTTCAAGGACGTTGCGCCCAAGTTGTTCAAGTTTTTATTCGATTGCGATTTAGGTGGATTCAATTCTAATCGCTTCGATATACCACTGCTCGCCGAAGAGTTTTTGCGTGCGGATATCGACTTTAGTGTTGAAGGTAGAAACTTGGTTGATGTACAAGTCATCTTTCACCTCATGGAGCAGCGCAACCTCAAGGCGGCGTATAAATTTTATTGCGGCAAGGAGCTCGAAGATGCGCATGAAGCATTGCCCGATACACTGGCCACAGTAGAAGTCTTTCAAGCCATGCTGGATCACTACAAGGATGTGTCACGCAAGGATGAAAATGGCCATGATTACTTTCCGGTTCAAAACGATATGGAGGCCATTCATAAGTTGAGCGAGCGCCGCAAGAAGGCGGACTTTGCCGGACATATCGTTTACAACGAACACGAAGTGACGGTGTTCAATTTCGGAAAGTATAAAGGCACGCCGGTAGTTGAAGTATTCAAGCGTGATACAGGATATTTCAGTTGGATGATGAATGCCGATTTTCCGCTTTACACCAAAAAAGTATTGAAGGAAATTCGCGAGCAAATGCGCGCAAATGAGGCATGAGCGGTAAGTCGAAACATATCACGGTACTGGTATCAAACGACCTGCAACACGATCAGCGCGTAGCCAAGGTCTGCGAAACACTGCTGGGATTAGGGTTTCGCATTACACTCGTCGGTCGCATGCTCCCGGGAAGTCAGTCATTTCATCGGCCTTATGAAACACGCAGATTTCATTTGCCATTCCGAACGGGAGCCCTGTTTTACATGAGTCTTCAACTAAGGTTGTTCTTCTATTTGCTATTCAAGCGCACGGATATTCTGTTAGCGAATGACCTTGACACGTTATTGCCTGCTTTTCTGATTGCGCGTTTGCGCAAGAAGGAGTTGGTGTACGATAGCCATGAGTATTTCACCGAAGCGGAAGGCCTCACCAACCGGCCGTTTCCTAAGCGTATCTGGCTTGCCGTTGAGGGATTTGTTTTTCCAAAACTGAAACACGTTTTTACAGTCAATGAAACAATTGCGGGAATTTATCGCGCCTTGTATCATGTGCCCGTGCGAGTGGTTCGCAATATTCCCCTATTGCAAGAACCTGCGCAGCCTGCAAATCGCACAGTGTTAGGACTGGAAGAAGGCACGCGTGTCGTGCTGTTGCAAGGAGCGTTCATCGATCCCGATCGCGGTGGCATGGAACTCGTGCAGAGTATGCAATGGGTGGACAATGCAGTGCTATTTGTAATCGGCACCGGTCGCGACCTGGAGGCGATGAAACAGACAGTGGCGCAACTGCAATTGGAGTCACGTGTGCGCTTTATTCCGAAATTACCGTATCAGGAATTGCGCGCTTATACAGCGATAGCAGATGTCGGCGTCTCACTCGACAAACCGCTTCACCTCAACTACACTTATTCATTGCCCAACAAAGTGTTCGATTATATCCATGCCGGTGTGCCTTTATTGGTGTCCGACTTACCGGAGCTACGCCGATTGGTGGAAACGCATAACGTCGGCAGAATCGTTTCAACGGTTACACCAACGGCCATCGCTGAGGCACTCAACGCGATGTTTGATAGTAGTGAGCGTGATCAATGGCGCAACAATGCGCTCAAGGCGCGAGATGTGTTGAATTGGCAAAATGAGTCGCTGGTCTTACGCGAGGTCTATGAGCAATTGCGTTAAGGCAGTTGTTTCAAGGCGTACTTCGCACAGATGATGGGTAGGTTGATGACCCACAGCAGCATGGACAGGCGGCGGCGCTTCAAAGTGATTTCTTCCCCGTAGAGTTTCCAACTAAAACGTTTTGATGTTCCTTGTGCTGCGCAGCGCGCAACAATCACAGGGTGTTGTTCTGTCTTTATGGCTTGTCGGTAAAGCTTCAAGTGAAAGTCATAATCACCTAGAATTCGGTAGCGTGAATCAAATGAAGCGTCGCTGAACAGAGAACGGTGATACAGCGCTCCTTGTTGATGCACGGTATTGCGCCAATAGAGCCGGCTTGACCAACTGCTATGATGGACGCGCGGAACAAGCGATTGCTTCTCGCCGGTGTATTCTACATTACCCAGGATGAGTTTGGTGTCTGCTCCAACGGTGGAAAGCATTTGTTGCAGAACACCTGAATCGGCAAGGGTGTCGTCCGCACCCAAAATGTAGATCCATTCGCCTGTGCTCTTACGAATCCCTTTGTTGATCGCGTCGTAGATTCCTTGATCGGGCTCGGAGATGAGCACTACAATAGCAGCGCTGTATTTGGCTAGGATGTCAGTGGTGCCGTCGGTTGATTGACCATCAACCACAATGAGTTCAAGGGGAGCGTATTCTTGTGAAGTAATGCTGTGCAGTGCCGCCTCAAGCGTTTGTGCGCCGTTGAAGACGGGAAGAATGACACTGACAAGCGGAAGATTCATCAGGCGTAAACGCTTTCAAACTCTTGGATATTGCCGGTTTCGCGCACCTCTTGTCCATCGCAAATGATGACACGGCTGCTGAATTTTCGCATCGTGTTGTAGTCGTGCGATGCCATGAGAATGGCGGTGCCCGAGCGACTGATGGCCAAAAGCAGGTTGAGAATTTCGTGACTGGTTTTGGGATCCAGATTGCCCGTTGGTTCATCAGCGAGAATCAACTGAGGCGTATTGAGTAGCGCTCGTGCGATTACGACGCGTTGTTGTTCGCCACCGCTAAGTTCGTGCGGCATTTTATGTCCTTTGTTTTCCAGGCCGACGAGATCGAGCACACTATCCATGCGCGCTTGAATGGCTTTCGCATCACTCCATCCCGTGGCACGCAGTACGAATTCTAAGTTTTCGTATATCGTGCGATCCGTCAACAATTCAAAATCCTGGAATACGATTCCGAGTTCACGGCGCAGATAAGGGATTTGATTGCGGCGCAAGGTGCTCAGGTCATAGCCGCAACACATGGCTTTTCCTTTTTTCAAGGGCAGGTCAGCGTATAGCGTTTTGAGCAAACTGCTTTTTCCGCTGCCTGTTTTACCAATGAGATAAACAAATTCGCCGGCTTTGACTTCCAGATTGACATCCTTCAGGATCACATTTTCCTGCTGACGGATTTCAGCGTTTTCGATATGAATGACGGTTTTTACTTCAGACATGATGCGCACAGGATTTGTGGCAAGGTAAGAGAGGAACGTGAGCTCTGAGAGCATTGCCTGGTGCTTTTTCAACAGTAATAGCAGGAGTACAAATAAAAACGCCTCCCCGTTGGGAGGCGTTCTTACTTAACCAAATCCATTAATTAACCAAAAAAACAAATCACGGTCCTGATACGCCGGGAGGTTTTCGAAAGTTTCATTTTGCAGAAAGAAATTTTTCGATTACTGAAAATCAAGGGCTAACGGAGGATTCGCGCGGGGGATAATGCGCGCAGCCTTGCCTGCATTGGCTACAGCCAAACATTTTTCGCGTCCCTCGCGAATTTGGTGTTGAATGGAATGAAAAACGGCTTACATTTGCCACCGTTTTCGGGGTGTAGCGTAGCCCGGTATCGCGTCTGCTTTGGGAGCAGAAGGTCGTAGGTTCGAATCCTGCCACCCCGACGAAAAAAGTTCAACCTTGGAAATCACGATTTCAGAGGTTGAACTTTTGAATTTTAACAGGTCCCGTAGCTCAGCTGGATAGAGCAGCAGATTTCTAATCTGTTGGTCAGGGGTTCGAATCCCTTCGGGATCACTCAGTGAATTGTTCGGTGAACCTCGTGTTCCGGGCATCCGACCATAGTCTTATCGGTGTCGGAAAAAAAATAATCGTTTTTGTAACCTTCATTCAACGCACCCCGTTATAAGGGTGTGATTTGTTTTTTTGGTTAATTAATGGATTTGGTTAAGTAAGAACGCCTCCCAACGGGGAGGCGTTTTTATTTGATGCTGCAACAGACTCTAAATTTTCTTATTCAACAAAAGCTTACCCCAAAAAAAAGTCCTTCACAAGGAAGGACTTGGCGGAGAGGGGGGGATTCGAACCCCCGGTAAGGGTTACCCCCTACGACAGTTTAGCAAACTGTTGGTTTCAGCCACTCACCCACCTC
>Ga0315908_10000035_pt1 | contig 112018 bp, 106 predicted proteins | sample LakEriMetagenome_12_FD_203520 | JGI IMG/M metagenome (GOLD analysis project Ga0315908, IMG submission 203520) | Freshwater fungal communities from buoy surface, Lake Erie, Ohio, United States - Buoy 4 MA124 | ecosystem: Environmental > Aquatic > Freshwater > Lake > Lake biofilm | place: USA...
TAAGTCCTAAGATTCAAATGATAATTCTCGTAAATTGAAATCATCAGGAATGGTTCTTGATGATGAATATGGAGAATTTGAAATGGAAAATTTTGAAAAAATGAAAACAGAGGAATTCTTGAACGAAGTCCGCAGCTTGGAACTCTTCGCTGAATTTGCAGATCATTTTACAGAGTATATGGCGGAACTTGATAGGGAAGATATCGAAGCGAAGGATGATGTTCGGGCTCCGTTTTGGGATAAGATTGATACGGAACAGGTATCGGACAATCGGCTATGCGAATATCTTAAGGAGTACATCGGTCCTCGTGTCCCGATCTCCGAGCAGGACTTCTTGGCAGCGACCAACCGCATCCGCTCCCTTCGAGAGGATATAGATTCTGTATCCGACACCCTCGATAAGTGGGGAATGGATTATGATATTTGGAGCGAAATTTTCTGGGAGATTGAAAGCTGCCCATTGAAAGAATGGACTGAACGCATTGTCGAGCACGTTCGTGCATCTGAGCAGGAAACTGTGTGATGACTGATCTAAACTCACTCACCAACATTGCCGCCATCTATCCAAATGTCTTTGTGGAGGGATCTGAAATCTATTTGGGTTCCAAAGGCAGCCCAAAAAGGATTAATCTATATCCCGTCACTTTTGAGTGGTTCGATGGAGATTTAACCAAACTTGATTGGACCGAATGCCAATTCGTCGATGCCTATTTGTCTGAGCTATCCAAACATTGGGATTTCATCGAGATGTTCATCAACGGCGAATTCCCAGTTAGGTCAAAACACTGGGCAAAGGTTTGCGACGTCATCAATGATTGTTTTCTAAAATCCTGCGTCTGGGATGTGGTGAAAAATCGAGAATACGAGTTCTTGACGAGCAGCACATATAGGATCGAAACCGATGGAAGGATTTATCGGAACGATGTGTACCCACACATTCCAATTATTTCTGAGAAAACTCGTCTTCAGGAATATTTCGGATGGATGTTCTCGGATAAGTATGGCGAAGAATATTTTAGGGATTTTATCCTATCTCATAACTCCGAGTGCAACAAAGAGAGCATCTGGTCCGAAGAGAAATATACTTCAATCGGCGAAGATATCGCAGGTAAATTTGTATATGCCTTGGCGAAATTCGACTTCTCCAGCGGGATCGACTGGAGTTGGATCTTGGATGAGTGTTCGAAAATTGATCCTCGATTAGGTGACAGCCTCGACGCCTATTTGCACCCTGCGAATGCTCCAAAAGCCGGGATCGTTTCCTTCAATGAAATCACTCTGGAAAACGCCCCTTCGAAACCGCCAAACACACATCGTGAGCCTTCTTTATGGACCGCCGCATTTGCCGAACCTGCTCTTCTGCAAAACGAAGCTTTCCTTCTCGGTCAGTCTCCGCCTCTCGGAGCAGGAAGCTTGGCAGCCACTTTGCCTTCGGGCGGTTCAATAGCCTATCTCTGACCGCTTGTAGGAAACTGGAGTTGATCGTGGGCTCCCCCATTTCCAACCACATGCAGTAAAGCACGTGGGCTTCATGAAGTGGGCGTCCGCGCAGCTCTTTTGCGTTGATCTCATAGGTACCGAACCCAGCGTTAAGGGACTTCGCACCCTGTGGGTCCAATCCGAGTTGCTCCAGCCGTTCCCGCTGCTTCGCCTCAATCAGAGCCTTAATCTCTGGCAAGGTCTTGGTGACAGGAAGGTTCAATGGGATCGAAACGGTGACGACATTCGGAGCTTTCAAAATCCTGGAGATTTCTTCAACTCGAGTTCCACCAAAAAGGTAGCTGTGATCCTTCCACCATATATCAAAATCCAACCCTCGGGGATCACCCCAAGGCTCATAGAAGTTACGAGCCTTGGCGAGATTTTCCTGCAAAGTCGGAGCATCAAGGGCGAGTTTGTAGAACTCGAACCATAGCCGAATATGCTGGCGAGAGGATTTGATCTGGGGGTACATCATAGCTCAAAACTCACGTCTGCCTGCATTTCAAGCGGGTAGATGACCAAAAAAAACTCAAAAATAGCTTCTGGTAAATTCATCAAAGAACAGACTTACTCGCCCCCGGGCACCAATTTGATGATTTCAAAATTTAACACTTACGATATATTTTCACTAACAAAGGAATGAAACAATGACAAATTTGAACTTTAAAGAAACCTCTGATCGGGCATTCAACTGGTATTTTAATGCCGTTAGAAAAGGCGAAAGCTACGATGACGCCGCTAACTTATTTATAACAGAAGTGGCAGAACAAGCAGCCATGTGTGGCTTGGAGTTCGACTATAGCTGGCAGGAAGAATGCTCGCCTGAGTTCTTATGGCTCATGATCGAGGCATTGGCCAGCCGACTGAAGGGGCTTAATGAAGAGCAAGGATATGCTGTAAGCTCTGAATTTTACGGAACGTTCTTTTCGTTTTTCAGCGATCTTATTTTCACAAGGTCGGAACGAAATCCTGAGGCTTTTGCAAAGCACTCGTCCTATTGGAACGATGTCTTATGGGGCCAACTGCCTGTCAACCAAGACTGAGAGGTTTAGCTGCTCAGAGATGCCTTGCTAGTCGGCCAAAGACATGATTTCTTCATGGATTGGTTGATATCTGGCTCGCAATTCTTTGCCACTATAAAAATCAAGCAAATCGTTCTTTGACAGGGTACCTGCCTCCAAAAATCTTTTCAGATAGCTGCGGCAGAAATCCAACGACAGAGACCCCTTCTCAAGCCTGCTAAGTACATCTTGAGATTTTTTAATCCCGTCTTCTACCAGTGCACGAACCTCGATAAGGCGATTTGCTTCCGAAACTATTCGATCCATCAGCATCAGTAGTAAATCATGTTCAATCTCAAGCGATGGATTGGCAGCAGCTAGATCACGTGCAAGCAGGTAGGCCAAGCCAAGGTTCTGATAATCACCGCGAAGGCTATCGACGATCACGATAAACCCATATTTCGGTCTGTAGGCGATGTTTTCAATCACCTTCAAAAGTGCGGGGGCAACAGAGGATTTATCAAAAACAATAATTGCCTGCTCACAGGTCCGATTTGCCTGAGCCTCGATTAATTGGCTGAGGGCGGTATCAAGCTTGTTGCCGTACCAATCGACATCCTCAATTTCTCCAAGCCTGATCGCCTTGTCAAACTTGCATTCGATGGCAACTAAACGCTGCTCATCGCCGTTAACTTTACATAAGATATCGCCGGTTTTGTTTTTTGCGAGGGCACCCGGGTTGTTACCAGTCAAAGCCACATCGTCGTTGTGTCCGTGAGACTTGACTAGGTCTGCCAGATACTCCGCAACATCAACTTCGGCCTCAATGCCCTTCACAGAGCTTTTGGCGAAGAGCTCTGCCTTCATCTCATACATCATTTTGAGTGTCTCGAGCTCTGTGCCAAGCTCGTTATTGGTCTTCGCCATAAAGGAAGCAAGGCGGTCCTGACGCAGCGCAAGGACGCCAATGTACAGAGCTTTTAAAAACTCTGCATCCCGCTGCTCGGCCGGAACTTTATCAAAATGCTCGAAGGCTAACTCATTTTCAATTTCAATTTTTGAAACTTCAATTCTACGCAAGCCTTGGTTCAGTTTGATGTGTGACATATGGCCTCCATGGCTTTTTCAATACTTGAATGAAGACATTAGGCAATCGCATTATCCACCAGTAGTTTAACCTCATCCAAGCAATCTTATAACTTCTCGATGCCGAGGCAATGCATTGCAATCGGGCTTACCTAACTACGTGATTGCCATTTGGCACTTGTCCTTGGCAAACATCAGCCTGGCTGAAGTTTCTCATAGCAGCGTCAGGCTGCGATCATGCCACTGTCCAGCACAAGCCACGGCTGCTCAGTGACAATGGTCCCAGCTACATCGCGGGTGAACTGGCGGAATATATCGAAGCCAACAAGATGAGCCATGTGCGCGGTGCACAGATGCATCCGCAAACACAGGGCAAGATCGAGCGCTGTCACACGCCTATAGCCATAACGACCATATTGGCGCGCCAGCTCGATAATGTCTGCAGTCAGGGCTTCCTCATCATCGGCCCCGCGCGGTACTTTGCGCTGCGTCGATCGGTGCTGGCCCAGAACGCGGCAGATGCGGCGTTCAGAGACAGGCAGTTCCTCGCGGACATGATCGATACAGCGCCGTCGTCGCGCAGGGCTCAATAGTTTGTGCTCTGCACGCCTTACGGCTCCCCCGAGCAGCCTCTTGCAGGATCAGCTTATCGAGAGTGAGATCGGAGATCGCACGGCGTAGCCGCGCATTCTCTTTCTCCAGATCCTTCATCCGGCGAGCCTGATCGGTCTTCAGACCGCCATATTTCTTGCGCCAGCGGTAATAGGTCTGCTCGCTGATCGATAGCCGGCGGCAAGCGTCCGCTGTCGTCCCTCCCTGCGCCAGCACAATCTCCGCCTCACGCAGCTTGCCGATAATCTCCTCCGGCGTGTGTTTCTTGAATGGCATTCGTCTTTTCCTTCCGTGTCCAAAACAACATAGATTTTGGACCACCCAGAAGGGGGCAGATCAAATACGGATCGATCGATCGTGATGACTACTGGCTAACTGAGGACAGCGGTGGTACTGAGACCTCGTATGAAATTGATGTTGACTCCTAATTCGGGTAACCGTTTATGAACACTCGCGAATGGGATATCGACTACCGTCGCTACGTGATTCAGCTGAGAACCATGCTGGCGCATCCCGAGGGTAGTAATCCTTGGTTACAGAGTCGCCAAGTGTTGGACGAGATAGTGGAGGTCTATCCCGGCGTGTGGGACTACGCCGAACAACTTGATTGCGTTCGGCAGCGCTCGCGCTCCGCTCTGATACGGAAATTGAGCTCCAATTCTCTCAAAGACAGGTGCCCCATAGCGCTCTATCGAATATTGGTAGAGCTAGGACGAGGAAAGTTAGGCGAATCGGATGACCTGACCCGGTACCGGGTCAGGTCACACTCCTTAGAATGCTAAGACTTTCACATGTACACCACTTAATTCATGTTTTATTTGCTAGTATAAAAAGTGTTATTTGCCAGTCTTTGCCAGTTTTAATTAATCAGAATTTATTATTAAGGGAGAGGAAAAGTGCATAAGAATAAAACCTGCAATTTAATTTCTAAGAAATTCACTATCAGTTTTGTCGTCACTTGTGTTGCAACTATCGGCCTTTCGATGCTTCCCTTTGGAATGGCGAATGCGCAGACGTCGCCTAATGCTTATTCATGTGATTTGAGCAGCGGAGACTCCAGCAGTAACGGTGGAAACAATGTTGATGCCAACAATCGGAAAGATGCCTTAGCCTGCGGAATCTTTAACCGAGTCCGCCCAGCCAGTCCCGATGTAAATGGCGATGGAAATATGGCTTTCGGCATGTACAACAATGTCTCCGGCAATGGCTACGTCGTGGTAATGGGTTACGAAAACAATGCGGGCGGCACACGAAATGTTCTCGTAGGCACTAGAAATACAGCCGGAGCAATGTTTCTGAACTCTTCGACTGGCACCGGGCCGGCCATCCATGTACCGGCAAACGGAGCGACGATTATCGGCCAAGGCAATACAGCGCAAGCTAACAGAGCTGTAGTTATCGGATCAGGAAACGTTGTAGTGCTTTCATGGCAGTCGGTTGATGATGTGTCGCCAACCGGCGGAATCGCGATCGGCGAAGATAACGGGGTAACCGGTATCGAATCAATTGCGATTGGTCATAGGGCTACAGTTGGGTTTGATAATAGTCAAAATATCGTTGCTCCTCTTTTTCCTGCCAACTACGCCATCGCAATAGGCGCAGATACACGGGCCGAACTACATCACAGCGTTGCAATCGGATCAAATTCTACAGCAGTTGCAGCTCATCAAGGTGCCTTCACAATCAACGGCGGAAATATTGCGGCAACCAGCGCACCAGGCAGTGTCTTTAGTGTCGGCAAAGCCGGCTTCGAGCGCCAGGTACAGAATGTGGCCGCCGGTGTCGTCAGCGCCACATCAACCGATGCCGTTAACGGTTCGCAGCTCTATGCGGTCGGCACCCAGGTGAACAGGAACACCGCTAACATTTCATCGTTATCGACTGATGTGTTTGACCTTCAGAACATGGTGAACCAGAACAGCGCTGATATCGATGACCTTAGCCAGCAGGCACTTTCCGGCGTAGCGCTGGCGATGTCGATGGGTGGTGCCGTATTACCACCCGGCAAGGATTCCGCCGTCTCGGTTGGAGTGGGTACCTATAAAGGCGAACAAGCATTTTCTGCTTCCGCTCTGTTTCTGGTGAATCCGAACCTTATACTGAGCGGAGGTGTCGGCATAACTAGCAGCGATTCGAATGTCGGTGCACGCGTCGGCTTGACCTTTGGCTGGTAATCGTTCGCCCATGCGTTCAATACCTTTGCCTGCAGTATCTCAGTACGCGGCTACGTTAATCGTAGCCGCTCTGCTGATGTTGTTGCCAACCGCCGTTACGGCGCAAAGCCGGGCCGCCAGCACCCCGTTCGGCCAACCCATGCGTGGCGCTGTCACCATGGATGATGTGATGATTTCGGTCCGCACCACCTTGATAGCCCTCGATCAAGCGAACAAGACCGGTAACTATTCGGTTTTCCGAGACATTGCTTCGACGGAGTTCAGGAAGAATTCCCTTGAAAACATCGCAAAGCTGTTCGAAGTACAACGGAAATTAAAAACCGATCTGTCACGGGCGGCTTCCATCGAACCGATCATGACCATCCCGGCGGAAATCCTCCCGAACGGCATGTTGCGGGTAGCGGGTTACTTCCCGTCCATGCCCGAGCAAATCCACTTCGATTTCCTGTACGTGGAAGACGGAGGCCAATGGAAACTGTTCGGCATCTATGTTGGATCCCACAACACCGAACCGATGACGATTGGACCTAGGGGCCCCGGACCTAAATAGCGGTTAGCCCGTGATTCGACGCGGCGGAATCAATGCCAGAGAAAAAAGAAATTCGTTGGCGAGATATAAAGTGAGGCAGCGTTTTCGAAGATCTGCCGATCGCTCAAATTGCCTACTCTCTCCCTAAGAATAAGAGCTTGGTTAGGTGGCGTGGTTGGTGAGCGTGGTTTGATGGGTTTGGTAAGGTTTGGTGCGGTAGCTACCTTGCACACCGTGTAACCACAGATTAGCTAACTGTTTGAATTCACTTAAATTTGTAAGCGTCTGAATTTCGTGCATCGGCATTGTATAGTTGCACAAAAGTTACACGCAGCGATTTAAAAGCGATAAATCATTGAAAAATAAAGACATAAAAGAAGGGTGGTTATTGAGTGGGAATAAGGCTTACACAGCCATGACCATCACCTTCGAACCCGAACGCAACCGGTTCAACATGCCGACGGAGGCAGGCGATGCGTATGTCACCATCCGCTGGGACAACGACGTCATGATATTGCCGCACGCCGAAGTGCCATCCGCCTTGCGCGGGACGGGCGCGGGGGGACGGCTGGCCACGGGTGTGTTTGAACAGATCGAAGCCATGGGCGTCAAAGCGCGGCCGACCTGTTCGTTTCTGGTGAAGGTCGCAAAGTCGGACCCGCGCTGGCAGAATCTGTTCGGGGTCTGAACGCATGGCGGCAGAATTATCACCTGCCGCGCTCAGCGAAATCGTCGAAATGGCGCTGTCCGACCATATCAGTTTCACACAGATTTCGGCGCAGCATGGCGTTACGCCGGACCAGATAAAAGCAATCATGCGCACGGAGCTGAAACCCGGAAGCTATCGCGCATGGCGCAAACGCGTGCGCGATTTCGGCGACCGGCGAGAGCATTATAAGTAACACCCATGTCGCGCGGGCGATTGCCGTGGCTGCTTTCCTATCTGGCCGGGCATCGGGGTAGGTCAGCTTTCAATTACTGACGAAGGCTGCAATCGTCGCGGCCAACCCTGTCGTAAGTGGAAGGTCAGCGTTCGTATAGGCGGCGAGATTATCGGCGGGACTTCCGCTCGCCACGTCTTTCAACACATGGTTCATATTTGGCAGTATCTTGAGGACCGCCGAGGCGTTCCCAGCCTTGAGCTTTTCGGCATCTGCGACCGATACCTGTAGGTCACTGCCGCCCTGAACAATGAGGATCGGCACGCGGGCACCAGCCACCAACTTTGCCGGATCAAGAGCAAATGTGCTAATCAGAAAATCTTGGACCACCGGGTTAAACAGCGGCAGCGAAGGGGGTGGCAAGGCTGACACATCGACTTTCTGGCCTGAGGCAAGTCGATCTATGGCAGCATCGGCCGCCTCGATCAGCGGCGCATTCGAAGGGTTGGCGCGTAGCTGTGATTTGATCACATCGCCCAGCGGTCTGCCAGCGGTAGCGACCAGTACTAGGCCGCACAGATTCTTAACCTCATGTAAGGCGGCGAGCCCCACCAATCCCCCTTCGCTGTGGCCAATCAACCAGACACATGGCGCATCGGTCGTTGCGCGTATTGCGCGCACCCAAGCTTCGGTATCAGCGACATAATCGGCAATGGTCACCGCATTTGGGTCGGAAACCGCAGATGCACTGCCGAACATACCGCGTTTGTCGATCCGCACCGTGGTGATGCCTTGATCAAACAGCCCTTCTGCGAGCAAGCGGTAGCTGGCGGCGCGTACGCCAAACGGATTATTCCCGTCCCGGTCGGTCGGACCAGACCCCGGAATGATCAGGGCAACCGGACCCAGCGTACCCGGGGGGCGAAGCAACGTGCCGGCTAACGGACCCTTTGGCCCTGACGCTTCAATCGGAACGCCCGCTGATCGAGGCTCTGCGCCGACCGGAACCGCAAGTGCCGCAGCACACATCAATATCATGAAGTTTCTCATCATCCTACGCCCCTACCCACTAACCGCATCAATTCTCTGTGTAACGGACCGACAGGTTTTAGGATAGTGCTACCCGTAAGCAAGGTCTGCCATTGGGCAGCAACCTGCCAGTCCGCTTTTTTGACCATCACGCGAAAAGCTTTCATCGAAAAAGCCTAAAGAATATGTAACGAAACTTCACCACCCCAACACGGCGCCCCCAAAGAAATCGATGTCGAACATCACCCTCTTGCGGCAACCAAAGTGATCTGCGCCCTTGTGGGTCGTCCAAAACCTATGTTAGCGTGCATGATGCCTTTTTGTTCGTCATCCGCATCGCTGTTGTTATTGCCTTCTGCGTCCGTGCATGGATACTGGGCCTAGACCGTAATCATTCCAAGAAAGCACGACCGAAATGCCGACTTCAACCTATGTGGTTCTTTCCATTTATCTGGCCTTTGGCCTGCTTGAATTGTTTCGCACCCGCCTTTTTTCGAAGAATGAGCAAACCCGCAACGACGGCATTGTTGAAGTTATCAGCACCGTGTCCGTCGTCAAAACATTTGGCGCAGATCGCGGCGTAAAATAGCGGAGCGCGGACCTCGTCTGGTGGTTGATGTTAGGCGGCAAGCTTGCGGTGTTGCAAGCGCCGATGTTCTATGGTCTGTCGTTTGATCCTTTCGCGTTGTTTGATGATGGCTGCAGCTCTGCCGAAGTAGGCGTCAGCTGGGGTCACGTTTTTCAGGCTCTCGTGGTAGCGCCTGTGATTGTAGTGCTCGATGAAGGCCTCGATCTGGGCCTCAAGATCGCCGGGCAAGAAGTAATTTTCGAGCAGTACCTTGTTTTTCAAGGTCTGGTGCCAGCGTTCGATCTTGCCCTGGGTTTGCGGATGGAACGGTGCGCCACGTACATGGTCCATATTCTTGGCTCCCAGATAATCGGCCAGTTCACTGGCGATGTAGCTTGGCCCATTGTCGCTGAGCAGGCGCGGCCTGTGCAGCACCCTGGCATGATCGAGGCCTGATGCCGCCAAGGCCATGTCGAGCGTGTCGGTGACATCGCTGGCGCACATGGTCGTGCACAGCTTCCAGCTGATGATGTAGCGCGAGTAATCGTCGAGCACCGTCGACAGGTACATCCAGCCCCACCCGATGATCTTGAAGTAGGTGAAGTCTGTTTGCCACATCTCGTTCGGCCGCACGGTCTTGGTGTGGAACGCCTCTGCCGCTTTGATGACCGTATAGGCTGGACTGGTGATCAGGTCGTGGGCCTTCAACAGCCGGTAAACCGTGGCTTCCGACACGAAGTAGCGCTTCTCGTCCGTGAACCGCACAGCCAGTTCCCTGGGGCTTAGGGCAGTCGTATCTTCAACCAGCGCCATGTCGATGATCTGCTGCTGGATGTCATCGCCAATGCGGTTCCACACCCTGCTTGGCGCCGATGGCCGGTCTGCCAGTGCCTCCGGCCCGCCTTCAAGGTAGCGGTCATACCAGCGGTAGAAGGTCCGACGGGCGATGCCGAGTTGGTCCAGCGTTCGCTTGGCGGGCTGATGCGACTGCTCGACGATCCGGATGATTTCGAGCTTTTCTGATGCGGGGTATCTCATTCTTCGTCGCCCCCATCCGCGATCATGCTTTTTTTGAGCAAACGGTTCTCCAGCGTCAGGTCGGCAACGCATTCCTTCAATGCACGGGCCTCGCGGCGCAAATCCTGCACCTCGCCGGTCGTCGCAGCACGGGCAGTGTCGCCGGCCAGGCGGCGCTTACCCGCTTCCATAAACTCCTTCGACCAGCTGTAATACACGCTCTGGGCAATGCCTTCACGGCGGCACAGCTCAGCAATGCTATCATCGCCACGCAGGCCGTCCAGCACGATGCGGATTTTGTCTTCGGCTGAGAAATGCCGACGGGTTGCGCGCCGAATGTCTTTCACCACCCGTTCAGCGGGGGCCTTTACCGGCGATTTTGCATTAGATGGTTTGGGCTTCATCTTCGTTCCTTCGTCACTACGACGAAGCCCAAACCCTCCTTAAATCACAACCCCAAATCTGTGCCATAGGTGCTGACGGGGAACAATTTCGGCCTCTTTAAAGGGCCATCAAATGAATAGTGGAGCGTTGGGCCACAAGACAAACAAAGGAGGCCCAAAAAATTAACCTAACTATATGTAAAATAGTAAAAATATGTCTATTTTTGCATACCTAAAAAATGCACAAATCGTGCACACAACCCAGAAATGTATGATAACACATCGATTTATAACGATTATTTTAATCATTAAGTGCCCTCCGAAGGCAGAGGCCAGAGGTTCGAATCCTCTTGGGTGCGCCATTTATACAGCCTTTTGCCTCTGTTTTGTGTGATGCGCGGCGCGCACTCAGAAGACTGTGCACTCTGCCGCAACCGTTACATCTGCAAAACATGGCAGATGGGGTCTGGTAAATCTTGATGGTGAAGCTACATTGATTGTAAGCGCCATAATGAGTAGGGCCAGTACAGCCTATTGGCAGGAATAACGGGGACCTTTCATGCACGTCAGCGGCTCAAACGGAGAGTTGACCTTCAAACGAATTCCGCAAGGATGCACGGTTCTCGTCGTTGACGACGACCCGGTTTGTCTGGATGAATACCGCGATACGATCGTTAATCTGGGCTACGATGTGGTCTGCGCAAGCAATGCGTCGGAAGCGCTCAAGAAGATTTCAGATTCCGAAGATATCGGCATTGTGCTGACCGATTTGGAAATGCCGAGCATGAACGGCATCTCGCTGCTGTCCGACATTGCGGAGCGCTTTAAACCCAATCGGCCGATAGTGACGCTGGTGATAACGGGCTATTCAAGCCTTGAAGTTGCCACCATGGCCATGCAATCGCAGGCAACTGATTTGCTCAGCAAGCCTGTATCTATGGATCATTTGGCGACCGCACTGCGGCGCGCGTCTGCCAATCATTCCGCATTGGCCAACCGGTTCCAAATCATGGAACTTACCGAGCGACTGAATCCGCATGGATTGCCGGACGATATCGATCACGACGCAACGCCAACGCACGACGATCTGCAAGGTTTCATCCGGCTGCTGTTGAAGCTCCAACATAATAAATCGAAATATTTCGACCCCGCTGTGCTGAGCGGTCCTTCGTGGGAAATATTGCTGGACCTCGCAGAAGCAAGCCTGCGCGGCGAGCCTGTGCCGGCATCAAGCGCATCGGCAACGACCCTCGTCCCGCTCACCACCGCGCTGCGTCATGTAAACAATCTGGTTGAGGCCGGCTTGGTCAAACGCTGGACTGACCCAACCGATAAACGCCGCACATTGCTGGAGCTGGAACCTAATGCGCGATTTGCCATGCAGCGCTATCTGGAAAACGCTTGGAAGCTTAAGGCACAAGCCGGTGAATCATGCCATACATAATGATTTCCCCTTAACTGCCCCGGGGCATGCCGTCATTTTCATCGCGCCTTTTTAAATCCTGCAAAAGCTTGGTAGCGCGCACGACTTGTTCTTCAATACGCACCATTTTCTCAATGAGGTAATCAGAATCCTCGCTTGGACGATTTGAAATCCTTGCGCGAATATTACCACAAGATAACCTTATGATATTTAACGGCTGCATGATTTCATGCAACGTCTTGCTGTCCAGCTCATTAAGTGATTTCATCGAATTAACCGTAGATTGTATAAAAATTTATGAATTCCTAAGCGCATAATAGGCTGTGGCGGCGGATTCTGCAAACAAATGTCGATTCCTGCGGAATACGAACGCGCTCTGAACGTGCTGCTATAACCGAGCAAGCGGCGCCTCATGCAATGCAGCTGCGCCGAAATACCATCTAACATTATCGGGGTGGGCGTCGCCCGTGGCGAAACCGAAAACTGCGCTTAAGACGCGATTGCCAGGTCGTTAGCGTCGTCAGTCAGCAAAATACGCTGAATTTCCTGTTTCGTTTCCTCAGTCAGTTCCAGATACACGCGGCGCTGGTCGCGCGGGTCGAAGCGCCGGACAATGATATTTCGTTCGGTCATAATCGCAATGTGCCGCAGCGCTGTTGTGACAGGCGAAAATGACGCGCGGCAAGCGCTGGAAACGCCCGTGTCCAAACCGGAATGTTGCCGAACAAACAGGTCCAAAAGGATGAACCAAGCAGGGTCAGCAAACAGGTTTGCAGCTACAGCAAACCGCGAGCGGCGCTTGGCGATTTCGATCAGGTCAACCGCTTTCTTCACTGCCAGCGTCGTTGCAACATCGGCTGTATGGGAAGCGTCGTCAAATATAGTTGAATCATGCGCGTCCGCTTGAACGGCGAGCAGCATCTTTTCCAGCTGCGTTCGCGTGAACTGAATGGGGACCTCGAAAGTGCGGACCTGGTCGTCGATGTTTACATCATCTTGATATTCGACCATTTTTCTTACCGGACACAGACAAAATAAACCTCGTGGAGCTTTCCCAGACATCCACCAAGGTGATGAAAAATGCCGAACCTTATCAACTATGCATCGATGCGGCGCGCGCTTATCGCTTCGGTTGAGCGCCCTTGAGGTTCGCAAAGAAAATTGCACGGCATATCGCCACCGTTACGAAAGCAAATATAACCATTTTGCCACTATTTATCATTTTACGATTATATTACAGATACTTATGCTCAGCCGTAACCTCATTTGGTTACAATAGTTAGCAAATATCATAAGGCACAATATGAACGGGCCTTTATCGAGATCGGCGGCAACATGTTGTGCAGTTGCCCCGACCATTTTCACATCATGATTACCCGAGCAACAATGGCGCAAGCTTTGCGCGTTGCCATGCCGCATCGCCATATTGTGAGGCATGGAATATCGCGGCACGGCGGTGTAACCCGGCGTCGCAGTCATGGGTGAAGCCAAAGCCACCGTGGAACTGGATCGCCCGGTCAGCGGCAAAGCTGTAGGTCCCATCTGCGGCGGCTTTCGCCATCCGCGCGGCGATTTCGCCCATCCCCTGATCACTAAAACTGTTCGCGGCGCTGTACAAATGCGACCGCGCTTTTTCATAGTCGACATAGGCGTCAACGGTCGGATGTTTGAGCGCCTGATACTCGCCAATGATTTTGCCGAATTGTTTGCGCGTTTGCAGATAGCTGACGGTATAATCGATCACGCTCTGCGCGCCGCCGCACATTTCGGCGCTCTGCAACAGATTGGCGGCCTGCTCGACATGCGCCAATGTGGATGCAGCGCGCGCGACGTCGAGCAATGCGGTGCGGGGTACTGATAGACCATCGAGTGACACCGCAAAGCTGCGCTTGGTTTCGTCAATGATGGATTCGCGGCGCAGACGGCCAGCGACATCATCCGCGGTCAAAGCAACAAGCGCTGGTTTTCCATCCAACATGACCGATGCGACAATGACATCCGCGCTTTGCGCCCACAGCACAAACTGCTTTTCACCCGACAAAACGACGCTGTCGCCATCAACCTTGGCCGTCGCGGTGATGTTGAGCAGATCCCAGTCGCCATGTGCTTCGGATAGCGCGAGTGAACCAATGGCCCCTTCGGCAAGCTTTGGCAGCCATTCCGCGCGCTGTGCTTCTGTGCCACCAGCGATGAGCGCTTGCGCAGCCAGCGTGGATGCGACCAACGGCGAAGCCATCAAATGTCGCCCCATTTGTTCCACCACCGGTACGACTTCAGCCATGGTCAGTCCGACGCCATTATATGCTTCTGGAATGGCAATGGCCGTCCAGCCCAGAGCCGCGATTTCAGCCCAGATGTCCGCGTCATAGCCAAGATCGCTTTCCATCAACTTACGGACGCGATCGATGGGTGATTTGTCGCGACAAAAGGTCGTCGCCACATCCAGCAACTCAATCTGCTCTTCGCTATATCCTAAGCCAGGCATCTGCATGTCATTCTCTCCTCGCGCCGTTACATCCTCTATGGCGCGAGGCGATGGACAAAATCAAGGCGATTTAACCGACCAGTTAAACAGCGCCTTATGCCTGTTCGAGGACTTTGCGGCCTGGGCGGACTTTCATTTTGTGGCCCGGCTTCGTCGCGAGTGAAATGTCTTTCACGGTTTGCATGAACACCCATTCGTTCGTCGCGGCCTTTGGCGTGAGCGCCAAGTGCATATAACCACGGTTGGATGTATCGACCCAACGCAATTCCTGCTTATTGCCTTCAAGCAGTCCGCGCGCGACAGTCGACGGATCCGTCCCTTGCGTTGCGCTTTCGAAGCCGGGTGAAGACACACTGTGGCCGCCAAATTCTACGCCTGCGGGCTTGCCACCTTCGGGCAGGTCATATGCCCATCCGTTGTGGCTGTCGCCTGTGATCACGACAAGGTTGGCATCGGCGCGCTGCGCAGCGGCCAATATGCGTGAACGCGCCGCTGGATATCCGCCCCAATTGTCGAGATTGTATGGCAGGCCTGCCTTCGCCGCAGCGATACCCTGACGCACAAAGCTGCGCGTGCGCTCCGGCGCATCTTTCGGGAACCAGTCAATGGCGGATTCCGGGGTGTAGTTATAGCCCATGTTGGTGCCCGACCCCAAAACAGTCCAAGTCGCTTTGTTGCGACCTATGCTGCGCGAAAGCCATGCTTCCTGTTCCGAGCCAAACATGGTCATCGACGGATCTCGCCATGCGCCATCGCGAAACTCGGCAAACGCCTTTGCCGGGTCCGCCGCGCGCATCAGGTCGCCATGAAAATAGGGTTTCGAGCGCGCGACCGCACGTGTGTCGGTGCGGTAATATGTCGCGAGGTCGCCGATGGCATATTCTTTCCACGGCTGTTCGCCAACGGGCAGCCATTCGCGCCAGACCTGCATCGCTGCATTGCGCCGCGCGCTCCAGTCACCTTCGTCTACGCTATGGTTCTGCGCGCCGCCTTCCCAAGCGTCGTTCGCCATTTCGTGATCGTCGGTGTTCACGATCATCGGGAAATTGGCGTGCAGTGCCTGCAATTGCTTGTCCGAACGATAGCTGGAATAGCGCAAGCGATAATCGGCCAAAGTCAGAATTTCGTCAGCGGGAAAAATGCGCGCGGCAAATTTCGCGCCGCCATCATAGCCCCCGCGTCCATATTCATAGATATAATCACCCATGTGCAGCACAAGGTCGATGTCCTTGCGCGCCGCGGCATGGCCATATGCGTTGAATTCACCAAAGCCCAAGTTCGAGCATGAGAATATCGCGATGTTGAAATTGGACGTTTTGCCAACGGGCAATGTCTTCGTGCGGCCAACGGGCGATATGCTGCCGTCGGGCGCAATGAAGCGGAACCAATGCCATTTGCCGGGCGCGAGATTATCGACCGTAATCTTCACGGTGTGATCGCGCCATGGACCTGTCACCATTTGACCGCCGCCCACAATTTTCAAGAAATCCTGGCTTTCGGAAATTTCGACGCGGACTTTGGATGGGCCACCGGTCGGGTTTACATAACGTGTCCACAGCAGCACGGAATCGGGGCCAGGCTCACCACTGGCAACATTGTGCGTAAAACCGGTAAGGCCAAGTAGCGTCTGCGCCATGGCGGCTCCACCCGGCAGCAATAAGCCACCAATGCCAAATCCCGCGGTTGCCAACAAATTCCGGCGATTGATAAAAAATGACATCCCGTGCTCCCCCGATGATCCGATTCAATATACTGTGTATCGCGCTAGTCAGCTGCTGTTGCAACCTTATGACATGAAATCGATTCATGCTCGTTGATGATATACGAAGCGGTCACAGTTGCGTGCGCAGCGACCATAGTTCCGGAAAAGCGCGCTTGGACACGGTGCTGTTCAAATAGCTGACACCCGCCGTCCCGCCAGTTCCGGTCTTACCGCCAATGATACGCTCGACAGTCAGGACATGCTTGTGCCGCCACGTCGCCATTGCATCGTCCAGATCGACGAGCTTTTCGGCCAGCTGGTACAATTCCCAATATGTGTCAGGGTTGCGATAGACCGTGAGAAACGCGGCTTCGACCTCTGGCGAAAACACATGCGCTTGGCTCCAGTCGCGTTCCAACAACGCGTTCGGTATTTGGAATCCCGCGCGTGCCAAAGCGGCAATGGCATCATCCCAAATGCTTGGGTTCATAAGCGCATCGGTCATCGCGGCATGCGCATCTGGCCTGTCTTCCTGATATTTCAGAAAAGCCGACGCTTTGAGACCAAGCAAATATTCCACGGTGCGAAACTGGTCCGATTGAAAGCCGGAGCTTGGCCCAAGGACATGGCGAAATCGTGTATATTCCGACGGCGTCATCGTCGACAGCACGTCCCAGCTGAGCGTCATCACCGCCTGAATACGGCTGACACGCGCTAACGCCTTATAGGCAGGCACAAGCGCATCATTCTGGATTTGCGATCGCGCCAGTTGAAGCTCACGGATGATTTGCTTGAGCCACAGCTCTTTGGTTTGGTGAATGATGATGAACAGCATCTCATCATCCAAATCGGACTGTGGATCCTGACAATCGAGAAGTCTGTCGAGCGCGAGGTAACGCGCATAGGTCATTGGGGTATCAGGTTCGGATGTATCGGCCATCCCGCGACTTTACTGTTTCAAATGAAACTATCCACCCACTTTTCGGCCAGTGCCTCGGCTTCAGCAACGCTGAACGGCGCGTTGCCCAAACTCAGTTCCAACCACAAGCCATCGACCAACGCCGTCAACGCCACCGCGGCCAGCCGTGTATCCTTCGGCGCGTTGGGACAGGCGGCTATCAGCCGTTCAATATCGTGCCGGTTTTCGGCGTACAGCTCGTCATGAATTTGTCCGATTATGGGCGACGTTCGCGACAGACTCCAAAAGGCGAGCCATGTCGCGAGCAAAGCAGGATCGGCAATGGGTTCACGAAAACTGGCGGTGATAAACCCCAACAATCGCCCACGCGGGTCCGTTTCGGGAACCATAACAACGGCCGCGTGCATCGCGGCGGCAACGCGCGCGCCCGTCGTCCGATATGTTTCCGCGACGAGCGCATCAATTCCATCGAAATAATGCCGCAGCAATCCCGGTGACACGCCAGCTTCCAAGCAGATCGCACGCACCGATACGCCCTGCGCTCCATACGTTCCCAGACAGCGCGTACAGGCCGCGATTAAGGCGTCCCGGCGGGTATCTGCGCTTTCGCGGGTGAAGGCTTGTCGCGCGCTCATCCAGTTGTTATACACTCGTATAATAAGGAGAGCAAGATGTCCGAATCAGACCTGCACATAGAGCGTGACAATCTGGACGGCTGGAGCCTGCCAGCATGGACCTATGATGATCCTGAATTTGCAGCGCTTGAGGTAGATCGGATTTTCCGTCCCTCATGGCAAGTTGTTTGCCATGTCAGCGATGTCGCAAACATTGGCGACTGGCATAGCCTCGATTATATTGGCGAAAGCGTCATCGTCGTGCGCGGCGCGGATCAGGTGTTGCGTGCCTTTACCAATGTTTGCCGCCACCGGGGCAGCCGCTTGGTCGATGGATCGGGCGGATGCGCCAAGAAACTTGTGTGCCCTTATCATGCCTGGACCTATGATCTTGATGGCCGATTAACGGGTGTTCCGGACAGCGCGTCCTACCCCACTTTGGACAAGGATAAAGCCGGTCTTGTCGCTGTCGACATGGAAATCTGGCGTGGCTTTGTTTTTGTGCGCCTGGAAAGCGGCGGCCCCTCGGTCGCCGACATGATGGCGCCTTATGAAGACCAAGTCGCACCCTATCGTTTTGAAGAACTCAGGGCACTTGGCCGGGTCACGATGCGACCGCGCGCTGTGAACTGGAAAAATGTCGGCGACAATTACTCCGATGGCCTTCACATTCCGGTGGCGCATCCCGGGCTCACGCGGCTGTTCGGCAAAAGCTACGGCATTGAGGCAGAGCCACATGTCGACCGCATGTGGGGCGACCTGGTTGACCGGCCATCGGCCAACTGGTCAGAGCGCGGCTATCAGAATCTGTTGCCGCCAGTGCCGCACCTGCCCGCCGCCAACCAGAAACGTTGGCTGTACTTCAAACTGTGGCCATCAGTCGCCTTCGACATTTATCCCGATCAAGTCGATTTCATGCAATGGCTGCCAACGGGCCCCACCAGCTGTATCATCCGTGAGATAAGCTATGTCTTACCGGATGACCGCCGCGAAATGCGCGCTGCGCGCTATCTCAACTGGCGGATTAACCGCCAAGTAAATGCGGAGGACACCGTCCTCATCAACCGCGTGCAGCAAGGCATGGCTAGCCAAAGCTTTTCCATGGGCCCGCTGTCCGACATGGAAGTTTGCCTTAAAAGCTTCTGCCGCCAAATTCGCAACATCATTCCCGAAGCGCGTCTTGAAAATCGCCCTGCGCAGGGCTGGAGCAAAAAATGACACAAAAATATGACGCACTCATCATTGGCGCTGGCCACAATGGCCTTGTCTGCGCCTTTTATCTGGCGCGCGCCGGTTTAAAGGTTCGCATCGTCGAAGGCCGCGATGTCGTGGGTGGTGCAGCCGTCACCGAAGAATTCCATCCCGGTTTCCGCAACTCGGTCGCAAGCTATACCGTCAGCCTGCTTCAGCCCAAGGTCATTTCGGACATGAAACTGGCCGACCATGGCTACCGCGTCATTGAACGCCCGATATCGAATTTCCTGCCGCAAGAAGATGGCGGCTATTTGAAGCTGGGTGGCGGCGTTGAACGCACGCAGGCCGAATTTGCGCGCTTTTCAAAACATGACGCCGCAGTGCTTCCCGAATATTATGATATGTTGGAAGGCGTTGCCGACGTCCTACGCGAGCTTGCGCTGAAATCGCCGCCCAATGTCGGTGACGGTCTGAAGACATTCATCGACGCTGCCGTGCAGGGACGCGGGCTGATGAAGCTTAACCTGTCGCAGCAACGTGACGTGCTGGAACTGTTCACAAAATCGGCAAGAAGCTTCCTCGACAGCTGGTTCGAAAGCGAAGCGGTCAAGGCGGCGTTCGGTTTCGACGCGGTCGTCGGCAACTATGCCAGCCCGGATACGCCCGGCAGCGCCTATGTTTTGCTGCACCACGTCTTTGGCGAAGTGAACGGCAACAAGGGCGCTTGGGGACATAGCATTGGCGGCATGGGCGCGATTACGCAAATCATGGCAAAGGTGTGCGTCGCACTTGGCGTGGAAATTAGCCTTGAAGCACCTGTGTCCCGCGTGCTCGTCGATGGCGAAAAAGTCGCTGGCGTCCGGTTGGAAAGTGGCGAGGAAATCGTCGCCGATCGCGTGATCTCCAACGTTGGGCCCAAGCTGTTGTACGAACGCATGTTCGACGACGCCGATTTAAAACCCGAATTCAAACGCCGCGTAAAAGGGTTCAAGGCGGGCAGCGGCACGTTCCGTATGAATGTCGCGCTTTCCGAGCTACCCAAGTTTACGTGCCTTCCGGAACCCGGCGAACACCACCAATCGGGTATCATCATTGCGCCAACGCTTGATTATATGGACCGCGCGTTTCTAGATGCAAAGCGCGATGGTTGGTCGCAAAAACCGATTGTCGAGATGCTCATCCCGTCAATCATCGACGACAGCCTCGCGCCTGCGGGGCAACATGTCGCCAGCCTGTTCTGCCAGCAATTTGCGCCGGAGCTTCCCGATAATGCCGATGGTTCCAAACGCGATTGGGATGCCGAAGAGGGCAAGGCAGCTGATGTCATCATCGACACAGTAGAGGCCTATGCACCGGGTTTCCGCGCATCCGTCCTTGGCCGGCAAATACTGAGCCCCAAGGGCCTCGAACGCAAATTCGGGCTTGTGGGCGGCGACATCATGCACGGAAATATGAGCCTCGACCAATTGTGGTCAGCACGTCCTATCTTGGGCCATGGCGCGTATCGCGGACCGTTGAAGGGCCTGTATATGTGCGGCGCAGGTAGCCACCCCGGCGGCGGTGTTACCGGCGCTCCTGGTCACAACTGCGCTGCTGAAGTGCTGGCGGAAAGAGGCATGCTGAAGCGGATATTCGGCTAAGCCATAATGAAAAAGCCGGATATATACAGATCCGGCTTCCCCCCCCTGTTGCCCATGGCAACAAACTTTATGTCATTCATTTAATGACGAATTTCACCCTTCTTCCCTACAAATTTTTGCAGGGAAGAAAAGCGAACAATTGTCAAAAATCGCGTGAGAATTTCACGCCAATCAGCCGTGGCTTGATCAGCACGTCGTAAAACGCACCGCCAGTTGGCGTCGCAGGCGTCACGCCCGTACCGCAAACCGTTTCAAGGCACTGGACGCCCGTGTTCACGATACCGCGTGTATCGAACAGGTTCGTCGCAAAAGCCTCGATTGACCATAGGTTGCTCTTCACACCAACGGAGAAGTCAGCGGTCGTGTAGGCGCCCAAATCGCCCTTGATTGCATTTTGCGCAGGACGCAAATCGCTCTTGCGACTTCCAATATGGTTGACGGCAAATTGCACATGACCATCCCAGTCAGCGACAGGGAATTCATAACGCGCGATGGCGTTGCCCTTCAACTTGGCCGTAACAGGTAGACGTGATCCAGCCTCTGCGAGCAAGGAATTGCCCGGTGTCGAACAATCAAAGGTCGCGTTGGCAATAGCGCAGAAGTCACGGCGAATTTGCGCGTCGTTATAACTGAAGCCAGTGTTGATGCTGAAGCCGCCGGCACGGAAGCCTGCATCCATTTCAACACCGCGAATACGGGAGATACCGGCATTGCGGATTTCCGTGAGGCCGTTTGCACCGAGGAAAGACAGCTGAATATTATTCCAGTCTTCCTGGAACACTGCGCCGTTCCAGCGGAACGCACCGAATGTGGTTTTCCAACCCAATTCATAATTGTCCAACTTGTCCGAGCCATAAGGTGGCAGGGTACCGCGACGGTTGATGCCGCCTGGACGGAAACCACGCGACCATGTTGCATAGAGCAGCACGTCGTCGTTGACCTTGTAAGTGGCGTTCAGCTTGTGGATGAAGCCAGTGTCCGACGTCGACTTGTCAACATTGGTACAAGGGCTGCCATCGACGAGGATGGGCACCGGTGTGCCGCTTGGATTGGCACGGCGTGTTGTGCCATCGGTGTTGAGGCAGGCTGCTTCACCGGTTCGGCTTGAATAGCCGCTCGAAAATCCAAAGAAGCCCTGCAGCGAGTTATCGAATTTGTAATAACGCAGACCACCGGTGAGCGAGAGCTTCTCCGTCAGGTCATAGGTCAATTCGCCAAATGCCGCATAATCGCGGTCAACGCGCTTCTGCATGGTCAACCAGATATTGCTGTCGGTTCCGGTAACCGTGATGGAATCGGCAATATTGTCGATGATATAGTTTTGGTCGATAATATGCGACTGGTGCTGTGCAAACAGACCACCAATGAACCGCACGGGTGCGTCCGCAGGGCTGGCAAAACGCAATTCACCGAAGCTTTTCCTATACGTGTCAACGCCCTCAATATACTGGTTCGGGTTCACGAGGTCCCCGGCATTATCGTAGAAATAATTGCCGTACCCAGCGAGCGCGTCATAGAAATAGGCATAATCGGAATAGTCCAATTGCGTTTCTGTCTTACGACGCAAATGTCCGCCTGTTGCGGTGACATCCCAATTACCGATCTTCCCTTCAACGGTCAGCGCGGCCTGGATCCATTTATCGCGGCTGCCCTCAGGGTTATACTGCACCGTTTGTAGTTCACCGGTTGTTTGGCCGGAACGTTCCTGTGAATAGCTGCCCTGGGTGTTCTGGACTTGGCCCATCAGCGTTGGCTTGATGGTCCAATTGTCGTCCAGATCAATGCCCAGCGCCAAACGTGCGCCATATGTTTCAGCGTCGTTAAAGTTCTTTTCAACCAACGCGGTATTGCTTTGGCGAATGCCCGAGCTCGCAAAGGTGCGCGCGCCCTGAATATTGTCGATATAGCCGCCATCATCACGATACCAGCCGACCAAACGCGCTGCTGCGCCTTCGGCGATTGGCACGTTCACAAAGCCTTCGTAAATCGAACCGAAATCGCCATGCGCAACATTGTTGAGTTCAACGCCCACGCTGCCGTAAAGTCCGGAAGGATCGGGCGCATTTGTTACCAACTTCAATGTACCAGCCATTGAGCTTGCGCCGTACAAGGTGCCTTGGGGACCCGCCAACGCTTCAACACGTGCGAGGTCATATGCGTGCAAATCAAGCGCGCCCTGAATGGTCGTGATCGGCATTTCGTCGAGATATGTACCGACGGTCGGCAGCGATGCCGAGTGGTTCGCGTTTTCACCCGACGCTACGCCGCGGAAATACACCTGCGCAAAACCTGGTCCGCCTTGCTGAATGGTGACGGAAGGCAAAAACTTTACAACATCTTGCAATTCGCTGACCTGAAGCTGGTCGAGCTTTTCATTACCAATCGCGTTGATGGCGATCGGCACATCCTGCAGATTCTGTTCACGCTTTTGCGCAGTCACGACGATGACATTGCTGTCTGCGTCTGCGTCTGCTGCTTGCTGCGCCATAGCTGGCGCTGCGAAGGCGGTTGATGTCAACAGCAAGACGAGAGCTGTTCGGACGTTAGACTTTTGACTTTGTAGGCGCATGCAGCGTTCCTCCCTTGTTACCCTGAAATAAATAGGCTCCCAATTGCGCCCTCACGCAATATATTTTCGCACTATCAGCCGTTTGCATACAATTTTCGATCATTGTGTTGCAACCCAGCAACTATGCTGCGGCAGGATAAATTTCCCACAAATTGCCAAGTGCGCGCTTCAACGGCTCAAGATGCGCCGCATAAGGTTTCCACTGGTCAACGCCGTCGCGGTTGATGGGGCGGCGGACCTGTTCGCTCGACGCCGTGCGCACGGCGCGCTTGTTTTCGTGGAAGTTGAGGCACGCCTCTTCAAACGGCAGCCCCAGAAATTCCAACAGTTTCCGGATTTCCTGTTCCGGATCTTCCAACAATTGTTCGTGAATGACGCGGTAAACATAGCCCGGTGCAACTGCATCAAAATGCGCCATCGCCCGCACATAATCCGCATAATATTGGCCCATATGCGCAAGGTCATAACTGAACGCCTGTCCCTTGGCGAAATGCTGACGATAATTGGAGAAACAGCAATCAAGCGGGTGCCGCCGCGCATCGATGATCTTGGCGTTGGGCAAAATCAGACGGATGAACGCCAGATAATTCCAGTTGTTGGGCAGCTTATCGATGAAAAATGGCCTGTCGGTTTTACGCTGGATGCGGGTGCGCTCGATAAACTCTGTGCCAAGCCTTTCGGTATCATCGGCGGATAGCGCAACCGTCGCATCAATCCAGTCCGACCCGCGCCCTTCACGCAGCGCCATCGCTGGAATGTCGGGCAATTCCATCGTCCCTTCCACCATGGAATGGCTCGCAAGGATTTGCTCGATCAGCGTCGAACCCGCACGCGGCATGCCGATGATGAAGATTGGGTCTGGCGCCATATGCCCTTGCCCCGCGCGCGCTTCCCAAAATGGCGTGGTGAACTGCGCCTCGATTTGGTCGACCTGCGTGCTTACGCTTTGCGGATCATAATTCAGCTCCGCACTGCGAAGCGCATTGCCCTTGGCATAATGGGCAAAGGCGGCGGCATGATCCGCGCGCTCTTCGCTGGCCTTGCCCAGCGCAAAATGTAGGTGAAACGCATCCTCTTCCACCAATCCGGCCGACGTCAGCGCGGCATCCATCGCCGCAACATCTTCGTCCGAAAACTGGTAGGTTTTTAAATTGGCAAGGCTCCACCAAACTTCGCCCAGCGTTGGTTCAACCGATATGGCGTGGCGATATGCCGCAACGCTTTCGTCCTGATTGCCAACGGTTTTGAGCATATGGCCATAGCTCATCCACAATTTGGCATGATCGGGGAAACGCGCGGTCAGTTCCTGATACAGCGCAATCGCCTCTGCATAACCGCCAATCCGCCCGAGTGCCGCAGCCTTCAAATTTTGCTGCACCGGATTGTCACCGTCTTCGGCGAGCACGGCATTCAGATGCTCAAGCGCCTCTGGAAACCGGTTCTGTTTATACAGCACCGTTGCCAGATTGGCACGCGCAGCACCGAAGTCAGGTGTCAGCTCAAGCGCGCGGCGAAGCAATGCCTCGCTATCTTTCAACCGGCCCACACGCGCCGCCAATTCCGCCATCATGCGAATGGCGGCAACATCCGTCGGCGCATCACGCAACTGACCGCGCAACAGCGGTTCTGCATCCTCCAACCTGTTTTCGGACAGCGCGACAGCCGCCGCCATAAGGTTCGGATTGCGCAAAGCAGCTTCGATAGCGGGGCGGGCAGATATTTGGTTCATTGCAGACGGTCTATGCGATGAAGTGAAATTTTTGAAGCGGCCAAATCATCTGGCGTATCAATGTCGCATAATGTGCCCGCAGGTGCGGCGATTTTTTCTGCATCGGTCAGAATATGCCGCGCCCCAGCATCGCCCAATGTCGCCAGCAAATCCGGCCAATGAGATCGCGGAAATATAGCGGGCGGCATGGGCTGGTGTCCGTCAAAACTTGCCACCACATTATCAGTGCAAGCCGCAATCAGCGTCTCGACATGGGCAGCCTGCACGAACGGCATATCGGCCAGCGCAATTAGCAACGCCTGCGCATCGGTGCGCATTGCAGCGTCTACTGCGAGATGAAGCGAGCCAGATAGCCCAAGGTCCGCGCGCGGGTTTTCGACAATATCAAAGCCCAAACGCTTATAATGCGCTGCAATAAGTGCGTCGGGCTGACACACTGCGAAATGCGCTGCTGCCGCAACGCTGACCAGTTCATGCGCCGCACGCGCACCCAGTGGCCTACCCTCAAAATCCGCCATCAACTTATCAGCACCAAAGCGCCGCGCATTGCCAGCCGCCAGCAGGACGATCGCAACGTCCTTCGCCTGCATTAACGCAACCCTTGGTTAAACGCGCGGATCATGCCGCCCGCGATAGACAGCGCGATTTCGGGCGCGCTGATGGCGTTAATCGCAACGCCCGCTGGCCCCTCAATGCGCGCGCATTGTTCTGCACTGACACCCGCCGCCGAGAGCCGCGCAAGGCGTGCCTGATGCGACCGGACGGAACCGAGCGCAGCGACATAGGCCGCAGGGCTCGCCAGCGCCGCCGCCAGCGCAGGGTCGTCGATTTTGGGATCGTGGCTCAGCGTCACAATCGCGCTTCGGCTATCGGGCGCAAAGGCCTTAACTGCGTCGTCGGGCCAGCGGTCATCCAACCGGACGCCGGGAAAGCGCTCTGCCGTTAAAAAACGCCCACGCGGGTCGCACAATGTAACATCCACGCCCTGCGATACGGCAATGGCGGCAAGGGCCGATGCAATTTCGACCGCGCCCACAATCAGCAAACGGCGCGGCGGATGGTAGATATTGACGAAGCCAGTACCCGTATCACCGTCCAGCAAAGCACTTTGGCCCGATTCCAAATCCGTCACAACCGACAGCGCCGCACCGGCCGAGCGCGCCTTGTTGATATCGCCAAACAGATGCGCCGGAAAACCATCGGCGGAAACAGGCTGGACCAGCACCTGAATATCCCCGCCGCAGGGCAGGCCAACGTCCCACGCCGCATCGTCGGCAACGCCATATCGGCGAAGCACCGGCGGCGCGCCTGCCAAAACCAATTGCGCGCGTTCAAGAACATCGCCCTCGACACAACCGCCCGAAACCGAACCCACAAAGCGCCCGTCCGCATGCACAAGCATATGGGTGCCGACCGGACATGGCGCGGATTTCCAGGTTTCGACCACCGTCGCAATCGCCATAGGCGCGCCGGCCCAGTCGATTGCGGCGGCAAGGATACGGTCGTGGTTGGCGCTGCCCATAGTCATGGCAATGCGCTAGCAAAGAGGCAGGAGCGTTGCTATATGAAACGCAGATTTGGGTAGGAGCTTATTTGCATGGCAATTCAGACGTCGATCAACGGCAAGCCAGTGGCGCTTGCGGCGGAACCAGACACGCCGTTGCTATGGGTCATTCGCGAAGAGCTTGGCCTAACGGGTACGAAATTCGGATGCGGCATTGCGGCGTGCGGCGCTTGTACCGTCCATGTGAATGGCGAACCCACCCGTTCGTGCAGCCTTCCCGTCAGCGAAGTGGCAGGCAAATCGATCACCACCATCGAAGGTCTGAAATCTGCAGACGGCACGCTCCACGCGGTGCAGCAAGCATGGATTTCTGCGCAGGTTCCGCAATGTGGCTATTGCCAGTCGGGGCAGATTATGGCCGCTGTGGCGCTCATCGAAAAAACGGGCAGCCCAAGCGATGCACAAATTGATGAGGCGATGACCAACATCTGCCGCTGCGGAACCTATCCGCGCATCCGCAAGGCGATACATGCCGCAACCGGGCAAGCGGCAAAAGCGACGAAACCTGCGGAAGGAGGCGCATAATGGCTGACAACCCAACAGCAGACATGCAAGCAGCCGCGCCTGCAAAGCGCAAGGGCGTCAAGCGCCGTGCCTTCCTCATTGGTGGTGTCGCCGTCGTCGGTGCCGGCCTGTTCGGTATTTCCATAGCCGACAGCAATGCCGCCAAATCCGCCAAGGCGCGCCTTGAAAGCGACGGCGGCCACAGCTTTGCCACGTGGCTGAAAATTGGTGAGGATGACAGCATTACCATTTATTCGCCGCACACCGACATTGGTCAGGGATCGAACACTGGTCTTGCCCAAATGCTGGCCGAAGAACTGGATGCTGCGTGGGATCAGGTGCGTGTTGTTTCTGCACCCGCCGAACCAGCTTTCGCCAATGTGGGGCTTGGACGCGCCTTCCTTGCCGATATGACGGGGCAACCCGCCATCATTAATGGCATTCCGCAATCATTTCTGTCCTTCATCGCGCGGCAAATGAACCTTCAAATGACCGGCGGCTCCACGGCGTTGCGCTTCACGGGCCGGGTGACGTTTCAAAATGTCGGTGCGGCGACGCGGCTGGCATTGATTGAAACCGCTGCCACGCGTCTGGACGTTCCGGCGGATGAACTGACGACACAGGACAGCCATGTCATCCATGCCAAATCCGGTCGTGCGTTGCGCTATGGCGAACTGGCGGCGGAAGCTGCGACCTTGTCGCTCGATAATGCGCCAAAGCTAAAGGATCCATCGCAATATCGCATCATGCGTCAATCGATGCAGCGGCTCGACATTCCCGCGAAGGTCGATGGCAGCGCGCAATATGGCATGGACTTTTCGGTCCCCGACATGCGCGTCGCAACGATCATGGCTGCACCTGTGCGCGGCGGCAAATTGACGTCGGTGGACACTGCACCCGCCTTGGCGGTCAAAGGCGTTGAAAAAGTCATCAAGCTCGATGATGCGGTTGCTGTCGTGGCGAAAGGCTATTGGCCCGCCATTTCCGGCCTGCGCGCGCTCACCCCTCAGTTTTCGGACGGCGGCAATGGCGGCATTTCGACCGCGTCCATTTTCAAAGCGCAGGATGACCTGATCGCCAAGGGTGAAGCCGATAGCACAGCCGGCGACGGTGATGTCCAGGCTGGTCTTGGCGCAAAGCCGATTGAAGCGACATATCAGGTACCATTTTTGCACCACGCGATGATGGAGCCATTTGCCCTGACCGCCCATTTTAAGGATGGGAAGCTCAACATTTGGGGCGGCATGCAGGACCCACTTGCGACCAAGATGATGGCCGTCGAGGTATCCGGTCTCGGCGCGGATGATGTGACATTCCACCCCATGATGATCGGTGGCAGCTTTGGTCGCCGTTTGCCGATGTATATGGAAATCGTCGGTCAGGTGACAAAGCTTGCGATGCAATTGCCCTATCCGGTGAAGCTTATCTGGAGCCGCGAGGAAGAAGTCGCCCAAGGCGCATATCGCCCACAAAGCTCCGCCGCGTTGAAAGCGTCGTTGACGAAAGAAAAACTCATAAGCGCATATCGCAACGACTATGCCCAACCCGAAAGCGCCGAGAGCGAAACGGTATTTCCTTATACCCTGCCCGCCGTGTCGCGCCGGCATTTTGCACATGTTTCAAACCAGCAAACCGGTGCATGGCGTTCGGTGAACTCGACGCAGCAGGGCTTTTACAATGAAAGCTTTATGGACGAGCTGGCCCATGCAGCGGGCGAAGACCCGGTTGTGTTTCGCCGCAATCATTTGAAAGCAGGATCGCGGCATTTGCGCGTATTGGACGAAGTTGCCGCACGCAGCGGTTGGGGCTCCCCCCTTCCGGCCGGAACGGGTCGCGGCGTGGCACTGGTCGAAAGTTTCAGAACCATCGTCGCGCATGTGATCGAGGCGTCAGTCGGTGAAGACGGCATGCCCAAAGTGCATAAGGTGACGACGGTCGTGGACGCCGGAAGCATTGTTAACCCCGACGCCGCCATGGCGCAGATTGAGGGCGGCATCATCATGGGGCTTTCGTCCGCCATTGGTGAGTCGATAACGCTTGAAAATGGCGCGGTTCAGCAAAGCAACTTGGCCGATTATCCGCTGCTGAAAATGGCAGGCGCGCCATTGGTGATGGATATCCATTTCCTTAACAGCGGCGCAGATATGGGCGGCATTGGCGAACCCGGTGTTCCTCCGGCTGCCCCTGCTTTGGCCAATGCGTTGTTCGCGGCCACCGGCAAGCGCGTCCGCAATCTGCCCATCCTAATGCAAGCGAAGGCGTAATTTGCCGCGCGCGCGTTCCAGACCGAGACCGGATGGAGCTATGTCATTCCAGATGCAAAGCTGCGCGCACAGCGGCTTACGGGCGTGTTCCACCTGTTCTTGCGCGACGAACATCGCAGAGGCGCGGTGTATGGAACCGATGGCATAGAAGCCGTCACTTTATGGCGTGGTCCGGGGCAGGCCCGCGACAGCATGTTGGATACCGCGCGGCTAATATTGCCGTTCGTCCAGCAGCTGCGCTTTTCGATATTTCGCGGTCTTGAAGTCGCCGACCTTATCGAAAAGCATCTGCCGAAAGAGCCCGTCTGGTATTTACATTATGCGGGATGCGACCCGGCCTATCAGGGCAAAGGCTATGGCGGCGCTGCCATTCGCGCAGGGTTGGAGCGGGCAGATCAGGATGGATTGCCCGCCTATCTGGAAACCGCAGACGAACATAATATCCCGCTATATCAAAGCTTTGGTTTTGTCATCAAGCATAGTTGGCAAGTGCCCGAAGGCCCGCAATTTTGGGGCATGCAACGCCCGGGCAAGACCCGCCACTAAATAGCGCCAGCGCCCATAGCCGCTGAAGCCCTTGCCCTCCTTAGAAAAGCAGCGTAGCCTCTGCGTACGCACCAGGTCTGCGCGAGAGCGTGGATAATAGGGAAGCCGGCGGAAATCCGGCGCTGTTCCCGCAACTGTAACCGGCGAGCTTTTGCTCCAAATGCCACTGGGGAAACGGGTGACCGTGAAACTGGGAAGGCGGGGCAAGAGCACTGACCCGGGAGCCAGGAGACCTGCCTGATTGCGGTTTGTCCTTTGTGCTTGCGGGACACTGGCGCAATCGGGGTTTTCCTCCGCGTGACGACATTGTGTTGGACGTCATGCGAAGGAGATACATCCATGATCTTGTTAAAATATACGACTGCGGCGCTTGCGCTGCTGCCGGCGTCTGCCATGGCAGATGAATGGGACGACGATATCGTTGTCACCGCGAGCGGATTTGAACAACCGCGATCCGAAACCGGACAAGCGATTGATATTGTCGACCGCGAACGGCTCGACCAATTGCAAAGCGCGACCATCGGCGATGCCTTGCAAAGCGTGCCCGGCGTTACCGTTGCCGCACGCGGCGGCCTTGGCGGTCAGACCAGCGCGTTTTTGCGCGGCGGCAATAGTTCGCAGACGCTGGTGCTCATCGATGGTGTGCGGATCAATGATCTCACCAGCCCCAATGGTGCGTTTGACTTTGGCACGTTGATGACCGGCAATATTGGTCAGGTCGAAGTCCTGCGCGGGCCAAACTCGGTCATCTGGGGCAGCCAAGCGATTGGCGGCGTGGTCAATATCCAGTCGCTGGCACCGGCCGATGGTTTCGAAGGACGCTTCGGCGCGGAATATGGTGCCGCCGATACCAAACGGGTGAACGCCAACATCGCCGTAACGAGTGGCGCGTTCGAAGGCAGCTTGGGCGGGTCATATGTCGATGCCCAAGGAATATCTGCACTGGCGGGCGGAACCGAACGCGATGGCTTTGAAAATGTCGCAGGCAATGGCCGGCTGAAGGTCAACATCAGCGATGCCTTCAATCTCGATTTCCGCGGCTATTATAACCACGCGACAGTGGAATATGACTCCGCCTTTGGGATCGGCGCGAATGCCCTGCCCGTCACCCGCAACCGCCAATTTGTAGGCTATGTCGGGGCGAATGTCGTTGCGTTCGACGGCCGCATGCAAACCCGCATCGCCTACACACGAACCGATATCAGGCGGCTTGGTACGGACCCAGTGGTGTTCAGCTTCAACAACTTCATTGTCCGTGGCAGCATCGGCCGCGCGGAATATCACACGGCGTTTGACGTCAACGACGCCCTGACCCTTACCGCTGGTTTGGAATATGAACGATCGTTCGCCAGCACATCCTTTGAGGGCGCTGCAGCTGACATCGCGCGCAACCAAGTCGCCAGTGGCTTTGGCCAGATTATCGTTCGCCCTGTTGCTGGGCTGACGGTGACGGGCGGGGTCCGGCATGACAAATACAACGATTATGGAGGGCAAACGACATTGGGCGGCAATATTGCCTTCACCCCCAATGATGGCCGCACCATGTTGCGCGCCACCTATGGCGAGGGATTTCGCGCGCCGACGCTCAGCGAAGGTCAACCGCCCTATGGCAACCCCGCCCTCCGGCCCGAAACCGCGCGCAATTTCGACCTTGGTTTCGAACAGCAGATATTGAACGGAACGGCGCGGTTTTTCGCAACCTATTTCAACCGGCGCAGCACGGACTTAATCGCGTTTTCCTTTGCGACATTTCAGTCCGAAAACATCGACCGCGTGAAATCAACGGGTGTGGAAACTGGCTTCAACCTGAACCCCACTGACCGATTGGACATTCGGGCAAGCTACACGCTGGTCGATGCGGTTAACCGGTCTGTGGGTGCCAATTTTGGCAATCAACTGGCGTTACGTCCGCAACATAGCGGCAGCCTGACGGTCGACTGGCAGATGCCCATTGGCCTGTCGGTGGGCAGCAGCGTGTTGTTGATCGGCAATAGCTTTGACGATGCGTCAAACAGCGTAGCACTTGATGGCTATGCGTTGGTTGGCTTGCGGGCATCATTGCCAATCAACGACAGGCTTGAGCTTTATGGCCGCGTCGATAACATCTTCGATGTGCAATATACTGTCGTGGCAGAATATAACAGCTTTGGCCGCAATGCCGCGGTTGGCGTCAGGGCCAAATTCTGATGCGTCGCGGTTGGTGCATTTTGCCTGCATTGGCACTGGCTGGATGCGCCAACCAAGGTGCAATTGTGCCCGGCGGTGTCGTCTCCAACAACCCGTGCATTGACGCAGTGCTGGCGGAAATCGCGTTGCGCGGCCAAGTGACTGCGGTCAGCACTTATTCCCACGATCCCGATAGCGCATCTGCGCCTTTGTCATGGTCCATGCAGTATCCCGCCATTGGTGCGAGCGCAGAAGAATTGCTTTTGGCGCGTCCGAAATTGGTGCTGACCGGCAATCTGGCATCATCGGGTGCAAATGCCGTTCTGGCGCGCGCGGGGATTAAAACAGTGGCCATCGGTGTCGCGACGACGATTGCAGAGGACATCGGGCAAATCCGCACGCTGGCGAAAGCCATCGGCAGGGCGGAGGCGGGTGAAAAACTGGTTGCACACATAGAGAATGCCTTGCCAAAACCCTCCAACGCCCAGCCGCCAGTGTCAGCAGTGATCTGGCAAAATGGCGGGTTCGTCGCCGGCAAAGGCACGTTGCAAGACGAACTGTTGCAGCGTCACGGATTTCGCAATGCCAGCGCAGATTATGGGCTGGCGTCATGGGGTATATTGCCGCTGGAGACGCTGATGCGTAACCCGCCGACGGTCATCTTCATGCCCACCAGCGCGCAGGGCGAAGATGCCCGTGCGCTTTCCGCGCGGCAAAGGCTGTTGCGGCATTTGGGCGACAAAACGCGCATCGTCGATTTTCCCGACAAGCTGTTATTCTGCGGCGGTCCCACGATCGTTAAAGTATCCGCCATCTTGTCCAAGACACGGGCATCGTTGAATGCGCGCGCAAGCGGAGGTGGCCGATGACGTCGCGTTTTATGACGGGCCTTTTGCTGCTGCTCACGCTGGCGGCGTTCCTGCTTTCGCTGATGGCGGGGAAGGTCTGGATTTGGCCGATGTCGTGGGCGGCGGATAATGCTGACGGCTGGATTTTCCTAGAGCTTCGCCTGCCCCGTGCGCTTCTTGGGCTTTGCGTTGGGGCAGTCCTTGGGCTTTCGGGCGCAGTGCTGCAGGGCTATTTGCGCAATCCACTGGCTGACCCGACCGTGCTGGGGGTTTCAGCCAGCGCTGCTCTGGGCGGCGTTCTGGCGATCTTCTCAGGCATCAACCTTGTGCCCTTTGGCCTATTCGGCTGTGCGATGATCGGCGCGGGCGCCAGCATCCTTCTGCTGTTGGCGATCGGCCGCGGTGGTGGATCAATCGGGTTCATATTGGGCGGCATGGTGCTGTCCACGCTGGCGGGTGCATTGACGGCCTTTGTCATCAGCATCGCGCCGAACCCATTTGCCGCCAGTGAAATCATCAACTGGCTGATGGGCGCACTGACCGACCGGCTGATGGAGGATGTGCTGACCGCGTTGCCGTTCATGGCGATTGGCGCGCTTTTGTTACTGACCACAGGCCGCGCGCTGGATGCGCTGACCTTGGGCGAGAATGGCGCCAGAAGCCTTAGTATCGATCTGTTCCGGCTGCAGTGGCTGATCGTCCTTGGCGTTGGCCTTTCGGTTGGCGCATCGGTCGCCGTGTCGGGTGTCGTCGGCTTTGTCGGGCTTATCGTGCCGCACGTCATACGCAGCTTTTATGGCGAGCAGCCGTCCCGCATTTTGGTACCTTCTGCCTTGGGTGGCGCGATTCTAACGCTCACGGCGGATAGCCTTGTACGCCTTATTCCCGGCTCCGGTGAACTGCGGCTTGGCATTGCCATGGCAGTCCTTGGCGCGCCGTTCTTCCTGCTGCTGCTTTTACGCTATCGTAAGGGTGCAGCATGAACCTGAATGTCCAAAATCTCGGCTTCGCCCATGGCAGCACAGCGACGCTTGAGGGGATAAATGCCACGTTTGAAGCGGGCAGGCTGAGCATCATCCTTGGCCCCAATGGGGCAGGCAAATCGACATTGCTAGCCTGCCTTGCGGGTCTGCAAAAGCCAAACAGCGGCGCAGCAAAGCTTGGCGACGAAAGCATCTCCAACATGCCGACACCAGCGCGCGCCAAGCGCATTGGACTGCTGCCGCAAGGCGCAGAAACGCATTGGGCGATCACGTCCGAGGCGTTGGTTGCACTTGGCCGCATACCGCATTTGCGCGGCGTAGGGGCGTCCACCAATGACCGCAGGGCCATTGCCGCCGCGATGCACGCAACCGCAACCGATGGCTTTGCGCACCGCCCTATCACCCAGTTATCGGGCGGCGAGCGTGCGCGCGTTCTGCTGGCGCGCGTGTTGGCGGGTGAACCGGAATGGATATTGGCCGACGAACCCTTGGCCAACCTCGACCCCGGCTATCAACTCGACATCCTTGATCTGTTGCGGCAGCAGGCGCGCGGCGGCAAAGGTGTCGTCGCGGTCCTGCATGATTTGCAGCACGCTGTGCGCTTTGCGGACCATGTCGTGCTTCTGCATCAAGGTTCCGTCTTTGCGCAGGGTGCGGTTGATGATGTCATCACCGCACAAAACCTCGCGACCGTATACGGGATTGACGCGCACCTTTCCAAAGACGAGGATGGGGCAACCCAATTGTTGATCAAAGGCAAGATGCGCTCATGAAATATGCCCTCCCCATATTCGCCCTGCTTCTTTCGGGATGCGCGAGCACGGTCACCCCGCCGCAGGCCGCACCAAAAAGCGCGCAGGAGGCATTGCGCCCTTATTATGCGGCGATGGACGTCAAGCTGCCTAAGGCACCGGCCAATCCGACGCTATCTGCGGATACGGTTATCACACGTTTTGCATTTGGCAGTTGCGTCAACGAAAACCGCGACATGAAATTCTGGGACGTGATCGTCGCGCAAAATCCGCAGGCGTTTCTGTTGATCGGCGACAATGTCTATGGCGATACACGGCCAACAAATGGGGCGGACATCCCGACGCTGGCCGCGAGCTATAAGAAGCTAAACAGCCGCGTTGAATTTGACCGATTCCGGCGCAGCGTCCCCATGATGACCACATGGGATGACCATGATTATGGTGCCAATGACGCTGGCGGATCGTTCGCGTTCAAGGAATGGGCCGAGAAAGCCTATGAAACTTTCTGGGGTGCATCCGACGAAGTGCGCGCCCGCCCTGGTGTGTATGAAAGCCGGATTGTCGGTCCGCAGGGCAAGCGGGTTCAGTTCATCATCCTCGATGCGCGCTTTTTCCGTTCCGACCTCGCGTCGATGACCTATCGCGATCCATCGCCGGCGCTTGGTTGGTACATTCCCAACATGGATCCGAAAGCGACGGTGCTGGGCAGCGCACAATGGCAATGGTTGGCACAGGAACTGGATAAGCCGGCAGAAGTGCGCTTCATCATTTCATCAACGCAGGTGATAACCGACGCGCATAATTTTGAAAGCTGGTCCAATTTCCCCAAAGAGCGCGACCGCCTTTATGCATTGTTGGGTCAAAAGCGCGTTAATAATGCGATATTCCTGACCGGCGACCGGCATTCCGGTGGCTTTTACAAGACCAATGCACCGGGCCTTTCTAAGCCGCTATGGGACTTCACATCCAGCTCGCTTAACCTTGCCTTTGGCAAAGGCGACGGCGGTGACCGCGAACCCGATCCAAGCCGGACGGGTGGTTTTTGGGGCATAGCAAATTTTGGTCAAATCGACATTGATTGGGCCGCGAAAAAGGTCGTTATGACCTTGCGCAAGGATGATGGCAGCGTGATCGAAACGCAGGTTGCTAATGCGATTGATTGATCGCTGAATAATCGACGGCAGCTACCTTTTCCATCACGGCATCGCGGATCGCGACAGCAGTAGCGAGCGGCAGCGCGATCATCTCCATCGTCCCGCCAGCAATGCCGAACCGAAGTGATGCGAGGCCTTGCCGACGCGACAACGGGCCTTGCGCAATTTCAACGCTCTGCACTTTCACCTGAGGCACAATCGTCATCTGTTGCCGCCACCAGCCGCGCCTCACATACAACTGATGGTCATCCAGTCCGAAACGATATTGCCGCCAGTCCAACCAGAAAAGCGCGCCGGGAAGAACCAACAACAACAGCAACAATGTCGTGCGGCTAATTGGGGCATCGGCGAAAATCACCAGCGCAGCCATGGCAGTCAACAGCACGGGCACAATGAACAAAAGCTGCGTCAACCAATGTTTTACAGCTCCGCGTTGCAGCCGTTCGTCACCATCGGGCGCAGCGATTGCGGCGGCTATTGCGATGCGCCAGACTTCGTCCAGTGTCGCAAAGGGTGCGGCGACATAGTTCGCCTCTTGCTTGCTGTCCTGCGCGAGACTTACAAATTTCAGGCTGTGCCAGCCACGGCGTTTCCGGAATGGCCCCGTTTGCACAAGTGCCGCCTGCACGCGGTGCGCGGGCATGATAACGTCCGTCAGTGTGAACAGTCCCCGCCGACGGCGAAACCCCTTCGCGGTTTGGTCCAGCCGGAAACCATGCTCGCGCAAAATCGTGCGCACCACGCCCGTCGCAAAGCCAATGAAAATCAGGCTAGTAATGGCTCCGAAGGCCAAGATCAGCTGCGCGAATAAACCAACACCGTTGATCTGGTTCACGCTGACACCGCGCTCTTCGGCAAGCCCGATCCAATGTTTGAAGTCCCAAAAATCGAACGGCAGCAGGAAATCAAGTTGCTGCGCAAGACCGCCGAGCACCGCAAAAATCACGAGTGAAAAGGAATAGAGGCCAAAGACAAACACGCGCTTGCAATCCATCGCAAATATCGGGTGCGCGTCTTCTTCCACAGGCGCTGGCGTGTCTGCCGGAGCAGCGACCGCCACCCCAGCCTTACGCGACCGGATTGAAGCGCGCAGGCGGTTTGCTTCTTCCAAGGTGACGAAACTCAGTTTCGCGTCGTCGCCATCGCCGCCACCGGTTTCAAACTTGACCTCACCCAAACCCATCATGCGGGCGAGCGGCTTTTGTTCGATGCTGACATCCTGAATACGCTCATAAGGGATGGAGCGCGCCGTCCGGTTCAAAATCCCTTTCTCGACACGAATGTCATGCTCGCCGACAAAATATTGAAACCGCAGCCAAGCCAACCAGCGAAAGAACAGACTGAATATAAGAACAGCTGCGATGACGATGGGGATGAGAACCGGATTGTCGGCTTTGCGAACACCGAAGATCGCGGCAACCATTGGAAACACCAACTGCGGAAGCCCCGAGACAAAGCCCACCAGCAAACCGCTAATATGCAGCCGTTCGCCATCGCCGGTTTCGTTCACAAGCTGTCCTGCCGGATCGCCGCGCGAATGGCCTCTCGCATCGCCAGCGCATCGGCGTTTGCCAGACCGGGCAAGGCGACTTTGCTGTTGTGGTTGCCCGCCGTGTGCACCGTCAGCGTGGCGAGGCCGAAGCGCCGGTCAATTGGCCCTTGATCGACATCGATATGCTGGATGCGCCCGAACGGGACGATCGTGTCACGATAAAACATGTAACCGCACACAATGCGCAGCCGGTCGGTGCCCATATCATAGCCCCAATGCCGATATTTGCGCGCCGGTACGGTGAACGCGACAAAGACATACAAAAGCAGCATCGGCACGATGAAACTGCCCGGAGGGGCCACTTGCGCAACCTCAAGCACCCCTGCACCAATGACAAAGGGCAGCAATCCAATCGCTGTCGCAATGCGTGTCGTGGTCACGAATGCGGGATCGAGCGGGGTGAGTTCCGTCGCGATATTTTCGGTCATGGCACAGATATGCGCACGCTGTGTTGCGTTGGCAAGACGGTTAACGTATCCCCGATAGGGAAAGTTACAGACCTAACGCGCCAGCGCGGTGTTCGCTTCGTCGACCAGCTTGGCAATGATATCGACCACGGGCCGCTCGACATGGACCATTCCAACCGACTGGCCAGCCATGACCGAGCCATATTCAACATCGCCGTCAATCACCGCGCGGCGCAATGCCCCTGCCCAATATTTCTCGATCTCAAGCTGCGCCGTTTCCATGTCGATTTCGCCGCGATCAAGCATCGCGGCAACTTCGACCTGTTTCTTGGTGAACTCCTCAGTGCCCTTGTTCTTCAGCGCGCGGACAGGAATGACCGGCAAACGCGGGTCAATCTGGACGCTGGCGACCGCATCGCGGGCATTGGCGCGCAAGAACGCAGCCTTGAAGTTGGGATGGGCAATGCTTTCATGCGCGCAGACGAACCGCGTGCCCAATTGCACACCCGCCGCGCCCATTTCGAGATAGCTTGCAATCGCGCCGCCACGGGCAATGCCGCCCGCGACGAAAATGGGCAGTTGATCGCCCAGCTCTGGCAGGATTTCCTGCGCCAAGACGCTCGTTGCCACGGGGCCGATATGCCCGCCTGCCTCGCTGCCCTCGATAACCAGCGCATCGACGCCAGAGCGCGCAAATTTCTTCGCGAGCGTCAGCGCTGGGGCAAAGCAGATCACTTTTGCGCCAAACGCCTTGATCGCCTCAATGCTGCCCTTGGGCGGCAATCCACCCGCGAGTACAACATGGCTCACTTCATATTTCGCGCAAACATCAATCAGTTCCATGATTTGCGGATGCATGGTGATCAGGTTCACGCCGAATGGCTTGGACGTCAGCGCCTTCGTGGCGGCAATTTCCGTATCGAGCAATTCGGGCGTCATCGCCCCGCACGCGATCACGCCAAAACCTCCAGCGTTGGAGATAGCCGACACCAGGTTCCGTTCCGAAACCCAGGACATAGCGCCACACATGATGGCGACGTCGCAGCCAAGGAATTCCGTGCCGCGTTGCATGAGGTGTTTGAGTTTGGTCATAGCGCTATCTTATCGGTCGCTAGCTGGCAATGAAAGCGGTTTACTCCGCATCCAACCCATAAGCGGTGTGCAGCACGCGAACGGCCAGTTCGGTTTCGTCCTCGTCGATCAAAACCGAAACCTTGATTTCGGAGGTCGAAATCGCCTGAATGTTGATCTTGCGGTCGGCCAAGGAACTGAACATCGTGGAAGCAACACCTGCGTGGCTTTTCATGCCGACGCCGACAACGGAAATCTTGGTCACCTTTGTATCGGGGATCAGGCGGTTGTAGCCAATCGCATCGCGGCGGTTTTCCAAGATGTCGGTGCAACGCACAAGGTCGGCCTGTGGGCAGGTAAAGGTCACGTCGGTTTCGCCTTTGTCGCGGCCAACGTTTTGAATGATCATGTCGACGTTGATGTTTGCGTCGGCCAGCGGCGAAAAGATGTTGGCCACTGCGCCGGGGCGATCGGGCACGCGCGTGAGGGTGATCTTCGCCTCATTCTTGTCGGCGGCAATTCCGGTGATCAGTTGGCGTTCCACTTGATACTTCTCCAATTCTGCGTCGGTCACAATCATCGTGCCGGGGATACTGTCGGCGTCGGGCGCACTTTCATCAACGAATGAAGACAGCACTTGCACGCGCACGCCTTCCTTCATCGCAAGGCCAACCGAGCGGGTCTGCAAAACCTTTGATCCGACCGATGCCAGTTCCAGCATTTCTTCGTAGGTCACGGCCTTCAGCTTGCGTGCGCGGGCCACGATGCGCGGGTCAGTGGTGTAAACGCCATCAACGTCGGTGTAGATATCGCAGCGGTCAGCCTTCACCGCAGCGGCCACGGCGACAGCAGAGGTATCCGAACCCCCGCGGCCCAAGGTGGTGATGCGGTTATCGTCGGTCAGGCCCTGAAATCCGGGAATGACGGCGATGTTGCCAGCCTTCATCGACGCCAGCAATTCGTCGGTATCGATGGAACCAATGCGCGCCTTGGCATGTGCGCTGTCGGTATGGATGGGCATTTGCCAGCCCAACCAGCTGCGCGCTTCGCAACCGAGCGCCTGCAAGGTTATCGCGAGCAAACCCGCGGTAATCTGTTCGCCAGCGGCGACCACCACGTCATATTCGGCGGGATCGTACAGCGCGTTCGCCTCGCGGCAGAAGTTGACGAGCCGGTCGGTATCGCCCGCCATAGCGGAGACAACGACGGCAACTTCGTCACCGCGTTCTGCCTGACGCTTCACCAATTGCGCGACACGGCGGATACGTTCCGTTCCGGCCATAGACGTGCCGCCAAATTTCATTACAATGCGGGCCATGAAAACCTTGAAAAGTCGCTATATTACAATCGAGGGCCCTGATAGGGACAGGATATGACAAACGCAAGCTCAGCAACGACAATAAACGCTACGGAAGCCGCACATTTTGGTGAATTGGCTGCCGAATGGTGGGACCCAAAGGGTTCAAGCGCCATGCTGCACAAGTTGAATCCCGTTCGGCTTGGCTTCATTCGATCTGCCGTCGACGGGCATTTTGGTGGTGATGGCAAGGCGCGTCACCCGCTCATAGGCAAGTCTGCGCTTGATGTTGGCTGCGGTGCGGGGCTGCTGTGTGAACCACTGGCGCGTATGGGTGCGGACGTGACGGGCGTAGACGCCGCGCCCGAAAATATCGATGCCGCAACCGCGCATGCGGCGCTGTCGGCCCTGCCGATCACGTATCGCGCAGGCGAAATCGCCGCACAAGGACTTGGCCAGTTTGATATCGTCTCATCGATGGAAGTCATTGAGCATGTGAATGATCCGGCGGTGTTTATTGGCGAGTTGAAACGCCGCATGAAGCCCGATGGCTTGATGTTGCTATCGACGCCAAATCGCACACCTGCCTCGCGCATTTTCCTCGTGGAGGCCGCCGAGCGGCTTGGACAAGTCCCGCGCGGCACGCATGATTGGGACAAGTTTTTGACGCCCGATGAATTGACGGCACTGCTCAATGATGCGGGAATTGAGATCATCGACATGCAGGGCATTGCGTTTTCGCCCATGTCCGGTCTGCATTTAAGCAGCAACATGGCGTTGAACTACATTTTGTCCGCGCGGTTGCGGGACTAACGCAACGCCTTAATCATAGCCCGCATCGGCATATTGGTCGTCGGCCAAGTCGGTAAAGCGGGTAATCTTTGCTTCGAACTTCATCCGGACGCGGCCCGTTGAACCGTGACGCTGCTTGGCGACGATAAGTTCGGCGACGCCAAAAATGCGCTCCATCTTTTCCTTCCACGCATCGTGCGCGGCTTCGTTGACGGGGTCGGGCTGCTTTGCCGCTTCGTAATAATCTTCGCGATACACGAACCAGACCATATCGGCGTCCTGCTCGATCGAACCGGATTCGCGAAGGTCGGACAACATCGGACGCTTGTCCTCGCGCTGTTCAACCGCACGGCTGAGCTGCGAAAGCGCGATCACGGGCAGGCCCAGTTCCTTGGCCAAGGTTTTCAGACCACGGCTAATTTCGGAAATTTCATTAACGCGGTTATCGCCAGAACGGCTTGAGCCCTGCAGCAACTGCAAATAGTCAACAACGATCAGCCCGATGCCATGCCGACGCTGCAAGCGCCGTGCCCGGGTGCGCAGCGCGGCGATGGTCAGCGCTGGGGTGTCGTCAATATAGAGCGGCAATTCCTGCAGCTCACGGCTCGCGCGGGACAGTTCACGGAAATCTTCGCGACTGATTTTTCCCATACGCAGCAGTTCGGAACTGATGCCCGATTGTTCCGCCAAGATACGCGTCGCGAGCTGGTCCGCCGACATTTCGAGGCTGAAAAAAGCGACCTTGGCGCCAGCGCCCTTGGACTCTTCAATGCCGTCTTCACGTTCGCGGATCCACCGGCGCGCAGCGTTGAAGGCAATGTTGGTGGCAAGCGATGTCTTACCCATACCCGGGCGACCAGCGAGAATCACAAGGTCGGAATTGTGCAGACCGCCGCATTTGGCGTTAATGCTATCTAGGCCGGTGGTCACACCCGACAGGCTACCGCCCGATTGCAACGCCTTTTCAACATTGCGGATCGCTTCGGTCGATGCGGCAAGGAAGCTCTTCATCGAGCCGGTTTCGCCTTCGCCTTCGGCGACTTTGTACAAAGCGCTTTCTGCGGCTTCGATCTGGCCCTTGGGGTCAACGCTCTCGCTCGTGTCGAGCGCATTGTCGACCAACGTGCGGCCAACCGTCACCAACTCACGCAGCAACGCGAGGTCATAAATCTGCTGCGCAAAGTCACGCGCGCCAATCAAGCCAGCGCCATCCGCCGTCAGCTTAATCAAATAGCCAGGGCCCCCAAGCTCACGCATGGATTCATCGGCCTCAAAAAATGGCTTCAGCGTGACCGGCGTCACCAGCATGTTCCGGTCGATCAGACGCAATATCTGTTCGTAAATGCGGCCGTGCAGCGGTTCAAAGAAATGGTCGGGCTGCAGTTTGATCGAAACATCTTCGATCACCCGGTTATCAATCAGAATTGCGCCAAGAAACGCGGCCTCCGCCTCAATATTGCGGGGGAGGCGTTGGGGTTCAGCTTCATTCGCTGCTGCAAGTCTGATAAGTTCGGCCATGGCTCCCTATCCTTTAGCATGTTCGGCTTCGCAAGGGGGCACAAAAAGAAGTGCGGGGATATGGCTGTGGACAACAATCGGACAACAAGATGTTCCACAAACGGGATAGCGCTTGCCCCAAAAATATCTCAAGCTAACACAGCAGCATGAGCGACCCGCGCATCATCAAAGTTGATCTAGACGAAGCAACGATACTTCGGCGCAATGCCGATATCGAGCAGGAGCGGCGCGTCGCGATCTTCGATCTGATCGAAGATAACTTCTTCAAGCCGCTGCGCGATATGGGCGATGGCTTTGCCGGGCCATATCATCTGAGCATAAGCGTCGCCGACGGCCGCCTCATCCTCGACATTCGTCGGCCTGATAATTCGCCACATGAAATGCTCATCCTCAGCTTGGGCCGTTTCCGCCGCGTGGTGAAAGACTATTTCGCCATTTGCGACAGCTATTATCAGGCCATTCGCAAGGCGAGCGCTGCTGAAATCGAAACCATCGATATGGCGCGGCGCGGTGTGCATAATGAAGCAGCCGAGTTGTTGATGGAACGACTTGAGGGCAAAGTTGAGGTTGATTTCGCTACGGCCCGCCGGCTGTTCACGCTCATTTGTGTGCTGCACATCAAAAGCTGAGCGTCGCGCAGCGTAAAATCTTCTCCATTCGGACGGCCATTGCGCAACGGCTATCGACTTCGCGCGGCGGTAACGCCTAGAGGGACGAATCACATGCTTGAACAGAGGGTCGCATGACTGGGGGTAAACGCCAATTCGTCCGGTGGGGCATTATCATGCTCGGCATCGCGCTCGCGGTCTATGCGGGCTGGCGTTATGTGACCGCTTGGGCACCGTCGCGCGCTGAATATCCGGTTCAAGGCATTGTGGTCACCCAAAGCAATGGCCACCCCAATTGGGCAGAGCTTGGCGCGACCGGCGTCGATTTCGCTTATATCACTGCGGTCGAGGGCGCACGCACGCGCGACGCAGAATTCCAAGCCAATTTGGCAGGCGCGCGAAACGCCGGCATCCGTTTCGGCGCGCTCCACCATTTTGACATTTGCCGTCTGGCATCCGACCAAGCGACGATGTTCATTACCAGCGTTCCGCGCAACGAAAGCGCCCTGCCCCCTGCGGTCCAGCTGGATTTTTCCGATACGTGCCAAGGGCGTCCGAACCGCGCGCTGATATTGTCCGAACTCGCGACATTCCTGAACCAGATAGAGGCGCATAGCGGCACACCCGCAATCCTGCTACTCACCCGAGAGTTTGAGAAGGAGTATCAAGTGAGCAAGTCGATTGATCGCACTGTTTGGCTGGAGGGCAATTGGTTGATCCCCGATTATTCCGCGCGGCCTTGGGTTATGTGGACGGCCAATTTGCAGCGTCGCATCGACGGCATTGACGGCCCGGTACGCTGGGTGGTGGTGCGCAAATGACCGACAGCACGCAAAAACTCGTTCAGCTTGCCATTGAAGCCGCCCAAACCGCTTATGCGCCATATTCAAACTTTCATGTCGGCACGGCGTTGCTGCTTGATACAGGCGAAATCATCACGGGCAGCAATTTTGAAAACGCCAGCTATGGCATGACGTTGTGCGCCGAAACGGTCGCGATTGCCAAAGCCAATAGTGACGGCAAATTGCGCGCCATTCGCGAAATCGCGGTGGCAGGTGGCTTGGCAGGGCATGTGGGTAAAGCAGCTGACCCCATTACCCCGTGCGGCCGATGCCGCCAGATTATCAAAGAAGTCGCGGACCTAACGGACACCGACATTCCGGTGCATTGTGCGCACGCAACGGGATATGAAACATTCCGGCTATCGGAATTGCTGCCCCATGGCTTCGGCCCCGCAAATTTGAAATAAAGCCGAAGGCGCGTCTTGCGCACGATAATTTCTACGCCGCCACTTGCGCTCACACCGTAAATTGGCAAAAGCAGTCCCATAACAGGGAGTGATTATGTCCATATTGTCCGACATCTGGATCCGCGAGCAAGCCCATGCGACCGGCATGATTGAACCGTTTGTCGAAGCGCAACGCCGCGATGGCTGCATCAGCTACGGCCTGTCCTCTTATGGCTATGACGCCCGCGTGGCCGATGAGTTCAAGATTTTCACCAATGTCGACAGCTCCATCGTGGACCCCAAGGAATTCGACCCGAAAAGCTTTGTCGATCGCAAGACCGACGTGTGCATCATCCCGCCGAACAGCTTCGCGTTGGCACGGACCGTCGAATATTTCCGCATACCACGCGACGTGCTCGTCATCTGCCTCGGCAAATCGACCTATGCGCGCTGCGGCATCATCGTGAATGTGACCCCGCTTGAGCCAGGTTGGGAAGGGCATGTCACGCTGGAGTTCAGCAATACAACCCCGCTGCCCGCCAAGATTTACGCCAATGAAGGTGCGTGCCAGTTTCTGTTCCTAAAGGGCGAACAGCCTTGTGAGACGAGCTATGCCGACCGCGCCGGCAAATATATGGGCCAACGCGGCGTCACTTTGCCCAAGCTGTAATCTGTCTAATTCCAAGGTTATGGTTCGTATGGGCCGGTCGCGCGTTACTGTTGCGACCGGGTTTTCTGCATTCGTCTGCTAAAGGTTTTTGGCAACCATCCCGCAGCTGGTGCCGACTAAAACCATCTCTCCCTTTTGACATTGCCGCCCGCGCAGCCCATCAGGTTGGGCAACAGAATCACGGGAGAGAGCAGAATGTCAGACGCACGCGAGTTCGATATCATTGTCTATGGCGCCACTGGATATACCGGACGGCTGGTTGCCGAATATCTTAAGACCAAAACGGGTCTCAAATGGGCAATGGCTGGACGCAGCGCGGATAAGCTGGCCGAAGTGCGCGACCTCATCGGCGCAGCCGCCGACACGCCGTTAATCGTGGCAGACGCGTCTGATCCCGCTTCGCTGGATGCTATGGTGAAGCGCACGAAAGTTGTGTTGACCACCGTTGGACCCTATCAGCTCTATGGCAATGAACTGGTCGAAGCCTGCGTCGCCAATGGCACCGACTATACCGATTTGTGCGGAGAGCCCGCATGGATGCGCCAAAAGATCGACCAACATAACGAAGCCGCAAAAGCATCGGGTGCGCGCATTGTCTTTTCCGCTGGGTTCGATTCCATCCCCTTCGATCTTGGCGTGTTGATGCTGCAAAAGCATTGCGTTGAAACCTTTGGAGCACCAGCGCCACGCGTAAAGGGCCGCGTCCGTGCGATGAAGGGCACATTTTCGGGTGGAACAGCAGCCAGCATGAAGGCGACGATGGCTGCCGCTTCAAAAGACCCGGCGGTCATCGGATATCTGACAAATCCGTTCAGTCTTGCCGGCGGATTTGAAGGTCCGGCGCAGCCAGCCGGCAACAAGCCCCAATATGACGAAAGCATCGGCAGTTGGGCCACAAGCTTCGTCATGGCACCCATTAACACCAAAAATGTCCACCGCACCAACGCCTTGCTTGGTCAGGCCTTTGGCGCGGATTTTGTCTATGACGAAATGATGCTGACCGGTCCCGGCGAACAGGGCGAGGCGATGGCCAAGCATGTCGCGTCGACGCCGATGATGGGCGGCGCGGATGATCCCAAGCCCGGCGAAGGCCCCAGCAAAGAAGAGCGCGACACCGGCTTTTACGATGTGCTGTTCATTGCGGAATATCCCGATGGCCGCACCGCGAAGCTTAGCGTGAAGGGCGACCGTGACCCGGGCTATGGTTCAACCAGCAAGATGATCAGTGAAGCGGCTATTGCCTTGAGCGAAAATCAGGGTGCAGGCGGTGTCACCACGCCCGGCGCTGCGCTGGGTGAAACGCTGGTTGACCGGTTGCAGAAATATGCCGGACTAAGCTTTGCCGTTGAGGGCTAAACACGCTGATCATGCGCCGGACGGGATAGGACAGGAACGATGATGAAAAAACTACCTTTATTGGCCAGTTTGCTTGCGCTGAGCATCGCCGCACCCGCCGCCGCGCATGATAGTCCAAGCCCGGAACGCCTGAAGGCGGACGTTGAAAAACTCGTCAGCTTCGGCACGCGACACACCTTGTCATCGGCTACCGATCCAAAGCGCGGCATTGGCGCGGCACGGCGCTGGGCACAAAGCGAGTTTGAGAAGATTTCCAAGGCCTGCAAAGGCTGCCTGACGACAGAATTGCTCGAACGCAATATGTCCGGCCCACGCATTCCCAATGGCGTGAACATCGTTGATGTCCTTGCGATCAAGCCCGGCAAAATGGGGTGGGATCATGTCATCATTATCGCTGGCCATATCGATAGCCGCGTGTCCGACGTGATGGACTTCACCAAAGACGCACCGGGCGCGAACGACGACGGATCGGGCAGCGCCCTCGTTATCGAAGCCGCACGCTTGATGTCGAAGGAGCCGCAAGGCGACGCGACCATCGTCTTTGCGCTTCTCTCGGGCGAAGAGCAGGGCCTGATGGGTGGTCGCTTGCTTGCGGAAACGGCCAAAGAACGCGGCTGGAAAGTCAGCGCGATGCTGAACAATGACATTGTCGGCGGCACGCTTGGCACCGACGGTCGCGTCGTCAAAAATGTCGTGCGGGTCTTCAGCGAAGGCATCCGCGCATCGGAAGATTTGTCCGGCCAGATGGCGCGCCGCAACAGCGGCGGCGAAGACGACGGCCCAAGCCGCTCGTTGATGCGCTATGCCGACAATATTGGAGCGAAAGTATATCCCGATGTGACACTGGACGTATTCGGTGTACGTCGCCCCGATCGCTTTGCGCGCGGCGGCGATCACCTGCCCTCGCTGGATCTGGGTTTTCCCGCCATTCGCTTCACCGTTGGTGTCGAAAATTATCACCACCAGCATCAGGATTTGCGCAACGAAAACGGCATCGAATATGGCGACACCGTCGACAAGATGGACTTCGACTATCTGGCCAAGGTCACGATGCTGAACGTCTTTACCGCCAACGCACTTTCGGTCGCGCCCCCTGCCCCGGCTTCGGCGACTTTAGGTGGCGCGATAACCTCGAACACGACAGTTAAATGGGACGCGGCGCCAGGTGCGCAGCGTTATCGCATTTACCAACGCCGTGCAGACGCGCAGGATTGGGTTTTCGTCCGCGACGTACAGGGCACCGAGGCTGTGCTTGAGGGGCTGATCGTAGACGATCATTTCGTCGGCGTCAGCTCGGTCAGCGCGTCCGGTGGCGAAAGCATCATCACCTTTGCCGGGTTACCACCACGCCGGTAAGCCCTCCTGCAAAACAAGAGGGCGCGACATTTCTGGGTGCCGTTGGCATGCCGACTTGTGGCATTCCCGGTTTGTGGAGCGATACTAACGGTAATGGCGCCCGTGGCCTGAACGAACGCATGGAGGTTGCGTCAGTCTAAGTCGGGCGCGAATATATGTACGATATTGTGGATGTCTATGCAGATTGGAGGATCCTTGAACCCGCCCGCATCGACATTATCTCTGACATATTCCGGCGGTTCGTTTCCCCGCCGATGCGGGTATTTTGCATGACTGACACGAGCATATCCAACGGCCTCCATATCGAGGCACGCCCCTTCCCATCGCTGGGCAAGCGCGATCATGGCTGGCTGAAGCCCAATTTTCACTTCAGCTTTTCGGATTATTACGACCCATCAAGGATGAGCTGGGGCGCCATTCGCGTTTGGAACGATGACGAGATCGCCGCGCAATCGGGCTTTGCGCCGCATGCGCACGACAATATGGAAATCATCACCTACGTCCGCGAAGGCGCGATCACGCACAGGGACAGCATGGGTAATGTCGGCCGGACCGAGGCCGGCGACGTGCAGGTCATGTCCGCGGGAACGGGCGTCACGCACAGCGAATATAATCTGGAGGACGGCCTATGCCGCCTGTTCCAGATTTGGGTCCTGCCCCGCGACCGTAATGTCCCGCCCGCGTGGGACCAGAGGCAATTTCCCAAGGGAGATCGTTCGGGCGCATTCAACGTGCTGGCAAGCGGCTATGGCGAAGTCGGCGCGCTGGTCATTAACGCAGACGCCCGCGTGCTTGGCGCCACGGTCCCTGCAGGGGCAACCGCTGAATATCAATTGGCCGAAGGCAACCATGCCTATCTCGTTCCGGCAGCGGGCCGCGTCCGCATTGCCGGTGTTGAATATGGCGCACGCGACGGTATCGCAATCAAGGGCAGCGGTGTGCTGCATATTGAAGCCATCGAGGATGCTGAACTGGTGATGGTCGACAGCGCATAGCTTGACGCGCTATGGGCAGGCCATGGCGTTTGACCTTCCCGAAGACTTGCTTGAAGAAACCTTCCTGGCCTCCACCGGGCCGGGCGGGCAGAATGTCAACAAAGTCGCCACCGCGTGCCAGTTGCGGGTCGATGTTTTTGCGCTGGGCCTTCAGCCTTATGCATTCCGGCAGTTGAAGATATTGGCGGGCAGCAAGATGACGATGAACGGTGAATTGATCGTCACCGCCCGCAGCCACCGAACCCGCGAAGCCAACCGCGCAGATGCCCGCGCCCGCGTGATCGAACTCATCGACCGCGCGCACATACGGCAGGCACGGCGCGTCGCGACAAAGCCCAGCAAGGCCGCAAAGGCACGGCGCGTGGATGCCAAAAAGGGCCGGTCAACGGTTAAGAAAAACCGTGGCAAGGTCAGCTTCGACTGATAGGGGGCACTGATGTACGAATTTTCCATTGATACGAACGCCCCGAAATCGGAAATTTACCGCGAACTGGTTAAGTCCGCCGATGCATTGACCAGTGGAGAGAGTGACGGCGTTGCCAATATGTCGAATATCGCCGCTCTGCTGTGGGAGTTCCTGCCCGATGTGAATTGGACCGGCTTTTACCGCGTGGTGGACGGGGAGCTTGTTCTTGGCCCGTTTCAGGGCAAGGCAGCCTGTATCCGCATTCCCTTTGGCCGCGGCGTATGCGGCGCTGCGGCGCAAACGGGCGAGACGCAATTGGTCGAAGATGTGCACGCCTTTCCCGGGCATATCGCATGCGACGCCAACAGCGCGTCCGAACTTGTTGTGCCCGTGATGCGCAATGGCCAAGTAATCGCCGTGGTTGACCTCGACAGCCCGTCGCGCGGCCGGTTCGACCATGATGACGCGCTGGGAATAGAATCGCTCGTCGCTGTTATCGCAGACCGCATTTGAGCGCGCTGCCGCATTAAACGTCATCGATGGGAACCCGGTCGCCAAAATGGCGCGCGCCTCAAACCTCAATGGATAACGACATAGACGCGACCTGAAGGATATTTTACGAGACCGCCATGGACACACTCGACATCGCCTTTGCTGAAGCCCGCCGCTATTTGGCTTCACTCGACGTCCGACCAGTGGCGTCACGCGGAACGCCCGATGACATGCGGTTACCTCTGCCAGCACAGTTCCCCGCGCGCGGAATTCCAGCGAATGATGTGGTTCGCGCAATTGCAGCCGCTGCGGACCCAGGGTTAACAGGCAATGCCGGTGGGCGCTTCTTCGCATGGGTAAAAGGCGGCGCGCTGCCGGCCGCGCTTGCGACGGACATCATGTGTTCTGCATGGGACCAAAATGCGGTGCTTGCATCGACCAGTCCCGCCGGTGCTGTTCTTGAGGAGGTGGCGGGCCGATTTCTGCTAGACGCGCTCCGTCTGCCAGCAGATGCCAGCTACGCCTTTGTCACCGGGTGCCAGATGGCACATACGACGGCGCTGGTTGCAGCACGTCATGCCGTGCTCGCGCAAAAGGGTTGGGATGTTGAGGCGAAGGGGCTTCCGGGCGCGCCTGTTATCCGCGTGCTGGCCAACCGCCATCACCATTCGTCGGTTACGCGGGCGTTGCGTCTGCTCGGGCTGGGCAGTGATTGTATCGTGCCGTTGGGCGGAGACAAGCCAGGTCTGGTGTCGCCAGAGGTTCTGCGCGCGGCGCTCGCAGAAGCGCCAGACGCGCCGACGATCGTGGTTCTCAATGCGGGTGATCTCAACATTGGTGCATGCGATGATTTCGCAACTTTATGCCCGATTGCGCAAGCCGCAGGGGCTTGGGTTCATGTCGACGGTGCCTTCGGTCTTTGGGCCAACGCCAGCCCGCGTCTGGCTCCGCTCGTTGCCGGGGTCGAGATGGCGGATAGCTGGGCCACCGATGGGCATAAATGGCTGAACACACCCTATGACTGCGGCATGGCAATTACGCGCCATCCAATCGCGCACAGCGCGGCGATGCGCATGACGGCGGCCTATCTGACCAGTGGCGGCGAAGTGCGCGACCCTATGGACTTCACACCGGAATGGTCGCGTCGCGCAAGGGCTTTGCCAGCGCTGGCCGCTTTGATGGAACTCGGCCGTGACGGCCTAGCGGAGATGATCGAACGATGTTGCGACCATGCCGCCCCCATCTATGACGGGATCGTGGGCTTACAAGGCGCCACGGGCATCGCGCGTCCGACGATGAATCAGGGCCTGATACGGTTCGACGCAAAAGACGGTTCGAATATCAGCGACGCGGTGATCGCCGCGATCAATGCCAGTGGCGAAGCTTTCCTGAGCGGTGGCAGCTGGGACGGCGAACGTGTTATGCGGATCAGCGTCTGTGGCTGGAATACGAGCGCCGACGACGTCGCAAGGACCGTCGCTGCAGCAGGTGAAGCAATATCTAGCCTTCGGTGACTATTTTCAGCCCTCCGCGTCCGGATCAAACAATTCCCAGCCGTCCGGACCAAGGCGTTCCAATGGCCGGTAACGTGTTTTATACTGCATCCGTGCGGCGCCATTTACCCAATAGCCCAGATACACATAAGGAAGGCCAGCCGCCTTTGCGCGTAGGATGTGGTCCATGATGATGAAGTTGCCAAGGCCGCCGCGATCTTCGATGTCGGGATTGTAAAAGCTGTAGATCATCGACACGCCGTCGCTTTGCTGATCGGTCAGGCACGCACCCACCAATTCGCCGAGCCGACCAAAAGTTGTGGGCGTGCGATATTCCACCACATGGCTTTGAACCGGCGATTGTTCGACCATGTCGGCATAATCCATATCATCCATGTTCGCCATGCCGCCTTCTGGGTGGCGGGTCGTCAGATAGCGGCGGAGCAGATCATATTGTTCGGATGTCGACCATGGGCGGCATGCGCTGACCACCAGATCGGCGTTGCGCCGCAATATTTTGCGCTGCGTGGCGTTGGGCTGGAATTCATCGGTGCGGACGCGAACCGATACACAGGCCTTACAATCGAGGCAGCTTGGCCGGTATGCGACATTCTGGCTGCGGCGAAATCCGATGCGGCCCAGCGCTTCGTTCAGTTCGTCCGCGTGGTTGCCGTTCAGCTCCGTAAAAACCTTGCGCTCGGTCTTGCCGGGCAAATATGGACAAGGCCCCGGGGTGGTCACAAAAAACCGGGGAAAACGGACTGGTGCGCTCATATTCTCTCCGCTCTTGTGTTGGGGCTGTTAAGACGATCTTTACCTTTTATGCACAGGTCCCCAGCCGCTGAAAAGCGAATTAACCATGATTCTGTCATTCCGGACTATTTGTTGAGCTCGACCCGCTCGACCTTGTAACCTGCGGCGTCCAGACCATCGACAAGACCCTGCAATTGTTCCGCATCGCGCGCTTCGCATTCGATGTCAGTAATCAGGCCCTTGGCAGGCAGCGTGGTAAAAATACGCTGGTGATAAATTTCGATGATGTTGACGTTGTGCTCGTTGAACAAACGCATGACTTTGAACAACGCGCCGGGGCGGTCCTGAAGCGTCAGGCGCAAGCGCGCAAGGCGTCCGGACCGCGCAAGGTCACGCAACAGGACGTTCGCCAGCAGGCGCGTGTCGATATTACCGCCACACAATACGATCCCGACATTCTTGCCCTTGAATTTCTCCGGATGGGCCATGACGGCGGCAAGACCCGCGGCACCAGCGCCTTCGACCACAGTTTTTTCAATCTGCAGCAGCAAGCTGACAGCGGTTTCAAGATCCGCCTCGCTGACCAAGACGATTTCGTCGACAAGGCCGCGAATGACTTCGCTGGTGAACGATCCGGGGATTTTAACCGCAATGCCTTCCGCCAGCGTGTCACCTTCGCATGGCATTTGCATGTTGTTGAGCAGCGCGTACATCGACGGATATAGCTCCGCCTGCACACCGATAAGGCCGATGTCCGGCTTCAGTGCGCGCGCCGCAGTGCCCATGCCCGACAGCAAGCCGCCGCCGCCAATGGGCACGACAAGCATATCCAGCGACGGAATGCTCTCCAGCATTTCCAGCGCAACGGTGCCCTGCCCTGCGGCGACATCAGGATCATCGAAAGGATGGACGAATGTCAGGCCCTGTTCCGCCTCAAGCAAGCGCGCATGTTTGTAGGCATCATCAAAAGTCTCGCCATGCAACACAACCTTGCCGCCAACGCTTTCGGTCTGCATGACCTTCACCGTCGGGGTGGGTACGGGCATGACAATGGTGACAGGAATACCCAGACGCGTGCCATGATAGCTCAATCCTTGCGCATGGTTCCCCGCCGATGCCGCGATCACGCCCTTGCTGCGCTGTTCTTCGGTGAGCAGCAGGATCGCATTCAGCGCACCGCGTTCCTTATACGCCGCCGTGAACTGATGGTTTTCGAACTTCAGATAAATATTTGCCCCGGTCAGCTTGGACAAAGTCTGGCTGTGCAGCGTTGGCGTCGCCACGATGGAGTCACGGATCCGGGCATGGGCGGCGCGGACATGTTGAAGGGTCAGTTGGTCAGACATAGAAAGCATCCCTAACGTATCTGGCGTTAAGTGAAAACAAACATTAAGACCCTGCTATGACTAGAATAGCTTTTATCGGACTGGGCGTCATGGGCGGCCCAATGGCGCGGCATCTTAAACAGGCAGGGCATGAGCTGACGGTGTACAACCGTTCGCGCGCCAAGGCCGAAAACTGGGTTGCGACCTATGGCGGAACGCTGGCGCTGTCGCCGGCGGATGCCGCCAAGGATGCTGAGGTTGTCATCAGCTGCGTTGGCACCGACGATGACTTGGCTGGCGTCACGCTTGGCCGCGACGGTGCATTTGCCGCGATGGCGAAGGGTAGCCTGTATATCGACCATACGACCGTCTCCGCACGGATTGCCCGTCAGCTTGGCGTAGAGGCAAAGTCACGCGGCCTGTTGGTCGTCGATGCGCCCGTGACCGGCGGACAGGCAGGCGCCGAAAACGGAACCTTGTCAATCATGTGCGGTGGCAGCGAAGCCGCCGTTGAGGCTGCGCGCCCGATCATGGCGCCTTATGCCAAGCGCGTTGTCCATGTGGGCGGCCCCGGCACCGGACAAATCACCAAAATGTGCAACCAAATCGCCTTTGCCGGTATTATCCAGTCGCTGTCCGAAGCGATGCGTTTCGCGCAATCGGCGGAACTTGACGTTGAAAAAGTCTATGAAGCGATATCGGGCGGCGCAGCGCAAAGCTGGCAAATGGACAATCGCTGGGCCACGATGGCCGAGGACAAGTTCGATTTTGGCTTTGCCGTTGACTGGATGCGCAAGGATTTGGGCCTTGCGTTCGAAGAGGCGCGTGCCGTTGGCGCAACCTTGCCAATTACCGCGATCATCGATCAATTTTATGCCGATGTGCAACATATGGGCGGCGGCCGTCTTGACACCAGTGCGATTGTGAAAAGGCTGCCCAAGGGATGAAGAGGTTTTTTGCGTTAGCCTTACTCGCCCTTGCGACACCTGCATGTGCCGACGGACTGGTCGAGAATGTCAACGGCATCACGCTTGATCAGGACGGCAAGGTCATCCGGTTCAACGCGATGCTGGTGGGCACGGATGGCAAAGTCACCGAGCTGCTGACCAAGAAAGACAGACTTCCCAAACAACTCGATTTCCGCCTCGATGGGCGCGGCGCAACCTTGTTGCCTGGCCTGATTGATGCGCACGGCCATGTCATGGGCCTTGGCTTTCAATTGCTGACGCTGGATTTGTCCGGAACCAATAGCCTTGCCGAAGCGCAAGCCGCGATAAAGGCATATGCGGCGAAATATCCCGAACGCCGCTGGATTATCGGTCGGGGTTGGAATCAGGAAAAATGGGGCCTTGGCCGTTTCCCGACCACTCAAGATTTAGACGCTGCTGTTAACGATCGGCCTGTATGGCTTGAGCGCGTCGATGGGCACGCCGGATGGGCCAACAGCAAAGCGATGGAAATCGCGGGCGTCACCGCTGCATCCAAATCACCGCCGGGCGGCCGCATTGAACTGGCTGGCGGCAAACCCAGCGGTATTTTTGTTGACTCCGCTGCTGATCTGGTTGGCAAATTCGTGCCCGCACCAAAGCCGTTGGAACGCGATGTCGCCTTGGGCGAAGCGCAAAAGAAACTGCACAGTCTGGGCATCACATCGATTGCCGACATGGGCACGTCGATGGACGATTGGCAAAGCTATCGCCGTGCAGGCGATGCGGGATGGCTGACCGTCCGGATTTTCGCCTATGCCGGTGGCATTGACAATATGGTCGCCATTGCGGGTCCGGCACCAAGCCCTTGGCTGTACAACGACAAATTACGGCTGGGCGGCGTGAAGTTGTATCTTGATGGCGCCTTGGGCAGCCGGGGTGCGTGGCTGAAGAAACCTTATTCTGACGCGCCCGTACAGACTGGCCTGCAGTTTCTGGCGAGCGCGGAAATCCGCAACCTGATGGTGCGGGCATCGATGGACGGATTTCAGACCGCAGTGCACGCGATTGGCGATGCGGCAAATGCCGAAGTTATCGGCGCGATTGAGGAACTGTCCGAAACATATACAGGCGATATGCGCTGGCGGATTGAGCATGTCCAAATCGTCGACCCCGCTGATCTGCAAAAGCTCGGCAAACATGGCATCATTTCGTCGATGCAGCCGGTGCACCAGACATCCGACCGGTTGATGGCCGAGGCGCGGCTTGGCCAAGAGCGGCTGAACGGCGCTTATGCTTGGCAATCGATCGCGCGCGCTGGCGGCAAGCTGGCGTTCGGTTCAGACGTACCCGTTGAGTCCGCCGATCCCTTCGTCGGATTGGCAGCGGCCATGACGCGTGAAGATGCCGAAGGCCAACCCTTTGGCGGATGGCGCCCCGAAGACCGCGTCTCGCGCGAACAGGCGCTTGCCGGCTTTACCACCGGCGCTGCTTACGCGGCCTTTGCAGAAGGCAAATTTGGTTCGTTAACCCCCGGGCATTATGCCGACTTCATATTGATTGATGTCGACCCATTGCTTGCAAGCCCGCGTGAACTGCGTAATGCCATAGTGAAAGAAACATGGGTCGGCGGTCGGCCTGTATATAAAAATGCTGCAGCACATGCTGCGGACAAGAACAACAATGGAGAGACAAGATAATGCGTGCATGGACCTTAGCTAGCCGCCCTGCCGGGCTTCCAAATGACAGCAACTTTGCGATGATCGAAGCACCTGATGCGCCTTTGGGCGCGGACGAGTTCCGCGTTGCGAACAGCTGGTTGTCCGTTGACCCCTATATGCGTGGCCGCATGAACGATGCGAAAAGCTATGCCGATCCATTCATGCTTGGCGAACCCATGACCGGCGGCGCAGTGGGCGTTGTAACCGAAAGCAACAACGCCGAATATCCCGTCGGTGCAACGGTCATGCATATGGCTGGCTGGCGCGACAGTGCCGTATTCGGCGGTGAAAAGACGCCACCTGCGGGCATGCCGCCGGTTAAACTGCCCGATCTGGGCGTTCCCGATCAACATTGGCTCAGCATCATCGGCATGCCCGGCGGCACCGCATGGTTTGGCTTGCTCAAGGTTGCCGAAGCGAAGGCTGGCGAAGTCATTTTCGTATCGGCCGCAGCGGGCGCTGTTGGTTCGACCGTCACCCAAATTGCTAAGGCCAAAGGCATGAAAGTCATTGGTTCAGCCGGTGGCGCAGAAAAATGTGCGTGGGTCAAAGAACTCGGTGCCGATGCCGTGATCGACTATAAATCCGGCAAGGTGCTGCCGCAGTTGATGGCCGCGCTGAAAGACATGGGCGAAAGCGGCATCGATGTCTATTTTGACAATGTCGGCGGCGAACATTTTGATGCGGCACTTGCCACATCCAACGAATGGGCCCGCTTTGCGATTTGCGGCATGATTGACGTGTATAATGACTTCAAAGCCCAACCGATGCAATATCTTCCAATGATCATCGGCAAGCGCATCATGATCAAGGGCTTCCTCTACCCCGACTTCTACGCACAGGTTCCGGAATTCAACGCCGATATGGCAGGGCTGATCCAGTCCGGCGCAGTCAAGGGCCGTGAAACAGTGAAAGACGGGCTGGAGAAAACACCAGAAGCCTTTATCGGCCTGTTCAGCGGCGAAAACACCGGCAAGATGCTTGTAAAACTATAAGCAAATTGCTGCGCAGCATTGCTTGATATGTTAAGGAAAAGTCTGTTCAAACTGAACAGGCTTTCCGTAACGTCATAAATGTCAATGTGGCAATATTGACGCACAGAATGAATTTCAGGAAAACCGCGCTGAACAGTGATGACGGCCGTGCGTCCATTCGTTATATTGTAACATATCAATTTCAACACAGGAGAGAAGCATATGTTACGACGTGACAAATCCCTCAGCCATGCATTGAGACTATCGGCCGCTTGCCTTGCGCTTTCAGTGCCAAGCCTCGCATTTGCGCAGGAAGCCCCTCAGGCCGACGATACAGCGGAAGAAGAAATCGTCGTCACCGCGCAAGGCCGCAGCCAGCTATTGTCTGACGTGCCAGTCGCGATTTCCGCCGTTAATGCCGAAACCCTCCAAAATAGCGGCGCGAACGACATTCGCCAGCTGAACCAGGTTGCACCATCGTTGCTCGTCTCTTCGACGGGTTCGGAAGCCAACGGTTCTGCCCGTATTCGCGGTATCGGTACGGTCGGTGACAATCCCGGCCTCGAAAGCTCGGTCCCTGTTTTCATAGACGGCGTATACCGTTCGCGTTCGGGCATTGGTCTGAACGAACTCGGTGAAATCGACCGTGTTGAAGTGCAGCGTGGACCTCAGGGCACACTGGGCGGACGTAACTCGTCTGCTGGTCTCATCAGCATCTATTCCAAAAAGCCAAGCTTCACCTTTGGTGTTAATGGCGAGCTGACCTACGGCAATTATGACTTCATGCGCGCTGCAACCAGCATCACTGGCCCGATTTCGGATCAGGTCGCGTTCCGCGTTGATGGCGTTTATGTAAAGCGTGACGGTTTCTACCGCGACGACCAAAATGGCCACGACGTCAACAATCGTAACCGCTACTTCCTGCGTGGCCAGTTGTTGTTCCAACCAACCGATGCGCTGTCGGTACGTCTGATTGCAGACTATACCTCGCGTAACGAAGAATGCTGTGCAGCGACCTATGTCGACCGGTCCGTCAATCAATTCATTGGCGACCTGAACAACCCAAGCACGACCGGCGTGGCTTCAACAGCGACATCCAACAACATCATCAACGTATTGCGTGACCTTGGCCAGCCATTGGCTGCGTTCAACCAAGGCTATGGCCGTAACATCTCGGTCAGCGCCAACCGCGTTTTCAGCGGCGAAACCAAGGATTATGGTTTCTCCGGCCAAATCGATTATGATTTCGGCGGCGCAACTTTGACGTCGATTACGGCGTACCGCCAATATCGTTCCGGTCAGGCGTCCGACACCGATTATGGTGAAGTCGACATTCTGTACCGTGCGCCGGGCGATGATGCCTATCGTCAATTCCACACCTTTACGCAGGAACTGCGTTTGCAGGGTGAAGCATTCGGCGGAAAGCTGGACTGGCTCGTCGGTGGCTTCTTCGCCAATGAAAAACTGACGGTTCGTGATAACCTGCGTTTCGGCAACCAATATGGGCGCTTTGCAACATGCCGCATCATTTCGGGTGGCGGTTTGGCCGGGCTATATTCGCCCACCAGCCCATCATGCGTCATCCCCGGCGTCGGCACAGCAACGATCGGTGGCGCTTCGGGTCTATCCGGCCCGGATATTCTGGCGGCGTTCACGCGGCTCGATAACCTTAATGATCTGGGCACCACCAACGACCGTTATTTCCAGAACGGCACGAACTTCGCGGCGTTCACGCACAACATCCTGCACATCACAGATGCGCTCGATCTGACGCTTGGTCTTCGCTACACAAGCGACAAGAAGAAGTTCGACGCCACCTTTGGCAATGACAACACCGTTTGTACGACAGTCCAAGGCCTTGTGACCGACGACTTGGTGAACCCGCTGACAACGGCAACGGCGCGTGCACTTGCGGGTTCGTTGATTGGTCTGTCTTGTCAGGGCAACTCGACAGCGGAATTGAACGGCGTGTCTATCAACGACAAGCGCAGCGAAGACGAATTCACCGGCACCGCAATCCTGTCGTGGAAAGCAACCGACGACCTGTTGGTCTATAGCAGCTTCGCGCGTGGCTATAAGGCTGGTGGTTTCAACCTTGACCGTTCAGCACTCAAGTCACCAATCGGCACATTTGCAGCATCCGGCGGCGCGCAGGCGTTGACGGGCAGATTGCAATTCGACCCCGAACTGGTCGACAGCTATGAAATCGGTGCGAAATTCTCAAATGGTCCACTCGGCCTGAGCGTTTCTGCATTCCGTTCGGACTTCAGCAATTTCCAGCTGAATACGTTCAATGGCACCGTGTTCCTTGTGCAGTCGATCAACGGTTGCAGCGCGGATTTGGCCGGTGCCGACCGTGACCAGAACTTGTCATCAGCAGGATCCAACTTCAACGCAGCAGCGGCAACAACGGGTGCCTGTGCGCCAAGCGATGTTGGTTACGGTGTTCGCGCACAAGGCGTCGAGTTGGAAGCATCCTTGGTGCCAGCACGCAACTTCCGCGTGGCGGCAGGTCTGACATATGCAAAAACCAGCTACCGTGACAATCTGGTCGGCAGCAAAACCGGCGCCCCACTTGACCCCGCATTGCGCAAATTGCCGGGCGACAATCTGTCCAACGCACCAGAGCTGGTTGCAACATCAAGCGTCACATGGACGCCGGATATCGGCAGCAATGGCATGAGCGGTCTGGTGTATATCGACGGTCGTATGACCAGCGATTACAACACCGGTTCCGACCTATTCCCACAGAAAGAGCAAGATGGCTTCGCGGTTTTTAACGCGCGTGTCGGTCTTCGCGGTCCTGACGAGTCCTGGGGCATTGAGCTTTGGGGTCAGAACATCTTCAATCAGGATTATGCGCAGGTCGCGTTCAACTCGCCATTCCAGGCGGGTGCAACTTCGGCGCCATTTGTAGATCCGCAATATCCCGGTGGTCGCCAGTTGATGTCGCAGTTCCTTGCCGAACCACGGACATACGGCATCACATTGCGCGGCAAGTTCTAAGAACTTCGCGAACCTAAACGAAAAAGGGCCTGCAGCGATGCGGGCCCTTTTTTGTTGGGTGGGTTGAAACGGGTCTCATGACGAGCGTTCTGGCACCATAGGGAACAGCGACCGCGACCCTATTCGTCATCCTGAACTTGTTTCAGGATAACATGCGGCGTTCATGCGTTATCCTGAAACAAGTTCAGGATTACGATTTAAGGATATTTCGGAACCGAGGCCTGCTCGAAAGCCTAGTTAAGACGTCCCAAACCCAACGCCAAGAAAGCCAGGCATGGGACCGTTCCATCCGTCATCGCCCGCTGGCCCCGCAACTGGCTTTTGCGCTGGTTCAGCTTCAAACGTTGGCGCTGCCTTTTCACGGGCGGGCTTAGCCGCCGCTTTTTCGGGTGCTGGCTTTGGCTCCGCTGGTGCCGCCGCCTCTGCGGGTGCGGCCTTGGCTTTTGGCTCTGCTGGCTTACGGCCGCGCTTTGCGGGTACGCGCTCTTCGGGTTCACCCGATGGCGCTTCGATCTTACCAAGACGTTCGATCTTGGTGCCGATCAGCTTTTCGATGTTTTCAATGGCTTCTTCATCAGCCTTGGTGACAAAGGTAAATGCCTTGCCCTTGGCACCGGCGCGGCCTGTGCGGCCAATGCGGTGGACGTAATCATCGGGGTGCCATGGCGCGTCAAAGTTGAACACATGGCTGACGCCCTTAACGTCGAGGCCGCGGGCGGCCACGTCGGACGCGACGAGCAGATTGATGTCGCCGTTCTTGAACGCTTCCAATTGCTTCTGACGTGACGCCTGATCAATGTCGCCGTGAATTTCGCCCGAACGCATACCGTGGCGCTGCAGGCTGGTGTTCAATTCGCGCACCGTCGTCTTGCGGTTGCAAAAGATAATCGCGTTGGACACATCTTCGGTACGCAATAGATCGCGCAACACATCGCGCTTTTTCATGGGTGATACGTTCACCAAAAACTGCTCGATATTGACATTGGCGGTCGCGGGACGCGCGACTTCGATATATTTCGGGTTCGACAGAAACTTGTCGGCCAGCTTCTTAATCGGCGGCGGCATGGTTGCCGAAAACAGCAATGTCTGACGCGTCGCCGGCAACTTGGTGCAGATATGTTCGATGTCGGGAATGAAGCCCATGTCCAACATACGGTCCGCTTCGTCGATGACGAGCATTTCGCAGCCCGTCAGCAAAATCTTACCGCGTTCGAACAAGTCCATCAGCCGTCCGGGCGTCGCGATCAAAACATCAACGCCCTTTTCAAGCGCCTTCACCTGGTCGCCCATTTGAACACCACCGATAAGCAGCGCCATCGATAGCTTGTGATATTTGCCGTATTTTTCAAAATTCTCGGCAACCTGCGCCGCAAGTTCGCGCGTCGGTTCGAGAATGAGGCTGCGCGGCATGCGCGCACGCGCGCGGCCATTGGCAAGCACATCGATCATCGGAAGGACGAAGCTCGCGGTTTTACCCGTGCCCGTCTGTGCGATTGCGATGATGTCACGCATCATCTGGACCTGCGGGATAGCAGCGGCCTGAATTGGGGTTGGCTCGTCATAGCCAGCCTCGCTTAAGGCTCTCAATAATTCATCAGACAAGCCGATATCGGCAAAGCGCATATGTTGTTCCGGAAAAGAAGGTGCAGCGCCACCGGTGCAAAAGCCATAGCGACGAGCGTCGCCATTGGTCTCTGCGGGCAGAAATGTCAAGGTAATTGGCCGAATGCGCCCGGCGCTATCGCGGTATCAACAATCGGAATTTATCGATCGCGCATTTTGCCCCGGTGCGGGCATGCAACACATCCCGATCCACGCATAATTTGCCGTCATATGACCGCTCCATATAAGCGCCCGCATAAAACTCCCGCGCCAGACAACCGTCACCCAAATAAGCGCGGATAAGGATGCCGTCGCGCGTCAACAGGTCAAGCGTGCGGTCGGGTCCGGGACGCGATCCGCCTAGCCTGTCGACCCAAAGGCATTTGCCGATTTTCTTTTCTTTATATTGCAGCTTTGCGACCGATTGCCGCTGTGCGCCCACGGCCGCTGGCGCCGACGCGGGGCTTGGTAAACGAATGATGATGCGTTGGTCAATGCGCACTTGGTCAAATTCGGTATTCAACCTGACGAACGGCGCGAACGGATTGTGCGCCATGTCGACATTAAAATCGGCCCAAGCCTTTTGCGACACGGTCGTCAGGCCGGCCGCAAGCAGGATTATGGCAAAAACTATGCGCAAGAAACATTCCGGTATGAAGTTGAAGTTCTGCCGACTTTACCCGATAGGGTTGAACGTATCATGAATTAAATGCCCTGAACCTTTGCACATAATGGGAAATACCGTGCCAGATGTAAACGCCTTATCCGAGCTTCGCTCTATTTTGGGACCAAAAGGCTATTCGGATGATCAGGACGTCATATCCCCATGGCTGACCGACTGGCGTGGCCGTTTTACGGGCGCCGCCGCCGCATTGCTTTCACCGGCCACCACACAAGAAGTTACCGCGATTGTGCGGATTGCCGCGAAGTATCGGCTGTCACTCGTTCCACAGGGCGGCAATAGCGGAATGGTCGCGGGGGCCACGCCCAATAGCAGCGGCAATCAACTGATCCTTTCGATGCGGCGGATGAACAACATCACCGCGATCGATGCAGACGCCGGCCTGATAAGCTGTGAAGCGGGTGTCATCTTGCAGAACCTGCATGAAGCCGCCGCGCAGGCCGGACGGCGCTTTCCGCTCACGCTTGGCGGCAAGGGATCGGCAACGGTCGGCGGCCTAATTTCAACCAACGCGGGCGGCACGCAAGTGTTGCGGCACGGCACAATGCGTTTGCTCGTTGCGGGTCTTGAGGCTGTTCTGCCCGACGGCTCGATTTATGATGCCATGGCGCCGTTGAAAAAAGACAATCGCGGCTATGATCTGAAACAACTGCTGATCGGCAGCGAAGGCACGATTGGCGTGGTGACCAAGGCCGTGCTGCAAACCGTGCCCGCGCTCATTGACCGCTGCGTCGTGTGGGCGGGCATCGATAGCCCGCAACAGGCCTATGAACTTTTGCTGTTCATGCAGAAACATGGGCGCGATCGTTTGGAGGGCTTTGAAATCCTTCCCCAGCGGGCACTTGGTGCCGTGCTCACGCATATTTCGGGCACACGGCCGCCGCTCGACACCACGCACCGCTGGCATGCTTTGATGGAATTTGTGCAGGACGACCCTGCCCAGTCCAGCCCCGGAGAGCTGGCCATGCATCTGCTTGAAGATGCGATCGCCCATAATTTGCTTGAAAATGCGACCATCGCGAGCAGCGACGTGCAGGCAGAAGCTTTTTGGAAAATTCGCGATTCGATTGCGGAGGCCGAACGTGCCGCCGGCGCCGCGCTGCAGCATGATATCAGCGTTCCGGTCGCGGCCATGGCGCGCTTCATTGAGCAAGAATCGCCGCGTATCGAGGCAGGTTATCCCGGAACCAAGACCGTTGCGTTCGGACATTTGGGCGATGGCAACATCCATTTCCACGTAAAAGCCCCAGAAGGCGTCGATGTCGCGGGTTGGTACGCCGGAGATGGTAAGGCGATCACGTCGCACGTCTATGATCGCGTGCGCGCTTATGGCGGTTCATTGTCGGCTGAGCATGGCATTGGCCAATCCAAAATCGACGAATTCGCGCGGCTTGCCGAGCCTGCCCGGCTTTCGGCGCTGCGGGCCATTAAAAGCGCGTTCGACCCGCTTGGTATTATGAACCCCGGCAAGCTTGTTCCACTTGCGTAAAGGCTGCTGCCCGACTAAAGCGCCGCATTAAATTTTTGCCCAATAACAAGCACTGGAGTTTCACATGGCCACAGCGCCCCAAGCCGCAAACTTGCCGCTTCTGTACAAAGACCTCATCCCGCTCAACAGCAACGATCACGTCACGTGGAAATCGCGCCTGTTGGAGAATGCAAAGTTCCTTGAAGGGCAGCACGCAATCCCGTTGACGATCGAAGAGTTCGTCCCTGCATCGCGCACCTATCCCATCATTTTTTCCGCAACAGACAATCCTGTTCCGCTGGTCCTGATGGGCATGAACGAAGGCGTAAACACTTTCATGAACGCGGAAGGCTTTTTCGAGCGTCCCGTTTACGTCCCTGCATATGTCCGCCGCTATCCATTCCTGTTGGCCAAGCTGCGTCCCGACACCGAAGAGCTGTCCTTGTGCTTTGACCCCACATCGGGCGCCGTTGGTGAATTCGAAGAAGGCACGCCCTTGTTCGAAGATGGCAAGCCAAGCGAAAACACACAGGCTATTTTGAAATTCTGTGAAGAATTCGAAAATGCCGGTGCGCAGACCCACGCCTTTGTTGAAGAGCTGCAAAAGCTTGACCTGTTAATGGACGGCGAAGTGTCGATCCAACAAGAAGGTCAGGAACAGCCGTTCATCTACCGTGGTTTCAAAATGATCGACGAAGCGAAACTGCGCGAATTGCGTGGCGACACCGTCCGCAAGCTGAATCAGAACGGTATACTTGCACTCATCCACGCACATCTGTTCTCGTTGCAGCTGATGCGGGAAATATTTGCAGTTCAGGTTGCACAGGGTAAGGTACCGCAAGTGACGGAACTGCCTTCGGGCTAATCAGGCGAGATTCTTTATGCCGTCACTGTCCATCAGGGAAAGTGACGGCATGGCAAAATATAGCAAGATCGCGATCCTTTTTCATTGGCTGATTGCGATATTGATCGCTGCCAACATACTGTTGGCAAATCTGGCCGAAGATCTGCCCCGCGCCGCGCGCGCTGCCTATATGAGCCCGCATAAGGCCATTGGCATTTCCATCTTGATACTGACCATTGGCCGCATTTTATGGCGCCTGACCCACCGCCCGCCTGCGCTGCCTGATAAGGTCGCGGGTTGGCAGGCCAAAGCCGGCCATAGCGCCCATATATTATTCTACGTCCTGATGATCGCCATGCCGCTGACCGGTTGGCTGATGATCGGCGCCAAGGGCAACGCTGCGCCCGTTGATTTCTTTGGCCTGTTCACCATTGATATGGCGGTTGGCGAAAATGCGATGCTGGCGGACATCGGGAATGAGGGGCATGAGATATTGGTCACGCCACTTGTCGTTCTCATCGGCTTGCATATTTTGGGCGCTTTGAAGCATCAGTTCATCGACAAAATGCCCTTTATCCAACGGATGTGGCCTTAAACGGGCGTTAGCGCCGTCAACATAGCCAGCGCAACAACTGCCCGCACCAATGCCTCGCCTTAACGACATTGGGGCAGAATGTTTTTGCTCTGACTTGAAACTGCAATGCTCAGGTCCCATTCTTGCTTCTGGACGGAGACTTCCCCTCCCGTTTCTGTCCAACGATGCCCTAACCGGCATCAACTCCCTGAACCTCGGCCACCCCGGAGCAGTCCGGGGTGGTTTTTTTATGCGAATCGGGTTGATTTATTCGGCCGCGATCAACGCAGACGAACCAAGCGCCTCGTCCGCCAAAGCCTCCAATAGTCCGGCCACCAACAACTTCAGCGGTTCAACGCCAGCCCCAGGCTGTCGCAAATCAGCATCAAGGTAAAGCGACCGGTCAACTTCCAATTGGATCGCATGGATATTGGCACGCGGCTTGGCATGGCGGCGCAGGATATAATCCCCGGCATAGGGGTGATTAAGCGCCGCCGTAAATCCATGCCCCTGCAAACGGGACATCAGCAATTCGGCATATTGCGATGATGCACTTTTGCCGAACCGGTCGCCAATCACAAATTGCGGCCCCGCGCCCGTTGCCGGGTTGTGGAGCGGTGGCATGCTGTGCACATCCAGCAGGATCGCGACCCCAAACTTTTGCCGCATATTGTCAAGTATATTGGACACGGCCTGATGATAAGGACGGTGGAACGCCGCAATGCGGTCATTAATATCGTCTAACGTGAACTGCCGCTTCCACAAATCGCCTTCGCCCGACAATCGGCGCGGCACAAGGCCAAGCCCGCCGCGCTGCTTCACGCCGGGCGCGGGATAATCCGCGCGCTGTGCGCCTTGGACCATCTCAACATCGATATCCTGTTCATCGCGGTTCAGGTCGATCCAGGCGCGGGCGCGGTGGGCGATGATGACCGGATGGCCGGACTGCACCGAACGGCGCACCAATAAATCGGCATAGCGATCCTCAAGCCTAACAAGCGATGCCGGCGGCACGCGCAGCGCGTCAAAGACATCTGCGGGATAATCGCGCCCCGCGTGCGGCACAGACAACAGCACAGGCACGGACATATTCTCCGTTCCCCACATTGCAAATCCGGATGCCGATATGTCCAACACGCCCTCTTCATTAGGCTAAAATATGTTGTTGGCAGGTTTTGCGCAAAATGGTGAAAAAAAATTAAGCCTCTGCAATTATAGATAGAACCGGCGTCGCAATTTGGCGCGCACAAGATGTTTAAGGATTTGTTATGACCCGAATTCTGCTCGCCGAAGATGAACAGGCCATGCGCGAATATCTCGCGCGGGCGCTGGAACGGTCGGGCTATGACGTGGTCGCGGTCGACCGCGGCACAGCGGCAGCACCTTTGCTGGAACAAGAGCATTTCGATCTGCTGCTCACCGATATTGTGATGCCGGAAATGGACGGCATTGAACTCGCGCGCCACTGTAACCGCGCGTCTCCGGGCACTGAGGTCATGTTTATCACCGGCTTTTCGGGCGTAGCGCTGCGCGCGAGCGCATCCATGCCAAGCGCCAAAATACTGTCCAAACCCTTCCATCTGAAAGACCTTGTCCTTGAAGTCGAACGGCTGTTTTCCAAGGAAAGTTTTGGCGAGCTGAAATAGGCTTGAATGATAGCAAAAGCCCAGCTAGAGGCTGCGGCATAATGGGCGTATAGCTCAGCGGTAGAGCACTGCATTGACATTGCAGGGGTCGCAAGTTCAAACCTTGCTACGCCCACCATTTAAAAACCCCGCCGTCCAAATGGAACGGTGGGGTTTTTTATTTTCCCACCGACCGGGGGGCATAAAACTTTTGCTGTTTTTCAAGCGATTGAGTTCCCACGTCCACGACAAAACAACGCAAAAAAACCCAGTTATCGTGAGATAACTGGGTGAAGTGGAGATCATGAATCGCATCATGCTCTCTGGGTCACTCAAGCAATGTCACCCGCTTGAATCTCTTAATTACGTATCATCAGCTTCCCATTTGCCATTGCCGCGCTTAACCATAGCTATTCCGCAATAATTGCATTGCGAGATCGGATAACGTCCACCAACCTTCGCGTGTTTGCGACTGCGAACATGAGAGTTGCGACTACAAAAGAAGATACGCCTTATTGTTCTGTGGATCATATTTCGCCCTGAGCCTTCTTTCTCGTTCGCACCCTCATGCTCCCGCTCATTAGTCAGTCAAAAATGTCGGTTTGACAGGATGTTAGAATGCTTTATTAACTTTCATAATTGATAATTAATACGCAATGCATCTGCACCGCAAGCAAATACTTTCACAATTGAAAATATTTTATCTATTGCGCAATGATGACATGAAAAAGGGATCAGTGTCATGACTAGACCGCCACCACCCTCCTTTGTGCGATTGCTCAATATGCTTAATGCAATTAGGCAAATGTCACCCTTTGATACCTTAAATGGAGAAGAGGGTCTGCTGCTAGATGCACTTATCGTGAAATGGCACGAGCGTGATAATATCACGGTAAGCGAAGTGATGGCGGATGCACGCTTCGGTTCACAGCCGACCGCTTATCGCAGAATAATTGCTCTGCGAGACAAGGGGCTCGTTTGTTTACGCACCGACAGCAAAGATAAGCGTGTCAAATTCGTGGAACCAACGAAGCTCGCAAGAGATTACATGGCGAGCATTAGTGAAGGCATTGCGGCTCTTGGGCAATCTCCGCGAACTGTATGAAGGCACAGTTAATGGATGGGTTGGGCTCGAGTCTACTTGCAATCGGCTTAGCTTTCGCGTGGTGCGGATTGGTCGCAGCAAATGATGCGATTTTTCAGCAGTTCATCGTAACGCCGTATGCGTCGCTCATTTATTTGCCTGCAGCGCTACGTGTCATCTTCCCGCTCGTTTTTCACAACGCGGGCTATTGGGGAATTATTCTTGGTAGCTTTGGGGTGGCTCAAGGCAAGGTAAACGACGGTACATTAGACGTCGCGTTGCTGGCTATTTCGTCGGGTTTAGCGCCATATATCGGCATCAGCATATTTAAGACGTTATTTCAGACAAGAACCGATTTAGTAGATTTAAAACCAGTGCATCTTTTAGCATTGGCGCTGCTATGTGCCGTCTCAAATGCCGTGCTTCTAAACATGTATTTCTCAATGTCTGGGCGCCTTATGCAGCCATTGAACAACCTTCTGACAGTTTTGATTGGCGACATACTGGGGACCGCGATTGTTCTCTATCTTGCTTCGTTCATCCTAACATTTTTCATTTCGCGACGCCGCGGGTAAACCCCAGCGCGATTTCGGCTGCGCCTTGCAGCTTTAATTTTCCCTCGCTAAGTCAATGCCATGAACCTTGCATCCCTTCTCGCCCAATTCGAACCGGGCGCCGCATCGCACAAGATATCGATCCCCGCCACCTGGCATCAGGGACGCACCTCTTATGGTGGCTTAAGTTCGGCGCTGGCCTATCAAGCGGCGAAGCTGACTGCGGAGGATTTGCCGCCGCTCCAGTCGGCACAAATCGCATTTGTCGGCCCCTTGGCGGGCGATGTTGAGGTGCAGGCCAATATCCTGCGTCGCGGTAAGAACACGGCATTTATCAAGGCCGACATAATGGGCGCAGATGGCATTGGCCTGACCTGCACCTTCATTTTCATGAACCGGCGGCAGAGCCATTTGGACTATATCAACATCGCGCAGCCCGAATTTCCGCCACTTCCGACCGCGGACAATGCACGCAGCGGCCCGCCTGAATTTTTCACGGGCCATATGCAATATCCGGACAAGCGGCTCGAACTGGGATTGGCCACCAATCGGCTCGCATCATGGCACCGCTTCACCGAACATGACGGGCTTGACCATATTGCCGAACTTATCTGCATTGGTGACGCATTGCCGCCGTCCGCGATGGGCTTGATGACCGAAAAGGGCATGGTGAGCTCGATGAACTGGCAGATCAACATGCTAACAGATACGCCCACGACCGACGATGGATGGTGGTATCTCTCCAGCGAGACGCATCACGCCGCCAATGGTGCGAGCAGCCAATATATGACCGCATGGAACAGCCGCGGCGAAGCGGTGCTTACCGGAATGCAGTCGGTGGCAATTTTCGCTTAACCAGCCTGTTTTGCGCGGACAAAGCGCATGGCAAAGATCACCAGCCCGAAGACAATGAAATTGTCGACGAATGTTTTATAAAACAACCAATTGTCGGTCGACAGAAGCTTTGCAGCGCCATAATTCAGCGCCGCCATGATCAGGCCGATAACGCCCATGACGATAGCAAAGCGGCCCGCATGGATATCGGAATAGGGCATATACCGCGCTAAACCTTTGCCGATATATGGCCCGCCACGCGCGCCATCGATAATGAAGAAACTGGCGGCGATTAATCCAGTGATTGTGCCGCGTAATTTGATCCATTCATCATCATTCAGCCAAACTGCGAGGCCAGCCGAAATGCAGAGCATCAATATGCCAAAGAGCGCGAGCCCGCCGGTGACATCAATTTTCGTTATGCGCTGGAACAGGACGAGCCCGAACCCGACGACCACGCCTACAATCGCCGCGGTCTGCAAATCGGTGAACTTTGCGACAAAGTAGAAAAGCAGGCCCGTGATGATATCAATGGCAAATGGCAAGCGGTTGTGGCGCGCAAATACGCCGCCGTTCACTTCTGCTCCTTGCGCGGCCATGGCCTTACCCTAACGCCGCCTGTTTTTCCTCAGCGAGGCGGTCCAGTTCGGCGCGGCTTTTCTTTTCGCTAGAGGATTTCAGCTGGCCGCACGCCGCCATAATATCGCGGCCGCGCGGTGTGCGCACGGGCGCGCTGATGCCGGCTTCGAAAATGATGCTGGAAAAACGCTTAATGCGCTCTGGATCCGAACATTCGTAGATCGCGCCGGGCCATGGGTTGAACGGTATCAGATTGACCTTTGCCGGCAGTTTATACTGGCGGATGAGGCTGACGAGCTCGCGCGCATCTTCGTCGCTGTCATTCTTGTCCTTCAACATCACATATTCAAATGTAATACGCCGTGCGTTGCTGACGCCGGGATATTCGGCGCAAGCACGCAAAAGTTCATCAATGCCATATTTGCGGTTGATGGGGACGATTTCGTCCCGGATTTCCTTTGTCACCGCGTGCAGCGAGACCGCGAGGTTCACGTTAATCTCTTCGCCCGCGCGCGCCATCATCGGCACAACACCCGACGTCGAAAGAGTAATGCGGCGGCGCGACAGGCCAAGGCCATCGCCATGCATCACGATCTTCATCGCGTCGCGGACATTGTCGAAATTATAAAGCGGCTCGCCCATGCCCATCAACACGATGTTTGTGAGCATGCGGCCGTCGGCGGTGTAATGGCCGACATCATCATCTTCATCATCCTCCGCAACCGACGCCATATTGCCCTTTGGCCATTCGCCAAGCGCATCGCGCGCCAGCATGACCTGCCCAACAATTTCGCCCGGTGTCAGGTTGCGCACCAGCCGCATCGTACCGGTATGACAGAAACGGCAGTTGAGCGTGCAGCCAACTTGCGATGAGATACACAAGGTGCCGCGATCCGCATCGGGAATGAACACCATTTCATAATCTTGGGCATCATCGGTGCGCAAAAGCCATTTGCGCGTGCCATCGTTCGAAACCTGGGCCTCGACCACCTCTGGCCGGCCAATGACAAAGCGGTCGGCGAGCCACGGCCGCATGGTTTTGGCGATGTCGGTCATCGCTTCAAAATCGGTCACGCCGCGATGGTATATCCAATGGAACACCTGCTTTGACCGCAGCTTTGCGGCTTTTTCATCGAGCTGCGATTCTTCAAACAGCTGCCGGATTTGGAGATGGTTCAAGCCCAAAAGGTCAATTCGGCCATCCGCACGCTGCGTAATCGCGCGTGGGGTGACAACGGGGTCTATATGGCCGGGAATCTGCATGATGGCCGCGCCTATACGCAATGAATCGCCGAAATGCCAGCTATGCTATCGCACAGCGCATCCCAACGCCGCAGCATCAATTGCACTGGGCGCACCGCGCAAGGCGTAGGCGTCGACAATCGACCGACCATCGCGGCCAATCGTTTCGATGCTGAGCGACGTTGCCGAGCGCATGGCGGCGATAATCGCCAAGTCCGTCCGCCGGTCCGCCGCCCATGCCGCGTTGCTATCGGCCTTTAAACGAAAGCGCCTGCCGCCCGCGCTCAGTGTCACGCCGCTATTGGCGGCCCGATCGCGTGAAAGGCGCACGTAAAGCTGATGCGTAACGCTGCGCTTTGGCCAAAAACCGATGGAGACATAAGCGGCCCGTGTTGGCGGACGTATCGTCTCGTCGGGCTCCGAAATCGCATAGCAGCGGGGGGTTTCAGGGTCACGAAACGCCGCCCACCCCTGATATACGCCAAGCCTGTCTTTGGCAGACAGCGGCGCGGCCAATGCCGCCACACACATCAACCACGCCAAAAGTCTCAAGCACGTTCCCCGGCGCCGTCGCCATCAATCACCAGCGTTTCGACACCATCGCGGATCATGACCATGCTGCCCTGCGCGAGGCTGTGGGCGATGGGCGCGCCAAAGCGTTCCATGGGTTCCAACCCCAGCAAAACCCCACGCAGCACGCGCGCGGTCATCCCATGGCAGATGATCAGCATGTCCTGTTCAAAGCTTTGGTCCGCTATCCAGTGACGCAGCCGCTGCGCGACATCGTCGTAAAATTCGCCGCCTTCAGGACGCACGGAAAACAGCTTGTGCTCCATGTCGACGATTGGGCCGATTTCCGCGGATATGTCGGCATAGGTCCGGCTCGACCAAAGGCCGACGTCAATTTCCAGCAGCCGGTCGTCGCGCATCGTTTGGTGCCAGTCGGCGTCAATTTCCTCTGCGACCAATGCAAGCGTCTGCAACGCACGCCCAGCGGTGGACGACCAAAGCTGCGGTATGGGGTCATCCCCCAGATAATTTGCCAACGCACGGCCCATCGCGCGCGCTTGCACGCAACCTTCCCAAGTCAGCGGGGTATGCAGCTCCGCCTGCCCCTGCATCCGCGCAATTTTATTAAACACCGTCTCCCCATGCCGTGCGATGAAAAGCCGTCTACCGTTCGTTGAAATCGTCATAATGGCCTTATTCCACAGGATATTCTTCGACGCAAAACCTATCGGCTTGCCCTGCTGGCCAAAGCGGTTATGGAAGAGTCGCCATAGAAATAGGGATTTTTGGCTGCTTTATGCCCGCCATGCCCGATAAGGGGAATTTGAATGAGAGCCACGATCGAACGCGCGACCCTGCTGAAAAGCCTGAGCCACGTCCAATCCGTTGTGGAACGGCGCAACACTATTCCCATTTTGTCGAACGTCCTGATCGAAGCCAGCGAAGGCGGCAAGATCAAGCTGACCGCGACGGACCTTGATCTACAGGTCGTTGAAACCTTTGCGGCCGATGTCGAAACCCCCGGTGCAACAACCGTTTCGGCGCACACCTTGTTCGAAATCGCGCGCAAATTGCCCGAAGGTTCGCAAGTCCAATTGCATGCCGCAGACGGCCGCATGGCGGTGAACGCTGGCCGCGCCCGCTTCTCGCTCGCAACGCTGCCGCGTGAGGATTTCCCAACGATCGCAGAGGGCGAATTGCCCACCTCGTTCGAAATTCCGGCAAGTTCGCTGATCCAGATTATCGACAAGACGCGCTTTGCGATTTCGACCGAAGAAACGCGTTATTATCTCAACGGTATTTTCCTGCACGTCACCGACGATGCAGATCCTGTGTTGAAGGCAGCGGCAACCGATGGCCACCGCCTCGCCCGCGTCACGCTGCCGCGCCCTGCTGGCGCAGAAAATATGCCGGACATCATCGTGCCGCGCAAATGCGTTGCCGAAATCCGCAAGCTGCTGGACGAAAGCGGCGGCAATGTCATCCAGATCGACCTGTCGGCGAGCAAAATCCGCTTCACCTTTGACAGCGTCATCCTGACATCAAAGCTGATTGACGGCACATTCCCCGATTACAGCCGCGTCATTCCAACCGCGAATGACAAGCTGCTGCGCATCGACCCAAAGGCATTCAGCCAAGGCGTTGACCGCGTGGCGACCATCGCCACCGAAAAAACCCGCGCTGTCAAAATGGCGCTCGATAAAGACAAGATCACTTTGTCGGTCACCAGCCCTGAAAACGGCACAGCCGCCGAAGAAGTGTCCGGCCAATATAGCAGCGACGGCTTTGAAATCGGCTTTAACGCGCGTTATTTGATGGACATATTGGGCGAAATCGAAGGCGACATTGTCGAGCTTCACTTGGCCGACGCCAGCGCGCCAACGCTCATTCGCGAGAATGACAAGTCAGCGGCGCTGTATGTTCTGATGCCAATGCGCGTCTAATAAATGGAGTGGCTTCCGCGCTGGAAGCCCTCCCTTATTCCGCTGCTTCCGCCATTTCGATGCTCTGCGGACCGCGCACCACGATACCGGGCAAAGCCCCCGTCATCGCGCCATTACGGAACGTAACCACGCCCGATTTAATCGTCGCGGCATAGCCTTCAGCCTTTTGCAGCAAGCGCTTGCCACCGGCGGGCAGGTCGAACGCCAGCCACGGCTTCAACAATTTCAACGCTTCAAAATCGATGACGTTGATATCGGCGAGATAGCCCGGCTTGAGCACACCGCGATCATTCAGCCCATAAAGCCGCGCCGTGTCGTGGCATTGCCGTTTGACGGCGAGTTCAAGCGGTATTGTTCCCGCCTTACGATCACGCGCCCAGTAACTAAGCAGAAATGTTGGTGACGCCGCGTCGCAAATCGTCCCGCAATGTGCGCCACCGTCGGAGAGCGATGCGACGATATCGTCACGCTGGAGCAGCTCTTTGGTGAAGTCCAAATTGCCATCCATATAATTCAATATCGGCAGGTAAATCATCCCGTTGCCATCGTCGGCCATCAACTGGTCATAGGCATATTCGGCCGCTTCTTTGCCTGCAGCTTGTGCAAAGCCGAAGACGCTTTCTTCGCGAGTGGGTTCATAGCTAAAGCCATCGCCCAGCGGAAATTGCATGGCCCATGCGGCGGTGACCAGCATGAAGAATGGGGCCATATCGACCGACGGCAGCGGCAAATTATCCTCCGCCAACATCGCCGCCTTAAACGCCGGGTCGGACAGTTTTGCCTTTTGTTCGTCCCACGACAGTCCGGCGATTTTCTGCCAGCTTGGCTTGCGCATGAACGGGTGCACCGTGCCGCGCCAGTTCATGATGACGCCAATACCGCGCAGGCCAATCGCCGCGACCAGATTGGCGCCATTGTCATTGGCGTTGCACATCGACGCCATTTGCTCGGTCCACGGCATTTGCTTGATGGGCGATTGCAACATGGTGAAGGCGATGGGCAGTCCGGTCTCGCGGCTTAACCGACCCATCCAGCCGAACTCGTCCCATTCTTCCAAGAAATCGGTGGTCAGCTCAAACACCCCATGCCCGACTTTGCCCATGGCGCGGCCAATACCAACCAGCTCGGGTTCGGTCGCCGTGGTCCCGGGGACAAGTTCGCCATCAATCGATTTGTGCAATACAGTGCGGGATGTGGAAAAACCCAAAGCCCCTGCGCGTAAGCCTTCCTCCACCAGCCGCGCCATTTCGGCGATGTCGGCTTCGGTTGGCTCCTCATTATCCGCGCCGCGCTGTCCCATGACAAAGGCGCGCAACGCGCCGTGCGGAACTTGCGTACCGATATCAATGGTGCGCGGCAGGCGTTCGAGCGCGTCGAGATAATCGGGAAAGCTTTCCCAATCCCATTTCATCCCCTCGGCGAGCGCAGTGCCGGGAATATCCTCGACACCCTCCATCAGGCCGATCAACCAATCATGCTTGTCCTTTTTCGCGGGCGCAAAGCCAACGCCGCAATTGCCCATCACGACCGTGGTGACGCCATGCCAGCTCGACGGTCCCATCTCGCTGTCCCATGTTGCTTGGCCGTCATAATGGGTATGGATATCAACAAAGCCAGGCGCGACGATTTTACCCGAACCATCAATCTCTTCGCGGCCCGCAGCGCTGATTTTTCCCATAGCGGTAATGATGCCGCCATCCACCGCGACATCGGCGACAAAGCGCGGCGCGCCCGTGCCATCCACCACGGTTCCACCGCGAATGACCAAATCATGCATATCGACTCTCCTCTTCCTAAAGGAGAGCCTATCAGACTTAATCGGACGGTTAAAGTGGCGTCGCGTTGATCACGATTGCTCGGTGAAGTTACGCTTTACGCTGTCCCAGCAAGCGCAAGCGAAGCGCGTTCAGTTTGATGAAACCAGCCGCATCCTTTTGGTCATAGGCACCGGCATCGTCTTCGAACGTCACAACCTTTTCGCTATACAGGCTGTTGGGCGATTTGCGGCCAACCACACTCGCCAGACCCTTATAAAGCTTCAACCGGACGGTGCCGGACACCAAGGTCTGCGAATGGTCAATCGCGGCTTGTAGCATCTCGCGCTCGGGCGAGAACCAAAAGCCATTATAGATAAGCTCGGCATATTTCGGCATCAGCTCATCTTTAAGATGCGCTGCGCCGCGATCGAGCGTGATGCTTTCAATACCGCGATGGGCACGGGCATAAATCTCACCACCGGGTGTTTCATACATGCCGCGTGATTTCATGCCGACAAAGCGGTTCTCGACCAGATCAAGGCGGCCAATGCCATGCTTGCGGCCAAGACCATTCAGCGCCGCGAGCAACGTCGCGGGCGACATCGCTTCGCCATTCAGCGCGACGCCGTCGCCCTTTTCAAAATTGATGGTGATATATTCGGGCGTGTCTGGCGCATCTTCTGGATTGACGGTGCGCGAATAGACATAATCGGGCGTCTCATCCCACGGGTCCTCAAGCACTTTGCCTTCAGATGAGGTGTGCAGCAGGTTGGCGTCGGTCGAAAACGGGCTTTCGCCGCGCTTGTCCTTTGGCACAGGGATCTGGTGTTGTTCGGCCCATTCGATCAGCCGTGTCCGGCTCGTCAGGTCCCACTCACGCCAAGGGGCGATCACCTTGATGTCGGGGTTCAGCGCATAAGCCGAAAGTTCGAACCGCACCTGATCATTGCCCTTGCCCGTTGCGCCATGCGCAATTGCGTCCGCGCCGGTTTCGGCGGCAATTTCGATCAACCGCTTCGAAATGAGCGGACGGGCAATCGATGTGCCCAACAAATAGTCGCCTTCATACCGCGCATTGGCGCGCATCATCGGGAAAACGAAATCGCGCACAAATTCTTCGCGCAGATCATCGATGTAGATATGGTGATCGGGCACGCCCATCAGCACAGCCTTTTCGCGTGCTGGCCCAAGCTCTTCGCCCTGCCCCAAATCGGCGGTGAAGGTGACGACTTCGCAGCCATATTCCACCTGTAGCCATTTCAGGATGACGCTGGTGTCGAGCCCGCCCGAATATGCGAGGACGACTTTTTTAACGCTGTCTTTGGTCATATCATTTTCCGAAGCTGAATATCCGCCGCGCGCCTAACAGTTTAGGCCGGGTTCGACAACTCCCACAACTGCCAAAGCCCCAGAAAGAGGAACATCGACGCCGCAATCCTATGCACAATGCGCAGCGAAACCTTTTCCACCAGCTTCTCGCCCAGATAGACCGCAGGGACATTAGCGATCATCATGCCCAATGTTGTTCCGGCCGCAACCACCAGCACGGCATGATATTGCGCGCCAAGCGCGATTGTTGCGACTTGCGTCTTATCGCCCATCTCGACCAAGAAAAATGCGATTGTTGTCGCGACAAATGCCCCGCGCTGCGACGCGACTTTCATATCATCGTCAACCTTATCGGGAATAAGCGTCCAGGCCGCCATCAGGATGAAACCAATGGCGACCGCGATGCGAAATGTGTCGCTCATGAAGACACTCGCCAGCGCACTGCCCGCCCAAGCCGCGAGTGCATGATTGGCCATTGTGGCGGCAAAGATGCCGGCGGTTACCGGCAGCGGCTTTTTAAACCGTGTCGCCAGCAATATGGCGAGCAGCATTGTTTTGTCGCCGATCTCGGCAACGGCAACAAGCAAGGTAGATGCGAAGAAAATTTCCATAATGCTTTCCGGATAAGGCAGTTAAAAACGCAATGCCACCCACAACCCCGCGTGGCCGAGTGATAATGATGTTTAGCGGGCGATCAACAATGTTGCGTCGGGATATCTACGCGGGCCCATGGCTTTTCAACAAGACGCTTGGTCGGTTTCATGGGCCAGCCCTTACCCGCAATTAAACGCTTTTGCACCGTCCAAACTATCGCTAGAGAGGCCGCAACAACAACAATATCTCCCCAGGCACCACGTCCCACTGGAGCCAAAGTCATGACTGAATATGTAACCCGCGCAAACCTGCAGGTCGCCGATGAACTCGCGCTTTTCGTTGAAAGCCGCGCGCTGTCGGGCACGGGCATAGCCGCCGACGCTTTATGGTCCGGGCTATCCGATATTCTCGCACGGTTTGTGCCGGTGAACCGCGCACTGCTCGCCAAACGCGACGCGCTGCAAACGCAAATCGATGCCTGGCACAAGGCCAATCCCGGACCGATCAGCGATATGCCGGCCTATCAGGCATTTTTGCGCGACATTGGGTATCTCGTTGCCGAACCAGCGCCCTTTGCCATTGGCACGCAAAATGTCGATGCCGAAATCGCGACGATGGCGGGGCCGCAGCTTGTTGTGCCGAGCCTGAACGACCGCTTCGTTTTGAACGCCGCCAATGCCCGTTGGGGCAGCCTATATGATGCCTTATATGGCACCGATGCGCTCGATGCCCCGCCGGCCCGCGCAGGTGGCTATGATGCGGATCGCGGCGCGGCCGTCATCGCTTATGCGCGCAATTTCCTGAACCACAGCATCCCCGGTTGGGAAGCCGTGTTGTCCGGTGGCGCGTCCGATTTCTTCGTTGCCCAAACCGCATCGGGTGACACACAACGTTATCTGTTCAAACAAAATGGCCTGCATATCGAGATATTGGTTGATCCCGCGCACCCCATTGGTGCGACCGACGAACTGCATATCGCCGATGTCATCCTTGAAGCTGCGCTAACCACGATCATCGATCTGGAAGACTCGGTCGCCGCCGTCGACGCGCAGGACAAGGTTGCGGCCTACACCAACTGGCTTGGCCTGATGCGCGGTGATCTGGTGGCGTCCTTCGACAAGGGCGGGCGGACAATGACCCGCGCGCTTGAGGCGGACCGCAATTATGACGGCCTCACACTTGCTGGCCGCAGCCTGATGTTCGTGCGCAATGTCGGGCATCTGATGACCAACCCGGCGGTGCTGTTGCCCGATGGCAGCGAAGCACCCGAGGGCATTCTCGACGCGTTGTTCACCTCTTTATGCGCGCTGCACGACCTGAAAGGTCTTGGTACGCATCGCAATAGCCGCGCAGGTTCAATCTACATCGTAAAGCCCAAGATGCACGGCCCCGAAGAAGCCGCGCTGACCAATGCTTTGTTCGATGCGGTTGAAGATGTGCTTGGCCTTGCGCGCCACACCATCAAGGTCGGGGTGATGGACGAAGAGCGCCGCACGTCCGCCAACCTCGCGGCGTGCATTCACGCCGTCAAAGACCGCATCGTCTTCATCAACACAGGCTTCCTTGATCGCACCGGCGACGAAATGCACACCGCGATGCAGGCTGGCCCCATGATCCGCAAGGCTGAGATGAAAGCGAGCAGCTGGATCCAAGCCTATGAGGCGCGCAATGTCCAAATCGGCCTTGCCTGCGGCCTTTCGGGCAAAGCGCAAATCGGCAAAGGCATGTGGGCCGCGCCTGATATGATGGCCGACATGATGGTGCAGAAAATCGGGCATCCCAAGGCGGGTGCCAACACCGCATGGGTCCCCTCACCCACCGCAGCAACGCTGCACGCGATGCATTATCACCAGTTTGACGTCTTTGCGCGGCAGGCGGAATTGGCACAAGAGCCCACGCCGGGCCTTGATCCCTTGCTAACTATTCCCGTTGCACCCGTCGGCCATAATTGGTCCGATGAAGAGGTCACGCAAGAACTTGAAAACAACGCGCAGGGCATCCTTGGCTACGTCGTCCGCTGGATTGACCAAGGCGTCGGCTGTTCAAAGGTGCCTGACATTCACGATATCGGCCTGATGGAAGACCGCGCCACTTTGCGTATTTCGTCGCAGCATATCGCCAACTGGCTGCTGCACGGCATTGCGACCGAGGCACAGGTGGACGCCGCGCTCACCAAGATGGCGGCGAAGGTCGATGCGCAAAATGCCAGCGATCCACTTTACGAAAAGCTCACACCCGGCAGCATCGCATTGAAGGCCGCCCGTGCGCTCATCTTCGAAGGCGTGGCGCAGCCTAATGGCTATACCGAACCATTGCTGCACAAATTCCGGCAGGAGAAGAAAGCAGGGGCTTAACGTGCCTCGGCTTTTTTAAGCTGCTCCGCTTTCCATTCCATCGCCCGGCGCACGCGGTTTTCGACTGACGGGTGCGAGTAGAATATCAATTCTTGCAACGCCGATGGCCGCGGGTAGCGATATTCGGCGGTCTTCACCAACGCGCCTGCAAGCGCGTCGGGCAAATTCGCCGTCCGAAGCGAATAAGCGTCAGCCTCGCTCTCACCGACACGCGTCACGCTGTTGACCACCGGCTGCGCAAACAGGCCCAGAACCGAGACGATCAGCAACAATAACGGCAATCCTTCGGGGTCGCCGATGGTGGCTTTGCTGCCAAATAAGGCCGCGACCCGATGGAACAATCGGTCGGCCAAAAAGAAGCCAAGCATCGCAATGAACACAATGGCAAAAACCATCCGCCAGACATGGCCAAGAACATAATGCCCAATCTCATGCCCTGTTACGGCTTTCACCTCGTCCAATGACGCCTGCTTGAGCGCAACGTCGGAAATCGCAATCCGCGCCGAACCAAAAACGCCAGAGACATTGGCGGTGAAGTTGTTCGATTGGCGTGAGCCATCAAACATCAACACACGGTCATGCGGAATATTGGCTTCGTCCGCCATTTCAAGCAACGCCGTCCGCACTGGCCCCTCTGGAACTGGCTTATATTCGTTGAACATCGGTTCAATCACCACAGGCGCGAGCAATATCGTCGCCGCCGCTGCAAAAGCTGCAAGGCCACCGGACCATATCCACCATGTTTTGCCTGCACGGCGGATAAGCGCATAGACGCCGAGGAAGAACAGCCCGCCCAATATGCTCGACAGCGCGATGCCAATGGCATTTTGCGCGAGGAAGTCAGACAATGGCTGATCCGTCCGGCCATAGGATCGTTCAAAACCCCATTGCTCATAAATGCCCCATGGCAGGCTGATGACGGCCGAGATGAAGAAAAACGCGACGCAGATTGTCCATGTTCGCAATGCCCAGCCGCGATTTTGCAATTTCGCTGACAGACGGTCGAGCAGGCCCGAGCGTACAATAATCCACGTTACAATGGCGGTGACAACCAATCCCGCCAACAACATCCAATGCGTGGCGATGGTATAGCTTTCGGCCTTTTGCAGCGCCTCTGGCCCCAGACTGTCAATATAACGCGCGGTCTCTGTCGCTGGATCAAATGCCATAGATCTTCCCTCCGATATGCTGTGTTAGCTATCTCACACAGCATGGACATGCAACCGCATCTTGCGGACGGGCGGCATATGGGGGTTTATGGCGTGGAGGCCACCGTGGCTTATGCGCCTGCTGATTTACGCAACAGCGTCGATAAACCGCTCCGCATCCAATGCAGCCATACAGCCTGTGCCCGCGCTGGTGCATGCTTGGCGATAGATGTGATCCATCACATCGCCGCAGGCAAATACGCCGGGGATGCTGGTTTCCGTTGCCTGACCTTCTGAACCGCCACGCACCTTGATATAGCCGCCGGCCATATCCAGATGCCCTTCGAAAATGCCGGTATTTGGCTTGTGCCCGATGGCGATGAACACGCCGTGCAAGGTCACATCTTCGGTCCCGCTGCCGTCGGTTGCCGCAATGCGCATGCCCGTCACACCCATCGCGTCGCCCAGAACCTCATCCAATGTGTGGTTCCATTTGATGGTGATTTTGCCTTCGGCTTCGCGTGCGAACAGGCGGTCTTGCAATATCTTCTCCGCCTTCAACTTGTCGCGGCGGTGGATCAAGGTCACATGGCTTGCGATATTGGCGAGGTATAAAGCTTCTTCGACCGCGGTATTGCCGCCGCCGATGACGGCCACTGGCTTGTTGCGATAGAAAAAGCCGTCGCAGGTTGCGCAGGCCGATACGCCCTTGCCCATGAACGCGGTTTCGCTGGGCAGGCCAAGATATTGCGCGCTTGCGCCCGTTGCGATGATGACCGCGTCGGCAGTGTAATCACCCGCGCCGCCCGTTAGGACAAAGGGCCGCTTCGAAAAATCGACCTTTTCAATATAGTCATTTTCAATCCGCGTGCCGAAACGTTCGGCGTGCTTGCGCATCCGTTCCATCAATTCAGGACCCATGACACCCGCATCATCACCTGGCCAGTTGTCGACTTCGGTCGTGGTCATCAACTGTCCGCCGATTTCAACACCGGTAATCATCATGGGCGTCAGGTTGGCGCGCGCGGCATAGACCGCCGCGGTGTATCCGGCCGGACCGGAACCGATAATGATAACAGGGGCGTGGCGATTTTCGGTCATGGACGGTCTTTCTGATTCTGTTCGGTCCGGACATAAGCGTCGCCACCGCTTTGGCCAAGTGCGCCGCCCGACTTATCCCCATTAAATTAGCGCTTCACATTATGACGTCGGCAACTTATCAGGCGGGCCGAAACACGGGTTTAGGGAGCATTTTCATGGCTAAAATCACAGTAATTTCACGCGATGGCCAAGGCCGCGAAGTTGAGGCTGAAAATGGCCTGAGCCTGATGGAAGTTATCCGCGACAACGGCTTTGACGAATTGTTGGCATTGTGCGGCGGTTGCTGCTCGTGCGCGACCTGCCACATCCATGTCGATCCCGCCTTTACCGATCGCCTGCCGAAGATGAGCGAAGACGAGAACGACTTGCTCGACAGCACCGACCACCGCAACGAAACCTCACGCCTGTCGTGTCAGGTTCCTGTAACCGATGCGCTTGACGGCCTAATCGTCACCATCGCGCCTGAAGATTGATCTTTCGCGTTCGTCATCCTGAACGTGTTTCAGGATGATACGCGACGGTGATTTGTTATCCCGAAACGCGTTCGGGATGACGACGATTTTGCTAAATTCAAACCGCCGTAACAAGGCCAATCATCGCCCCTGTCATCGCAGAGGCGAGATTGCCTGCGACCCAGCTTTTCATACCCAATGACGCCGCTTCGGTGCGGCGTGCAGGGCATAAGGTGCCGATCGTCGACACGAGCAGTCCGATGCTGGCCAAGTTGGCAAATCCGCACAAGGCATAAGTGACAATCAGCTTGCTGCGCGGGCCCAAGGTGCCATCGGCCAATGCCGCCAAGTCGAGATAGGCGACATATTCGTTCAATATCGCCTTGGTTCCCATCAACCCGCCTGCAGTTCCTGCCTCTTCCCATGGCACGCCGATTGCCCACATCAATGGCGCAAACAGCCAGCCGAACATCCGGCGCAGCGTCAACGCGGTCCCATCGACCAAGGGCAACACGGTCAGCATCTGGTCAACCAAAGCAACCAGCGCAAACACCACGATGATGATGCCAATCACCGCAACGAACAGCTGAACCCCGTCCATCGTCCCGGTGATGACCGCGTCGATGCTGCTTTCATATTTCAAGCTGGTGTCATCATGATCCATCTGGGTATCCCCCTCGCCCGGCACCATCAGCCGGGCGATCAGGATCGACGCGGGCAGCACAATCAAAGATGCCGAAATCATATGGCCAACAGCGTCAGGAACCGTTTTGGACAGTGTCTGTGCATAAAGGATCAGGATCGCGCCGGAAATTGTCGACATCGCCAGCACCATGATCATGAACAATTCGCTGCGGCTCATTTTCTCAAAATAGGCGCGGACGACCAGAGGCGCCTCAACGACGCCCAAGAAGATATTTGCCCCAGCGCTCAAGCCTACGACGCCGCTGACCCCCATCGTCTTTTGCATCGCCCAGCTTAACCCGCGCACGATGATCGACAGGATTTTCCAGTGCCACAATAATGCGGATAGCGCAGAAAAAACGATGACCAGCGGCAATATCTGGAAGGCAATAATCAGCGGAGGGCTTGCGCCTTCCTTCAGCACGAACGGCAAATCCCCGCCGCCGGTATAGCCGAACATATAGCTTGAACCGACCAAGGTCGCCTTTTCGATCGCCATGACCGCATAATTGGCGAGCATGATAACGTCCCACACAAAGGGCACCCGCACGATCACCAAAGCGATCAATATTTGCAGCAGTAACGCGCCACCGACCCAGCGCCAGCCCGGAAATGCCTTGCGCTGTTCGGAAAATCCCCACGCGATTAACAATATAACCGCGATCCCGATCAACCCCTGCAGTTGCGCGAGCATCGCCATTAGCCGCGCATTGCCTGATCAAGTGACTCCTGCAGCACGGGATAGCCATGGCCGTCGGGGATGCAGAGCCAGTTTCCGTCTTCGCGCTTGTCGATATAGGTCAGGACGGTGGAAACCGGATGCGCCGCCGCGTGCGCGGCAGCAGCGTCAAAGTCACCGAACATCGCCAGCCGTTCCAGATTGCGGCGGGTCGGGAAGATAATCTTCACCTCGCCCTTGTCGGCTTTTTCCAAAACCTCTGCCGCGCTGGCCCAAAACAGCGCACGGTTTTCCGTATGGTCGACTGTCGCCAGCGGCGTGGTGTTGCCTGCATCCACCAGATAGAAGCGCGTATCGAAAACCCGCGATGCCCGCTCAAACGCTGGCGGCCGCCAGCGTGACCATGGCACAAGCTGGTCAAAATCGGGTTCCCAGCCAAAGCGGTTGCATATGGCTTGCAGGCTTTCCCCATTATGCAAAGCCGCGCGCGGGGCATCGCAATCAGCGGGATCATCAACACCCTTTAACCCAAGCGCAAGCCCAGCCTCCTCAATCGTCTCGCGAATGGCCGCCAGCCGCGCCGCGGCCTCATCCAATGGCAGAGGCCCGCCCAGCATTTCGGCATAATCGAAATCCGCCGGATCAACCTTCCCACCCGGGAAAACCGCCGCACCGCCGGCAAAAGCCATGGCCTTGATACGTTCGACCATCAGCAACAATGGCGCACCGCCATCGGGGTTTTGGCGAAAAATCACCATCGTGGCGGCGGGGGTGGCGATGGGTTCGGGTGCTGTTTCTAAAGTCATGCCCCACATGAGCATGGAATGCCCGGCGTTAGAAGTGGAAAGTTAATCCAGCGGTTAAACTGTATCAAAACATTGCGGGGCCCCTTTCACCCGCGCGTGATATGCTCCTGCAAGATGAGGTAAAAACCTGCCTTGAATTTGCTTAATCTTCGGCCCATTCCGGAATGAGACTCGCGCACTTGCGCTTTTAGAACAAATCTGGAACAAGCTAATTCATGTCACTCACCCATATTAAGGTGCGCGGTGCGCGCGAGCATAATCTCAAGGGCGTCGATATCGACCTTCCACGCGACAAGCTGATCGTCATCACCGGGCTTTCCGGATCGGGCAAATCCAGCCTAGCGTTCGATACCATATATGCCGAGGGGCAGCGGCGTTATGTCGAATCGCTGTCGGCTTATGCGCGCCAGTTTCTGGAAATGATGCAAAAGCCCGATGTCGAGCATATTGAGGGCCTGTCGCCCGCGATCTCCATCGAGCAGAAGACAACATCGCGCAACCCGCGCTCGACCGTAGCGACGGTGACCGAGATTTACGATTATATGCGGCTGTTGTGGGCGCGTGTTGGCGTGCCGTATTCGCCCGCGACGGGCCTGCCGATTACGGCGCAGACCGTCAGCCAGATGGTCGACCGCGTCATGGCCTTGCCAGAAAGCACGCGCGCCTTCCTGCTCGCCCCTGTGGTGCAGGGCCGCAAGGGCGAATATCGCAAGGAACTCGCCGAGTGGCAGCGTTCGGGCTACACCCGCGTGCGTATCGACGGCGAAATGTACGCCATCGAAGACGCGCCCGCGCTCGACAAGAAATATAAGCATGACATTGAGGTCGTGGTGGACCGTATCGTCGTGAAGGACGGTATCCAGCAGCGGTTGGCCGAAAGCTTTGAAGCCGCGTTGAAGCTTGCGGATGGCTTGGCCTTTGTGGATTTGGCCGACACCACGGTGGCGGAATTGCAGACCGGCAATGCCGAGAGCCGCCCTTCGACAGGCTCAGGGCTTACGGTTGAAGGCGATGGCGGTTCGGCCAAAGCCAAGATGAAAGGCACGGGCCTGCCCGCCAACCGCATCGTGTTTTCCGAGAAATTCGCCTGCCCCGTCAGCGGCTTCACTATCGCCGAAATCGCGCCGCGTCTGTTCTCGTTCAACGCCCCGCAAGGCGCGTGCCCGGATTGCGATGGCCTTGGCGAGCGGCAGGAGTTTGACCCGCAACTGGTGGTGCCGAACGAACATCTGTCGTTGAAGAAAGGCGCGATTGTGCCTTGGGCGAAATCCAACCCGCCCAGCCCATATTATATGCAAGTGCTGTCCAGCCTGGCAAAGGCGTATGGCTTCAACTTGGATACCGCGTGGGAGGATCTGCTCCCCGAACAGAAGCTGATCATCCTGCACGGCACCGGCGGCATGGCGGTGGAGCTGACGTTTAAGGACGGCCGCAAGGAATATACGGTGCGCAAGGCGTTTGAGGGCGTCATCGGCAACCTCAACCGCCGCTTGTTGCAAACCGACAGCGCGTGGATGCGCGAGGAGCTGTCGAAATATCAGACGTCGCAACCGTGCGAAACCTGCCACGGCGCGCGCCTCAAGCCCGAGGCGCTTTCGGTCAAGATCGCAGGCGTCGACATCGCCACCCCGACGAAGATGAGCGTGGGCGACGCGCTCGAGTGGTTCGGCAGCGTCGACCAAACGCTGACCAACCAGCAGCAGCAAATTGCCAAGGCGATCCTCAAGGAAATCAACGAACGGTTGGGCTTCCTCAACAATGTCGGGCTTGATTATCTCAACCTTGACCGGACCAGCGGAACCTTGTCCGGCGGGGAGAGCCAGCGCATCCGCCTCGCCAGCCAAATCGGCTCCGGCCTGTCGGGCGTGCTTTATGTGCTGGATGAGCCCAGCATCGGCTTGCACCAAAAAGACAATGACCGCCTGCTCGCCACGCTGCGCCGCCTGCGCGATTTGGGCAACACCGTGATCGTGGTTGAGCATGACGAAGACGCCATCCGCACCGCCGACTGGGTGGTTGATCTTGGCCCCGGCGCGGGCGTCCATGGCGGCACCGTCATGGCCGAAGGCACGTTGAAACAAATCCTGAAGTCGAAAGACAGCCTGACCGCTGCGTATCTGAATGGCACGCGCGAGATTGCGGTGCCCAAGACCCGGCGCAAGGGCAATAAGAAGAAGCTGACTGTCCACAATGCCCGCGCCAACAACCTAAAGAATGTCACCGCCAGCATCCCGCTGGGCACATTCACCTGCATCACCGGCGTATCGGGCTCCGGCAAGTCAAGCTTCACCATCGACACGCTTTATGCCTCTGCGGCCCGCAGCCTCAATGGCGCGCGCGTCATCGCGGGCGCGCATGACAAGGTCACGGGCCTTGAACATTGCGACAAGGTGATCGACATCGACCAATCCCCCATTGGCCGCACCCCGCGTTCGAACCCCGCGACCTATACCGGCGCGTTCACCAACATCCGCGACTGGTTCGCCCAACTGCCCGAAAGCGCCGCGCGCGGGTATAAACCGGGCCGGTTTTCGTTCAACGTCAAGGGCGGGCGCTGCGAAACATGCAGCGGCGATGGCCTGATCAAGATCGAAATGCACTTCCTGCCCGACGTCTATGTGACGTGCGAGGAATGCAACGGCAAACGCTACAACCGCGAAACGCTGGAGGTCAAATGGAAGGGCCTGTCGATCGCCGACGTGCTCGACATGACGGTGGAGGACGCGGTGGAGGTGTTCAAGGCCGTCCCCCCGATCCGCGACAAAATGGCGATGCTGGCGGAGGTTGGGCTTGGCTATGTCAAGGTCGGGCAACAGGCAACGACATTATCCGGCGGCGAAGCGCAACGCGTCAAACTCGCCAAGGAACTCAGCCGCCGGTCCACCGGCCAGACGCTGTATATTCTGGACGAGCCCACCACCGGCCTACATTTTGAGGATGTCCGCAAACTCCTCGAAGTGCTCCACCGTTTGGTGGAACAGGGCAACAGCGTGGTGGTCATCGAACATAATCTCGACGTCATTAAGACCGCAGACTGGATCATCGACCTCGGCCCCGAAGGCGGCGTGAAAGGCGGCGAGATCGTCGCCGAAGGCACGCCCGAAGATGTGGTAAAGGTCGCCGCGAGCTACACGGGGCATTATCTGAAACCGATGCTTGCCAAAGCAAGCTAGAAGGCCAGCTAAGTTCCCCTCCCGCAGGCGGGAGGGGCTAGGGGTGGGCCCCCACACAGGGCAAAAGGGCGAACCGGATGGCCCCCCGCCCATAGCGCGCGACCACGCCGCCCCGCAAAAGCCAGAAGCTGCGCCAATGTATCTCGCACAAAGCCACAAAGGCGCGAAGAAGATACTTGGGGTCCGCCCTCCTCCCGACCCCAAACCGTCATCCTGAACTGGTTTCAGTATAGTGTCGATGGTTTCGAGCAATATGAATTGGCAAGTTATAAAATAGTTGATCTGGCTCTAGTTTGCGGAAAAATTAAGTTTGAGTATCAATCTAGTAACAAAGATATGTATTTAGGTGAGGCCGTTCTGGCAAACGGCTAATCAAATCGTGTTCAGTTAGCGCATGGCAAATGTATGCGTAAGCAAAGACTTTGCCGCGACGGTAAATACCCCCACGCTCCACCTCGCCAACCCAAAATCGGCCCCCTCTAAACCGCCACTGTCTTGCGCCCGTCATCATCGTCTGCGATGTGTGGGCCCGAAACAATTTTGGAGAGTAAAATGCGTAAAGTGTCGCCGTTTGTGTCCGCTGGCCTGCCTGTGTCTTTGGCGTTGGCGTTGGCGTCCTGCCTGATCGGCGCGCCGGTTGTCGCGCAATATGCGGCGACGCCGGATCCTGCGGCTGCTGCGGCGGCGGCTCCCCTGCCCCCTGCGCGGCCCATTGGCACGCCGCCGCTGACCACCAGCGAGGGCTATTTAAACGCTGGCGCAGCCGAGCTTGTCCGGTTGGAGGCGGATACGCCCAACAACCGCAAGGCGCGCAATGTCATCATCTTCATCGGCGACGGCATGAGCGTGACCACGCTCACCGCCGCGCGCATTTTTGAAGGGCAGCAAAAGGGCGTCGACGGCGAATCCTATGTCGCGCAAATGGACCGCCTGCCGCACACCGCCTTGGTCAAAACCTATTCGCATGATGGCCAGGTGCCCGACAGCGCGCCGACCGCGACCGCCATCGTCTCCGGCGTCAAAACGCTGAACGGCGTTCTGGGCGTTGGTCCGCAAGCGGTTGAGGATAATTGCAAGGCGACCGAACCATATAAGGTCAAATCTTTGTTCGAAATGGCCGAGGACAAGGGATATGCCACCGGCATTGTCTCCACCGCGACCATCACCCACGCCACGCCCGCATCGACCTATGCCCATGTCGCGCAACGCGATTGGGAAGTGGATGCGAATATGCCCGCCGCGGCGAAGGCCGAAGGCTGCATCGATATCGCCCGCCAAATGGTCGAATGGCCGCATGGCAATGGCTTTGAAGTCATGCTGGGCGGTGGACGCCAACATTTCATGCCCAACACCGCGGCTGACCCCGAATATGCGGGCAAAAAGGGCAAGCGCGCCGATGGCAAGGACCTGATCGCCAATTGGCAGGCCGCCAACCCCAAAAGCGCCTATGTCTGGAACAGCGAAGGCTTTGCCGCGGTGGACGGGAAAAAGACCGACAAGCTGCTTGGCCTGTTCGAACAATCGCATATGCAATTTGACGCCGACCGCACGGCGAGCGGATCAAAAGAACCCTCGCTCGCCGAAATGACGACGAAGGCGATCGCGATGCTGTCCAAAAACCGTAAGGGATATGTCCTGATGGTCGAAGCGGGCAAGATTGACCATGGCCACCATGGCGGTAACGCCTATCGCGCGTTGCAGGATACCGTGGCGCTGAATGATGCGTTGAAGGCCGCAATGGACACTGTCGACCTGCGTGATACGTTAATCGTCGTCACATCGGACCATAGCCACACCTTCACCATGGCGGGATATCCCGAACGCGGTAACCCCATCCTTGGCCCCGTGGTCGACCAGAAAGGCAAATCAACCCTGGCCTTTGATGGCAAGGGATACACAACCTTGGGCTATATCAACGGCCCCGGCGCGGTCTCAACATTGCCGCGCACCGACCCGTTGAAAGAAGATACGCAGGCGCTGAATTATCGTCAGCAAGCGTTGATCCCCACCGGTTCCGAAACGCACAGCGGCGAAGATGTCGTCGCCCGCGCCGCCGGGCCAAAGGCGCATTTGTTCAAGGGCACGATTGAACAGCACACGATATTCCAGATCATGCGCGCGGCCCTTGGTTTTAAGTAAGGCACATACATAAAGACCCCGCCCGGGGGAGGGATCCGGACGGGCGAACGCCATTCCCGAACAAACGCCCCCTCTCGTCCAAAAAACACCCCGTCATGCTGAACTTGTTTCAGCATCTTACTTCCGACCTCGAAATAGTAAGATCCTGGAGCCGAAGGCGTGCATCGCACAAACAAGTTCAGGATGACGAATGAGATGGTAACGCAGTGCAATTACGGTCACCGTCCATACTGGCTTTCAGGGTGCCGCCATTCAACGTCGTGACGGTTGCGGTGCCGTTGCCGTCCGCAATCGTCTTCGCGAGATCAGCCGCCTTCACATTGCCGGCGACGACATGATATTTCAGCAGCGCCGCAAGCTTCGCCTTGCTGGCGGGCATCATCAACCCGTCAAGCGTTGCCTTGTCCACCTTGGCAAATGCGGCATTCGATGGCGCGAATAGGGTGAACGGGCCGCTGCCCGACAATATTCTTGTCGGTGGTCGCTTGGGCTCCGTCGGACATCGTCGCGTCGTCCTGCACCACTTCGGTATCGGTCGCCACGGTATCGCTGGTGTCGCTGCCCGAGCACGCGGCCAATGCCAGTGCGGACAGGCCCGAAATCAACGTGCTTTTCAAAATCTTCATACTGCGATTCCTTCCAAATGAACGCTTCAGTTGGCAATAACGTGCAAAGTCGCCAGATGGTTGCGTGTGCGGTGAAATAAAATGGCGGCTCGCCGAAGTATGCGCGCGGGACCGCTTTGCTTTCGGGCGGCTTGGGTTTACGGGCGGGGTATGGATAGACCTGCCCCTAATCTGGCCTCAACGCTGCGCGATGCGACCGATGCCCTGACGCCCGTCAGCGCGACCCCGCGTCTCGACGCCGAACTGTTGATGGCGCATGCCTTGGGCATAGACCGGTCGGCGATGTTGTTGCGGATGCATGACCTTGCTGTGCCGCCTGCCTTTGCGGCGTTGCTCGCGCGGCGGGTGGCGGATGAGCCGGTGGCCTATATCACTGGAATGCAGGCGTTTTGGGACCTAGACCTGCATGTTACGCCCGATGTGCTGATCCCGCGTGCGGACAGCGAAACGGTGATTGAGGTGGCGATTGCGGGTTTTGACGAACGGGATGCGCCTGCGCGGATCTTGGACTTGGGCACGGGTTCAGGCGCGTTGCTGCTGGCGGCTTTGTCGGTGTTTGGGGACGCGCAAGGTGTGGGCATTGATGCCAGCGCGGCGGCTCTTACGGTCGCATCGGGCAACGCCGCGCGCCTTGGGCTGGACGGGCGCGCGTACTTTGAACAGCGCGATTGGACTTTGGACGGGTGGGCGGATGGTCTGGGGCAATTCGACCTCATCATGTGCAACCCCCCTTATATTGAGGACGCAACACCGCTTGCAGACATGGTCGCCCGCCACGAACCGCACAGCGCCCTCTTCGCCGGCCCCGACGGTCTGCGCGACTATCGCATACTTCTAAAAACCCTCAAAAAACTGCTAAAAACCACCGGAATCGCGGTCTTCGAAATCGGATTCAACCAGTCAAAATCCGTCGCAAAATTGGGCACCGAAGCCGGGTTCACATCCGAATTAACCCACGACCTTTCCGGCAATCCACGCGTCTTACGCTTTTCGCTTGGAATCGCGCAACCGAACCGCTAACGCTAAACAGCATCGCAGCAAAACCCGTAAATTGCGGAGATTAGCGCGAAGCCGCCCCCAGCGCAGTTGGAAATTTTTTCAAGGTCTCGGTCGACCTTGGCGTAACCCAAAGACTGGGTTTTGGGGCTTCCTGCAATGTTAAAATGCTAAAAGAGGACGGGTCAGCCCTGATGAATATCAACAACAGGCAGCAGCAGAACAACAATCGTCGCCGCGGTCGTAACAACAATAATCGCCAGCAAAATAACAACCGCAGCGGTTTCGACTATCAGAACCAGATCGACAATCGTGCGCGCGGCAACGCAGCGCAGATGCTGGAAAAATACAAAAAGCTAGCGCAAGACGCACAGTTTAACGGTGACCGCGTAAACGCCGAATATCACCTGCAATTTGCTGACCATTATTTCCGCGTACTCGCCGATTTCCGGGGCCGCCAGGAAGCGCGTCAGGAACAGCAAGGCGAACGTCGTCCCCGCGAAGATAATCGCGAAGACCGCGACGATTGGCAGAATTATGACGAGCAAGGTTCTTCCGATGGAATGGACACCGATTCCGTTTCGCAAGATGATGGCGATGCCGAAGAGCGCGCGCCACGCGAACAACAGCGCGAAAGCCGACCACGTCGCCCGGAACGCAACGACCGTAATGATCGTTCCGACAATAACCGTTCCGCAAATCGCGGTCCCCGCCGTCACCACAGCGAAGAAAAAGACGATGCGCCCGCAGGTCTTGATCTCGCCGTATTGCCGCCGTCCATCGCGATTTCGTCGGACGACAGTGATGCGGATATGGAAAAGCCAGCACGCAAACCGCGCGCCCGCCGCGTTAAGCCAGCTGGTGATGATGAAGCTGCATCGGCGGAATAATCAGTCGTTCTGCGGTTGATCGCGCACAAACGGCGCGATAGCCTCTAGCTTTCGGGCAGTGCCCGTGGCTTGTGATCGTCATCTAGGGCAACAAAGGTAAACAGACCTTCGGTCACTTTGACCTCTTGTTGGCCACGCGCACGGGTCGCGATAACTTCAATGCGGATGCCCATGGATGTGCGGCCCCGCCGTTCAAGTGAGGCGTACACGGAAATGATGTCGCGTAACAATATCGGCGCGATGAATTCCATCTTCTCAATGGCCACCGTCGCGCACGCGCCTTGGGCAATCCGTCCAGCCAAGATACCGCCAGCCTGATCCATCATCCCCAATACCCAACCGCCAAAGATATGGCCATTGGCGTTGATATCGGCGGGGCCCGGAACAACCCGTAAAACCGGGTCATTCCGTTTTGGAAGGTTGCGTACAGCCTCGGTCACCGGTCGGCTTCGTCTTCAAAAGGGTCATCGATGGATTCATCATGTCCCGACCCGCTGGACAGGAAAACAAGACCCATCAAAGCGGCGGTCAGCATGATTGCCCCGGTTATTGCACCGGCCGTGGCGATGAAGAAGTGGATGGAGACCATCCCGTTCTGCCACCAGAATGTTCCGAGGGCACCCACGGTAACGATCAACGTCACGCCAAACATCCACCGCATAAGGCGCCAATAACGGCGCCATGCGAAGTTGGCATATTCAGGATCATCGAGGCGGGAAGGGCGAGTCATAGCTTGATAAGGTCGCCTTATGCTATAAGTTCCATCAGGGGCAAGGACATAGGGAGAGAGTCGATGACGATTTCTGCGATATTGGCCAACCATCAAGGCAATGTGTTCACCGCTGCGCCGCACGAAAGTGTCGGTGATGTGGTCTCGCGACTTGCCGAAAACCGGATTGGCGCCCTGCCCGTTGTCGATGGCAAAGCCGTTGTCGGGATATTTTCCGAACGCGACATTGTCTACGGTGTCGCGCGTCATGGTTCGGCTTTCCTGACGAAGACGGTTGCGGACACCATGACGGCGCCAGCCATCACCGTTGCGCCCGATACGGTAATACTGTTGGCTTTATCGCTAATGACGAAACGGCGCATTCGTCACCTTCCGGTAATCCAGGGGGATGACCTTGTCGGTTTTGTCTCCATTGGCGACTTGGTGAAGCACCGTATCGACAAAATTGAGGCCGAAGCCGCGGCAATGCGCGATTATATCAGCATGGCCTAACCATCACTTGCGCGAGGTGCTGGCTGCTTCCGCCAATTAGTCCAAAAATTAGCCGGGATTGGATGGCGACCCTGTTGGCGCCGCAGATGATGCTGCTGGTGGCGCGGTCATGTTCGATGTCGGAATTGGGGCATAAACCGGCTTCGGCGCATACTTCATATTCCAGTCAACAAGATCGCGTTCATATTTTACATATGCATCGTAAAAATTGACAAACACGCCATCAATGTCAGCCAGACCGCCAATTGCATATTCCGGCAATGCACCAGTGGGCACGGTATTGGCCTCAGTCAACTTGCGCAGCGCCATGTCGCAATATTGTGCACGGACGGGCGGCAAGGCGAAATAATTATACAAATCGGTCATGCGCGTATCGCGAACCCGCAGACCATTTTGTCCGGGATAACGGGCGACATATTCCCGGTCGACCGCTTTGCTGGTTTTCGACAAGATCGCCTTATGGATGACAATGAACTTATTATACTCGGTCGCGATTCGACCCCATATTGGCCCTTGGCAATTCAATGCCGCGACGTTCAAAGCCGACCGAAAATGCCAGATTTGTTCATCACGGCTTAAACCACGGTTTGGCGTAGCGCGAACGCCATCAAGCCCGAGCGGCGGGATCGTCATCGACAGCGCCGCGCCACCCGGTGGCAAAGGCATAGCGGGCGGCGGCGGCGCAGGAAGTGGAATGGGTGTCGGTACGACTTTTACTGGAGCTGGAGCGCAAGCTGCAACAGCAGTCACCATGATGATGGCAGCTAGATTCTTTATGCCCCGACGCATTTGCTCTCTCCGATTTGCTATTCCTGATTCCAACAGGATTTTCGTTCGAATGAAAAGCCCTGTTCGACCAAATCCCAAAGAAAATGGCCCAGTAGTTTCCCACCGGGCCATATCGTGGCGTTCAAGGTGAACAGCCGATAACTTATTCGCGGTTACCGAGGAAGCTCAGTAAGAACTGGAACATGTTGATGAAGTCCAGATACAGCGTCAGCGCAGCCATGACCGCGGCCTTACCGATCATTTCTGAACCCTGAAGGTAGAAATATTCGCTTTTGATACGTTGCGTATCATAAGCGGTCAGGCCAGCGAAGATGAGCACACCTGCACAGCTGATAACCCAACCCAAAGTGTCGGAGCCAAGGAATATGTTGACGATCGACGCAACAATCAAGCCGACCATACCCATGACCAGAAAGCTTCCCCAGCCACTGATGTCTTTCTTGGTTGTGTAAGCCCACAGGCTCAATCCAGCGAAAGCCGCTGACGTTGCAAAGAAAGTCTGCGCAATGGACTCACCGGTAAACATCATGAAGATGCGTGCCAGCGATAGGCCCATCAATACCGCAAATCCCCAGAACATAGCCTGAAGCGTGGCAGCGGAAAACTTACCTTGGCCAAAGCTCATCGCCATAACAACGATCATTGGTGACAAAATGATTACCCAGCTCATCAGGCTTGGGTTCACCATCAGATTTCGTGCCAGTTCGGTCTGTGCAAACAGCATCGCAACGATACCCGTCAGCAAGACGCCTGACGCCATATAGTTATAAACCTTGAGCATGTGCGAACGCAGACCAGCGTCGACAGCAACGTCGCCTGCGCGCGTACCTGCAAGACTTGACTGGGTCCCGGTTACCCGTGGATCGGACCACTGTGCCATGACTTAATTCTCCTCAAAACACGGCAATATAGCCGCATGAACAGTATATTGGAGGAATTCGTTCCAGTTTCAAGTGAAACACGACAAGCAGCTTTCCGATTTTTGCTTAATGGCACCGACGAACGCAGATTGACGAACTGCAATAGCCACCCCCCAGCGCCAATGTCGCGTTGCTAGGGAATTATCGTTGCGCAGACTGCCTGTTCTGCTAGCCATAGCAGGAGAAGGCGACAACCGCGATTGAGGGAGAGCAAGGTGAGTGTGACGGTCGAAGGCGAAAACAACGGCGCCACTTCCCCGCAATCAGAGGTAAAATCGCCAGAGGCCAGCAGCTACAGCTGGTATGTGCTGATTGTCCTCGTTGTCGTCTACATACTCAACTTCATCGACCGCCAAATCCTCAGCATTTTGGCTGTCGACATCAAAGCAGACCTTGGCCTGACCGATGCCGATATGGGCTTTTTGGGTGGCGCAGCTTTCGCGGTGTTTTACGCTTTATTCGGTATTCCGCTTGGCCGACTTGCCGACAATTGGAGCCGCGTAAAGCTTCTGTCTATTGGCCTTGCCTTATGGTCGATCATGACCGCCTTGTCGGGCTTTGCGCGCAATCAGGTGGAACTGACCATGGCGCGCATGGGCGTTGGTGTCGGCGAAGCGACCGCAAGCCCGACGGCGTATTCACTGATTTCCGATTATTTCCCGAAACGGCAGCGCGCAACCGCGCTCGCGATTTACTCTTCCGGCCTGTATATTGGCGGCGGTGTGTCGTTGTTTTTGGGCGCGCTCATTGTGCAAAGCTGGGATGCAGCTTTCCCGCAAGGCGGCCCGCTCGGTCTCGTCGGGTGGCATGCGGCATTTGTGGCCGTCGGCATTCCGGGCATACTCGTCGGTTTGTGGGTTGCAACATTGCGTGAGCCCGTGCGCGGAGCGATGGATGGGTTGGTTACGCCCGCGCACCCTGCCCCATTCCGTGCATTTGCGAGCGATCTTTCCATGATCGTCCCACCCTTTACGTTGTGGGGTGCATGGCAACGTGGGCCAATGGCGCTTGTCATAAACATAGCCACGGCAGCCGCTATCGCTGCGTTTGCTTACACAATGATCCAATTGACCGGCAATTTTCCGCAATGGTCGGCAGTTGGCTTTGGCTATTATGCCGTCTTCTCCTGGGCATCGACCTTGCGGGCGAAGGATCCGGCGACATTTAAGCTCATCTGGGGAACGCCTGCATTCATCTGTACCACCATTGGCTATGGCCTGGTTGCGCTTGTCGCTTATGCTCTGGCGTTCTGGTCCGCTCCTTATGCGGAAACGGTGCTTAAGCTGCCTAAAGCAGAGTTGGCTCTAATTTTAGGTGGAAGTGGAGCACTTAGTGGCTTTCTGGGTGTAATCGTCGGCGGATCTGTCGCCGATATGCTCCGGGCGCGACATGCCGCAGGGCGCGTTTTAGTTATAATTTTCGGTGTCGTTGCCCCAATCATTCCGATCTGGATCGGCTTTACGACCGAAAATGCATTATTGTTTTACATCATGCAATTTCTTGCTGGAATGTTTGGCGCAACGGCACTTGGCGCCGCTGCCGCAACCACGCAGGACCTCGTGTTGCCACGCATGCGGGGTACGGCAACCGCTGCGTTCTTCTTGGGCACAACGCTCGTCGGGCTGTCCTTTGGGCCTTATATGGTCGGTCAGATTTCCGATCTTGCCGGAACAATGGTCAACGGGACGCCGGTGGGCAACTTACGCATTGGCATCCTCTCGCTCATCGCGGTCGCGCCAATTGCCTTGGCTTTGCTAATCGCCGCCTATCGCAGCGTGCCTAAGGCGGAACGCACGATCGTTGAACGTGCACGTGATGCGGGCGAGCCAGTTTAATCGAACGATTAAATTCGGCTTGACGCCCGCGTCAACTTGCTGCCATTGAAGGTGCATATTTTGCAGTAACTTCTTGCAGGGGATTCACCATGTCGCTCGATACCATTCCACGCACCGCTTATACTGAAGATCATGAAGCGTTCCGCCAGTCGGTGCGCCAGTTCCTTCAAAAGGAAGTCGCACCCCACGCAAAGCAGTGGCAGGAAGATGGCATCGTTCCAAAGTCGATCTGGCCCAAGGCTGGCGCAGTCGGCATGCTCTGCCCCACCGCTCCTGTTGAATATGGCGGCCTTGGCCTCGACTTTGGCTACAACGCAATCGTCGACGAAGAATCGGCTTATTATGGCGGCGTCGCCACTGGCTTTTCGCTTCAATCAGATATTGTCGTAAACTATATCACCAGCTACGGCAGCGAAGAGCAGAAGAAGCATTGGTTGCCCAAAATGATCTCTGGCGAGGTCATCACTGCTATCGCGATGACCGAGCCCGGCACCGGAAGCGATCTTCAGGGTATGAAGACAACCGCGCGCAAAGACGGCAACCATTATGTCATCAACGGCAGCAAAACCTACATCACGAACGGCCAAAATGCCGACCTGATCCTGGTCTGCGTCAAAACCGACACCGAGATCCAGCCCGCTTATAAGGGCATGTCGATTGTCCTCGTTGAGGCTGACCGTGACGGCTTCAAGCGCGGCCGTAACCTCGACAAAATCGGCATGGATGAAGCTGATACTTCAGAACTGTTCTTCGAAGATGTCCGCGTGCCAATGACCAACTGTTTGGGCGAAGAAGGCAAGGGCTTCATCTATCTGATGAGCGAACTGCCGCAGGAGCGTCTGTCGATTGCCGTATCGTCGATGGCCAGCACGCAGAAGGCTTTTGATGAAACCGTCGCGTTCTGCCGCGAGCGGATTGTGTTCGGCAAGCCATTGCTGGATTTCCAAAACACCCGTTTCGTGCTGGCCGATATCAAGGCGAAGCTGCAAATTGGCTGGGCACATCTCGATTGGGCGTTGAACCGCCATTACAAGAAAGAACTCACCGCCGAGGAAGGCGCTGCTGCAAAGCTGTGGCACACGGACCTGCAGTGGGAAGTTGTCGATGCCTGTCTGCAACTGCACGGCGGCGCTGGATATATGAATGAATATCCTATCGCCCGCATGTGGCGCGCCGCACGCGTGACGCGCATTTTCGGCGGCACCAACGAGATCATGAAAGAACTCATCGGTCGGGGTCTTTAAGACCCAGCTAATAATAGCCAAACCGTCACCCTGAACGTGTTTCAGGGTCTTAATCTTCAACGCAGAAAGTAAGACCCTCAAACAAGTTCAGGGTGACGACTTTTGATAAAGGTTTCATATGCCCAAACCCCAGGCTTGGCAGCTTAACCCTGCCAGCTATCCGTTCAGCCATCGCACCGAAACGCGGTTTGCGGACATGGACGTTCTTGGCCACATTAACAACGTGTCCATGGCGGGGCTGTTCGAACATGGCCGTGGTATGTTTAACCACGCCATTGAGGTCCAGCGCCGTGCGCCAGGCCAAAGGTGGCTGATTGCCAGCGTCAATCTGGATTATATTGCTGAGGCGCATTTCCCCGAGCATGTCGACATCGCCAGTGGCATATCGCGGATTGGTAACAGCAGCTGGGATATCGCATCCGCAGCCTTTCAAGGCGGTGAATGCAAAGCCACCTGTATCACGACCATCGTGCTAACCAATGCGGACGGGTCAGCGCCTGTTCCTGATGACCTCAGAGAAGAGTTCGAAAGGCTGCGCGTTAAAGCGGCTTAATCGACGAATGTAGCTGCGCGCTTCTGCATTCCCGCCATGACCGCTTCGATCTGGTTGGGCTTACGAATGACTTTGGCTTGGCGGACGCTTTCGGCCATCAAGATCGCGTCTTCGTCCATGTCGGCATATTCGTTGAACAGCGCCTTGGCCTCACGCATGGCGTCGGGGTTCCGGTCCGCGATTTCGCGGGCAATGGCCATGGCGCGGGCGTGGGGGTTTTCATCCACGAACGTCGCAAAGCCCAAGCCCAGGGCCTCCGCCCCTGAAAACTCGCGGTTGGTGTAGGTCAACTCGCGCAGCATATCTTCACGCACCATGCCGCGCCATAAGGCATAGCCGCCCATGTCAGGGATGAGCCCCCATTTCATCTCCATCACCGCAAGACGGGCGTCAGGCGCGATCACGCGGATGTCCGCACCGCTGGCAATTTGCAGGCCGCCGCCAAAGCACACCCCGTGGACTGCGGCAATGACGGGCATCGGCAGCTTGCGCCAAAGCATCGCGACTTGCTGAAATGTGTTGGCATTGCCGTGCGTCCGGTCTGTGAGGCCGCCCATGCCGCTGTTCGCGCTTGCACCGCCGCTTGCCATGCTGGCCATATCAAGCCCCGCACAAAAGCTGCGTCCTTCGCCCGACAGCACCACGGCGCGCACGCCTTTCATCGCGGCAAGCTCTTCTCCGGCCGATATGATCCCTTGAAACATGGCCGGGTCGAGCGCGTTCATTTTGTCGGCGCGGGTCAGCCGCACATCGGCCACGTGGTTTTCAACGGTTATGCTAACGCGGTCGTTCATGCGGCGCTCCTATTCAATGCAAATTCCACCAAAGGCAGTTGGTCATTACCAAAATACATATATGCTTTGTCGACAAAAATCGTAGGCGAGCCATAGCCACCGCGCGCAATCACTTCATCGGTATTGGCGCGCAGCAGTGCCTTTACGTCGTCTGATTGCGCACGCGCGCGCAAGGCATCCCCATCCAGACCAACACTATTGGCCACCGCAACCAGCACGTCAGGATTATCAAGATTTTCCTGCGCGCCAAAATAGCTTTCGAACGCCGCTTTCGTAAACGCGTGCAGTGCCGCTGGATCATCAACAAGACCGCAGGCCATCCGCATCGCATTGACGCTCTTGGCGGGGTGATATTGGCTTGGGAAGTTCAGTGCCACGCCGGCTAACGCGGCCCAATCACGCAGTGTTCTCCAACTGTGCAGCAGCTTTGGATTGTCAGATGCTTCACGGGCGGCATAGACAGCCGGGTTGACCGCATTGAACACGCCGCCGACCAATATAGGCCGCAACGTCATTGTCGCCCCTGTGCGGTCGAGCACGCCCATAATGTTCGTGAACGCCAAATAGGTCCATGGGCTTGAAAGATCGTAGAAAAATTCAACCCGATCGCTGTGCATTCGACCCTCCCGATATTACATCCTGCTTTAGCATTGCCGAACATTTAATGAAGCGATTAAATGCCCGATTGTCACTTATCATTATGTTCCCGGACTGGTCGGTGAATATACACCTTTCGCCGCATCACGGCCCAATTGTCTGCTGTCTTAAATTGACATTAACCATATGCCGTCACAGGGATATGGGCAGATAAGAATGTCCGGGTGGGTAAGGGCAGGATCGTGGATAGATATCCTTATGTTTGAAGGCAAAGATACACACTTTGCTGCGGCTGGCTTAAACGGAAACGTGATGCTTGCCGATTTTATGGTCGCACCCCTGCGCCAGACCACCGAAGCAACTTGGCGCGAACGTCTTGCCCAGCTCGACCTCGCCCCCGACCTTGGCGAAAATATTGGCTCCGTCCGCTGGTTTCGCGGTCTTGGAACGCTAACCCTATTAAGCGTTGCTGCACTTGCGCTCCTCCCCGATTTCGGACCTATTTACGGCCCGCAACCGTCCATCGCGACGGAAGCGGAGTTCGAAGAAGCGCGCGCGCAAATGATCATGCCGATTGCCTATGGCAGCGACAGCGGCAAACGCATGGCCGCGACTGACGCGGTTGTTGCCCTTGCCGGAAGCCCGGAGCGTCCCCGCATCGAATTGACAGCAGCCTTGGGCCGCGGTGATAGCTTTGTACGGGTCCTACAACGCGCTGGCGTCGGTGGAAACGAAGCCAATGATGTTGCCAACATGGTTTCAGGCGTCGCCTCGCTATCGGATATTGAGCCCGGCACCCCCATCAATATCGTGCTCGGTAAACGTTCTGCGCAAAATCAGCCCCGGCCTTTGGAATCCGTGGCCTTTCGGGCACGATTTGACCTCAACCTCGCTATCAACCGTGAAGCTGGCGCGCTCCGATTAAGCCGCGAACCGATTATGGTCGATGACACGCCGTTGCGCATCCGCGGTACAGTCGGCAGCCAGGGCATTTACCGGTCAGCGCGCGCTGCGGGTGCACCTGCCAGCGCTATTCAGGATTATCTGAAAGTCATCTCGGGCCGCATGCCCTTGTCAGCAGTCCGCGCGACCGATGAATTTGATATCATCATTGCGTACAAGCGCGCTGAAACCGGTGAAATTAAGGTCGGCAATCTTTTATATGCCGGCGTCGACCGCGACGGCAAATCGCCAGTCCAGATGCTCAAATGGACCAATGGCGACAGCAGCCAATGGTTCGAAGCTTCCGGTGTGGGTGAGTCGAAAGGCGCGCTCAGCCGCCCTGTTAACGGCGCTGTGACATCGGGCTTTGGTGGCAGACGCCACCCGATTTTAGGCTATATGCGCATGCATAGCGGCCTCGATTTTAAAGCAAGCTATGGCCAGCCCATTTTTGCGGTGACCGATGGTGTCGTTGCCTATGCCGGGCGCAAGGGCGGTTATGGCAACTTTGTTCAGCTAAACCATGGTGGCGGCCTTGCCAGCGGCTATGGCCATATGAGCCGCATCGCAGCACGCGCCGGAAGCCGTGTGCGGCGCGGTCAAATCATCGGTTATGTGGGTTCAACGGGTTTGTCGACTGGTCCGCATTTGCACTATGAATTATATCGCAACGGACGTGCGGTGAACCCGAATTCGATCAAGTTTACGCAGCGTGCACAACTTGGGGGAAGCGACCTCGCGCGCTTTAAAGGTACGCTTCAGCGCCTGAAATCGGTCAAGGCCGGTGCAGCGCTCGCACCATTGCGCACACAACCGAAAAGCACGGACGAACCGAAGCGTGAGATTGACCGACTGACGCTTCAAGTCGACCGGTCGCGGATCAAAGGATAAGCCATTGAGGATGCGGCATAACACCGCTACCTGTCGTTCATGAGCAACACATCCTTTTTCCCGAACACCCGTTTGCGCCGTACGCGCGCCACCCAATGGAGCAGAGCCATGGTCCGTGAGACCATGCTTTCGCCAGCAGATCTTATCTGGCCATTGTTCGTCACCGAGGGAGAGGCTGTCGAAGAACCGATTTTGTCGCTCCCCGGCGTATCGCGCTGGTCCGTCGACCAGATCGTCGTCCGCGCAGCTGAAGCCATCGATCTTGGCATTCCCTGCATCGCATTGTTCCCCAACACGCAGCCAGAGCGGCGCAGCGAGGACGGTGAAGAGGCGCTCAACCCCGACAATCTGATGTGCCGCGCCATCCGCGCCATCAAAAAGGCACATGGCGACGCAATCGGCATTTTGACCGATGTCGCGCTCGACCCGTACACGTCGCACGGACAAGACGGCTTAATCGATGATGCCGGTTATGTACTGAACGACGAAACGGTTGCCGTGCTTGTCGATCAGGCGATAAATCAGGCCAATGCCGGCGCGGATATCATTGCGCCAAGCGACATGATGGACGGACGCATTGGCGCCATTCGCAAGGCACTCGAAATGAATGGCCATCCCAACGTCCAGATCATGTCCTACGCCGCAAAATATGCCAGCGCATTCTACGGCCCTTTCCGTGACGCCATTGGCTCAAGCGGCCTGCTGAAAGGTAACAAGAAAACGTATCAGATGGATCCAGCGAACAGCGATGAAGCCATGCGCGAAGTCGCTATGGACATTGCCGAAGGTGCCGACAGCGTCATGGTCAAGCCTGGCCTGCCCTATCTCGATATCGTCCGCCGCGTGCGCGACCAATTCGATGTGCCCGTATTCGCGTACCAAGTGTCCGGTGAATATGCGATGATTGAGGCCGCCGCTGCCGCCGGCGCTGGTGACCGCGACGCGCTGGTGCTGGAAACGCTCATGGCATTCAAACGCGCCGGTTGCTCCGGCATTTTGACATATCACGCCGCACTGGCCGCGCGTTTGCTGAACGGGTAAATCATGAACGGCGCTGAAGCATCCAGCGACACATATGCGTGGACCGATGATTATTCATCGGTTTTGCCACATCTTTCACTATGGAAAATCCGATGATCAATAACCGTACCGACATCAGCATCGTCACTGTCAATGGCAAGACCCCGCAAATTCACGACAGCGTATTCATTGCGCCGGGCTGTCGTATTGTCGGTGATGTTACCATCGGACCCGAGGCCAGCATCTGGTACAATTGTGTCATCCGTGCTGAAGTGAATCGTGTTGTGATTGGCGCCCGAACCAACATTCAAGACGGCAGTGTCGTGCATTGCGACGGCCCAATGCCCGGCGTCGAAGATGGTTTTCCGACCATTATCGGAGATGACGTGCTGGTTGGGCACAATGTCATGCTGCACGGTTGCATCCTTCACGACCGTGCGTTTGTTGGGCTGTCGTCAACGGTCATGAACGGTGCCGTCATTGAAAGCGATGCCATGCTCGCGGCAGGGGCAATGCTCACCCAAGGGAAACGCATTGCAGCCCGGCAGTTATGGGCAGGGTCGCCAGCGCGATTTGTCCGCGATCTCGACGATGCCGCAGTCATGGGAATGCGGATCGGCGTTGCGCATTATGTCACCAACGCCAAGCTTCATGCGGCTGCGACAGCCAGCACTTAAAACTTCGCCCTAACCGTAAAACGAGCATTGATTGGCGCGCCAGTCGAGATGTTGTTATTGTTGTGCGCGTCCGAATAATATGCGGTGTCGAACAGATTTTCGACATTCAGCTGAAGCTGCAAGCGGTCGCTCACATCATAATATAGAGCAGCATCGACCCGTGTGAATGCAGGCAATTTGGTTGTCATCGCGGATGTACGGATTGCCGCATATTGGCTCGACTGATGGATGATGCCGACACCTGCTGCAAACGCGTCAGATAATTCATACCGGTTCCACAGGCTTGCCTGATGCTTTGGCACTTGCGCAAGCCGCACAGCATCGTTGTCCGCCAGAACAGCGTCCTGATAGCTGTAGCCACCATGTACTTGCCATTGCGACGTCACGCGGCCTGTCACAGCCAGCTCAATCCCCTGGGTCCGCGTTTTGCCAATATTAATGCTGGAAAGCGGATTAGCGGGGTCCGGCGTCGTCGCATTGCTGCGATCAAGCTGAAACACTGCAAGGGTCAGGTTTAAATTTGGCTGGACATCCCATTTGGCACCGACTTCAAAGTTGGTGAATTTTTCCGGAGCCAGATTTTGCTGTGTCACCGTCAGCGCCAGAAACTGGTCACCCGACCGCGGCAGGAATGATTGGCTATAGCTGCCGTAAAGCGACATGCTTTCCTGCGGTTTGAAAATCAGCCCAAGACGCGGGCTGATCTTTTCATCCTTACGTGCAAAAGGCCGGTCGATTGCCGGCAGCAAATCTGCACCGCTGATATCAAAACTGTCGTACCGAAGCCCGGCAACGACATCGATATGTTCGCCAAAGCTAATCTGGTCCTGCACATAAGCAGAGAAGAACTTCACATCAGAAACGCTGTCTCGTGCCAATGTGTTGAAAGCTACTGTTGGGAAAACCGGGTTCGAAAGGCCCAATGTCGCATTTGAAAGCGTACCATTAAGCCGACGGTTGGCCGATTGCTGGTCGCCATATTCGGCGCCAACGAGAATTTTGTGCGCAAGCGCGCCTGTTTCGATATCCCAGACCACATTTGCTTGGGCGATGACATTTTCGCGTTGGGTGGGGTCACTATAGGCCGCAAGAGCAACCGTTCCATTTTGTGCCGTCGCCGCGCCATTTGCAAAGACGTTCAGATAGATTTTATCGTAATCGCCATAGAGCATGGTACCGCTGAAATTGAGGTTTGATGCCAACTGTCCGTCTAGCCGCAGCTTGGCAATGTGCGCCTCAAGTCGCGTGCGATTGACCCCGGGGACGCCAAAAAACTGGTTGCGGACGCCAGCCAACGGACGATTGGGTTGGCCCGCACCCGTCGCAACCGACGGGATGCCTCGATCCGTCGTTCGGTCGTCATTTACATATTCGTACGAAAGGCCCAGCTTCCAAACATCGTTCAGCCTGAACGCGACATAGGGGTTCCAAGCATAGCGTTCGCCGCCAACAAAATCGCGATGGCTGTCCAGGCTTTCGTACACCGCGTTAATGCGCACAGCGGTGGATGCATTTAACGGAGCGTTCAAATCGGCCGAGACGTCATATGCGCCAAAACTGTTGACGCTCGCTTGTCCTGCGTAAATGAAATCGTCACTCAACGGAGCCTTCTGAACCCGGTTAATGATACCGCCGCCGCCGCCGCGGCCAAAGATCAGCGCATAAGGCCCCTTCAGAATTTCGACCCGCTCAATATTGTATAGCCCGCGATAATATTGAACATCGTCGCGAACGCCGTCCAAGAAAAAGTCCGCCGTTGTGTTTTGCCCGCGCAGGGTGATTTGGTCGCGATTGCCCTCGCCTTGGCCCACTGTTGTACCCGGAACATAACGCAATATGTCCGCCAAGGAGTGATGCGCCTGATCATCCAACTGTTCGCGGGTCACGACATTGATGGTCTGCGGAATATCGATCAACGGCGTATCGGTTTTTGTGGCCGTGATGGAATTGGACGCAAGGTACCCGTCGCTGACACCCGTCACAATGATGGTCCGGCTGTCATCACTTGCCCCGTCATCAAATGCCACGTCTTCGGCGAACGCATAAGGCGCGCTTATTGCCAATGAAATAAAGGCGAAAACGGAAGAGGAGAGACGGAGCATTTTGGACCTTTGTACGCTTATTGCAAATGACTCGCAATTCGATTTCCTCGCCACTATTGCGAATCGTTCTCACATGCAATTTAAAAATGGAAAAAAGCGCATTTGCTTTTGCGGGCCACCGATTTAGGTACATTGTGACGCAAACGGCATTATCAGGGACGACCATCATCATGAACGCAACCATCTGGCATAACCCGGATTGCGGAACGTCGCGCAACACGCTCGCGCTCCTTCAAGAAGCCCCGGGTGTGACGGTCGAGATTATCGAATATCGCAAGCAACCCTTCACCCGTGCAAAGCTTGAGCAACTGTTTGAAGATGCGGGCCTCACGCCACGCGAAGCACTGCGCACCCGCGGATCACCAGCTGAAGAATTAGGTCTTATAGACGGCGCTTCTGCCGATCGCATATTGGATCATATGGTTGAACACCCCATCCTGGTCGAACGCCCATTTGTGGAAACCGATAAAGGTGTTCGGTTATGCCGACCGCAAGAAAAGGTGCTTGAGCTGCTTTAAAGCGCCTCAAGCCACCTGACACTGTGGCCCTTTACACAATGCAAGGCCATTGACCGACGCAGCTATCCCGCAATCGTTTCGATGTTTGCAGGCGCTTAAGCCGCGATTGCGTAGGGCTGAATTTCGCCGGACAGATACAGATTGCGCGCTTTCGCCCGGCTCATTTTGCCTGAGCTGGTCCGCGGCAATGTCCGCGGTGGAACCAATTCGACGACACAGTTCATTCCCGTCACCGACCGAACCTTGTCGCGGATCTGCTCACGCAGCTTTGCCCGCTCGGCTTCATCGGTGGTGCGGCACTGGACCAGCACAGCGGGTGTTTCCTCACCGCCCGGCGTCGTCACGGAGAAAGCCGCGATATCGCCAGCTTTAAATCCGGGCAGTTGTTCTACCGCCCATTCAATATCCTGTGGCCAATGGTTTTTACCATTGATGATGATCATGTCTTTGGCGCGGCCCACAATATAAATGTAGCCGTTCGACAGATAACCCATGTCGCCCGTATCCAGCCAACCGTCGACAAGACAAGCGTCTGTCGATTCCTGGTCGCGGAAATATTCCTTCATCAACGAAGGCCCTGTGCACCACACTTTACCGATCGTCTTATCCGCAAGTGGCTTGCGGTTTTCGTCGCGGATTTCGATGGTCATGTCTTTTACAGCGCGGCCGCAGTTAACGATTGCGCGATAACGGATGGGGCGATCCGGCGCACCGGGATGGCCCGTTAGTTCTGTCTCTTCGACAAGTTCAACTTGAATACCTTCGCCCGGTGGCATGATGGACACCGCCAGCGTTGTTTCGGCCAAGCCATAGCTTGGGAGGAAAGACGACGCCTTGAAACCCGCATCGCCAAATGCATCGACAAAAGCCTGCATCACGTCGGGCCGGATCATATCGGCACCATTGCCCGCAAGCCGCCATTTTGCGAGGTCGAAGCGATCATTGACCTGTGTCTGGCTGGAAACCCGCCGTGCGCAGATATCATAGCCGAATGTCGGCGAGTAGCTGATGACCGTGCCATCCGCAGCACTAATAACATCAAGCCACGCCAACGGGCGACGCGCGAAATCTTCGGTTTTCATGTAATCCGTCGAAACTTGGTTTGCGACGGGCGACAGGAAACAACCGACGAGGCCCATATCATGATACCAGGGCAACCACGACACGCAGCGATCATTTGCCGTCAATTCCATGCCATGCGAATGTGCCGACAGGTTGTTGAGCAGGGCATTGTGCGTAACCGCCACGCCATGCGGGAAACGGGTCGAGCCGCTGGAATATTGCAAATAGCAGATTTCGTCGGTCTGCGCCGAAGGAAGATCGGACTTTGACGCGACGCGATCGCTGAAGCTTTCCCAATCAATGCCTTCAACATTGCATGCGCGTGCCGCATCATTGGCCATGTCGGCGAGTTCGGCTGGAAAGAACAGTATCTTGGGGTCACAGCTTTTCAACTGCACGGACAGCTGGTCCACATAGCTTTCTTTACCGCCAAATGACGTTGGCAACGGCAGGGGCACTGGCCATGCGCCCGCATATACGCAGCCAAAGAACAGGGCCGCAAAATCGGGACTGGTCTCCGCGACCAAGGCAATGCGGTCATCTTTGCGGACACCATGGCTGATCAAGCGATAGGCCATGTTCAGCGCGTCTTCGCGCATTTCGCTATAGGGATAAGGACGCGCCAATTGCCCGCGCATGTCGTGGAAATTGAGCCCACGCTGCCCTTGAGCGGCATAATCCAATGCCTCACCTAAGGTCGCAAAGTCAGAAAAACGACGTGGCAAACTGTCCTGCGTTGGCGTGGATGCGCGTTCGCTCATAAATTTTCCCATAGCAAAAGGGCGGAGCCCGATAAATTTATTGTTAGCCTACGCCATTACGCGTCGATACCAGTTCAAATTTCGACCCGACTGTGGCAAGAATAGGGCGTGAACAGCCCACGTGCCGCCAAAAAACCCGCTCCGCCGTTAAATGGCGAGAGACTGAGACAGCTTGCGCTGCATTATGTTGGCAAATACGCGACCACACAGGCCAAACTCGGGACCTATTTAAACCGCAAAATTCGCGAACGGGGCTGGGACGGGGAACGCAGCGCGGACATCGCAATGCTGGTCGAACAATTTGCCGCACTCGGCTATATTAATGACGCCCAATTTGCTGAAGCACGAAGCCGGTCATTTGTGCGCCGTGGCTATGGCGAACGGCGTTTAAACGAGGATTTGCGCGCGAGCGGTATTGGCGATGCGGATGCCATCCCGGCAAAAGCGCATATGGAAGAAAGCGTATTGAGCGCCGCAGAAAATTTTGCGCGGCGCAAACGTATCGGTCCATTTGCCCAAGAAGCTGCAACGCCAGAGAAACGCAATAAGCAACTCAATGCCTTTTTGCGCGCTGGACACAGTTTTGAACTGGCCAAACGGTTTGTCTATGCTGAACCCGGGGACGAAATTGGCGACTGAATTTAGTCGTAGACGCGGTCTGCCGTCGCCACCGCCTCGGACGCACGAAGCGCGGATATTATCCGCATAAGGTGCTGCAAATCATGCACCTCCAAATCTATTTCAAAGGTGTGAAACTCGGCGTCGCGCGCAGTTAAACGCAAATTGATGATGTTCGCCTTGTGATAGCCAAAAATGCCGGCAATTTCACCCAGCGTGCCGGGACGATTGTGGATGATCGTGCGCAATCGCGCCGAAGCGCCATCGCTACCCTGCCCCCAACTCAAGTCGACCCAATCGGCGTCGGCTCCGTTAGCGAGACGGTCACATTCGATCGTATGCACCTCAACCGGTTGGCCCAGCAACCTCAGCCCCACGATCCGGTCACCCGGAATGGGGTGACAGCATTCACCGAGGTGGTAACCGACGCCCGGCGTAAGTCCGCGTATGGAGATGGCGCGTTCTTGATTTGGAAAATCAAGCGCGATGCCATCCGCGTCAAAGCCAGGTACCAGTGCCTCCATCAGGGCGTGGTCATTAATCTTGCCAAGGCCGATGCGATGCATCAGCTCTTCCTCATCCTCAAGCTTCAGCCGGTTCACCGCGGCCGTTAAGGCTTTCTTGCCGATTTTGCCCGGCATACGCGCAGCGACTTCTTCATAAAGCTTGCGGCCAATCGCGACCAGCTCATCGCGTTCGCGGTGCCGTACATGCCGACGGATGGCGGCGCGCGCCTTACCTGTCGTGACGAAGTTAAGCCAAGTCTGCTGCGGTTCCTGCGCCTTGGATTTCAGGATTTCGACCATATCGCCATTGTTCAATTGCGCACGCAACGGGACATGGCGCCCATTCACTTTTGCGCCAACGGTCTTGTCGCCAAGATCGGTATGCACGGCATACGCAAAATCAACGACCGTTGAACCCTTGGGCAGCTGATGCAGCGCGCCCTTTGGGGTGAAGGCAAATATCCGGTCCTGATACATCGCCATGCGGGTGTTTTCGAGGATGTCCTCGGCATCTTGGCTGGTTTCAAGAATTTCGATGAGATCGCGTAACCACGCAGCCTGCCCATCGGGCTTATCCGCTTGCTTGTAGGCCCAGTGCGCGGCGAAGCCATGTTCCGAGCTTCGGTGCATTTCCGCGCTGCGGATTTGCACTTCGACGCGCATGTTTTTGGCGAACATGATTGTCGTGTGCAGCGATTTGTAGCCATTTCGCTTTGGCGTTGAGACGAAATCCTTGAACCGCCCCGGCACCATCTGCCAGCGACGATGCAGCACACCCAAAGCGCGATAGCAGTCTTCGGTGGTCTCGGTTATCACGCGAAAGGCGTTGATATCCGTCAGCTGCTCAAACGCAACATGGCGTTCCTGCATCTTTTTCCAGATGGAATAAGGATGCTTTTCACGGCCGGAGATTTTGATTTTCAGCCCGGCCTGCTCCATTTCCCAAGCGATGGTCTGGTTAATCTGGTCGATTTCAACATCGGCCTTTTCGCGGATTTGTTTCAGACGACCCGTAATCGTCTGATATGCTTCGGGTTCCAGCTGTTCGAAAGCGAGCAACTGCATTTCGCGCATATATTCATACATGCCAATCCGCTCCGCCAGCGGGGCATAGATATCCATCGTTTCCTTGGCGATGCGACGACGTTTTTCGGGGCTTTTGATGAAATGCAGCGTCCGCATATTGTGCAGGCGATCCGCAAGCTTGACCAAAAGAACGCGGATATCATCGGAAATGGCGAGCAGGAATTTGCGCAAATTTTCGGCAGCGCGTTCGTTTTCGGTTTGCGCCTCGATTTTCGAAAGCTTGGTAACGCCGTCGACCAAGCGGGCGACTTCGGAACCGAAGCGGCGTTCGACATCTTCGATTGAGGTGAGCGTGTCTTCCACCGTGTCGTGGAGCAGCGCGGTGATGATCGTGTCCTCATCCATTTTGAGGTCCGTCATGAGCCCTGCGACTTCGACCGGATGGCTGAAATACGGGTCGCCTGATGCCCGTTTCTGCGCACCATGCATCTGAACCGTAAAGACATAGGCTCGGTTGAGGCGATCCTCATCGACATCCGGGATATAGGCCCGCACCCGTTCAACCAATTCATATTGCCGCATCATAGGCTCCAAGATGTGGCTTTTGCGCTGCGTTGCAACAAGAAACTTAAAAACATAGTCGATTTAACAACAAATTATGCGCTGGCTGCTTGTGCATGGCGCATGTGAGAACGCCTGCTTTAACAAAAAATGCACCGGAATATGGCGTCCGCGACGTCGCGCGTATGGCCATATTCCGGTGCAGTTGTCTCGGCTCAAAGCGTCAATAAAATTGGCGCGGGTTAGTTGGGAGGATAGAAGAGCCGAATGTGCTTATTGCGCGGTTTGCCGATTAAGCGCCAGCGTTACAGGCGGCGAGTTCGTCAGCGGTAAAGACGCGATCACCAGCGGTGAAAGCAGAAACTGAACCCAATTTGCGGGCGACACTGACACACATATTCTTTGCGGCAGTCGAAGCCATTGGCGCGCGGCATGCAGTGCCTTCGCACTTTACAACTACGCTACGCAGCAATTCTTGCTTCGATGCGGCTGGCTGCGCCAATTCGATTTTGTAATATGCGCCGTTGCTTGCAGCTTGCGCCTGCGTTGGAACACCGAAAAGAAGTGTGGCGCTGATAACAAATGCGGCAGCGAGCGCGCCCAAACGGGCGGAAACTTGGGAGAGAGTCATAATCTTATCCTTTTAGCTTTGATAACAGAGCACAACGGTGGCCGGCATTCTGTTTCCAAGCCTTCGTTTTGCGCCTCTGGAAAACCAGTTGCGAATCGCTACTTATTAGATTAGGTTTCGAGTTGCAACTTAAAACTTAAATGGGGTTGCAAAATTTTTCGGGTCGGCTCACCCTATGCGTTGGGGGGTCAAATATATGGGCGAATTGCGCGAGTCACTACAGGATATTACCGAGTGTGGGCTACCAACCGCACTTGAGGCAATGGGCGAACGATGGTCGTTCATGATCTTGCGCGCTGCCTTCAATGGCATCCGCCATTTTGAAGATTTCCTCACGGAAATCAGCATTGCGCGCAACATATTGGCCAACCGTTTAAGCCGATTGAGCGAAAGCGGGATATTGCATCGTACGCCCTGCCCTGATGACCGCCGCAAAGTGGAATATCGGCTGACCGAAAAAGGGCTGGATTTGCTGCCGACAATGATCGCGTTGCGCCAATGGGGCGAAAAATGGGGAACAGGCGTGCCATCCAATCCGGTATTGGTCGATGAGCTGGATCATCAACCCATCCTGCCGGTCACCATAAGAAGCCATGATGACCGCGTTCTGGGCCATATGGACCTATGCTGGATGAACTCGGCGGATATCAAGCCGATTAGCAATGCCGTGTTTGCCGAACATGATGATCGCGTGCGAAAATTAAGCGCAATTTAAG
>Ga0315908_10000036_pt1 | contig 109796 bp, 112 predicted proteins | sample LakEriMetagenome_12_FD_203520 | JGI IMG/M metagenome (GOLD analysis project Ga0315908, IMG submission 203520) | Freshwater fungal communities from buoy surface, Lake Erie, Ohio, United States - Buoy 4 MA124 | ecosystem: Environmental > Aquatic > Freshwater > Lake > Lake biofilm | place: USA...
TTTTGCGCAGGATGAAGCGGGCGTCGATATTCATTTTGAAACATCGAACGGCAAGCGCACCATTCGCGCCGATGCTTTGATTGCCTGCGACGGCGTCAATTCAGCCGTGCGCAAACAGCTTTATCCTGACGACAAAGTGGCCTTTGCCGGCATCAACACCTGGCGCGGCGTGACGCGGCGCAAGCCGATCCTGACGGGCCGCAGCTATATCCGCATCGGCTCGATCTATACGGGCAAGATCGTCATCTATCCGATCATCAATGACATTGATGAAAACGGAAACCAGCTCATCAATTGGATGACGGAAATCCAGGGTGACAGCCAGGACAAGAATGACTGGAACGAGAACGGCAAGATCGACGATTTCTACCACATTTATAAAGACTGGACCTTCGACTGGCTCGATGTTGCAGCCCTTATCCGCGATGCCGATATGGTGCTCGAATATCCGATGGTCGATAAAGATCCCGTCGATCAATGGACCTTTGGCCGCGTGACGCTCGCGGGCGATGCGGCTCACCCCATGTATCCGCGCGGCTCGAACGGCTCGGCGCAGAGCGCCATCGATGCGCGCACGCTCGCCGATTGTCTGGAGCGCGAGGCCAATGTGGTGGATGCGCTGAAAGCCTATGAGGCCGCACGCCTGCCGCTCGCCAATAAGGTCGTGCTGACGAACCGTTCCAATCCGCCGGACTTCATCAATATCAAGGTGGAGGAGCTGGTCGGCGACAAGCCGTTCGATAATCTCGACGATTACATCACGCAGGACGAACTGCGGGCCTTGTCGGATTCTTACAAGAATGTGGCGGGTTTCGCGCTGAGCAAGTGAGGCTCGTCATTGCGAGGAGCGCAGCGACGCGGCAATCTATCTTTTGGCGCGTGCGGTCTCTGGATGGCGCATGCTTCGCTCGCAATGACGGGCGGTGGGCGAGATTGCGCGACCCCCACCCCTAGCCCCTCCCCTCAGGGGGGAGGGGGATCAGATTGCGCTGCTCTTCTCCCTCCCCCGTCATGCTTCGCATGACACCCTCTCCCGCATGCGGGAGAGGGGAAGAGGCCCCTCAAACTTCGGCAAAAACCTCATCGCCCCGCACGTCGACCTTGTAGGTCCGCAGAGCAATAGAGCAGGGGGCGCCGGTGGGCTGGCCGGTTTTTACGTCGAATGTGCCGAAATGCATGGAGCATTCGATCTCGTCGCCCATGAGCGCGCCCTCCGACAGGCTGGAGAGGCCATGGGTGCAGCGGTCGTCTGTGACGTAAAACTGGCCCTCGATATTGTAGACGGCCAGACCGGTCTCGCCATGGTCAACACGCATGACGGAGCCTGGAGCCAGGTCGGAGGTCTTGCAGATCAGCTTCTCGGCCACGTGATGTCTCTCCCGAAGGCGCTTTCCTCGCTCTTTTACGCAAGGGTCCAGCATAGGGCAAGTTTTTCCCCCGATTCCCATACTATGAGATTGACACCCCGGTAGCCCGAGCCCAAAAATGCGCCCGGAAACGCCATGAGAGGTTGCCATGCCCCGTTCATACGTCGTCGAGGATCAAGAGAAGGGCGTCTTCCTTCTCGATCGCGAAGTGCACATGTCCGAGGATATTTTGCGGGATGAATATCGCAAGATCTTCGCCAAATGCTGGATTTATGTCGGTCATGGTTCGGAGCTGAAAAAGCCCGGCGATTTCATCACCCGCAAAGTGGCTGGCCGCCCGGTTATTTTCGTGCGCAACCAGAAGGGCGAGGTGGATGTCCATTTCAACACCTGCCGCCATCGCGGCGCGCTCGTCTGCGCGGATCGCAAGGGCAATGCCAAGCGCTTCTTCTGCGTCTATCACGGCTGGATCTATGGCAATGACGGCGCGCTGCAGCGCGTGCCGGGCGACGAGGCCTATACGTCAGCTTTCGACAAGGAAACGCTGGCGCTGAAAAAGCCGGCCAAGATCGAGCAATATCGCGACTTCTGGTTCATGTCGCTCGATCCGAATATCGTGCCGCTCAAGGATTATCTCGGCCGCGCCACCGATTATATCGATCTTGTCATCGATCAATCGCCATCTGCCCAGATGGAAGTTCTGCCCGGCACGCAGGAATATGATGTCCGCGCAAACTGGAAGCTGATGGTGGAAAATTCGGTCGATGATTATCATCTGCCCTCCACCCATGCGACCTGGCTTAATTTCATGGCCAATTCGGGCGTGAAGGTTGAGCCGCCGAAAGAAAAGAGCCTCGTGCTGCCCACCAAAGGCTGGGCGATCGAACTCGATAATGGCCATTTCACAACGGACAATGTGAACTTCCGCGGCCGTCCCGTTGCTGCCTGGATCCCGCTTTATGGTGAGGATTCCAAGCAGGAAATGAAAGAGATCAAGGACGAGCTGATCGCGCGTCTGGGACCTGAGCGCGCCGAGCGCGTCGCCAATACGAACCGCAATCTCGTCATCTTCCCGAACCTCGTCATCAATGACGGCTCATCGGTGACGATCCGCACCTTCTTCCCCGATGGCGTGGGCAAGATGCAGGTCACGGCTTGGGCCTTGGGTCCGGTGGAGGAAAGCGAAAGCGCGCGTGCGCGCCGTCTCGATGCCTTCCTCACTTTCTACGGCCCCGGCGGCTTTGCCACACCCGACGATGTCGAGGCGCTCGAACTCGTTCAGCAGGGTCTTGCCAATTGGCAAGACGATCGCTGGTCGGAAATGTCGCGCGGCATGGGACGCGAGGGCGAACAGCTCAATTCGGATGAACACCATTTGCGCATCTTCTGGCGCCATTGGAACAAAATGATGGAGGCGCAGTGATGGCGAAAGTGACCCGCGCCGAAGTCGAGGACTTCCTCTTTCACGAAGCAGCCTTGCTGGATGAATGGCGTCTCAATGAGTGGCAGGAGCTGCTCACCGATGACGCGCATTATATCGTGCCGCCGAACGACGATCTGGATGGCGATTATAAAAGCTCGCTGTTCATCATTGCAGACGATCGCGAGCGCATCCGCCAGCGCATCATCCGCGTGCTCGATCCCAATTGCCATGCGGAATATCCGAAGTCGCGCACGCAGCGCCTCATCGCCAATGTGCGCATCCTCTCGCAGGAGGGCGATGCTGTGGAAGTGGCAGCCAATTACATCTGCTACCGCTACCGCCGTTATGAGCGCGTCGGACAATATGTCGGCAATATCCGCTACAAGCTGGTGCGCAAGGGCGAGAGCTTCCTGATCCGGGAAAAGAAGATCGTCATCCAGGCGAACGAACTGGGCCAGCTCGGTTCGGTTTCGATTATTTTGTGAATGCTTTCCCTCCCCCTTGCGGGGAGGGGCAAGGGGTGGGGGTCGCGTGATCTTATGTGCTCGTCATTGCGAGCGAAGCGAAGCAATCCAGAATCGCGGCGCGCTCTGGATTGCTTCGTCGCTCAGCTCCTCGCAATGACGATCAGAGATGACACGACCCCCACCCCGCTCGCTGCTGCGCATCGAGTCGGCCCTCCCCGCAAGGGGGAGGGATGACGCGTGGTGTGCATGTCGCAAGGCTGAACCTGCAAAACATCAATGACGTTGGGGAGCGCACGCATGGCCGATCTCAAACTCACGCTTGCCTGCTGGGATTATGATCGCACGCGGCCTCTGATTGACGGGCGTGTGCGCCCACAAGGCATCGATCTTGAAGTGAAGATGCTGCGGCCGCGCGTCATGTTTCCGCGCATGCTGGAAGACAAGGAATTCCACGCCTCCGAACTCTCGCTTGCCTCTTATGCGAGCCTGCTCGGGCGCGGCGATTTTTCGTTTCGCGCGCTGCCTGTCGCCGTGTCGAAAATCTTCCGCCATTCCTGCATCTATGTGCGCCCCGGCGCTGGAATCAAAAAGCCGGAAGATCTGCGCGGCAAGCGTGTGGGCACGACGCAATGGGGCTCAACCGCTGCCGTCTTCATGAAGGGCATGATCCAGGACGAATATGGCGTGAAGCCGTCCGACATGCATTGGTTCATGGGCGGGCTCGATGCGCCAACGCAGGCCCCGCTCATTCCCTTCACGCCGCCGCCGGGCGTCCAGCTCGATCTCCTGCCTGAGGGTAAGACTCTGGAAGCCATGATGGAAGCAGGCGAGATCGACGCGCTCTTCTCCATCTATCTGCCGAAAATCTTTCTCAACAAATCGCCCAATTGCGTGCGCCTCTGGCCGAACTTCAAAGAGGTCGAGAAAGATTATTATCGGCGCACGAAAATCTTTCCGATCATGCACACAATCGCGCTGCGTGCCGATGTGCTGGAAAACCATCCTTTCGCGGCAAAGAGCCTTTACAATGCTCTGTGCGAAGCACGCGACATTGCAGTCGAGGGTCTCTACGACACGGATGCTTTGCGCCTTGCGCTGCCCTGGCTGCTCGATCATGTCGAAGAGGCCTGGGATGTCTTCGGCCATGATTTCTGGGCCTATGGACTGGAGAACAATCGCCCGACGCTGGCCGCGCTCGGACGATATGTTTTCGAACAGGGCCTGTCGCCGCGCATCGTGCTGCCGGAAGAAATTTTCCTCCCCGGTCTCGACTAAGGCGCGCTCAGGTTCCTGTGGCGACCTTTTGGCCGATCTTCTCGATCAGCAAAGCATGAGCGCGGTCGATCACTTCATTCATGGAGGGCGTGCGCGCGAGAATTTCAGCGGCTGCGGCTGAAACTTCCTCGCGCGTCGGCACATGAGGCAGATGCAGGCTGGCCAGCACATCGCTGACGCGATGCTGTGCATCGGCAAGCCGCTCGCGCAGATCTGCTGCATGGGGCAGATGTGCAATGGCTGCATTCACGTGGGCAGCAATCTGCTCGACATTGAATGTCGCCACAACATCGGCTGCCGCCTTTTTGATGACGCGCGCGCCGAGCTTGTGTTCATTGCGCAGCACCGCTTCGGGCGGCGTCTTCATGTCATGGACGAGGCCGAGTTTGGAGAGGCCAAGCAGAATGTAATAAGTGAAATCGATCTCCCACCAGCGAAAGCCCTGCCGAACGCTCGACTGATAGGCATGGTGATTATTGTGCCAGCCTTCACCCATGGTGAAAAAGGCAAGGATCCAATTGTTGCGGCTGTCGTCGCCCGTCACATAGCGCTTGCGGCCATGCACATGGGCGAGCGAATTGATGCAGAATGTGCCGTGATAGACCGCCACCGTGCTCCAGAAAAAGCCGACAAACAATCCGCTCCAGCCGGCAATGGCAAAGCACAGAATGGCCAGCACGATTGCCGGCACGAGTTCATAGCGATGCAGCCAGTTGATCTCGGGATATTGCGTGAGATCCTCAACCTTCACCAGATCGGTGTCATTGTGCTTGCGCGCAAAGATCCAGCCGACATGCGAATAGAAAAAGCCCGTGTGACGCGGCGAATGCACATCCTCTTCCATATCGGAGAAAAGATGATGGTGGCGGTGCTTGGCCGCCCACCAGAGCACGCTCTTTTGCGCGGTCGATTGTGCAAGCAGCGCGAGAATGAATTGGACGACGCGGCCGGTCTTGAAAGTCTTGTGTGAGAAATAGCGATGGTAGCCGCCGGTGACGCCGAACATGCGCACCCAGTAAAGGGCGATGCCGAGCGTGAGCGCCTGCCAGGTCACACCGCTCCAGATCGCGCCGAAACAGGCCAGATGGACGGCGACGAAGGGAAGCGCATGCGGATAGACAATGTCTTCGTGGTGCTGCGGATCGGCGTCTGTTGTTTTGTTCATGTGAAACACACAGCGTCCTTTGCATGCGATTGCGCGCGGGTTGGGCCCACGACCGAGACCTGTCCAGATTGTCGGTAACGGGCAGACGCCCGCCGACAGCAGTCTCAGGATCCCGCTTGGCCGACCGCAGTCGGGCACGGGGTTGCGGCTTGCCGCCGCTCTCGCATCGCACGGATGCGCGCTGATCTTTCGCTCGGAGATTTCCGGGGCCTGTTTTCAGGAAAGCCTTCGGAATCAGGCAGAATGAAGACGCGTCTTTGGCTTAAGAATGCATATTTGCGGGCAGCCTCGCAAGTACAGGCCATGAACCGGGCAGCCATGAACCGGGCAGCAATGCCGCAATCCGGTTACGGCAAAGGCTCCCGTCCGGGAAAGGCGGGACCGGCGCAGCGCCGCAAGGCGTGGCCGGTCCCCTCTTATCAGCCCCTGATATAGGGCAGGACTTCCATGAAGCCGCGATAGGTCATTTCGATCGCGACATAGACGATGATGGCGAGACCGACATAAGCGATCCAGCGATGCTTCTGCAGCAATTTGGCGATGAAGCTTGCCGCAAGGCCCATGAGGGCAATCGACAGGACAAGCCCGAGGACCAGGATCATCGGATAATCGCGGGCAGCGCCCGCCACGGCGAGCACATTGTCGAGCGACATGGAAACGTCTGCGACAATGATCTGCCAAGCGGCCTGCGCGAACGACTTGCGCGGCTTGCCCTCTGCATCGGCGTCAGCATCTTCGCCGATGGCGTCAACGTCATGCTGGTCGTGGCCGGCGCGAAGCTCGGTCCACATTTTCCAGGCAACCCAGATGAGCAGGAGACCGCCGACGAGCAGCAGGCCGACAATCTGCAGGAGCTGCGTCGTGAGGCCGGCAAAGATAATGCGCAGCACAGTTGCAGCGGCGATGCCGATCAGAATGGCCTTGGCGCGCTGCTCTTTGGGAAGGCCGGCTGCAGCAAGACCGATAACGACAGCATTGTCACCGGCCAGTACCAGATCGATCATGATCACCTGGAACAGGGCGGAAAGTGCGTCGACAGTAAAGTAAGCGCTCATATGCGGGATCCACGAGGTTTGAACGGAAGCAGCTCGGGTACCTTGCATACGTCGCGACAACGAGCCGCAGAGCGCATGGGGCAGACCAGGCCACGAAAACGTCCAGTCCGACATCGCGGTTCATGTGAACCGCCAGAGGGGCCCGGTCTGGTTGAACGGGTGTAAGTTGTGCCTGCGCGATCCGCAAGCGCCGCCCCCCAATACTGACGAAATTGTGAGGTAGGCCTTTTTCTTCTTTTTTCTCAGGTTCTTATTTGCAGCACGCTGATTTTACGGCCGAATTTTGCACAATCTGTCGGCACATTTTCGCTCAGAAAAATCCAAGACGCGCGGCGGCTATGCCGATGGCGGTTCCGATGCCCAGCGGGATGAGCGGATTGGTGCGGCTCAAGGCAATGTGAATGGCCACGCCCCCGGCAATGGCCACGCCGAGCCAATGATCGATGGCCGCATGGCCCGTCACGACGCCCGACGAGAGGATCAGGCCAACCACAATCGGGGGCAGGGCGCGTTTGGCGATCATGTACCAGCGCGTATTGGCGATGCGCGCCTCGCCGCGTCCAGCCAGCAGGGCAATCAGGCTGGTGGGAACAATGGTGGCAAGCGTTGCCACCGCCAAGCCTGCCCATCCCGCCACGCGCCAGCCAATCATGGACATGAGCAATATGTTCGGTCCCGGCGCAATCTGCGACAAGGCGAAAGCCGTGGCGAAATCATCATTGCCGAGCCAGCCGCGAATATCGACCGCCTGGCGATGGATTTCCGGAATCATCGTCGCAATGCCGCCGAAAGAAAAAATGGCGGTAGTGAAAAAGGTCAGGGCCATGGCCCAGAGCAGATCGTCATTTCGCACGTGTGCTGCTCCAATAGCCCACGGCAATCGCGGCGCTCGCCAGAACCAGCAATGTGCCGACCAGCGGCAGGCGCAAAATGCCGATGGCAACAAAGCTCGCGACGGCAAAAGCAAAAGCCCAGCGAGAATCCACAATCGTGCGCGCCAATTTCCAGCCCGTGCCGAAAATCATGCCGACAGCGCCCGCCGCTGCCGCACGCGTTCCGGCAACAACATCGGGCATATTGGCGAAGTGATCGTAAAACTCAGCCAGAGCGACTAGAATGACAATCGGCATGAAGGTCAGGCCGATCAGCGCGAGCAGGGCGCCGATTGCGCCCTGAAACCTGTCGCCGACCATGGTGGCCATATTGACGAGATTGGCGCCGGGCAGAACCTGACCAAGCCCCAGAATGGAGGCATATTCCGCATTGGTCAGCCAGCGGCGTCGCTCGACCATGACATGATGCATGGCCGCGGCAATGCCGCCGAAACCGAACATGCCGATCAGCAGAAAGCCGGTGAAAATCTGAAACCGCGATACCTGCGCCGGTCTATTCTGTCCCTCTTGCGCAGTCTCGCTCGCCACCGACGTCAGCTCGCGCGCGACAGGAGCGCCTGATCTTGCTCGAAGACCGGCGGCAGAACGTATTGCGCATGGCGCACCATGCGCAGACGCCGCGGCAATTCACGCATGAAACGCTCGCAGATTTCGCGCAGCGCGACATCCTGCGGCTGGGCGCGCGACATGAGCGGTCCGGCCTCAAGCAGGAAATGTTCGGCCGGGCGCAGCAGGTTCAAAAGCCGGCGATATTCGCTCTCGCTGTCAACCAGTTTGATGGCCTCGGCAATTTTGGGAACGAGCCGGTCAAGCCCCGCTGCAACATTGGCAATATGTGTCAGTTCCGCCTCGTCCAAGCTGCACCTGTATCCCGCATGCGAATCGATGAGCCTGAGCATGCCACAGCAAAAGGCCTTGCGCGTGAGCCAAGCCAAGGGATTCACGGCAAAATCCAGCAGGAAGGGGAGAAGCAGCGCGGAGAGAGATTTGGCTGGGGGACCTGGATTCGAACCAAGATTGACCGAGTCAGAGTCGGTAGTTCTACCGTTGAACTATCCCCCAAGAAAGCACCGCGAAATCAGAGATTTGGTGCGGTTTCCCGGACTGGACACCACAATTCGACGCCAGCGCGGCGGTTTTTGCATGCTGTGGCATCTTGTGTCAACGCCCGGATGGCATGGCGATCATGTTTGATTGCTGCGGGGCCATGTCTTTTCGGGCTTTTTGTATCTGCGTGAGCAGGCCGTGCTGTGGATTTAATCCTCATGGTCAAACCGGCCGCCCATCGTTACAATCGCCCCCGAACCGCCCGGCCGGGCTTTTTCGGCGACGGGGCGACTGGAGATTTGCCCCGTGTCCACGATGGACCTGAAGGGCCCCGGCCCGCAGGGCCCTGGGGCCGCCTCTGCCGGAACGCCCCCGCGCGGCCCGCATGGTCCTTTTCACACCTATGCGGCGCTGGATCTTGGCACCAATAATTGTCGCTTGCTGGTGGCACGCCCAGCGCGGGAGGGGTTTCGCATCCTCGATGCCTTTTCGCGCATCGTGCGGCTGGGGGAGGGGGTTTCGGCCTCAGGCCGGCTCAGCGAACAGGCCATTCGCCGCACCATTGCCGCGCTTGAAATCTGCCGGGACAAGTTGGATTTGCGGGGCGTTTCGCGCGCGCGGCTGATTGCGACGGAAGCCTGCCGCATGGCGGAAAATGGCAATGAATTTCTCGACCGTGTCTATGAGCGCACCGGGCTCGATCTTGAGATTGTCGATCGCGAGACCGAGGCGCATCTGGCGGCTGCCGGTTGTGCCTCGCTGGCCGATCCATCCGCGCGCGGTGTTGTGCTTTTCGATATTGGCGGCGGATCATCGGAAATCGTCTGGCTCGCGCGTGGCCAGGATGGCCGGCAGCATGACATTCGTTCGCGCGTTCGCCATTGGGCCTCGCTCAAGCTCGGCGTTGTGACATTGGCCGAGAAATTCGGCGGCGTTCACGTCAATGACGAGATTTTCGAATCTATGGTCGACCATGTGGCGGGCGAGCTTGCGGAATTTTGCGAGCGCGTCAGGCAGGAAACGCGGTGCGAGCGTTTCCATCTGCTCGGCACATCCGGCACGGTGACGACGCTTGCCGGCGTGCATCTTGGCCTCTTGCGCTACGATCGCCGCCGCGTCGATGGTTTGTGGATGAGCGGAGACGAAATCGACGATGCGCTCGATGGCTTGCGCGACATGTCCTACGAGCAGCGCGTCGCCAATGGCTGCATTGGCGCGGAGCGTGCCGATCTCGTGCTTGCCGGTTGTGCCATTCTGGAGGCGATCCGCAGGGCCTTTCCAGCAGAGCGTGTGCGCATTGCAGATCGGGGCCTGCGCGAGGGAATTTTGGCCGAGCTGATGAGCGCCGATGGCGTCTGGCACGATGGCGATACGGGGCGAGAGCAGCGGCGATGACAAACAAGAAACCCGCATCGGGCGGCCGCGAGGGCTCGCTCAAGGTGCGCGTGAAAACCGCCAAAAAGCGGACAACATCCTCGACGCTCTGGCTGCAACGCCAGCTGAACGATCCTTATGTCGCGGCAGCGAAGAAGGATGGCTGGCGTTCGCGCGCCGCCTATAAGCTCATCGAAATGGACGAGCGCTACCATCTGCTGAAGCCGGGCCAGAGGATCGTCGATCTGGGCGCAGCACCCGGCGGCTGGGCGCAATATGCGGTTAAAAAAGTCGGCGCCAACGGGCGGGTGATCGGCATCGATCTTCTCGATATCGATCCGATCCCCGGCGTCGAATTCACCGTCATGGATTTTCTCGAGGACGATGCGCCCGAACGGCTGAAAGAGATGATGGGCGGCGATGCCGATGGCGTCATGTCCGACATGGCCGCCAATACAACCGGCCACAAGAAGACCGATCATTTGCGCATTGTCGGCCTGGCCGAACTGGCCATCCATTTTGCGACAGAAGTTTTGGCGCCCGGCGGCTTTTTCGTCGCCAAAGTGCTGCAGGGCGGCACGGAGGGCGAATTACTCGCCTTGCTGAAGCGCGATTTCAAGGTCGTGCGCCATGTGAAGCCGGCGGCCAGCCGGGCGGATTCGGCCGAGCTTTATGTGCTGGCCACGGGCTTTCGTGGGCGTCAGGACTGAAAACAAAAAGCCCCGCGGTGCGGGGCTTTTCGGACTGACAATATCTAGGCGATCTCTGAGCTTGTCATCGCTCGGCGAGGCGCCTGCCCAGCGAGCTGGGTCTCAATGCCCGACAACCGGGTACCACGTCTATATAGCATCCGGGTCTTCATTCGGCAATGAGCTGTGCTCCAGCCGATCCAATCCGAGCCCGAACATGACGGCACGGCGAACCCCCAGAAGATCTTCCTTGCTCAGGTTTGGGTATTCCCATTTCCGACGCCCTATCTTGAAGCCATTCAGGCGTTTGAGGGCCACATTCATGACCAGATCTGCCTTGGCCCAGCAATCAAGGTTGTCTGGTTCATTCGGATGGTAGTTCCGGGACAGTTTGTAGCAATATCGCATCTCAAATCGGGGCGGGGTAAGGCTGATGGGAACAACTGCGACCAGCCCGGACCGCCCTGGCAATTTCGGCGAGATAACGGCAACCGGCCGAATCTTAGTGATTTCGGGTTCTTTCAGGTCCGTGAAGTCGGCAATCAGAACCTGTCCCAGGCGTGGGTGAAATTCGATGGCCATAAGGGGCCTTCAATGGCTTCAACGAAAAGGGGCAAAACAATAAATCCAACATGCCACCTTGGCCGCGTGTGAACAATCGCCCATTCCACCCCCCTTTTCCTTTGCCTCCCGTCACAGGCATGCTATTTGCCGCTGCCAACCTATGGTTTCGGGCGATTCCTTTCCCCGTTTCCCTTTCCGCTTTCAGGAGTTGGCACATGACCCCATCATCGAAGATGTCTTTCACCGAGGCGCTGACCTTCGATGATGTGCTGCTGCGTCCCGGTCATTCGACCGTCATGCCGAGCGGGGTCGACCTGGCGACCAAGCTGACGCGGTCGATCACGCTCAACATTCCGATTGTCTCTTCCGCCATGGATACTGTCACCGAGGCCCGCCTTGCCATTGCCATGGCGCAGGCCGGCGGCATTGGCGTCATCCATCGCAATCTCGAGCCCGACGAACAGGCCGAGGAAGTGCGCAAGGTGAAGCGTTTTGAGAGCGGCATGGTGGTGAATCCGATCACCATTTTTCCGGATGAGAATCTTGGCGATGCACTGGCGCTGATGCGCAATCACGGCATATCGGGCATTCCCGTTGTCGAGCGCGGTGCCGATTCCAAGCCCGGCAAGCTGGTGGGCATTCTGACAAACCGCGACGTGCGTTTTGCCGACAATCCGTTCCAGCCCGTCTCCGAATTGATGACGAAAGAGGTCATCACGGTGCGCGAGGGCGTGAAGCAGGATGAGGCGCGCCGGCTTCTGCATACGCATCGCATCGAGAAATTGCTGGTGCTCGGCGAAGATCAGCGCTGCGTCGGGCTGATCACCGTCAAGGATATGGAAAAGGCAACCCAGCACCCCAATGCCTGCAAGGATCCGCAGGGTCGCCTGCGTGTTGCGGCGGCCTCAACTGTTGGCGACAAGGGCTATGATCGCGCGATCCGCCTGATCGATGCCGGCGTCGATTGTCTCGTCATCGATACGGCGCACGGCCATTCCCAGCATGTGCTCGACCAGGTCGCCCGGCTGAAGAAAGAATATCCCAATGTCTCCATCGTCGCCGGCAATATTGCCACGACAGACGGCGCCAAGGCGCTGATCGATGCGGGCGCAGATGGTATCAAAGTGGGCATCGGGCCGGGCTCGATCTGCACGACGCGCATTGTTGCAGGCGTCGGCGTGCCGCAACTGACTGCGATCATCGAAGCGGCAGAAGCCGCGCGTAAAGCCGGCGTGCCGGTGATTGCCGATGGCGGCATCAAATATTCTGGCGATCTTGCAAAGGCGGTTGCTGCCGGCGCAGACAGCGTCATGGTCGGCTCGCTGCTGGCTGGCACGGATGAAAGCCCCGGCGAGGTCTTCCTCTATCAGGGGCGCTCATTCAAAGCCTATCGCGGCATGGGCTCTGTCGGCGCCATGGCGCGCGGTTCGGCCGATCGCTATTTCCAGCAGGATATCAAGGATTCGCTGAAGCTCGTGCCGGAAGGCATCGAGGGCCAAGTGCCGTACAAGGGGCCGGTTGGCGCAGTGCTGCATCAGCTGGCCGGCGGCTTGCGCGCTGCCATGGGCTATGTGGGCGGACATACAATCCCCGAATTCCAATCCCGTGCGCAATTCGTGCGTATATCCTCGGCGGGCCTGCGCGAGAGCCATGTGCATGATGTGGCTATTGTGCGCGAGAGCCCGAATTATCCGACGGGACTGTAATTTTCACAAAGGGGTTTGCACATGGACATACGCTTTGTCATTGCGCCGATGATCGCGCAGGCGCTCATGACCTTGTGCATTCTTTTTCTTTTGGCCTATCGCCGCTATCAGGCGGTGAAAGCAAAAGAGGTAAAAGTTCTGAACGAAGCCGCCAGCCAATATGAATGGCCGCGCTTTGCCGCACAGACACAGCGTTCCTTTCTGAACCAATTCGAAACGCCGGTGCTCTTCTATGCGCTGGTGCCGCTTGTCATTCTGACGAAGACCTATGACACGCTCTTTGTCGTGCTCGCATGGGCGTGGTTCGCTTCACGTCTCGGCCATGCTTGGGTTCATTGCACCAATAATGCGCTGAGCCTGCGCTTTCCGCTCTTCCTCGTGGGCGTCATCTTGCTCGTCGCCATGTGGATCATGTTTGCGATCAGGCTGGCGGCTTAAACCCTCTCCCATTGGGAGAGGGCTGACTCGGGGCAAAGCCCCGAGCCGGGGTGAGGGGCGCCGCGTACCTCAATACTTCCGGCCGCTCTCCAATTGCGTCTTGGCATCGGCCTGTTTTTTCGGCGGCGGATTGGGGGCGACGGGCGGGGGTGTTGTGGCGCAAGCGGCAACCGAGAGTGCGATGAGAGAGGCCGCAAGGGCGGGCCAAAGCTTTTTCATGTGAGCCTTCCAAAGAAACATTGTCATCAGGCCCCCGATGTGGAACGTGGCGGGAGCGCGCACATCTGTCGTGCTTCATGTGTCCAAAATACGGCCAAGCTCCAAATGACCCCTTCTGCCCGCATCAGCGCCTCGATCGAAGTGCTCACTGACCTGATCGAACGCCGCCGTCCGGCCGCCGATGCTCTCAAGGATTGGGGGCTGGCCCATCGCTTTGCCGGGTCCAAGGATCGCGCCGCCATTGCGAGCCATGTCTATGATGCTTTGCGGGTGAAAACTTCCGCCAGCTGGATCATGGGGGCGCAGACGCCTCGCGCCATCCTGCTGGGCTCATTGCGCCAGCTGCGCGGCATGGATGCCGAAGCGATTGCCGGCCTCTGCACCGGCGAGGCCCATGCGCCGGCGCCGCTTTCGGACGAGGAGCGCGACCGGCTTGCCAATGGCACGCTGGAGGGCGCGCCCGACCATGTGAAGGGCGATTATCCCGATTGGCTGGCCGAGCATTTTGCTGCCGCTTTCGGTCCCGATGCGGTGGAAGAGGGCCGGGCGCTTGCGGGCCGCGCGCCCATCGATCTGCGCGTCAATCGCCTCAAGGGCGAGCGCGAGAAATCGATGAAACAGCTCGCTCACCTCAACCCGGAACCGGCCGCGCTTTCCCCTTTGGGTATTCGCCTGAGTGTCGGTGCCGATGGACGCGGCCCCTCGCTCAATGCCGAGGCCGCCTATACACGCGGGCTGGTCGAGATTCAGGACGAGGGCTCGCAGATTGCCGCCCTTGTGGCAGCCGCCAAGCCTGGCCAGCAGGTGCTGGATTTCTGCGCGGGCGGTGGCGGCAAGACGCTCGCGCTGGCGGCCGAGATGGGCAACAAGGGCCAGATCTACGCTTATGACAGCGAGGGCCGTCGCCTCATGCCGATCTATCCGCGGCTGGAGCGGGCCGACGTGCGCAATGTGCAGGTGCGCGCCCCCAAGGGGCAGAAGGACGTGCTGGCCGATATTGAGGCGCGCTGCGACCTCGTGCTGATCGATGCGCCTTGCACGGGCACCGGCACCTGGCGCCGCAATCCCGACGCCAAATGGCGCACACGCCCCGGCGCGCTCGAGCAACGCATGAAGCAGCAGGATGAAGTGCTTGCCAGTGCAGCAAAATATGTGAAATCAGGTGGCGTGCTCGCCTATATTACCTGCTCGCTTCTTCGTGCAGAAGATGAAGATCGGGTGGATGCTTTCCTGAGCGCCCATGCCGACTTCCTGCCGCTGGATGCCGCCCATATGGCGCGCCGCGCCGGCCTGCCGGATCTCGCCAAATTCGCCTCACCCCATGGCGCAGGCCTGAGGCTCTCGCCCCGCACCAGCGGCACGGATGGCTTCTATGTGGCGCTGCTGTTGAGGCAGTGAGTGGCCGCGTTTCCCTCCCCCTTGAGGGGAGGGCCGACTCGGCAACGCCGAGCGGGGTGGGGGTCGCGCACCCATCCCTCGTCATTGCGAGGAGCCGAAGGCGACGCGGCAATCCAGAGCCACACGTGTGATCTCTGGATTGCTTCGCTTCGCTCGCAATGACGAACGCCCACAGTGGATTGCGTGGCCTTTCGGTTGCGCCTGGCCGCCCCATGGCCTAATCCGGCTTTTTGACGCGCAGGAAACCGCAAGCCATGGCCACCGCTGCAGACTCCCACAAGGACATCATCAGCCATCACGACAAGGTGCTGATCGTCGATTTCGGTTCGCAGGTGACGCAGCTCATTGCGCGGCGCGTGCGCGAGGCGGGGGTCTATTGCGAGATCGCGCCCTTCCAATCGGCGGAAAAAGCCTTTGCCGAACTCAAGCCCAAGGCGATCATTCTGTCGGGCGGTCCCTGCTCGGTGACGGACGAGGGCTCGCCCCGCGCGCCGCAGGCGATTTTCGAGGCCGGCATTCCGGTGCTCGGCATTTGCTATGGCGAGCAGACCATGGCCGAACAGCTCGGCGGCAAGGTCGAGGCGGGACACCATCGCGAATTTGGCCGCGCCGAACTGGAGATCGTCGAGGCCTCGGCCCTGTTTGAGGGCGTCTGGGAAGTCGGCAAACGCTATCCCGTCTGGATGAGCCATGGCGACCGCGTGACTGTGTTGCCAGCCGGGTTCAAGCGCATCGCCATTTCCGAAAATGCGCCGCTCGCCGCCATCGCCGATGAGGCGCGCCGCTATTACGCCATGCAATTCCATCCGGAAGTCGTGCATACGCCCGATGGTGCGAAGCTCATTTCCAATTTCGTGCACAAGGTCGCAGGCCTGAAGAGCGATTGGACCATGGCGGCCTTCCGGGCCGAAGCCATCAAAGCCATTCGCGATCAGGTCGGCAATGCGCGCGTGCTCTGCGGCCTGTCGGGCGGCGTCGATTCAGCGGTCGCGGCCGTGCTGATCCATGAGGCCATTGGCGCCAATCTCACCTGCGTCTTCGTCGATCACGGCCTCTTGCGCATGGGCGAGGCTGAGGAAGTCGTGCGCCTCTTCCGCGACGCCTATAACATCCCGCTCGTCCATGTGGATGCGTCAGAGCTGTTCTTGCGCGAACTCGATGGCGTCTCCGATCCCGAGCAGAAGCGGAAAACCATTGGCCGCCTCTTCATCGATGTCTTCGATGCAGAAGCGAAAAAGATTGCGAGCGACGGCAAGGGCGCGCCCGACTTTCTGGCGCAGGGCACGCTCTATCCAGACGTCATCGAAAGCGTCTCCTTCACCGGCGGCCCGTCGGTTACCATCAAGTCGCATCACAATGTCGGCGGATTGCCCGCGCGCATGAAGATGAAACTCGTCGAGCCTCTGCGCGAATTGTTTAAAGACGAAGTGCGCGCTTTGGGTCGCGAACTCGGCCTGCCCGATGCTTTCGTCGGTCGCCATCCCTTCCCGGGACCGGGCCTCGCCATCCGCATTCCAGGCGCGATCACGGGCGAAAAGCTCGACATTCTGCGCAAAGCCGATGCGATCTATCTCGACGAGATCCGCAAGGCGGGCTTGTACGACGACATCTGGCAGGCTTTCGCCGTGCTGCTGCCTGTGCGCACTGTCGGCGTGATGGGCGATGGGCGAACCTATGACCACGTCTGCGCCTTGCGCGCCGTGACCTCGGTCGATGGCATGACGGCGGATTTCTTTCCGTATGATATGAATTTCCTCGGCCGCGCCGCGACGCGCATCATCAACGAAGTGCGCGGGATCAATCGCGTGGTTTATGATGTGACGAGTAAGCCGCCGGGGACGATTGAGTGGGAGTGACGGCGCCCTAGCGCCGTCATTGCGAGGAGCCGCAGGCGACGTGGCAATCCAGAGCCGTGCGTGAGGCCTCTGGATTGCTTCGCTGCGCTCGCAATGACGATGTTCAGCTCACCCAATCAGGCGGTGGAGCCGTAAACGTCACGTGCTCACCACTTGCCGGATGCGCAAAACTGATCTGCCATGCATGCAGGCAAAGCGGTGGTTCGCCTATCTCTTTGGTGAGCCGCGGTGCGTCCTCGCTCTCGCCATAAGCCTCATCGCCCACAACGGCAAAGCCCAGATGCGCGCAATGGATGCGGATCTGGTTTGTGCGCCCCGTGAGGGGCCGCGCTTCGAGCAGGCTTGTGCCGTCTGCCGAACGCTCAAGCACTGTAAACAAAGTCGTCGCCGCATCGCCGTCCTGCGCATCGACCTCGCGTGTGCCTGACACGCTGGCCTCTTTGCCAATGGGCGCATCGCAGGCAAATTCATCTTGTGCGGGATGGCCATGCACGCGCACCAGATAGATTTTTTCAACGCGACCTTCAGCAAAGGTGCTCTGCAGCCGCCCGGCGAAGTGACGGCTGCGTGCGGCGATCACAAGGCCCGTTGTATTGGCATCGAGCCGATGCGCGGGACGCAGTTTTTCGGGGCGGTAAACATGATCGAGCGCATGCTGCAATGTGTTGCGCGTGTAGCGTCCGCCCGCATGCATGGGCAAGGGTGCGGGCTTGTTCAGCACCACCAGCGCCTCGTCTTCGTGAAGCACTTCGATATTGCTCGCGACATCTGGTTCAATGATCTGCGGATGGCGATGCAGCAGACGATCGCCAGCGCGCACAACGTCTGTTGCGCTGAGCGCCCGATGGTTTGAATCGAGCAGATGGCCCGCGCGACATTGCTCTTCCCAATGTTCTTCGGGCCTATGCGCCAGCAAACGAGAGAAGGTTTCCAGCACAGTGAAGCCTTCGCATTCCTGTGGCACGCGCAGGGGGCGGAAAACATCGGTCGGCAGACTGCCGGGCAGCGGAGACATCGCCGCGCGCATGTGCTCGTTGCGGCTCTTCACCAGCTGCGCACTCTGCTCTGCATCCGTGCGGTAACACCAGGGGCAGGATTTTCCGGGCACATAGCGCGTGTCGCGCTGCTCGTCAGCGGTCAGCGGCGACAGGCAGGCGAAACATTGCGCGGCATCGGAGATTTGCAGCGACGGATCGACGCCGACGCGCTGGTCGAAGACGAAGCAATCGCCCTTGTAATGGGCGCCGCCGCATTCCTCGAAATATTTCAGAATGCCGCCGTCCAGTTGCAGCACATTGCGAAAGCCCTGAGACTCCATATAGGGGCCAGCCTTCTCGCAGCGTATGCCCCCGGTGCAGAACATGACGATGGTCTCGTCCTTGAGGCCCTCAGGCAGTTTGGCAACGGCCTCGGGGAAGTCACGGAAATGGTCCACGCCGGCAGGCAGCGCATTCTCAAAGGTGCCGAGTTTCACCTCATAATCATTGCGCGTATCGAGCAAAGTGATTTTGCGCCCTTCATCCAGCCAGGCCTTTAATTGCAGAGGTGCAATTTTAGGCGAGGTGCGTTTTGAAGGATCGATGCCGGGCACGCCGAAGGCGATGATCTCGCGCTTGATGCGCACCAGCATGCGGCGGAACGGTTGATCTGGCGTGTAACTATATTTGGCGGCCAGCGGCTCCAGGCCGGGAATCGCGCGCAGGCGGTCCAAGAGGAGCTCGATGCCTTCCGCCTCGCCGGCCACAAACAGATTGACCCCCTCAGTGCTCAGCAAGATCGTGCCGCGCAATTTCTCTGCGCTGCAGAATGCCAGCAGCTCAGTGCGAAGCGCCTGCAAGTCTTGCAACGGTGCGAACCGGTAGGCCGCAATATTGACAATTGAGCGCGCGGGGGTGGTTTTCAGTTCGGATGTCACGGGAATCTTTATAAGCGATCGGGCGGTATCGTCAACGAAGTGCGTGGTTTATGACGTGACAAGCGCCGTCATTGCGAGGAGCCGAAGGCGACGCGGCAATCCATCTACCCGCCGCATGAATGCCTGCCGTCATTGCGAGCGCAGCGAAACAATCCAGAGCCGCCGCACACAAAGATGGATTGCCGCGTCGCTCCGCTCCTCGCAATGACGAGCGGGGTCTGTGGGCAGGGTTGCGCGAGGGGGGCGATTCCTACTAGTGCTCTCTTAGACAAAGGAGCCCCCATGATCGCCTACACAACTTTCGGCACCAACGACCTCCCCAAGGCGGTGGCTTTTTACAATGGCCTGTTGGGTGGCGTGTTTGGCGCCAAGGTGTTTTTTGAGGGCGAGGGTGGCACTGGCTGGAGCGTGTCGCCCGACAAGCCCATGCTGGCTGTCCTAAAACCCTTCGACAAAAATCCGGCCACTGTCGGCAATGGCACGATGGTGTCGCTGGCCTGCGCCAATCCGGCGCAAGTGCAGGCTTTGCATAAAAAGGCGTTGGAGCTCGGCGCCAAGGATGAGGGCGCGCCCGGTCCGCGCGGCGGTGGTTTTTACGCATGCTATTTCCGCGATCTCGATGGCAACAAGCTCGGCGGTTTCTGCATGGAATGAGCCCGGCTCATCACAATTGCATGGTGTTCGGCAAAAGTTGCGACTGAGATCAAACGGCACACCGCTCTTTCTACCCATGAGATTTCGCATGGTCTCAAACGCGTCAACGAGACTTATAACCGCCTGCACACAATCATCGACCAGGTGTCCGATGTCGCAGGCCGGTTCGGCGAGATCGCGCGCTCGGCTGCCGATCAATCGACGGCACTCGCCGAAGTTGGCCAGGCGCTGGGCGAACTTGACAAGGTCACGCAGCAGAATGCCGGCGTCGCCGAGCGCAATGCGGGCGCCTGTTCGGAGCTGACCGACGAAGCGCGCGAACTGGCCGCTTTGGTCGAGAGTTTTCATATGGGCGAACAGGAAAAACGAAAGATCGCTTGAGACGCTGATGCCCTGCAATCATCAAAGCCGCGCGCGGGCTTCTTCTATTCCTGAATCGAGGGCTCGCCGATAAAGTTCGCGTGCTTTATCGGGCTCGCCCCGCATGCCTTGCACGCGCAATCGGACCAGCACACGCGGATCATAGGTTTCGGCCAAAGCATAGATTGCCGTCGCATCGCCGGCGCGCATCGCATGTTCGAGCACAAGGCGTGCGCTGGCTATGTCACCGGCGCGAATGGCATCGGCTGCTTTGCCGGCAAGTCGCTGCATGTCTTCCGGGTCGAGCCGCGCATTTTGCATCTGCGCCGCCATGGCAGCGCTGTTGCGGGTTGTGGCGATAGCGGTTTCCGTTCTTGCTGCAAAATGGGCGCCCGTTGTCGTTTGCGCAAAATCGGCAGGGAAATCGCGAGGCTTGAGACGGGCCGCCTCTTCTGCAAGCGCCTTGCTTTGCATGGTGCGGGCCAATTCCCGCAAGGCATTTTGGCGCGCCTGCTCTTCGGTCTCCATCGTTTCATTGCGCAGCTGCTGTGGCAGGACGCGTGCTTCCAATGAAGCCGGCTGCATGAAATGTGTCAGGATGGGTGCTGCGACAATGACCAATTCAACAAGTGTGGTGCAGCCGATCATTGCTGCGATCAAGGCGACTTTGTGCAAGACATGGTCGGGATGGATTTCCTGCATATTGCTCATAGGTGAAACCATCATTTGTCTCCTTGGCGTTCTTGTTTGCTCGACAAGCGAGGCGTTTGGGCGCGGTCCAGCCATTTTTGGGCCGGCGCAAAACGACGCCAGCCCGGAACATCGGCGGCGAGATTGACCTCGCGCCATTTGGGGTGGTGATTGCCGTCGAGCAATGTGGTGAAACGGTCGAAAAATTGTTCGGTCATTCTGGCGATCATTGCATGTCGGGGTGCATTTGGGCGCCCATCGAGCGCTATGAGCAGCGTGCTCGTCGCCAAGGTTTCGACATCTGCACCTTCCGCCACCAAATGCGGATAATCAGCCGATGCAAGGCGCGCGGGATAATAGAAATCCTGCAGGCTTCCTCGATAGGGAATGGCAATCAGTCGAAGCCCGGCAATATGCAGATCGGCCAAGAGAGGTGCAGGCTTGCCGCCGATGAAGACAGCGGCATCGATTTCGCCCCGTGCGAGCCGGTCGATGGCCGTAGCATGATCCATGCTCAGAAGGCGCGGCATCATTTGCGCGCGCTGGAATAGGGCGCTTGTTGCTCGTCCTTCCGGCGTCTCCGGATCGCTCGTTGCAACATTGCGACGATCGAGATCGGCAAAGGAGGCAATGTTTGGCCTCGCGACAATATGGATTTCCTGATGATAGAGGCGCGCCACATAGGCGAGTTTGCTCGCCCAGGCTTCGCCCTTTTCGCGGCGCGCTTCTTCCAGCGCATCCGATTGCACAATGGCGAGATCGGCCTGTTGGCGATCTTGTCCCAATTCTGTGAGCGACATGCGCCCAATGCGCGGCTCTACTTTGAAACCGGCGCCAGCCAGAAGGGCTGCCATCTCTTCGCCGCTTCGCGCTTGGGTGCTGCGCGCCTCGCCAGCCAGAAGCACAATGGGTTTTGCTTCGCGGCTGGAAGTGGCGGCGGGCGTCTTGTCCACTGCGGCCAGCTTTGCTTGCGTGCTTTCGGTCCGAGATGTCTGGGTGCGTGTGCGCGTACGGGTCTCGGCGGGCGGCGGAAATGGTGGGTAAACCGCGACATCGGGGTAGGGGTCATGTTGGGCATAGGCCGATGGCAGGCCGGCGAGGTTCTGGAGTGACAAAAACAGCGCAAGCAGCAGCCAAGTCGTGATGCTTGTTCCCAAAAACGGGGAATGGCCCTTGCGGGCGCGACCGGATGGGGTCATGAAATGTCCCTCAGTTTTTTGCTAAAGCGTTGCAAAACAAAAGAATTCCCCGGCCTTTAGGAACCTTTGTTGACCCTATGAATGCGTCCGCTTCATGGCAGCTTCGCGGTTGGGTTGGCCGCATTTCCTGCTTGGCTGGCGGTTGTGGGCGGTTCTTCTCGCCTTTGGCGCCCCGTCGTGCTAACCGCTGCGGCAGAACAGAAATCCTCCGGTAGAGACATGGCCGATATTTTTCGCGAGATCGACGAAGACCTCAGGCGCGACAAGGCTTCCAAGGCCTGGCAGCGTTTCCAGACGCCCGTCATCATTCTGGCTGTGCTGATCGTCGCGGCTGCGGCTGGCTGGCGCTATTACGATTATCAGCGCACCAAACAGGCCGAGGAGGCAGGCGCGCGATATGAATCCGCCATGCAATTGATCCGCTCAGGCAAGGGAGCCGAGGCGGAAACGGCATTGGCCGATATCGTTAAATCCGGGCAGCCCGGCTATGCGTTGCTGGCGAAATTCCGTGCGGCGGGCGAAAGCGCTTTGCGCGATCCTGATGGCGCTGTGCAGATTTATGATCGTATTGCTGCCGATGCCGCTATCGATAGTTCGTTTCGTGAAATGGCCAAGTTGCGCGCTGCTCTCCTTCGTCTGGATCAGGCCGATGCGGGCGAATTGCAGCGTCGTCTGGAGCCCTTGGCGCAGGCTGGCCAACCGTTTCGCAATTCAGCGCGCGAATTGCTCGGCCTTGCTGCGCTCAAGCGCGGCGATCTTGAAACGGCCGGCAAATGGCTCGATATGATCGTGGTGGATGCGCAAGCGCCCGCCGATATTCGTCAGCGCGCGGAGGCTCTGCTCGGGCTTGTGAGTGCAGGCAAGCGCTAAGGCTTCCGTTTCAGGAACAAAATGTCTTTCACCATTGCGATTATCGGCCGGCCGAATGTGGGCAAGTCGACCCTGTTCAACCGGCTCGTCGGGAAAAAACTCGCGCTCGTCGACGATCGTCCGGGCGTGACGCGTGATCGGCGCGAGGGCGACGGCAAGCTTGCGGATCTGCGCTTCACGATCATCGATACGGCGGGTCTTGAAGAAAATGACGAGGGTGTGCTCTCGCAGCGCATGCGCCAGCAGACTGAAGCGGCGGTCGAACAGGCCGATCTCATTTTCTTTGTCATCGATGCGCGCCTTGGTGTGACGCCGGGCGATACTTATTTCGCCAATCTCGTGCGCCGCGCCGGCAAGCCCATCATCCTGCTGGCCAATAAGGCCGAGGGCCGCAAGGGCGACGATGGCACTTACGAAGCTTTCAAGCTTGGTTTCGGTGAGCCCGTGCCGCTGTCAGCCGAACATGGCGAAGGGCTTGGCGAGCTTTATGACCGCATTCTTCTGGCGCTTCCCGAAGCAACCGCTTTGTCGGAAGAAGCAGAACTGGATGACGATGAGCGCCCCGTCTTCGATGAAGAAGAAGACGGCACCGAGCTCGATGTCACCAAGCCGCTTCGCATTGCTGTTGTCGGTCGTCCCAATGCGGGCAAATCGACCTTGCTCAATCGCATTCTGGGCGAGGAGCGTCTGCTGACCGGTCCGGAAGCCGGCATTACGCGCGATGCCATCAGCATTTCCACAGAATGGACCTTGCCCGACGGCACACCGCGCAAGGTGAAATTGTTCGACACAGCCGGCCTGCGCAAGCGCGGCAATGTCGTTGACAAGCTTGAAAAGCTGGCGGCAGCGGACGCTTTGCGCGCCGTGCGTTTTGCTGAAGTCGTCGTTGTCCTGCTCGATGCGACCATCCCGTTTGAAAAGCAGGATCTCACCATTGTCGATCTGGTTGCGCGCGAGGGGCGCGCGCTGGTGATCGGTCTCAACAAATGGGATCTCGTCAACGATCAGGTCAAATTGCAGGAATTGCGCGAGGAGGCCGATCGCCTTCTGCCGCAGGTGCGCGGCATGGCCGTTGTGCCGGTCTCCGGTCTCACGGGGCAGGGATTGAACAAGTTCCAGGCCGCGATCATTCGCGTGCATGAAACCTGGAACCGGCGCGTCTCGACGGGAAAACTGAATCGCTGGCTCGGCGCCGTGATCGAGAAAACACCGCCGCCTGCCGTATCGGGCTGGCGCATCAAGATCCGCTATATGACGCAACCCAAAGCGCGCCCGCCGCATTTCGTCATTTTCGGCAATCAGCTCGATGAATTGCCGACAAGCTACGAGCGCTTTCTCATCAACGGCCTGCGCGACACGTTCGATCTGAAGGGCGTGCCGATCCGCATCAGCAAGCGCATGCCGAAAAATCCCTATGAGGGCCGCAAGCGGCGCTGATCGCCGTCATTGCGAGAAGCGCAATGAGATGGAAAGGCTGCAGCCACTTGTCTCGTCATTGCGAGGAGCGCAGCGACGCGGCAATCCATCTTCGTGTGCGCGGCTCTGGATTGCTTCGCTTCGCTCGCAATGACGGTGGAAAAGCTGCGGCCACCCGGGCTCGTCATTGCGAGGAGCGCAGCGACGCGGCAATCCATCTTGGCGCGTGGCGCAACTGGATTTCTTGCGCGCGCATTTACTCCGGCGCGCGGAAGCTTTTCACCTTGTCGCTCTGGAAATCATAGAGCCTGCCCGTCTCGTTCCAGTCAGCCATGCACATGGCGACAAGTTTGGGCGCAAACTCTTCCGGCGTCTTCAGGCTCATCGGATCTTCGCCGGGCATGAGTGCTGCGCGCATGCGGGTGCGCAGTGGGCCGGGATTGGTGACCATGACTTTCACATGCGATGTCGTTGACGTCTCAGCCGCATAGGTGCGCGCCAAAGCATCGAGCGCGGCTTTCGTCACCGCATAAGCACCGCGATAGGCATTGAGCTGCGCCTTGTTGCCGGCGCCAGACGAAACGAATACAGCGCGTCCCGCATCTGAGGCGCGCAGCAAAGCATCGAGCGAGCGGATCAGGCGATAATTGGCCGTGACATTGATCGCCATCGATTGATCCCATTGCGGCGGATCAATATGCGAGATCGGCGTCACAGGACCAAGAATGCCCGCATTGGCGACCAGAATGTCGAGTTTTTTCCAGCGCTCATAAATGGCAAGGCCGAGGCGATCGAGCGCATCGAAATCCTTCAGATCGCAGGGCACGAGCGTCGCCTCTGAACCGAGTGCGCGGATCTCGTCGTCGAGTTCTTCCAGCGCGCCTTGCGTACGTGCCAGCGCAATCACATGGGCGCCCTGGCGCGCAAGCTCAAGAGCAACAGCACGCCCAATCCCGCGCGATGCGCCGGTCACGAGAGCAATGCGATTGTGCAGCGGCTTGGACATGAACAGCTCCGAAGGACGTCAAGGTTCGGCTACGCCCAAGCAATCGCTCCGCGTGGCTCGCAACGAATAAGGGAAAGGAGAAACTCAGCCGGTCTCCGCCAGCAGCGAGAGTTGCTTCACATTGCCTTCGCCCATCACATCGGTGAGATGGGTCGGGTAATCGCCCGTAAAGCAATGATCGGTGAATTGCGGCCGCACAGGATCGCGCTTCTCATAGCCCATGGCGCGATAAATGCCATCGACCGAAATGAAGGCGAGGGAATCGCAGCCCATATATTCGCGCATTTGCTCAAGCGAATGGGTGGCCGCCAGCAATTTCTCGCGCTCGGGCGTGTCGATGCCATAATAATCGGGATGGGTGATCGGCGGCGAGGAAATGCGGAAATGCACTTCTTTCGCACCCGCTTCGCGCATCATGCGCACGATCTTCACCGAGGTTGTGCCGCGCACGACGGAATCGTCGATCAGCACAATGCGCTTGCCCTCGATCACCGAGCGATTGGCGGAATGTTTCATCCGCACGCCCAATTCGCGCACGCTTTGCGTCGGCTGAATGAAGGTGCGCCCGACATAATGATTGCGGATGATGCCAAGCTCGAAGGGAATGCCGGATTCCTGCGCATAGCCGATGGCCGCCGGAACGCCGGAATCGGGCACGGGCACGATGACATCGGCTTCGATGGGCGCTTCGCGCGCAAGTTCGGCGCCCATCTTCTTGCGCACATCGTAGACATGGCGTCCGTGCACATAGGAATCGGGACGGGCGAAATAGATATATTCGAAGATGCAGGGCCGCATGGGCTGCGGCGGGAAGGGCTTGTGGCTCTCGACGCCGCTCTCCGAGATGACGACCACTTCGCCATTCTCGATATCGCGCACGAAACGGGCGCCGATAATGTCGAGCGCGCAGGTTTCGGAGGCCAGAATATAGCAGCCGTCCAATTCGCCCAGCACAAGCGGGCGAATGCCCAGCGGATCGCGCGCGCCGATGAGCTTTTTGTTCGACAGGCCGACAAGCGAATAGGCGCCTTCAAGCTGGCGCAGGGATTCGATGAAACGGTCGAGAATTTTTGGCCGCCGGCTGCGCGCCACCAGATGCAGCACGACTTCCGTGTCGGAGGTCGATTGATAAATCGCGCCGTCGCGAATGAGATCGCGGCGCAAGGTCAGTCCATTGGTGAGATTGCCATTATGCGCAACGGCAAATCCGCCCGTATCGAGTTCGGCGAACAGCGGCTGCACATTGCGCAAAATGGTTTCGCCCGTCGTCGAATAGCGCACATGGCCGATGGCCGCAGAGCCCGGCAGGCGTTCGATCAGATTGCGATTGGAGAAATGATCGCCAACAAGACCCAGACGGCGCTCAGACGAAAAGCGACGGCCGTCGAAAGTGACAATGCCGGCAGCTTCCTGACCGCGATGCTGGAGGGCGTGCAAACCCAGCGCGGTAATGGCCGCAGCTTCCGGATGGCCGAAAATTCCGAAGACGCCGCATTCTTCGCGCAGGCGATCGGCATTGGGATCGAACTCGTCGGTCACGGGCGTTTTGTTGTTTTCGCGCACCATGAGTCTCTCCTTCCGAAACCAGCTTGCAGCACATGTCCGGGGGTCGTCGGGTTCGATCCCTAGATAGTGCTTTCGCCCCTGCTTGTCACATGCGCGAATTCGCGCGGTCTGCAAATGTGTGCAGCGAAGCCTGACGGGCTTCGCAGGATCAGGTTCTGCGTCCCGGCTGGGGCGCGGGGGTTGGCGGTACCGTCTCTTCCGGCATCGGCTCATCGCCCCTGGGCTTGCGCAAACGGTTCAGGAATGTGTTGTCCGGATCGTCCGGCAAGATAGCCATGAGCTGATCGCCTGTCGCCTGAAGAATGGGGGCGGTGCGTGCATCGCGCACCCAATTCGGCTGATTTTTCATCGGCACAAGCCAGGAATAGAAGAGGTAGGCGACGACGCACAGAAGCAGGCCGCGTCCGGCGCCGAAAACAAAACCGAGCGAGCGGTCCAGCGCGCCGATGCGCGAATCCAGAATGGCGTCGGAAATGCGCACCGTGATGATCGAGACGACGATCAAAGTTGCGAAGAAAATCGCCGCCGCTGCAGCCGCCATCGCCCATTGATCCTTGTCGATATAGGGCTTGAGCACCGGCACGAGCATCGGATGGAAGTAATAAGCCGCTGCCGCTGCAGCGCCCCATGAGGCAATGGCCAAAACTTCGCGCGTGAAACCGCGCAGCATGGACAGAAGAGCCGAAATCAGGACGACGACGGTCAGACCGAGATCGAGATAAGAAGGCATTTGAAATGGGCCTCGCCGCGAGCGGAGCTGATTCGATGGCAGGCAGAGCCGCCGCGCGTCCCTTCTATACTCCAATGCGCAGAGCCGCGTCACCCCCGCTGCGCGCCCTCGACGCCTTTATTGGCAATAAGTTGGGCAGTCTTTGGTGGGCAAAAGGGGATGGATGGGCGCAAATATTATTCCGCGGCGCGGGCGCGCGGTTTTTGGGCGGCGCTGCCGGCAGCAATATCGGCGACAAGCGCTGAAATATGCTGGCAGGCGCGGGCCGGAATGGCAGGTTTCTCGCCCTCTCGCTGGACGGGCGGGGCGACAGCTCCGGCAAAGCCGAGTTTTGCCGCCTCCTTCAGGCGCAATCCGGCATGGACCACCGGGCGCACGGCACCCGACAGGCCGATCTCGCCAAAAAAGACCGTATCGGGTGGCAGACGCGAGCCGGTGAGCGATGACACGAGCGCGGCTGCCGCAGCCAGATCGGCAGCGGGCTCGTTGATCTTCAATCCGCCCGCAACATTGAGATAGACGTCGTGCTGGCCCAGCCGCACGCCCGCATGGGCCTCCAGCACAGCTATGACCATCGACAGGCGCGAGCTTTCCCAGCCGACCACGGCGCGCCTCGGTGTTCCCAGCGACGAGGGCGCGACAAGCGCCTGAATCTCGACCAGTACGGGCCGCGTGCCCTCCATGCCGGCGAAAACCGCAGCCCCCGGCGCCGAAGCATCGCGCCCGGCCAGAAACAAAGCCGATGGATTGGACACTTCCGACAGGCCAAGGCCGGTCATTTCAAACACGCCGATTTCGTCGGTCGGTCCGAAACGGTTTTTGACGGCGCGCAGGATGCGGAAATGATGGCCGCCGTCGCCCTCGAAGGAGATGACGGCATCGACCATATGCTCGACCACGCGCGGGCCGGCGATCTGTCCGTCCTTGGTGACATGGCCGACGAGAATGACCGTCGCACCGCTGGTTTTGGCGTAGCGGATGAGCGCCTGCGCTGCGCCGCGCACCTGCGTGACGGTGCCGGGCGTGGCCTCCACCTTGTCGGTCCACATGGTCTGGATGGAATCGATCACGACAAGGGCGGGCCGCTCGCCCTGGCTCAGGGTCGCGGTAATATCTTCCACCGATGTTTCGGCCGCCAGTTCGACAGGGGATTTTGACAGGCCGAGACGTTCGGCGCGCAGGCGCACCTGCGCCACCGCCTCTTCACCCGAAATATAGACGACGCGATGGCCCTTGCTGGCGAGTGTGGCGCAGCTCTGGATCAGCAGGGTCGATTTGCCGATGCCGGGCTCGCCGCCCAGCAACAGCACCGATCCGGGCACGAAGCCGCCGCCGGTCACCCGGTCGAGTTCGCCAATGCCCGTCACAATGCGCGGGGCGGGCTTGTTCTCGCCCGAAAGGCCCTCCAGCGCGAAAACGCGCCCCTTGCGCGCGCCGATGGCCTGCTGCGCGCCAATGCCCGACGCTGTGGTTTCCTCGATGATTGTGTTCCATTCGGCGCAGCTTTCGCAGCGACCGATCCAGCGCTGCGTGACGGCGCCGCAACTTTGGCAGATGAACTGGGAGCGGGCTTTGGCCATGTCAGTTGATCCGGGTCTCGGGGCCAAGGCCCTCATGGCCGAGATATTGGCGCAGCTCCCCGAGCTGCTGCTCCAGCAAGGATTCCGAGCGGCGCAGCTCATCCAGCGAGGCGCGGAGCAGAGCGGCGATGGTCTCGTGCTGGCGCGCCTGCGCCTTGGCGCGGGCGATGGTCTCAGCCATCAGGCGGGCAGGGGTGTCGTGCATGGTCGCCATCCTCAGGAATCGGATGAGAACATTACATGAACATTTGAGCTTTGGCGAGTCTTTTCGTTCCGGAGCTCACGCTCCTCGCAATGACGAATGGGGCTAGCCCACATACACCCGGTGATATCGCGCGCCGAGCCGCGTCAGGATTTCATAGCCTATGGTGGCAGCGCGCAGGCCGAGATCGTCCACCGTAATGCCATCGCCCAGCAGCACGGCCGTTGCGCCCGTCAGCCTGTCCTCGGGCACATCGGTGACGTCGATCACCGTCAGGTCCATCGAGACGCGTCCGGCAAAGGGGCAGCGCAAGCCCGCCACAATGGCCTCGCCGCCGATCCGGTCGTCGATACCCATGGCAGCGCGCGGCAGGCCATCGGCATAGCCCACACCGATTGTCGCCAGTCTTGTGCGGCGCTTCGCCGTCCATTGCGCATTATAGCCGACCTTCTCGCCGCCCTCGATCGTGCGCAGCTGCAGGATCGGCGCCTCGAGCCGCACAACGGCGCGCATTGGATTGGGTGCATCCGGCGTCGGATTGCCGCCATAAAGCGCATAGCCCGGCCGCACGAGATCGCCATAGGGCTTTTGCGGCAGAAACAGCGCGGAGGAATTGGCGAGACTTGTGCGTGCATGCGGCAGCAGCGCGCGCACATCTGCGAAACGCGTGATCTGAATGAAATTGGTCGGGTCTTCTGCAACTTCAGAAGAGACGAAATGCGTCATCATCAAATCGATGGCGAGCGGCATTTGCGCAATGGCAGCGACATCGGCGGGCGCAATGCCCAGCCGGTTCATGCCTGTATCGACATGCAGGGCGCAGGGCAGGCGATCGGCGGCTTTGGCCCAGATCTGCGCATCCTCATGCGAGCCCACCACCGGGCGCAAACGATATTCGATCATCACCGGCACAGCTGCCGCCGGCAGTCCGTTCAGCACATAGATTGTCGCGGCTGGCGCGACAGCGCGAACGCGCACGCCCTCGCTTGCATGGGCGACGAAAAATGTTTTGCAGCCCGCCGCCAGAAGCGCGGGCACAGCGGCTTCAATGCCGATCCCATAGGCGTCGGCCTTCACCACCGCGCCGCATTCGGCGGGCGCAACGCGCTTGGCCAGCGCGCGCCAATTATCGGCGAGAGCGCCGAGATCGACCGTGAGCACGGCCTGCGACCTTTCGGCCGGAGGGCCTTGATCCATTCTCATGCTCAATCGCCCATTCGCTCAGGCAGGTGATCTTCCTTGGCGAGGTTGCCGAAGCGCGTCATCTCGGCCTCGAAGGCGAGCTGAACAGTGCCGGTGGGGCCGTGACGCTGCTTGCCGATGATAACTTCGGCCTTGCCGTGCACGCGTTCCATTTCGGTCTGCCACTTGACGTGTTCTTCGGTTCCCGGCGCAGGCTGCTTGCCGTTGATGTAATATTCTTCGCGATAGACGAAGACGACCACGTCCGCATCCTGCTCGATTGAGCCGGATTCACGCAAATCCGACAATTGCGGGTGCTTGTCATCGCGATTTTCTACCTGACGCGACAATTGCGACAAAGCCATGATCGGCACATTCAGCTCTTTGGCGAGCGCCTTCAGGCCGGTCGTGATTTCGGTCAATTCCTGGACGCGGTTCTCGCCCTTGGATTTTGAGCCCGACAGAAGCTGCAGATAGTCGACCACGAGCAGGTCGAGACCTTTCTGGCGCTTCAGCCGGCGGGCGCGGGCAGCGAGCTGGCCGATGGAAATGCCGCCGGTCTGGTCGATGTAGAAGGGGATCGATTGCATCTGCCGGGCGGCATCCGCGATGCGGTGGAATTCCTGGTCGTTGAGATCGCCGCGGCGGATCCTGTAGCCGGGCACGCCCGATTGCTCGGCGATAATACGTGTGGCGAGCTGTTCGGCCGCCATTTCCAGCGAGAAGAAGCCGACAATGCCGCCATTGGTCGTCTCATTCACACCATCGGGTCGAATGGTGAATTCATAGGCCTTGGCGATGTTGAAGGCGATATTGGTGGCGAGCGCGGTTTTGCCCATGCCCGGACGCCCTGCCACAATGATAAGGTCGGAGCGCTGCAATCCACCCATCTTCTGGTCGAGATCGATCAGGCCGGTTGAAATGCCGGCGAGCTTGCCGTCGCGCTCATAGGCTTTCGCCGCCATATCGACGGCCTGCGTCAGCGCATCGGAGAAGCGCACGAAACCGCCGTCATAGCGGCCCTGCTCGGCGATTGAATAGAGGCGGCGCTCCGCCTCTTCGATCTGTTCGCGTGGCTGCGCATCGACCGGGGAATCGTAGGCGGCATTGACGATTTCCTCACCGATATTGATGAGGTTGCGGCGCACCGCCAGATCGTAAATCGTGCGGCCGTAATCTTCCGCATTGATCACGCTTGTTGCTTCCGCAGCAAGGCGCGCAAGATATTGCGGCACCGTTACGCCGCCCAGATCATGGTCGCCAAGAAAAGTCTTCAACGTAACGGGCGTTGCAACCTTGCCGGCGCGGATGAGCTGCGATGCAATGTCGAAAATGCGGCGGTGCAATTCTTCCGAAAAATGATCGGGCTTGAGAAAATCCGACACGCGGTCGAAGGCATCATTGTTGACGAGCACGGCGCCGATCAGCGCCTGTTCGGCCTCAACATTATGCGGCGGCACGCGATAGGCGGGCGCAGCCGGTTCCGCCGTAACCAGGTTGAAACGGCCAGTATATTGTTCGACGGCTGACATATTGCTCTGCATTTCAAGAATTGCGGGCACGCGATGAAAAGGCTCGATTTGTCTGCAGTAAATTACGCCTGCAGAGCCGGCCGGACAAATAACGAAAAGGCAGATGGAATTTGCCTTGCCACAATTTTGCCTGCGGTTTTCATGGCATTAATGTGGCGCCGTCGCGAGTGCCGGCATGACACATACGCCAAATCCCGACAGAGTTTTCCCGCTACGCACAGCCATGCACATTAAGACTACCGGACTGCTTGACATGCGCGCCGTTTCAGGAAGGGGAGAGCGCGGCTGCAAATTCAATCGCATGGATGCAATCGGCATAAAAAAAGCCCGCGGTTTTTGCCGCGGGCTTTGTCTGGGAGAGAAACGGTTTAGCGGTCGCCGAGGCTGCCGTCCGATTCCGCCAATGCAGCGCCCACTTCAAGGCCGAGATCTTCCATCGTGGTCTCTTCGCGCACTACGAGCATTTCACCCTTGGCTTGGCGTTCGGCTTCTTCAGCCGAGCGGGCGACATTGATCGTCACCTTGACCGAGACTTCGGCATGCAGATGCACGGGGACATTATGCAGGCCGAGTGCCTTGATCGGGGTGGAGAGAACGACCTGGTTGCGGTTGACGGATATGCCACCGGCGATGATCGTTTCGGCAATGTCGCGTGTCGAGACCGAGCCGTAGAGCTGGCCGGTTTCGCCGGCCTGGCGGATGAGGATGAAGCTCTGCCCGTCGAGCTTGTCGCCGACAGCCTGCGCTTCATTCTTCAGCTCAAGATTACGCGCCTCAAGCTGGGCGCGCTGGCCTTCGAAATGCTTCTTGTTGTTTTCGGTGGCGCGCAATGCCTTGCCGAGCGGCAGCAGGAAATTGCGGGCATAGCCGTCCTTGACGCGGACGACATCGCCCATCTGGCCAAGTTTTGCGACGCGTTCGAGAAGGATCACATGCATAGGTCTACTCCGTAGTTGGTTTCTGTTGGTTTCAGACAGCCGCCGGGGGCGGCTGGGGATGCCTTTTGAGCGGGACGAGACTGTCGAGGAGGCCGATGGCCCCAGCGAGCAGGAGTGGCCAGGCTGTCATGAAGATCAGCACGTAAAGGCCGCAGAGGAGGCCCGTGCGCAGCATATTGTTGCGCAAGTACCCGTGGATCACGGCAAGGCCGTGGAGCGAAAAGGCTGTGGCGAAAGCCGCAACCATGGTTGAGGCGATGAAGCGGGGCGTTTCGCCAAGCGTGCTGGCAACGATTGCAGCCCCCAGAATCCAGACGCAATCGCGCGACAGGCGCAGGCGATAGGGCAGATCCGTTTCAACAGCCGGCATCAGTCCCGAAATCCGGGCGATTTTGCCGGCCAGCCAGAGATTGAAGGAGAGCGTGATCACGCCCCAGGCCGCGATCAGGGCCGGCATGGCGAGCACGAGCAGCCGCGAAAATTCGCGCGCCGACATGGAATTGGGAATATTCGACTCGCCGCCAAACAGGCGCCGTACGACAGGCGCCAATTGACGCGCCAGATCGTCGATGCTGGTGGCAATTGCGCCGTCGCGCGCCGCCAGAACAGCAATGGGAACAAGCGCGGTCAGGGCCGCCATAACTGCAATCCAGGTCAGGATCTGACCGCTCGAATAAGCGGGCACTTCGATCTCGTCGCCGCTGTCGGGCAGGCTCACGATGCGACGGCGCGCGGCGACATGGGCAAGCCAGAAAGCCGGAATGCCCAGCGACAAAGCGAAAAAGAGCGAGATCAGCGGATGCAGCGCGATCGAAATCGCAATCGTGCCGACACAGGCAGCAGCAAAGCCAACTGCAGTGCCAAAGCTCAGAGCGGCGATCATGATGGGGAGTGGCCCGACCAGGGCGAGCACCATGGCAATTGTCGTCCCCTTCACCGGAATGAAGAAGAGAAGTGCGGATGCGAGACCCGCGCCGATGGCTATGGCAAGTTTGAACAACATCAGTCGAGCTGTCCCGCTTTTTGCGGTTAGGGCGGATCATCCCTTTGGGGGCGTCACGTCCAGCCTTTCATCCAGACCATTCCGGATGAAACCTCCCCCGGCAGGCCGGGAGAGGCGAAGTTTTGGATCTTACTTGATCACGTAGGGCAGCAGGCCCAGGAAGCGGGCGCGCTTGATGGCCTGAGCCAATTCACGCTGCTTCTTGGCGGAAACCGCCGTAATACGCGAGGGAACGATCTTGCCGCGCTCGGAAATGTAGCGCGAGAGCAGACGCGTGTCCTTGAAGTCGATCTTCGGCGCATTCGGGCCCGTGAAGGGGCAGGTCTTGCGACGGCGGAAGAAGGGGCGACGTGCAGGAGCGGACATTAGAACTGGCCTCCTTCAAAACCGGTATCATCACGACGCGGACGTTGTGCACGGCCGGAATCGGTCGGGCGCGGGCCACGACGTTCGCCGCGCTCGCCACGATCGCCGCCGCGCTCATCGCGCTCGGAATCGTCGCGCTTGCGCATCATGGCCGAGGGGGCATCCTCGTGCTCTTCGACACGGATCGTCATGACGCGAAGAATGTCTTCGTTGATCGACTGCAGGCGCTCCATTTCGGCAACGGCGGCAGCCGGAGCGTCAATGTTGAGCAGCGAGAAATGCGCCTTGCGGTTTTTCTTGATGCGGTAGGCGAGGGACTTCACGCCCCAATATTCGACCTTGCCGACCTTGCCGCCATTGGCCTCGATCACGCCTTTGAATTGCTCCGTCATCGCTTCCACCTGCTGGGCGGTCACATCCTGACGGGCAAGGAAAATATGCTCGTAAAGAGCCATGTGCTTGCCTTTCTCTTCGTTTCATCGCTCGCCCGGCGCGGAGCCCTTCGAGCCCGGAGAAAGGCCCGACGGAATACACATTCGAAGGCGGGAACACGGGAAGACGGGTTTTTGGCCCTGCCACGTCGAAACGCGGCCTTCCGTTCAGCCCCCGGCCAGGGTGCGAAGTGCGTGCTTATACAGAGATGGGGAGGGGATGCAAGGGGGGCAAACCTTCTCCCAGGGGGAGAAGGTGGCTGCGGAGCAGCCGGATGAGGGGAAGCGCTCTCAGCCTCGACGCGTAGCCCCTCATCAGTCGGCTCCGCCGACAGCTTCTCCCCATGGGAGAAGCGGCGCCGCGCGCATCTCCCTCACGACCAAGGCGCAACCTGCCCGTTGTCGTAAATCCGCCAGGCCTGCAGGCCGGCTTTGGCCACCACGACCCGGCCTTCCTTGGCTTTGGCGAGGAGAAATTTGAAGACCAGCGGGTGACGCCAGGCCATGGGCTTCGTTGGGTCGCAGACAGCCTGATACTCGTCTGAATCGGCATCTTCCATCAGGATCGTGCCCACCTTGTCGGGGCGCAGGGTCGCGGGCATGTCGCGTTCCATCATCCAGTCGCATTCGAAATCGCGGCAGACTTCCGGGCGCTTTTTATAAATCTTGCAGCCCCCACCCAGCACGCAATGGTCGCAGAGCTTGCCGGCTGGTTTTTCGAAATGTTCGATTTCAAGAACCTGGCAGCACATGGTGCAAGTGCCGCAGGATTTTCCGAGAACTGCCATAAAAGAACCTGTCGATTCGAGATTGGCGGGCAGTGTCGGTGCGCACTCTCGCACTTGCAAGATGAAAGTCAGCCGTCCCCAGCCTGCCGTTTCAAGCCTGCCGTTTCAATGTTGGCGATCTGCCCTGTCTGCCGCCTTGCCCTTGACTTGGCGAGGGTCGCAATGCAATCGGCTCCCAGCGAAGCGGGACGTTTGGCGAAAGGGCCCACCATGTCGATAGCTTTCATCTTTCCCGGTCAGGGCTCGCAGGCGGTGGGCATGGGCAAGGCGCTTGCCGAGAATTTTGCCGAGGCGCGCGCCGTTTTTGCCGAAGTCGATGAGGCGCTCGGCCAAAAACTTTCGTCCCTCATGTTCGAGGGGCCCGAGGCCGATCTCACTTTGACCGCCAATGCCCAGCCCGCTTTGATGGCGGTGAGCCTTGCCGTCACCCGCGTGCTGGAGGCCCATGCGGGTCTCAATATTGCCGGGGAAGCCAAATTCATCGCCGGCCATTCGCTCGGCGAATATTCGGCTTTGGCCGCCGCCGGCACCTTTTCGCTGGCCGATACGGCGCGCCTCCTGCGCTTGCGCGGGCAGGCCATGCAGAAAGCCGTCCCCGTGGGCGAGGGTGCCATGGCTGCTTTGCTGGGCGCCGATTACGCAACCGGCGTCGCAATCGCCGCAGAGGCCGCACAGGGTCAGGTCTGCCAGATCGCCAATGACAATGGCGGTGGCCAGGTCGTGTGCTCCGGTCACAAGGCGGCGGTCGAGCGCGCCATGGAGATTGCCAAGGCCAAGGGCATCAAGCGAGCCATTCTGCTGCCGGTCTCCGCACCTTTCCATTGCGCCTTGATGCAGCCGGCAGCCGATGCCATGGCCGATGCGCTTGGCAAAGTGACAATGAAAGCGCCCTGCGTGCCGCTTGTCGCCAATGTCCTGGCCTGCCCGCTGACCGACCCGGAAGAGATCCGTCGCCGCCTTGTCGAACAGGTCACCGGCACGGTGCGCTGGGCCGAGAGCATTGCCTTTATGGCGCGTGAAGGCGTTACATCATTTTATGAGCTTGGATCAGGCAAAGTCTTGTCAGGTCTTGTAAAACGTATCGCCGACACAGCTACCGGCACGGCCATTGGTGCACCCGCCGATATTGAGGCCTTTGCCGCCCGAGCCAAATCCTGACCGCCTGCCAAGGAGCAAAACATGTTCGAACTCAATGGACTTAGCGCGCTTGTGACGGGCGCCACCGGCGGTCTCGGCGGCCAGATCGCCCGCGCCCTTCACGCTCAGGGCGCGACTGTCGGCATTTCCGGCACACGTGCCGAGGCGCTGGAGAAACTCGCCGCCGAATTGGGCGAGCGCGTTCACATCCTGCCCTGCAATCTGGGCGACAAGGATGCAGTTGAGGCGCTGGTTCCGGCAGCGGAAGCGGCGATGGGCCAGGTCGACATTCTCGTCAATAATGCCGGCATCACCCGCGATGGTCTCTTCATGCGCATGAAGGACGAGGATTGGGAGCAGGTTATCAACGTCAATCTGACGTCGACCTTCCGCCTGTCGCGCGCCTGTCTGCGGGGCATGATGAAGCGCCGTTTCGGCCGCATCATTTCGATCACCTCGATCGTCGGCGTGACCGGCAATGCAGGGCAGGGCAATTATGCGGCGTCGAAAGCCGGCATGATCGGCATGTCCAAATCGCTGGCTGCCGAAGTCGCCAGCCGCAATATCACGGTCAATTGCATCGCGCCGGGCTTTATTGAGAGCCCGATGACCGATGCTTTGAACGACAAGCAGAAGGAATCGATTCTGGCTACGATTCCAGCCGGCAAGCTGGGCACCGGCGCCGATATTGCGGCGGCTGCGGTCTATCTGGCGAGCCGGGATGCTGGTTACGTGACGGGGGCTACCCTGCATGTCAACGGCGGAATGGCAATGATCTGAGGCGCTTAGTCTTATATACAGACAAAGGCAGAGGGGCGCTCCGAAGCTCTCGCCAGTTGATTGCGAATATGTTAGTTGACCCTCTGGACGGCGCCCGAATCCAAGGCGGTCACATCCAGATGGGATGGCCGGTCGAGTGTCGAGCATTCCAAGGATCCCGCGGGGCGGGGTCGGCGGGCCTCTGGCCGCATCCCGCTTGGGCTGCGTGCGTCCGGGTCCCATCGGCCATTTCCTGCAAAAGTTTCAAGAGATGAGGACGTAAGATGAGCGATGTCGCCGAGCGCGTGAAAAAGATCGTGATTGAGCACCTCGGCGTGGACGCCGAGAAGGTTGTCGATAATGCCAATTTCATCGACGATCTCGGCGCTGACTCGCTCGATACGGTCGAGCTGGTGATGGCGTTCGAAGAAGAATTCGGCGTCGAGATTCCCGACGATGCGGCCGAGACGATCTTGACCGTCGGCGATGCCGTGAAGTTCCTCGAGAAGGCCTCGGCCTGATCCTGCACGGCCCGGCTCGCTGCCGGGCCTTTTCCGCGAGGGCCGGTGCCGCCGGCCCTTGTCGGTCTGTCGCGCCGGTTGCGGCGTATTGATTGCGGACCGGGCGCTGTCCGGGCATCACAAGCGGCAAATTGGGAAAAGCGATATGAGAAGGGTGGTCGTTACCGGGCTCGGCCTCGTCACACCGCTGGGCAGCGGCGTTGAGACTGTCTGGACGCGGCTGATCGAGGGCCGAAATGGGGCCGGACGCGTCGAAAATTTCGAAGTGTCGGACCTGCCCTGCCAGATCGCTTGTCAGATTCCGCGCGGCGATAGTTCGACCGGTGCTTTCAATCCCGACGAATGGATGGAGCCCAAGGAACAGCGCAAGGTCGATGAATTCATCGTCTATGCGATGGCGGCTGCGACGCAGGCGTTGAAAGACGCCGGCTGGGCGCCCAAAACCTATGAAGAACAGACCACAACAGGCGTGTTGATCGGTTCGGGCATTGGCGGGCTGGGCGGCATTTACGAAGCCTCGCTGGTGCTGAAGGAAAAAGGCCCGCGGCGTCTGTCGCCTTTCTTTATTCCAGGCCGTCTCATCAATCTGGCCTCGGGCTATGTCTCGATCCAGCATGGCCTCAAAGGGCCGAACCATTCCGTTGTCACCGCCTGCTCGACCGGCGCTCATGCGATCGGCGATGCCGGGCGCCTCATTGCGCTGGGCGATGCCGATGTGATGGTGGCAGGTGGTGCTGAAAGCGCGATCAACCGCTTGGGACTGGCCGGCTTTGCCGCCTGTCGCGCTTTGTCCACCGGCTTCAACGACACGCCCGAAAAAGGCTCGCGTCCCTACGACAAGGATCGCGATGGTTTCGTCATGGGTGAAGGCGCGGGCGTAGTCGTGCTCGAAGAATATGAACATGCCAAAGCGCGCGGCGCGAGAATTTACGGCGAGCTGATCGGCTATGGCCTGTCGGGCGACGCCTATCACATCACCGCGCCGACCGAAGATGGCGATGGTGCTTTCCGCTGCATGCAGGCAGCGATGAAGCGGGCCGGCATTTCGGCGCATGATCTTGATTATATTAATGCGCATGGCACATCGACGCCGCTTGGCGACGAGATCGAACTCGGCGCCGTGACGCGTCTTGTGGGCGATGCTGCGCCCAAGCTTACAATGTCATCGACCAAATCGGCGATTGGCCATCTGCTTGGGGCTGCGGGCGCAGTTGAGGCGGTCTTCTCCATTCTCGCTATTCGCGACCAGGTTGCGCCGCCAACGCTCAATCTGGACAATCCGAGCGTGGAAACAGCCATCGATCTGGTTCCCAAGGTTGCACGCAAGCGCAAGATCGATACCGTCCTGTCCAATTCCTTCGGGTTTGGCGGCACGAATGCATCGCTGATTTTCAGGCGTCTGTGAATCTGTGGGGATAAGCGCGAGCTTTGCCGCAGCCATTCCTATGTTTCGCCATAATGTGGATTAGTTTAGTGTGACCGCATTGATTTGCGTCTGATCGAGAGTGGTGGTTGCGCCAATGGCCGAGCCGACGGAAAATCCGAAGGAAAGCGTGCCTGAACAGGCAAAGGGTTTTAGCCTGTTTCGCAAACCGTCTCTGCGTTCGCCCAGCGAGGCCTTGCAGCCCGATACGCCGCCACCGCCACCGCCGCCCAAGAAACCACGCCGCACAGGCACTTTGGCCTTGGTCAGCGGCTTTCTGTCTTTTCTTCTGGTGGCGGCTGTGGGCGCCATTGCGGGCGTTGTTTACGTCCAGCAGAAATTACGCAGCGTCGGCCCGCTGCAGCAGGACAGGCTTGTCTATATTGCGCCGCGCACCGATGTGCCGGAAATTCTCGCGCAGCTCGAGCGCGAAGGCGTGATCGATGCGCCGGTGCTGATGAATGTTTCGCTGCTGCTTGAAGGCAATCGCGGCAATGTCAAAGCCGGCGAATACTTATTCAAGCGCGAGGCCAGTCTGCGCGAAGTGATGGATCTGCTCGTGTCGGGGCGACAGTTCCTGCATTCGATCACCATTCCCGAAGGTCTGACGACCGAACAGATCATCCAGCGTTTGCGCGAAAATGATTTATTGGCAGGCGATTTGCGCGAAGCGCCGCGCGAGGGAATGTTGCTGCCCGAAACCTATCGCGTGCCGCGCGGCATGTCGCGGAACGATCTCTTTCGCAAGATGCAGGAGGATCAGCGCCGGCTCATCGATCAGATCTGGGCTAAACGCGATCCCTCACTGCCGCTGCGCACGCCCCATGAACTTGTGACGCTTGCCTCCATCGTCGAGAAAGAGACGGGCCGCGCCGACGAGCGCGCGCGTGTCGCCGGCGTGTTCGTCAATCGATTGAACAAGCGCATGCGTCTGCAATCCGATCCGACGATTGTCTATGGCATTGTCGGCGGCAAGGGCACTTTGGGGCGCGGCATTACGCGCGCTGAGATCAATCAGGCGACGCCCTACAATACTTATGTCATCGACGGGCTGCCGCCGGGACCGATTGCCAATCCCGGTCGCGCCTCGCTTGAGGCGGTCGCCAATCCGATCCGCACCGCCGATCTGTTTTTCGTTGCCGATGGCACTGGCGGTCACGCTTTTGCCGAAACGCTCGAACAGCACAATCGCAATGTCGCGCGCTGGCGACAGATCGAGCGCGATCGCGCAGAATCCGGCGTGGATCGTGCGCCGGTCATTGCGCCGGGCGAGCCTGCTGCAAATCCGCCCGATGCGACGCCGCCGCGCGGACAGCGTGGCTCGCTGGAGCGGCAAGCCCCCGCAGGCCCGCTGGGCGATGCGCTGGAGCGCGTGGCGGATGTCGATCTTCGCGCGCGTTTTGGCTTGCGCGGTGTCTTGCCCTCCGGCCCGCCACCCTCAAGGCTGATGGCCGCACAAGTGGCCGAGCGCAAGCTTTTGGCGCAAAGGTCGGTCGGAAATCTCGCCATGTTCGAATTCGGGCCGGGCGTTGATTCACTGCCGCCGCTTCGCGGTTTTGCAGAACGTCCGCAGCTTGATGGCACGGCAGAAGATTTCGACATGGGCCTGCCCATGCCTGGCGATGTCGCGACCTATCCCGTCAGCCCCGAGCGTCTCGCCGATCAGCGGGCGCGCGCTGCCCGGCTGGGCATCGATCTGCCGCCGCTGCCGGGGGCATCTGCTCTCCCGGCGGAAGCGCTGGCGTTGCAATCCGTGCATGAATTAACGAAGCGCCGGGTTCTGGATGCATCGGAAGGGACTGCGCTCGATCCGCTGAAAAACCGCAGCTGGGATCTCAGCACGCCCAAGCGTGTGCCTGAAGGCATTCGCGCATCAACGGCGCCTTGAGCGCAAAACCGCCTCGCACTATGGTGCCCGCTCTTCGATGAGAGCCGATTCCGGCTGCAGGGACCATGCGCATGGCGCTGAAAAGCATGACCGGATTTGCCCGCACGTCGGGCGCGCATGCACCTTACGCCTTTGCGTGGGAGCTGAAGGCGGTCAATGCCAAGGGGCTCGATCTTCGCCTGCGCGTTCCCTCCGGGTTTGATCGGATCGAGCCTGAGGCGCGCGGGCGTCTCACTGCAGGTCTGGCCCGCGGCACTTGTTATGCAACCCTGACATTCACGCGCCAGGGCGCGCAGACGCAGGTGCGCGTCAACGAGCCTTTGCTGCGCATGCTGGTGGACACGCTGGCGCAAGTGCCCGTTACCGGCCAATTGCGTCCTGCATCCATCGACGGACTTTTGGCTGTGCGCGGCGTGATCGAGGTCAGCGATGCGGCCGATGATGAGGCGACCATTGCGGGCGTCACGCAGGCTGCACTTGCTGGGCTCGATGCAGCGCTGGATGCGCTTGTGCAGGCGCGCGCCGACGAGGGTCGCGCCTTGCAGGATGTTTTGACAGCGCGCATCGATACGATTGAGCGTCTGGTTCTGGCGGCCGAGGATACGCCGGGCCGCAAGCCCGAGGCGATCCGCGCGCGGTTGCAGCAGTCAATCGAAACATTGGCTGGCGCCACCAATATGCTCGATCCAGCGCGGCTGCATCAAGAAGCGCTTCTGCTTTCCGCCAAGGCGGATGTGCGCGAAGAAATCGACCGGCTGAAAGCCCATATAGGTGCTGCGCGCGACTTGCTCGCCTCCGATCAGCCTGTCGGCCGCCGGCTTGATTTTCTGGCGCAGGAATTTTCGCGCGAAGCCAATACGCTTTGCGCCAAATCGAACGATCCCGTCCTGACCGGGCTTGGCATGGATTTGCGCGTCGAAATCGAGCAATTCCGCGAGCAGGTCCAGAACATCGAGTGAGAAACATGCCAACACGCGATCCGATCCAGCGCCGCGGCCTTATGCTGATCCTGTCGTCTCCTTCAGGTGCAGGCAAGACGACGCTGACGCGCAATCTTCTGCAGGACGGGAGCCTCGATCTCACGCTTTCCATTTCGGTGACGACACGCGAGCGCCGCCCCAGCGAAGTCGAGGCGATCCATTATTATTTCAAGACACGGACGGAATTCGATCGCCTGAAGGCGAATGATGAATTGCTCGAATATGCAGAAGTGCATGGCAATTTTTACGGCACGCCGCGCGGGCCGGTGGAGAAAGTTCTGTCGCAGGGTCGCGACATGCTTTTCGATATCGATTATCAGGGCACGCAGCAGGTGCAGAAACGCGCCCCCCACGATGTGGTGACGATTTTCATCCTGCCGCCATCGATGCGTGAATTGCAGGCACGACTGGAGCGGCGCGCCGAAGATGCGCCCGATGTCATCGCCAAGCGCCTGTTCAATGCGCGCAATGAAATCACCCGCTGGCCAATCTATGATTATGTCATCGTCAATGAAGACATTCAGCAGGCGATGTCGGAAGTAAAATCGATCCTGATCTCAGAGCGATTGAAACGCGCGCGCTCGGCCATCGGCATTTCAAAATTCGTCGATGGGTTGCTGGCTGAGGGGCAGTAAGGCCCATCGCCGTCATTGCTTCGCTTGGCGCCCAATGACGAATGGACTAGCGGCTCATTTCTTCTGCAACACGTGCGAGCCGCGCAAAGCCTGCCACATCCACTTCTTCTGCGCGCTTCGTTTCTTCGATCTCCGCCGCCTGCAACAAGGCGAGCGCATCGATTGATTTGCCTGCCACCGCCAGTCCCTTCAGCGATTGCCGCAGCATTTTGCGTCGCTGGTTGAAGGCTGAGGCTGTGATGGCTGTCAGGATTTTTGGATTGCAGGGCAGGGGTTCGCGGCGCGGCACAAGCTCCACGACCGAAGAGGTGACTTTCGGCGGCGGGTTGAAGGCGGAGGGCGGCATGTCGAAGAGAATGCGCGCCTGCGTACGCCAGCCTGCGAGCACGCCAAGGCGCCCATAATCGACGCGCTCGCTTGGCGTTGCAACGATGCGCTCGGCAACTTCGCGCTGGAACATGAGAACCATGCGATCGAACCATGGCGGCCAGGGCTCGCTCTCAAGCCAGCCGACCAAAAGTGCTGTGCCGATATTATAGGGCAGGTTGGCGCAAATGCGCACCGGGCCACCCGTCTCTGCGACGAGCGCCTGCCAATTGGTGGTCATTGCATCGCCCGAAATAATCTCGAGCTTGCCGGGATAGGCAGCGGCAATTTCCGCGAGAGCCGCAAGGCATCGCTGATCGCGCTCAATGGCAATGACTTTGCGCGCGCCTTCCATCAGCAGCGCGCGTGTCAGGCCGCCGGGACCGGGACCGACTTCCACAATCGCTGCCGCCTCTTGTGGAGCGACCGCGCGGGCGATGCGTCCAGTCAGATTGAGGTCGAAGAGAAAATTCTGGCCGAGAGATTTTTTCGCATCGAGATCGTGTTTGCGCACGACCTCGCGCAGCGGCGGAAGCCCATCATCCACGCTCATGCCTGTGCCGCGCGGCTGGCAAGAAGTGCGGCCAGATCAAGCGCGGCGATCAGGCTTGCCTCATTCGCAATGCCCTTGCCGGCAATGTCGAAAGCCGTGCCGTGATCGGGCGATGTGCGAATGAAGGGCAGTCCGAGCGTGATGTTCACGGCGCTGTCGAAAGCCAATGTCTTGATCGGGATCAGCGCCTGATCGTGATACATGCACAAGGCGGCGTCGTAATTGGCGCGCGCCGCCGCATGGAACATTGTGTCGGGCGGCAGCGGGCCGCGCGCTGCAATATTCATCGCCTGCAAACGCGCGACAGCAGGTGCAACAATGTCGATATCTTCGCGCCCCATGGAGCCGCCTTCGCCGGCATGGGGATTGAGTCCGGCAATGGCGATGCGTGGCTGCGCAATGCCGAATTTTTCCCGCATGTCGGCATCGACAATGCGGCCGGTCTCGACAATCAGCTCGGTCGATAGATCGGCAATGGCGCGCGCCAGCGAAACATGGATCGTGACCGGCACAACAGCCAGAGCGGGCGACCAGAGCATCATCACAGGCAGGCATTTCTGCCCCCAGTGACGCTGAGCCAGTTCGCCCAGAAATTCCGTATGGCCTGGATGTTTGAAGCCGGCGCTGTAGAGCACATCCTTGGCGACGGGATTGGTCACCAGTGCGGCTGCATGGCCTGCGCGCACAAGTTCGACACCTGTCTCAATGGCGGCAATGGTCATGGGCGCATCGGCGGGATCGGGCAATCCCGGTTTGCCATGCACATGACCATCAAGCGCGACGACGGGCATGGCCTGCGCAAAGGCCGCGCCGGCTTCAGCGGGCGCAATGCGCGCGATGGGTGCGTGAAGGCCAAGCTGAGCTGCAGTGCGCTCGAACAGAGCAGGATCGCCAAGGACGAAAAACGGATGCTGGTCAGGCCGGCGCGCGACCCATGCTTTCAGGGCGATTTCCGGGCCGATGCCGGAGGGATCGCCTTGCGTGAGAGCAAGGGGCAGCGTCTTTGTCATCAGCGTCTCACAATCACCGCGCGGGCGCGCAGGTCGCTATACATGCGCGCTGCAATGGTTTCGAGTTTGCGCGCCAGCAATTCATTGCGAATATCTTCTCCTATGATGGCATCGTCGCGCAAGGCGCGCTTGTCGCAGAGTGCGATCATTTCAATGCCCGTCGAGCCGCGCTGCGGTGGTGTGAGCTTGCCGACGCTTGTATTATCGAGCAGCTTGCGCAATTCGTCAGGGAGCGAATTGCCCACGCGGCTGAATTGTTCCTTGATCACGGTTTCAGGCGTCGCGCGCACGACCGAGACGCCAGACTGGCAATCGCTGAAACGCGTGCGCAATTGCTCAGCCTCTCGGGCGCGGGCCTGCCATTGGGCCGGGGTCGCGCTGATCGGCACGATCAGGATGACCTGACGCATCAGATATTCGGACGGAATCGCGCTTGTGCCGCGCCGCTCGATCTCCGCGCGCACTTCGCGCTCGGAGACTTCGAGCCCCTTGTTGAGGCCGCGCGCCAGCATCAGCCAGCTGCCCTCCGCCTTGAAGAAATCGTCGAAATCCTTTTCCTGCAAACCAGCACTTTGCAGCGATTGCATGAGCGCTTGCGGGGGGATCTTCATCTGGCTGGCGATCCTGCCAATGCCATTATTGCGTTCATTGATGCCCGGATTGAGGCCGTATTTCTTCAATTCGCGCAGGCGCAATCGATCCGCGATAATGGCCTCAAGCGCTGCATCGGCTGTGGCAGTGCGCTTGAGCGCGCGCAGCAATTTGGTTCGCCTGTCCAGATCGACATCGGTGATGGGATCGTCATTGACGGTGGCGACAAGGGTGGCCGCCGCAGCCGGGCGCGGATCTGCAATGGGTGCTGCGGCGAGCGCAAGAAGGATAGCCAGGGCGGCGAGGGACGTCGGCAGGTTTCGAATCATGCAGAATGGTTGCGATGCAACGGCTGTCCCGTCAATGGGAGCCGACCCCATCCTGTCCCATCAATCCGCTGAGCGATGTGCTCAGGCGCGCCTCGCCCAATGTGCGCAATTGCAATTGCAGCAGCACGGTCTGGTTGCGGGTTGTGGGCGCACCGTTCAGGCTTTGCGGAAAGGTCGATGTATAATTGACGGTCAGCGTTGCGCATTCGTCCGAATAGCCGCCGCCAAGGTTCAGGCCGGCAACGGAGAACAATGGGCGGCTCTGGGCGGTCGTCGATGGATAGAGATGGCGCGACATGTCGAAAATGACATTTCCGACAGCGAAGAAATTCTTGTCGAAATTATAGCGCGATCCTGCCGACAGGCCTTCGCGGCGTTTTTCATAGCCGAGCAGCGGCTGAGCCTCATAGCGCGCATATTGCAGCGTGCTCGAGAAATCGCCCCAGCGCGCATTGGCCATCAGGTCAAGTCGACGCAGATGATAGTCGCTCGGGTCGAAGCGACCTTTGGCAACGAAGGAATAACGACCGTCCGGCGAGAAAGCCGCGCGCGTCACAAAATCCGATTGCTTTGTGTCGAGGCCGGAAGAGAGGCCGACATTGGCAGCATCGGGCGAGGCGTAGGAATTGCGGCCGGCGAGTTGGTAGGACTGGCCGACGAGGATATTCGCATAGCCGCCATTGTCGAGGTTCGCCGTATATTGGACGCCGTAATTCGTGCGCACGCCGCCCTCAAAGCGGTCAAAGCCGGAAAATTTGCTCCAGGCGAAGAGATTGCCGTCATCGAAGACGAGGCTCTGGGCGTCTTCATTGACGAGAGAGCGATTGGCCACTTCATCCGGACGCAGGATGATTTGCGCGATCGGCTCGATGACATGCGTCATGCCGGCGCTGCGCGCCATCATCGGAAGGCGATAGTCGAGGCCCGTGCCGGCAAGAAAACGACCGCGGAAGGAATCCGGCTCCGAGCCGACAAAATTCACCTGGTCCGAATTGCGGCTGAGAATGGCGCCTCCGGCGTAATAGGTTCCGGTCTTGTCGAGCGACAGCCAGGATCCGTTCAGCGAAGCGAAAGTGAAGGGCGTCCAGACCTGACCGATATTGTCGATCATCTGGCGCCGCCAGGATGCTGTGACGGTTGCACGCGTATATTCGCCCGCCATGCCGCGCAACAGGCAATTGTTGGGACCGTAGGTCGAGCAGACAGGATAGAGATTATAGGTCGGATCGAGCTGGAAGCCGCGCGTCGATTCATAGGCCGCCGCTTGGCGCGAAATGGTTGTCAGATTGACGCCAATCTCAACTTCGCCGCCGATACCGCGCTCGCGGCTGATGTCGATGCGTTTGTTGTAATCGAGCAAGGGCGCAACGAAGGGTTGCTGCTCTTGCCGGTCTTGCGCGCTCAGGCCCTGGAAATAATAGCCGCGCAGATCGAAATAGCCGCGCTTGTCCTGGCCGGTCAGATAGACCTGCGATGTGCGCTCGCGGAAGTAATTGGTCGAGAGCTGCTGGTTGGGCTGGCGATAATCGGTGGTGAAATATTTGTCGGTGGCAAAACCGACGTCCCAGCTGAAGCGCCATTTTTCGTTGAGATAGAATTCGCCCGTGAGATCCACCGAGCCGCGGAAGCGGCGGCTGCCCGCACCATAGGGAGCAGCCGCAAATGCGGTCGGATCGGCCTGCAAAATGCCGGTCGCACGGATCGAATAAGAACCCGTCAGCAGACGCTGGCGGAATTCGGTATCCATCAACAGGCCCTGGCGCGACAGGACCGTCGGCCGCAGGGTCATATCCATCGATGGCGTGATCGCCCAGAAATAGGGAGCCGATACGCCGAAGCCCAGCGAATCCTTGACGACATAAGTGGGTGCGAGCCAGCCGCTCTTGCGCTTCACCGACGGATCGGGCGAGGAGAAAAACGGCAGATAGGCAACCGGCATGCCGAATAATTCGAGCGTGGCTTCTTCGTAGTAAAGCGTCTGCTCTTCACTCTGGTGAATGATGCGCTTGGCGCGAACCTGCCAGAGCGGGGGCTTGCGCGGATCGTCCTTGCAGGCCTCGCAGGCCGTATAGACGCCGCGTTCGAAAACCGTGGTCTCGCCATCGTAGCGCTCGGCGCGCGCGGCGGACATGAATGTTTTCTCACTCGTATCGGCTTTGAGACTGTCGATGAAGCCAGTCTTGAAATCGTCTGTCAGTTCGAGCCGTTCACCGTAAAGCTTGGAGCCGTCGGTCTCGGTGATGCGAACACGCCCTTCGGCGTAAACGCGGCTCGCCTTGCGATCGTAAGTGACGCGATCGGCTTCGAGCACGCGGCCCTGATAATAGAGTTGGACATTGCCGCGCGCACCGATTGTGTCGGTCTTGGCGTCATAGACCATTTCAGTGGCTTGAACGAGCAGGCGGTCGCGGTTGTCGCCGCCCGGTCTGGCCATGCGCTCAGACATCGTCTGGGCGGTGGCAGGCAGCAGGGCGGTCGAGAGGAGAAGGCCGAGGCTGAGCGGCAGGGCCAGAATTCGGGCAAGCGTCCGCTTTGCCCCCGCGGATGCGCGAAGGGGCTCTTCCGGCTGCCCGGCGGTGACACGCCAGTCTGCAACGGGGCCGTTACGCCGCCCCATCAGCCATCCTCCTGGTGCAAAAGAACCAAAGTTCCCAGCATGCTGCCCACAATTGCCGGTCCCCAAGCCGCGACCGGAGCGCTCAAGACGCCCACGCCGCCAAGATCGGAGACAAGCTTAGTCGCTACATAAAGCACGAAGCCCGCAGCCACGCCACCCGAAACCATCCGCGCCACACCCCCTATCCGGAAGAATCTGAGGGAGAAACAGGCGGCGATCAGGACCATGGCGACGAACATCAGCGGACGTGCCAGAAGTATCTGAAATCTAAGGGCATATACCGTCCCGTCGAGGCCCGCAGCTTCGGTCCTGCGGCTGAATTCAGGCAGGGACCAGAAGGGCACTGCATCGGGCGTCACGAAGGACTGGCTGACCTGCTCCGGGAGCAAAAATGTCGAAAGATGGTAAACGCTGACATTGCGTGGCTCTTCGCCCGGAATGTTGACGCGGGCCTCCTCGAGAACCCAGCGGTTTGCCTCCAGCCGGGCGCGGGCGGCATCGATGCGCTCGAGGAAGCGATTGTCCAGATCGAAGACAAAAGCGGAGACGCTTCCCAGCTGCCGGCCGCGATCGCTCGATTGCTCGGCCCGCAGGATCGACTGACCATCGGGGCCGCGCTGGCGGATCCAGAGGCCTGTATCGCCGGCGCTGGGGCTGGTGCGCCCGAACAGGCCGATCTCGATCGAATCCGCTTTCTGTTTCATCAGGGCGGAGAGGGGATTGTAGACCGTGACTGACAGGATGCCGATGACCAGCGCAATCAGCACGGGCGGGGTCAGGAATTGCCAGGCCGAGACGCCAGCCGAACGGGCGACAACCAGTTCGAGTTTCCGCGTCAGTCCGATGAAGGCGAACATGGCGCCGCCCAGCATGGCGAAAGGCAGGATCTGCTCCGTCACTGCGGGAACGCGAAGAAAGGTGAGAGCGGCAATGCCCAGCGTCGTGGCATGGGCGATGTCGCCCGCCTTGCGCAGCGTCTCAACGAAATCGATCAGATAGATCAGAACGAAAATCGTCCCGAAGACCGAAAGGACGGCGCGGGTGAAGCGCCCTGCGAGATAGAGGCCCAGCGTGCGCCCGATCATGCCTGTGCTCCCGCCAAACGCTTGGGGTGCAACCGGGCACGGATCCGCCGCAGCGCGTCAGGCGCCAGCGCAAAAACGAGCGCGAAGAGGAAAACCGATACCGGCAGCGCATAAGCGAGCACAACTGCTTTTTCGCTCCGGGCGATCAGGGCCGAGGTGCCAAAGCCGGCAAGCCGCAGGGCGACGGCAGCAGTAATGGCCAAGGTGACAGCCATGCCGCGTCCCTGTCGGGTTGTTTTGGGCTGACCGAGCGCGGCAAAGGCGATCATGCAGAAGGTGAGGGCATAAAGCGGGCTAAGGAAACGCTCGTGCAATTCCTGTCGGAAACGGCCGGGATTGGCGCGCACCATCGGCTCGCTGGGATCGCGCATCAAAAGTTCGGCTGTGGTGCGTTCGCGCGCACGAAGTGGCGCGCCGGTCTCGTCGGGGCTGAATTGCGCGAGATCGATGGCATAGCGTTCGAAACTGACAATGGCCGGGTCTGGAGAATCCGGCGTCTGGCGCTGGATGCTGCCTTTTTCGAGAACGAGATAATTTTGCGCATCGATTTCGATCGAGCGGCCTGCCTCGGCAATATAGGTTGAGACGCGCCCGGCCTCGCGCCGATCCTGAATGAACAGGCCATACATTTCGCCATTCGCGCCGCGTTCGCGAAAATGAAACACGAAGCCCGCATCGAGATTGACGAACTGACCTTCGCGGATCACGCGGGTGAGCATGTCGGTGCGGATTTTTGTCATCTGCACCGTGATCTCGCGGAAGCTGGCCGGCATGGCCCAAAGCGAGGTGAAAGCCGCCAGGCCCGTGACGAGGAGGGCAAGCCAGATGAACGGGCGCATGAAGCGCTGCGGCGACATGCCCGATGCGCTCATGACGACGATTTCGCTGTCGCCGTTCAGTTTGTTCAGCGTGAAAATGACGGCGATGAACAGGGCAATCGGTGCGATCACCATGACGAGCGAGGGCACGATCAGCCCGGTGACCGTCAGAAAGACGATCAGCGTCTGGCCCTTGGTGGCCATCAGATCGACCTGGCGCAGCGCCATGGCCATCCAGACGACGCCCGTCAGCGTGCCCAGACCCGCCAGAAAGGCGGTCAGCGCTGACCGAAACACATATCGTTCGAAGATCGACATACCCGACCGCTGGCCCTTGAACCGACCGGATGCCCGGCCCGATCTCCATCTAAATTCATTCTCGCGACTCGTCGCCGAAAGAAAGCGGCCGTCACACCCAAATCGCTAACCATTCGTAAACGGCGAGGCAAGGCGCGAGCCTTTTTTCAAAGGGCTGGAGGCGCATTGGATATGAAAGCGTTGCTGCAGCGACACTCTATCGGGCCGCTCACGGCCATTTCAGGGCAGGGATGGACAAAAAACCGGCAAAAGCCCGGCTTTAATGGGTCGATCGCGCTTGCAATGACGAGGCTGCGCATGGCACTTCGATAGGCAAGAAGCGGCATCGCATCGGCCCCCTCGGAGGCCGGGCGGTTTGCGCGCCGCATCGTGAGGACGCCATGGCTCATTCCCCCAAAATCGATTTCGTCGGCTTCAAGGACATTGCTCCCGCGCCCAAGGGGCGGGCGGCGAAGGCGGGCGGGGGGACGCTGGCGGTTCTGGCCGGTGCCGATCTGTCATTCGCGCCCGAAACGGCCAAAATTCTGGGCGCAGCGACCGTTTTGATTGCCCGCGCCGCCGCCACAGCGAAATTTAAGGCCCATTCCGGTTCGGCCCTCGATCTGCTTGCGCCGGAGGGACTGCCTTTCGACCGGCTGATCGTGATCGGGACAGCCAAGAAAAACGACAAGGAGGAGGCTGCAGCCCCCGATTTCGTTTCGCTCGGTGGCGCCATTATGGGCCGGCTCGACGGCCAGACAAAAACGACTTTGGTCTTCGACCCCAAGGATGCGCCCGCCGATGCTGCCGCCGCCGCCGCCGATATCATGCTCGGCATGCGTTTGCGCGCCTATAAATTCGATCTCTACAAGACGAAGAAGAAGGATGAGGACAAGCCTTCGGTCGATGCCCATGTGAGCATTGCCGTTGCCGATACGGCGGCCGCCAAGCGCGCCGCCAAAAATCGCGATGCTTTGGCTGAGGGCGTGACATTGGCCCGCACATTGGTCAACGAGCCGCCCAATGTGCTCTTTCCTGCAGCTTTCGCCGATCGCGCCAAGGAATTGGCGAAACTTGGCATCGTCATCGATGTGCTTGGCGAGAAAGAATTGACCAAGCTCGGCTTCCGCACCTTGCTGGGCGTGGGGCAGGGATCGGATCGCGAAAGCAAGGTCGTGATCATGCGCTGGAATGGCGCGAAAAATGCCAAAGCGAAACCCGTTGCCTTTATCGGCAAGGGCGTTTGTTTCGACACCGGCGGCATTTCGATCAAGCCGGCTGGCGGCATGGAAGACATGAAGGGCGATATGGCGGGCGCAGCTTGCGTCGTCGGCCTGATGCAGGCCTTGGCGCTGCGCAAGGCCAAGGTCAATGCAATCGGCGCCATCGGGCTTGTCGAAAACATGCCCGACGGCAAAGCGCAGCGCCCCGGCGATATTGTCAAATCCCTGTCCGGGCAGACGGTCGAAATCATCAATACGGATGCTGAAGGCCGTCTCGTTCTGGCCGATGTGCTTTGGTATGTGCAGGACAAGTACAAGCCGCAATTCATGGTCAATCTGGCGACACTCACCGGCGCGATCCTGATTGCACTTGGCAATGAATATGCGGGCCTGTTCTCAAACAATGACGAACTTTCCACCCGGCTTTCGCAGGCGGGCACGGCCACTGACGAAAAAGTCTGGCGCATGCCGCTCGGCCCCAATTACGACAAGCTGCTGGATTCAAAATTCGCCGATATGAAACATGTCGGCGGCCGTCATGCAGGCTCGATTACTGCCGCGCAATTCCTGCAGCGCTTCGTCAATGGCGTGCCATGGGCGCATCTCGATATTGCCGGCACTGGCATGGCATCGCCAGCCAGCGACATCAACCAGAGCTGGGGCTCGGGCTGGGGCGTACGCCTGCTCGATCGCCTCGTTGCCGATCATTACGAAGGCTGACCGTCATGAGAATGCTGCTTGCCACAAGCGGTTTCTTGCTGCTCTCCTGCTTCCCGGCGCTCGCACAAACTGCGCGTGCGCCCAGTTGCGGCATGTTTCAGGCGACCTTCATGCGCGATACGGGCGATGTGAATGCCGCTTTCGTGCGTCCGCTCGTCGTCTCTCGCAGCGCGCAACAGGGCGACTTTTTCGATCTCGTGACCAATGTGCGCATCGACGGTCTGCTGGAATGTCGCGGCGACACTCTGGTGCGCTTTGAAGTGAAGATCGGTCTTCCAACCGATACGGCGACAGTGACGAAATTCGAACGTGTGCAGAATGCCGCCGTGCGCGCAGCCCTTGGTTGGCCGGCGACGCGCGCGTCGCAGGCAGTGCGCCGGCTCAGCCGCGAGGCGGAGGAATATTTGCGCGCTTCCAATCAGCGCGGCGATCACGTTGTGTCCGGCAAAACGGAATATCATGAGGGCGGGGCCGATCTCGGCATGATCTGGACGGCGCGCGATCGCACCCTCATCATTGTCGGCACGGGCGGTTGAGCGGCGCACGGCATTGCGTCGGGATGGTTGAAACATGACAGAAATTCTCTTCTACCATCTCGTCGTCAAGCCGCTTGAAAAAGCTTTGCCGCAATTTCTGGAACGCTCTCTCGAGCGCGGCTGGAATATTTGCCTGCAGACGCTGACGCAGGAAAAATGCCTCGCCTTGAACGAGCATTTATGGACCCATGCGGGGGAAAGTTTTCTGCCCCATGGCATGGCGCAGGATGGCGATGCGGAATTCCAGCCGATCTATCTGACCGACGGCACGGAAAATCCCAATGGCGCGCAGATCCGCTTCTTTGTCGAAGGTGCGCAAATTGCCCCGGTTTTGGCGGCAACACCTGAGCCCTATGAGCGCATCGTCCTGATGTTCGATGGCAATCGCGAAGCCGAACTTCTCGATGCACGCGCGCAATGGAAAGCGCTCAAGCAAACAGATGCGACGCTCTCTTACTTTCAGCAGACCGAGGATGGTCGCTGGGAGAAAAAGGCTTGAACGCCGCCGATGCTGTTGCCCAACAGGCCGGCTTTATCGATGCCAAAGGCCGCCGCGAATTTATCCGCTTTGCTTTTGCCTGCCTGTTTGCATCTCTTCTGAATGCACATGTTGCCCTTCTGACCGTTGTCTTCATGCAGGCGGGACATAGCCTCCAGACAGCGGGCCTTCTCTATTCGCTCTTTGTCATTCCGGTGCTGGTGGTCAATCTTCTGGCCGGTGCGGTGGCAGCGCGTATCGGCGGATTGGCGACCACGCGTGTGGCCATGAGCCTGATGATCATCGGCTTTGGATCTCTTGCGCTCACTGCCGGAGATTTTTGGGGCGCGCTTGTGTCGCGCGTCGTCCATGGACTTGGATTTGGTCTCTATCTGCCATCCATCATGACCTATGGGCAGAGCCGGCTCAATCAAGCGCGTTTCGTCGCGCTGGTGATTATCTTCACCTCCGTCATTCCCTTCTCTTACGCCTTCGGCCCGGCCATGGGCGAATTGACCTTGGCGCAATTCGGACCGACCGGATTTTTTCTCATCGGCACAGCGCCGGCTTTGCTCGGCCTCATCATGACGATTGGCTTGCGCCCTCTGGCGCGGCCGGAGGCGCGCGGACTTGATCTTTCAGGTGCGCTGCAGCCCCATTTCATTCTGCCGCTGCTCGGGCTCTTCACCTGCGGATTGCTGCATGCCTATAGCATGGCCTTTCTGCCGCCCGATCTTGTCGAGCGCGGTGTGGCTTTGGCGCTGTTCTTCATTCCCTCGACCATTGCCACGGGGCTGACACGCGTATCGGGAAATTTCTTCCAGCGCTTTCAGCCGCGCGCTTTGGTCGCTTGCGGCGTCAGTCTGATGGCTTGTGGTCTTGGCGTTCTGGCCATGACATCGGATGTTGCTCCAGTGATTGCGGGGGCGGTTGCCTTTGGTCTGGGCTCGAGCGTGATTTATCCGGTTGTCTCGGCCTGGCTGTCGCAAGGCATTGCGCCTGAGCGGCGCGCCGGCGCGCAGGCTGTGGGGGCGGCCTGTTTTTATCTGGGGCTTTATGGCACGCCGTTTCCGCTGGCTTTCGTCGTCGAGCCGGCTGGCTACCTTGCCACAAGCATCATGCTCGGCCTGTTTGCCTGCGCGGTGGCCGTTACTCTGGCGTGTTTTGGCAAGAAGACCTGATCATTCGATCAGAGGATCGCCGTCTTCCTTCCAGCGCTTGAGCAGCTTTGCATCGATGTCGAAGAGATCGAGCAGGCGACCGACCGTATGGTCGATAATATCTTCAAGCGTTTTCGGCCGATTGTAGAAAGCAGGCATGATGGGCGCGATAATGGCGCCCATTTCCGACAATTGCGTCATGGTGCGCAAATGGCCCGTGTGCAGCGGCGTTTCGCGCACGGCGAGCACGAGGCGGCGGCGATCCTTCAATGCCACATCGGCGGCGCGGCTCATCAGCGAACCGGTCACGCCGCTGGCGATCTCGCTCATGGTGCGAACCGAGCAGGGCACGATGATCATGCCAATCGTCTTGTAGGAGCCGGAAGAAATATTGGCGCCAATGTCCGTCATCGGATGATATTCATTGGCCATTTCGCGAAGGTCTTTTGCCTTCAGATCGGACTCATAGGCGAGCGTCATTTCTGCCGCCTTCGAGATGATCAGATGGGTCTCGATATTGAGCTGCTTGAGCACTTCAAGCATGCGTATGCCGAAGACGATCCCGGAGGCTCCGCTAATGCCCACGATCAGGCGCTTCGGCTGTCCGTCTTTGCCCGCTGTGCTCAATGATCCATTCCCTTCACATCAGTCCGGGCCGCTGCATCGAGAAGGATGCGGACGGCCCCGGTATCGAATTGCGACCCGAGATGGGCCTGGCAGGCTTCGATGTTCAAAGCGCAGGCCGTAGCAAGGTCGGGGTGAGCCCGGCCCATATTTTGCGCCGGAAATGATACGAAAAGCAGTTCCTGCTGGATGCGTTCCGATTCAAGTTCCGCTGCTTTGACGTTTTTTCGCAAATGGTCGACCGCCGGCCCTTCGAAGGGCTGGGGGGGCTCTTTGAGGGCCCGCCGGGCGGCGCGCAGGACGGCGACAATATTGGCGCGCCAGGGTTCGATCGTCGCGGTGATGCGCGCCACATCCTCGACGGACAGGGCCCGGCCCGAGCGGCCGAGGAAAAGGCTGAAGAGCAGGACATTCACATCGGCCCCCCCGCCATCCTGCAAGGTGAGGCAGGCGGGCGGAACACCCTCGCAGCCGTAGACGGCGAGGGAAAAGGTCCAGAATGGAGAGGGAGTGCCCTTGTAGAGGTCGATGGCTGTCATTCTTGGCCCCGCGGCTGGAAAAGCCCGATAACACGCACGATTTACTGGAGCAATCGGGATGCTTTGGCCAGTTTACGCTGACGCCCCACCCGACGGCTCCACGGGGGTCTACGACTAAAAAATGGGTGATCAGGTTTCAGCTTTGGTCAAGGATGGATATACGGCAGGCAATGTGCCCATTTGGCATGGCGATCTGTTTCTTCAGGGAGGCTTTTCATGAATCGTCGTTTTCTACTCGCGGCAACGGCCGCGGTCGCTCTTTCCACCACGCTGCCCCAGCCCGCAGCTGCGACTGATTTCAAGGGCAAGACCATCACCATGATCATCCCCTTCGCCGTCGGCGGTGGCTCGGACGTCTGGGGCCGATTCAATGCCAATCTGCTGCAGAAGCATCTGCCCGGCCAGCCGGCGGTCGTCGTCAAGAACCAGCCGGGCGGCGGCTCGATCTCGGGCGCCAATTTCTTTGCCGCCACCGCCAAGCCGGATGGTCTGACGATCCTTGGCACGTCGGGTTCGACGCAATTCCCCTATCTGCTCGGCGCGCCGCAGGTGAAGTATGAATACAAGGACTGGATTCCGATCCTTGCGGCTCCGACGGGTGGCGCTGCCTATCTGTCGTCCAAGCTCGGCGTGAAATCGCTCAAGGAACTCGACAAGATCAAGGGCCAGAAGCTGCATTACGCCTCGCAGGGCCTCACCTCGCTCGATCTCGTGCCCTTGCTCGGCTTCCGCATGATGGGCCTCGACGTCAATCACATCATCGGTTTCCCCGGTCGAGGCGAAGGCCGACTGGCGTTCGAACGCGGCGAGACCACGATCGATTATCAGACCACGTCTGCCTATCTGCGCTCCTCCGTGCCGCTCATCAAGAATGGCGAGGCGATCCCGCTCTTCTCGTGGGGCACGCTCGACAAGGACGGCAAGCTCGCGCGCGATCCCAATTTCCCCGATCTGCCCCATTTCGAGGAAGCCTATGAGATCGTCTTCGGCAAGAAGCCCTCGGGTCTTGAGTGGGATGCGATGCGCGCCTTCCTCGTCGCTGGCTTCCCTGGCCAGAAATTGCTGGTCCTGCCCAAGGGCACGCCCAACGATATTGTCGAGACCTATCGCAAGGCCGTTCGCGATCTCCTGAAGGATCCGGAATATATCGCCAAGCGCGACGATCTGATCGGCGAATATGATCAGCTCACCGATAAGGAAGGCGATCAGCTTTATGTCGCTGCAACGACAATCTCGCCCGCCGCACGCGACTGGGTGCGCGACTTCCTCGTCAAGAATTACAATGCGAAATTCGATTAATCGTTTCGCATCCTGAAAGTGAAAGGGCGCCCTCAGGGGCGCCCTTTTTGTTTCAGCCCTTCAGCGCAGCGCGGGCGCGCTCCACATCTTCCTTGGGCGTTGTATAGATCTCATCGACGAGCTTCTGCACATTCACGCCCGACACCGGATTGATGACGAGTTTCGCTTTGGCGGCCTCGGCGAGGAATTCAGGATCCTTCATCGTCTCGTCGAAAGCCTTGCGGAAGGCCGCGACGCGGTCAGCAGGAACGCCCGGCGGCAGCACGTAAGGGCGGCCGAATTCCAGCTGGTTGAAGATGACGGAAAGCGTGCGCTTGTCGGCCTCGTTCTTCACGAAATCCCAGATTTTCGGAATGCCCATTTTGTTGAGCGTCTCATCGCCGTCCAAGCCGCCGATCTGGGCTAGGATGCGCACCTTGTTCTGCTCGAGCCAGTCGGATTGCGCCGCGATAAAGCTCGTCCATTGAATGCCGCAAATGCCGTTTGTCTCGCCGCGCTCCATGGCGAGCTGGGCTTCGCGCGAGCCCGGATAACCGGTGATCATCTTGAATTTTGTCTTCAGGACATTGTTGAAGATGGTCGGATATTGCCGGATCGAGGAGGTGACACCCGATGTGCCGACAATCAGCTCCTTGCTGAACATGTCCTCAAAGGTCTGCACCGGCGCATTGTGCCAGGCGATGCAAATGCTGGTTTCCTTATTGGCGCTGCCAATAAAAATGAATCTGCGCGGATCGAATTGCGTCACTGATGCGTCGCCGATCAGCGGCTCCATGATCGCACCCATGAACAGCGCGCCGAAGACCGTGCCGTCTTTCGGCAGTTTGTTATAGAGCAGATTAGCTGCGGTGATCGAGCCGGCGCCATCCATATTGCGCGCGACAATATTCGGCTTGCCCGGAAGATGCTTGCCGATATGGCGCGACAGAACCGAGCCGTAAATGCCATAGCCGCCGCCCGGCGCCGAGCCGATGAGGAAGTCGACATTCTTGCCGGCGTAGAATTTCTCCAGGTCGCTTTGCTGCGCCCATGCAGGGGCGGCAAGTGCCATGGCTGCGGCAGTCGCTAAAGCCGCGATTGTCTGTCTTGTTTTCATCAAATCCTCCTCGGGTCTGTTTGGCGCCTTGTGCGCCTGTTATTTTTTCCAGAATGTGCAGATCTCGTCGGTCGAAACGACCGGCGTGATCCAATTGCGCAGGAATGCAATGCTGCGGTCTTGTGCGGCTTGCGTGTAAGAGCCGGTCGCATCTTCCGCGATGACGGAATAGAAACCGCGCGCTGCAGCATGGCGTGCGTTGAACTCAATGCCGATATCGGTTGCAACACCGGCCAGAACGAGCGTCTTCACGCCCAAAGTGCGCAGCCGCACTTCAAGCGGCGTATCGACAAAGAGCGACGGCTGGCTTTTTTCCAGCACGATATGATGCGCGGCGGGTTTGAGCCCGTCGACAAATTCAGTCTCGTCCATGCCCGCTTGCATGGCCGGCTGAAGTTTTGCCGGATCATCGACCTTCTGCTTCTTCATCAGGAAGAGCTTGAAGGGTCCAGACACAAGATCAAGCGGCGGCAGGACATGGCGGCTCCAGATCACAGGCACTTTTGCGTCATCGGCAGCAGCCAGCAATTTTTGCGCTGCGGCGATCACGGCGGGCGCATTCAGCGCCTTGCCCGCAAGACCCTTCTGGAAATCCCACATGATGAGCGCGACCTGATCGCGGGCAAGAAAATCATCCAGCGTGAGCGGCAGTTTTTCGCCCGCCATCATGCAGCTCCAAATGTGGCCAGTGCGCGCCTGTAATAGCTCTCGTCAATATAGGCGGCGCGGTTGGCCAGGTGAGGATCTTCACCTTCCGTTTCAGCGCGCGTTTCCAGCACGCTTTCCATGCCTTGCATGTCGAGCTTGGCATCGGGCGTGAAGCCGAAGCCGGGCTCCAGCAGATCGGCGCGCGTCGCCTTGGCGATCTCTGGCGACAATTCAAGTCGCGACGCAAGCATGGCCTCGATCTCTTCTGCATGAGCGGGCTTGGCGATCCAGCGTAAGGCCTCGACATAGGCCGCGATGAATCCTTCGAGCGCATCGGGATGGGCCTGCGCCCAGCTGCGACGCGCAAAACCGCCGCCCGCCTGATAGGGGCCAAGATGATCGACAAGGCGGCCGAGGCTTTTGAGGCCTGCCTGTTTGGCCTGCGCCGTATAGGGGGGATTGAGCACACCGCCCGCTGCATCCTTGCTCGCCAGCATGGCGGTGAGGCGGTGGCTCGCATTGCCGACAGGATTGAAGCGATAATCCTGTTCGTAGACGAGCCCTTCGCGCTTGAGCATTTTGCGCACGAGCAAAGCATAAGCGGTATGGGGCGAATCCACGACGATGCTGCGCCCGCGCAAATCCGCGAGACCCGTGATCTCGGGCTGAACCATAAAATCGTTCATGCCGTTTTCGCCGCCCATGAAGATGAAAACGTCATGGCCGTCGGCGATCAGCGACAGGGCATTGTCGACGGCTGATTGCACAATCTGCACATCGCCCGACATCAGCTTTTCGCGCTGGATCTTCGAGCTTTCGGTCTCGTGCAAATGTGCGACGAGATTGCGGCTGGCAAAGAAACCCTTGTCGCGCGCAATCCACAAGGGCAGCGCTTTGGCATTCGGGAAACAGGAGATGGTAATGGTTTTCACGATTTCTCACCTTGCGAGCTGAGATAGGCTTGACGCAGGTTTTTATATTCTTTCTTGCGCGACAGGCGGTCCATCATCGGCGCTTCATCCTCGGGCTGCGGCTTGAGCGTGCCCGCGCGCGTATCGCGCAATGTTTCATAGGTCGCGCGCACAGCCGCAGAATGGGGGCGATGGCCGGTGATGACAGCGCGAACGCCCAGCGATGCCAGCCATGCGCTGTCACGCAGCGCGCCGGGAACAGCCCCCAGCAGCAGCGGCACGCGGCAAGCCTTGGCGCAGGCCTCGACCTCTTCGCGCGTCTTGAGGCCCGAGAGAAAGATCGCATCGACACCGGCATCCTGATAGGCGCCAACGCGGATCAGCACATCGTCAAGGCCCGTGGCGGTGATGGCGCCCGAGCGTCCGATGATGACGAAATCCGGATCGGTGCGCGCCGCCAAAGCCGCTTTCATTTTGCCGATGCTCTCTCTCAGCGAATGCGGGCCGGATTGTTTCTGATCGAAACTTTCAGGGAGCGCCGTATCTTCGATCGTTAGGCCAGACAGGCCTGCTACTTCCAATTCTTCGACTGTGCGCATGACGGAGAGCGCATTGCCGAAACCATGATCTGCATCGAGGAAGAAGGGCAGGGATGTCGCGCGTGCAATGCGGCGCGCTTGTTCGGCCAGTTCCGACAGGGTGATCACAACCAGATCGGGCGCGCCCAAAATCACCAGCGAGGCGACGGAGCCAGCCATGAAAACGCATTCATAGCCAATTTCCTGCGCCGCCCGCGCCGAGAGCGGGTCGTAGACGGAAGCAGGGAAAACGCATTCCTTGCCCGCCAGCAAAGCGCGAAACGCTTGCCGTTTCTGGTTCGCATTCATGTGCGCGGATCTTTCAGCGGCGGGTTTGGCTTGATGTTGAGGCGCTTCTGATCTTCGGGGCTGAAATCGTCATCCGATCTGAGGCTCGCGCGGCGAATGCCCTCGATGGCGCAAATATCATCGACTTCATTCACATCGCCCGTGACGCCAATAGCGCCAATCACCGAGCCATCGGCGTCGCGAATGATCTGGCCGCCCGCTTCAAGAAAGATCGGTGCATCGGCGGCCTCGCGCAATGTGTCCATGAAGGCCGGTTTCTCGCGCGACTTTGCCAGCACCATGCGCGAGGTGCGATGCAGAGCCAGCGCGCCGAAGGCTTTGCCGCGCGCGATTTCAAACCGCATGATCGAGGCGCCGTCCTGTTTCAGGAAGGCCTTCACCCGCCCGCCATTGTCGAGAACGCAGGCTGCCAGCGCATAGGCCTGCATTTCCTCGGCGCGTTCGAATGTCTTCAGAATGACGGCAAGAGCCTCGTCCATTGTTATGCTGCGCATCGATCCTCCCCGCCGGTGTCCTCCCGGCTTTGCTTTCAATCATTTAGACCAAGGAATGCACAGCGTGCAACGGCCTGGCGAGTTGCACCCGGATGGCTTGCTGTGTATCCATTTCGCGCAACGGGAGCGGCTCTTTCAAAGGGCGCCGGGGGAGGGGTCCGGGCCGCGCCACAGACGAAGAGGCGATCATGCTCCATCACCAGTCCTTTCCGACCCTCGTCATGCGTGGCGGCACCTCGAAAGGACCCTATTTCCGGGCCGAGGATTTGCCGGCAGATCGCGCCGAGCGCGACCGTGTGCTCCTCAAGGTCATGGGTTCGCCGGATTTGCGCCAGATCGACGGCCTTGGCGGCGCCGATACGCTGACCAGCAAAGTTGCGCTTGTCTCCAAATCGCAGCGCCCCGGCGTCGATGTCGATTATCTCTTCTGTCAGGTCGATATTTCCAAGCCCGTGGTCGATACCGGCCCGTCTTGCGGCAATATGCTGTCAGGTGTGGCGCCTTTCGCGCTGGAAATGGGCATTGTCCCGATCAAGGACGGCGAGACCTCCGTCGTCATTTACGACGTCAATACGTCGAGCAAGATCGAGGCTGTCATCCAGACGCCAGGAAAGCGCGTCAATTATCGTGGTGACGCCGCCATTGACGGCGTGCCCGGCACGGCCGCGCCGGTGATCTTGAACTTCATGGATATTGTCGGCGCGAAAACGGGTTCGATGATCCCCACCGGCAATGTTGTCGACAAGATCCAGGGCGTCGATGTCTCCTGCTTTGACGTCGCCATGCCGATGATCTTGATGCGCGCGCGCGATTTTGGTCTTGAGGGCACGGAAGGCCGCAAGGAAATCGACGGCAACAAGGAATTGCTCAAGAGGATCGAAAGCATCCGGCTGGAAGCCGGCCGCATGATGGGTTTTGGCGATGTCACAGACAGCGTCATTCCGAAAGTCGGTCTGCTGTCTGAGCCGCGCGGCACGGGCGCCATTACCTCGCGCTATTTGACGCCCCATGCTTTGCATGCAGCCCATGCAGTAACGGGTGCTTGCTGCGTGGCGACGGCTTGCGCGGTGAAGGGCTCGATTGCCTATGAATTCGCGCGCATGCCGGAGGGCAATCCGCGCACGGTCTGGATCGAACATCCGACCGGCATGGTCGATGTGCGGCTTGAGACAACCGGCGAGGGCAAGGATTTGCAGGTGGTGAAAGCCGGCATTCTGCGCACCTGCCGCCCGATCATGAAGGGCGAAGTCTACGTGCCTGTGGATTGAGGTTTTTTCATCGTCATTGCGAGCGTAAGCGAAGCAATCCAGAATCGCCGGGCGCTCTGGATTGCTTCGTCGCTTTGCTCCTCGCAATGACGGGTTTGATTATTTGATCGGCTTGCCGCGCACATCTTCTGCGCGGGTGATTTTGATCAGCACGCCAATGCCTGTGTCGGCGCCGACATGCGTTGCCTCGCGTGGTGAGAGGCGGGCGAAGATCGCATCGTGGATCGGGCCGCTCTCGTGCAATTCCGCAACGCCATAAAAACGCAGGAAACCGGATTCGAGAATACCGGCGCGCTGAGCGGCGAAATTCGCATACATGACGCAAACGCGCTTGTCCTTCGACAGATTGGCGAGCGCCTGTTTTTTTGAGCGCTCCCAATAGGCCAGATGCTGATCGTCGAAAACCATCATCGATCCCTTGGGGCTGATGTTGGGACCATCAGGGCCCTCGGTGGCGAGCAGGCAGGGATAACCATCATCCCAGCCGTTATTGACAAGATTGATAATCGTTTCGCTGAAAGCCATATCAATCAACCTTCAGATCGAGCGCTTCGACGCGCTTTTTCCATTCGGCGAATTCCTTCGCCATGAATGTTTGAGCAGCCTGCACATCGCCGGGGATCGGATCGAAGCCGATGCCACGCAGCTTGTCGGAAATGGCCTTCTCGCGCGTAATCTCGTCGATCTGTTTGTTGAGCGCGGCAATGGTCGCGTCGGGTGTGCCGGGAGGTGCGAAGAAGCCAACCCATGAGAGCGAAGTGAAGCCCGGATAGCCGACTTCAGCAAAGGTCGGCACATTGGGGATGACCGGATTGCGCTGTTCGGCAGCAATCGCAAGCCCCCGCAGATCGCCATTGGCGACTTGCGCAGCAAATCCCGACAAGGATGCCACGACCATCGGAATATGGCTGCCCAGCAGCGCATTGGTTGCATCAGGTCCGCCGCGGAACGGCACGTGTTTTGGGCTGGCCTTGAGGATGAATTTGAAGAAATACTCGCCGGCAATATGCGAGCCCGTGCCAATGCCGGCCGTGCCGAAGATCACTTCGCGATCTTTCTGATTGGCGACGAAATCAGCGAGGTCTTTCGACTTGTCATTCTTGCCGATGGCAAAGACTTCCGGCGTCGTCGCTACAATCGAGATCGGCTTCAAGGCCGTGCCGGCAAAACCCTTGTTGCGGTAGAGCGTCTCGTTGATCGGCAGGGCGGCTGTGGTGACGAGCAAAGTGTTTCCGTCTGGCGCTGCCTGAATCACGGCGCGGGTGGCGATATTGGCGCCGGCGCCGGGGCGGTTCTCGACCACGACATTGCGGCCCATCTTTTCCTGCATGCGGGCGCCGACGATCCGGGCGATGGAATCGGCCGATCCGCCGGGGGCAAAGCCGACGAGCAGGTTGATATTGCCCGTCTGGGCCTGGGCCGGCATGGCCAGAATGAGTCCGAGCGCGGTCAGCGCGCCTGCAATGGCCTTCATCTCGTTATTCTCCCTCTGCGCGTCTTTCCCGACGCTTCGCCCCCATCAAAAGGCCGCGCGGGTGCAGAAGTCAAATGAGGAAAATAGCAGAGCGATCAAAAATCAGCGCTGGCGGCGGAAATCGAGACGACCCAGGAAGCGCCTGTTTTCTCGGCGAGTTCACCCTTGCCAAGCAGAACCGAGAAATGGCCGGTGCGGCCAGCCGCAGTGCCCATGAAAATCTCGTGGTTTTCCTCCCCGAGGATGCGGCAGGCCTCCGGGGAGGGACATTCGCGATAGGTCACGCGCAGGGTCAGTGTCCCCAGACGGCGTGGTGAGCGGTTGGCAATGTCGCCGGTGAGCTGATGGCCATAGCGGTCCGCCGTCATTTTCAGCCCCGAAAGGGCGAGCTGGCCGGGGTCTATGGCGGGTGGGGCATCGCGCTCGCCGTCGGCGAGATAAAACAGGGTTCCCAGCAGAATCAGGCCGGCACCACCTGCAATCGCCAGGGCGCGGGCCGGGGAGGCCGTGCGGAAGGCAACGACAGCGACCAGAATGAATGCGGTCGCGGCCAAGATATAAACCATCCGATGCTTTCCCCCTGTGACGCGCGGCGCAATCTGCGCCATGCCGTCGCCGTGTGCAAGGCGCTGGGGCCAAATGAATCCTTGGTGCTGTTTTGCGGCTCGCGCGAGCGTGCATCGACGCGCCGGCGCAAGTGGGTCACAATCGGGGTTCTTGTTTTGCTCCGGGGAGAAATGCGCAGATGGATGGCGTCCGGCTTGTCGATCACCCGCTGGTCCAGCACAAACTCTCGATCATGCGCGATATTGAATGTTCCACGCGCTCTTTCCGTGAGCTGATGAATGAGATCGGCATGTTGCTCTGCTATGAGGTGACACGCGATCTGCCTTTGGCCCAGACAAGTATCACGACGCCGCTGGCCACGATCAGCGCCCCGATCCTGGCTGGCAAAAAGCTGGTCTTTGCGCCGATCCTGCGCGCGGGCATGGGTTTTCTCGATGGCATGCTGCAGCTCGTGCCCTCAGCGCGCGTCGCCCATGTGGGACTTTACCGGGATCCGAAAACGCTCGGTGCTGTCGAATATTATTTTAAAGCGCCGGCCGATATTGGTGAGCGTCTCGTCATCGTCATGGATCCCATGCTGGCCACGGGCAATTCGGCTGTCGCGGCTATCGACCATCTGAAAAAGGCCGGTGCGGCAGAGATCCGCTTTGTCTGCCTGCTTGCAGCGCCTGAAGGCATTGCCAATCTGCGTGCGCGCCATCCCGATGTGCGGATCTGGACGGCGGCTGTCGACGAAAAGCTGGATGATCACGGCTATATCGTTCCCGGCTTGGGCGATGCCGGCGATCGTATGTTCGGCACGAAATAAGGCCGCTCCGGCGCAAGCGCAGCCATGCTTTTTGGCGCGGCGGCCGGCTTGTTTGCCCTTTGCCTCAGAATTCCCGCGTCCATGCACGCGGTGAAGCTTGACGCCGCGCGGCCCCCCGCCTTGGATTGAATGCGCGGGGGGCGTGAGACCGAGCGAGGCTCTCATGAGTGATGACGACAATACCTCGGACCTTGCTGAAGGCCGGGAATTTCCCGAAGAATCCTATTCGGATTTCGTCGCTGAACGCGCCTGCGCTTTCGGGCGCCTCGCGCTCATGCTCGATTCCATGAAGGACGATCATGCAAAAGAACTGACGCGCACCATGCTGAAGGCGATCATCCGGTCCATACGCACGCCGCCTGGCGGCGATCTGGTCGAATGGCCCCGTAACTGAGGCCATCGCATCCCTGCCGGGGCTTTTCCCGCGCGCAGGCGCCCTCCAAACGCGATTCCACCCCGTGCGGGGCCGATCTGCCCCTTCGTTGCAGCCGCATAGCCCTCCCGTCTATAGTGCGCGCCGCGCGGCCAGAGGGCCTGCGCCTGAAGGCTGGGTGAGAAAACATGAACGCGCTGCTGCTCGACCGATTGGAGATCCGCCAACTCGTCGAAAACTGGGTCGTCTGGCGCGATGCCGGCCATTGGGACCGCTTTCGCACGGTCTGGTTCGACGATGGGCGCATGATGGCGACCTGGACGCAGGGCACGGCGGACGAATTCATCGACATGAGCAAGAAGGGCTGGGCCAATGGCGTCAGCATCCTGCATTTCCTCGGCGGTCATTCGGCCGATATCGAAGGCAACCGCGCCATTGCCCAAACCAAAATGACGATTTCGCAGCGTGCGCTCGTGCATGATGTGCTGGTGGATGTCGTCTGCACGGGCCGCTTCTACGATTTTCTGGAAAAGCGCGATGGGCGCTGGGGCTTTGTTTTGCGCCAGCCGATCTATGAGAAAGATCGCATGGATCCCGTCGATCCCTCGCAGACGGTCAAGCTCGATCCGCAATTGCTCAACGCCTTTCCCGCCGGCTACCGCCATCTGGCCTATCTGCAATCGCAGATCGGCTATCCCGTGAAAAAAGACATGCCCGGTCTCACCGGGCCTGAAGTCGAAAAACTCTATGCCGACGGGGCCGATTGGCTCTCCGGCAAAAAGCTCACCCGCTAAAGCCCGCATTTCGAGGTACAAAAAGAATGACAAAAACACCTTTCATCGTCGGCATCGGCGGAACGACACGTCCGGGCTCATCGTCCGAACAGGCGCTGGCCATGGCGCTTGGCCATGCCCGCGCTTTGGGCGCGCAGACGCAGCTCTTCGGCGGGGCCGAATTGCAGATCCCCATGTATGATCCCGCCACCGCCAATGAGAATGAGGGCGCGCGCAAACTCATCGAGGCGCTGCGGCGCGCCGATGGCGTGATCCTGTCCTCGCCCTGCTATCACGGCGGCGTCTCGGGTCTCGTCAAAAATGCCATCGATTATGTCGAAGAAATGCGCGCCGATGAGCGTGTCTATTTCGACGGTCGCGCGGTTGGCGCCATCGGCTGCGGCTATGGCTATCAGGGGCCGGGCGTGGTTCTGTCGCAATTGCGCGCCATTGGCCATGCTTTGCGCGGTTGGAACGTGCCGCTGGGCGTGGCGGTCAATTCTGCCGTCGTCAAATTCAGCCCCGAAGGTTGTTCCGACGAGGGCATTGGCAAGCAGATGGAAATCATGGCCGGGCAGGTCGTGCAATTTGCCAAGATGAATCTGCGCGACGCTTAAGATCAGGCGCTGAGAGTATCGATCTGGGCAAGCTCATCCTTGCCCAGTTTCCATTGTGCCGCAGCCACATTGGCGGCGATCTGCTCGGGGCGTGTGGCGCCGGCAATCACGCTGGCGACAGGCGCCTGAGCGGCAAGCCATGAGAAGGCCAGTTCCAGCAGATGATGTCCGCGCTCGCTGGCAAATTGCTCGAGCTTTTCGACACGCGTCCAGTTTTCTGCCGTCATATAGCGGTCGCGCGAGCGCGCATCTTTCTGCAGGCGCGCGCCTTCGGGCAAGTCGTCATCGCGGCGATATTTTCCTGACAGCAGGCCGCTCGCCAGCGGATAATAGGGCAGCAGACCGAGACCTTTGTCTTTCAGTGCGGGCAAAAGATCTTTTTCCGGCGCGCGGTGGAGCAGGGAATATTCATCCTGTGCGCTGACAAAGCCCGTCAGATTATGCATTTGCGCTTGCCATTGCGCATCGATCAATTGCCATGCGGGCATGTTGGAGCAGCCGATATAGCGAACCTTGCCTTGGCGGACGAGATCGTCGAGCGCGCGTAATGTCTCCTCGATGGGTGTCGCGGGATCGGGGCGGTGGAATTGGTAGAGATCGATCCAATCGGTTTTCAACCGCCGCAGGGAATCCTCGACCGCCTGCATCATGTAGCGCCGCGAGCCGCCGATCTTGTGGCCCTCATCATCCATGGCCATACCGAATTTCGAGGCCAGCACAATGTCTTTGCGCCTTGTGCCGAGCCAGCGGCCCAAAGCCTCCTCGGAGCCGCCGCGATTGCCATAAATATCGGCCGTGTCGAACAGGGTGATGCCATGGTCCAGCGCGGCATGGATGACGCCCCGCGAATCTTCAATCGATGTGCGCCCGCCAAAATTATTGCAGCCGAGACCCACGACCGACACTTGCAGGCCGCTTCGGCCAAGATTGCGCAATTCCATGGCGAGCGTCTCCCTTGATCCTCGCAGCGCCCCATCTGAGCGCGTGCGGCCAGTGACTTCAACCCCTTGCACAAGTCAGCCGGCGGTGAAAGCTTGCGCTGGCCGGCAGGATCGGCACAGGGGCAGGGGCAAGCGTATGGCCGCAGGGCGCATCGAGACGGATTGGCTTTCACTGGCTGAAATGATCGAGGAGAGTGCTGAAGTTCTGGCCTTCACCGGGGCCGGCATTTCCACCGAATGCGGTGTGCCTGATTTCCGCTCGCCCGACAGCGCGTGGAAGCGCCATCCGCCCATTCCCTTCGATGCATTTCTCGCCAGTCAGGATGCGCGGCTTGAGGCATGGCGGCGGAAATTTGCGATGGATGATCTTTATGCAGGCGCACAGCCGGGGCGCGGACATGCTGCGCTCGCGCGGCTTCATGCAGCGGGCAAAATGCCTGCGCTGATCACGCAGAATATTGACGGCCTGCATCAGCGCTCGGGCATTCCCGATGCAGATGTGATCGAATTGCATGGCAATGGAACTTACGCCCATTGTCTGGATTGCGGTGGGCGCCATGAATTGCAAGCGGCGCGCGCAGGAATTGGCGCGACGGGCGCGCCGCCGTCCTGCGATTGCGGGGGGATGGTCAAGTCGGCGACTGTTTCCTTCGGTCAGGCCATGCCGCGTGCCGCCATGCTGCGTGCTCGCAGTGCAACACTTTCCTGCGATCTTTTTATCGTCATCGGGTCTTCGCTTCTGGTCCAGCCGGCGGCAAGTTTCCCTTTGTTGGCAAAGGAAAACGGCGCACGTCTCGTTCTTGTGAACCGCGAAGCGACGCCGCTGGACGCTGCGGCAGACCTGATTTTGCGGGGCGATATCGGGGATCTGCTCGATCCGCTCGGGCGCCATTCGGGGAGTCGTCCACAGGCTTCGGAAAAAACACCTTTGTAGGCGCAGGCCGGATGCTATCTTCCTGTCGCGACTCGCCGGGGTCTTGTTTGTCGATTCGGATGTCCGATGGAACAGACGGCTTCATGCGCCGGGTCAGTATGCAGGTTGCCTTGGGGGCAGGACATTGGGTAGCAGCGATCCTCATCTGTCGAACACGGCCGTTCAGGCCGAAGCGGATTCGACGTCTGAGCGTCCCGCCGGCCTTCTTGAAATGTGCGGTCGGATCAAATGGTTCGATGTTTCCAAAGGCTATGGCTTTATCGTGCCCGACGATGGCGGCGCGGATATTCTTCTGCATGTGACGGCTTTGCGTCGCGACGGTTTCCAGACCGCGCCGGAGGGCGCGCGCATCATCTGCGAAGTGCAGGAGCGCTCCAAGGGTCTGCAGGTCTTCCGCGTTCTCTCGCTCGATGAATCGACCGCCACGCATCCCTCGCAGCTGCCGGCGGCCCGCACCCATGTGCAGATCACGCCAACGGGTGGCTTCGAGATTGTCGTGGTGAAATGGTTCAATCGTGTGCGTGGCTTCGGTTTCGTCACGCGCGGCGAGGGGACGGAAGATATTTTCATCCATATGGAAACGTTGCGTCGTTTCGGCATTATGGATCTCAAGCCCGGCGACGGGCTGCTGGTGCGTTTCGGCAATGGACCCAAGGGTCTTATGGCGGCTGAAATTCGCCCCCTCGAAACCACCCTGCCCATCTCACATTGAGCATCGATACGGCCTTGCGGCTTGATCCTGCGCCCGCGCGGACGCATGCTTGTGCGCGCCTGCTCCGCGAGGTCTTCATGCCGCTTTTTGCCTCTTCTTTCCGCATGGTTGCCGCCAGCCTGTCCCTGGTCGCCGCTTTGGCCCTTGCCTCGACCATTGTGCAGGGGCGGGCTCATGCCCAGAGCGCCCCGGCCACTGCTGAGGCGGCGCTTGAGCCGCTTGAGATACAGACAGCCTCTGGCACGCATCGTTTTTCCGTGGAAGTCATGCGCGACGATGCGCAACGCGCGCGGGGCCTGATGTTCCGCCGCTATCTGCCAGCCGACCGGGGCATGCTCTTCGATTTCAAGCGCGAAGAGCCGATCTCCATGTGGATGAAAAACACTTTCATCTCCCTCGACATGATTTTTGCCGACCGGACCGGGCGGATCCTCTCGATTGCGCAGGATACGGAGCCCCTGTCCGAGCGCATCATCCCCTCGGGTGGGCCGGCCTATGCCGTGCTGGAGGTAAATGCGGGGACGGCGCGCCGCCTCGGCATCAAGCCGGGCGACAGATTGCGCCATCCAATGTTTCGCTAGGCTAGGGTAGCCGGCCGCTTGTTGCGGCTGCCAGATTGGCCTCAATATCGGGATGGCCTGGGGCAAGGATCAAAGCGTCGGCGAAATCCTTGCGGGCGGCGTTAAAATTGCCGCGGAGCATGTGCGAATAGCCCCTGTTGTTGAGAAGGGCTGCCGTTCGTCCGGTGAGTTTCTCCACTTGTGCATAATCCCGGTCGGCCAGATCGAAGCGGCGCAGGCGGTCGCGCGATGCGCCCAATCCAAGCCAGGCATCGACATCGGCCGGATCGCGTTCGACCGCGCGGCGGAAAGCCTCTTCCGCCAGGCCGAAATTGCCGTTGCGGAATTGTTCCTGACCCACAATCCTGTCAGGCGTGGCAGCATCCACCGTGAGATTTGGCGACGACAGATTGGGCATTGTGCAGCCGGCAAGCATGGCGCCGAGCCAAATGCAGCCTGCAGCGAAACCCGCTTTCAGAAATGGCGGTGTCGATCTTTTCATTGCGCCACACTCCCATTGCCGCCATTGCCGGGTGCGATGATGACCGGCGTGGGAATATCTCCCATTCTGTAGCGGCGGATCGTGATCGCGGCCTTGTCGCCATGCCATTCCTGCCCGCGCGCATAGGATTGCCTGGGCCAGGGATCGATTGTCTGGATGGCGCGATTGGCGGCCACTGAATTGCCGCTCGAAAAGGCGATTGTTTCGCGCCGCGCCAAAGGATCGGCGCAACCGGCAAGGGCGATCAGGCTCGCTCCCGCGAGCGCTGCACCCAAAAGATTACGGATTGCGGGCATGTCTTGTTCCTTCGCCGATTCTGAGCATGTGGCCGCCGGGTGCGGATTTGATCCCGACAGGCTTGCCGCGCGGTATTTCCTGGCGTCCCATGACGAAACGGTCGACATCATTGGCGGGCAGATTGTCTTGCAGCGGTGAAGCGAGCCGATGACCGGGCGGTACAGGTTGCACCAGACGCGGCGTGACGATCATCACCAATTCCGTCTCGCGTTTCTCGAAAGAGGCGCTGCGGAAGAGCGCGCCGATGACCGGCACATCGCCGATCCAGGGCAATTGCTTGATGGCGTCGGTATTTGTTGCCTGCAGCAGACCCGCAATGGCAAAGCTCTGGCCATCGCGCAATTCCACTTGCGTGTTGGCGCGACGCACGATGAGCGAGGGCACATTGATCCCTCCCGTCGGCACGACATTTGTCGTGTCGAGCTGCGAAACTTCCGGCTCAATGCGCAGATTGACGATGCCATTTGCAAGAACGGTCGGCATGAAAGTCACGCTGACACCGAACTTCTTGAATGCGATGGAAATGCGTCCCTGATCGGCCTGGACGGGGAAAGGAAATTCGCCCCCGGCAAGGAAACTCGCGCTTTGTCCTGACATGGCGACGAGATTGGGCTCGGCAAGCCGACGCGCGAGACCGCGCTGCTCCAGCGCTTCAACAAGCACATCTGCCGTCGTTCCGCTGGCCAGAATGCGCCCCAGAATAATGCCGAAGGGCGTATTGGTAGAGGCCGATCCGCCAAGCCCGGTGGTGGTGGCAAAACGATTGCTCGCAACATCCCATTTCACGCCCAATTCCCGGCCCGCATTGCGCGACACTTCGAGAAATCGCACCTCCAGCATGACTTGCTGGGGCTGCGAGACGGTCATGGCATTGACCACTTCATTGCCGAATTGTTTGGCAAATTCGATGGCCCTGTCGATTGTCACGGAATCGCTCACGGGGCCCGACAGGACAATGCGTCCATTGATGGACGACACTTCGATCCGCGCGCCCGGCAGACGGCGGCGCAATTCTGCCTGCAGCCGGTTTGTATTGTAGGACACTTCGACTTCAATCGTGCCGATCAGCGCCTTTTGCGCGTCATAAGCGGCAATTGTCGTCGTGCCCAGTTTGCGCCCATGAATGTAGAAAGATTGGTCGGTGAGCGGCATGACATCGGCAATCTCGGGATCGCCGACGACGAGATCGCCATAGGACAGAGCAGTGCGAAATGTCTCCGTCGCGCCGATGGCGATCGTCAGGCTTTGCGCGGCCTGTGGTGACAGGCGCACCATGCGCACCCTGTCGGCGCCCAGCGCCGGCAGAGATGCAAAGGCTATGAAGCTCGCCAATGCGAGCATGCAAAAGACCGCTGCGGGCCGAAATTTCGATGTGAAAAATGTCAAGCGACTCGCGGCTTTGTAAAATCGGGTTAAGTCTGGCCAAGCCTGGTCGCTATCTCGATGCAGGATGTTCGCAAAACCTATTTTCTGGACATGAATGCTGCGAATTTTGAAGCATATTAGCCAGGCTTTAGATGTGTTTGGCAGATGATCGAAGAGCGTATTCTGTTCCATTGATCTGTTCCGTCCATTCAGTTGCGGACTTCCGGGACGGGATATTCGTGGCGCTTGCCTGCGCGCAGAACACCGACGTTGAGAAGGGCTGGATCTGCGCCTCCCGGCTGCATTTGGTTGGCGCCAAGCGTCTCAGGCGCAGTGCCAGTATCGGCAATGCTGCGCAGAGCGAGAGAAATCTGCCCGGAGCGTTGCGCCTGCGCGAGAAGTTCGGCTTGCGAAGGATCGACTTCGAGCGTTGCATTCGAGCCGGTCACAACACGCTCGCCATTGCGCTCCTGAATATTTTGCCCGATGGCGAGAATACGCACATTGGCAATCAGCGTTTCGCTTTCGATGCGCCCTTCGCCAGGACGTTGAGCATCGTTGCGCGCGATCGTTCGAATAATATCGACGCGGTCATTGGGCAGAATGAATCCGCCTGCGCTTGTTGCTCCTTGCGCATCGATAGTAATGGCCACGGCGCGATAGCCCTGCGGCAGCATGGCGGCCAGCATGCTTGCACCATTCGTGCGAACGATTTTTTCAAATCGAACCGGCTCGCCCTTCAGCATGCTCATGCGCACGAGCGCGCCTGTCATGTCTTCGCGCGCTTTCGGTGCAGCGCTGCGGCGGATCGCATGTTCGGCCACAAGTGTTCTGGGCCATGCGACCCAAGCCAGATCCTCTGGCGCAATCGTCTTTCCCAGCGCCAGTGCCTGGGCCGCGATGAGCACGTCTTCTGTTTCCAGCGGTACTGGCGCTGGTGCGCTGGCGAGGATTGGCTGTTGCGGCGCATCCTGCCGTTGAGAGGCCAGTTTCAATGCGCCATACCCCGAAGCCGCAGCCAGCACGAGAATGAACAGTCGCAATATGGCTGTGCGCGAGAGTCGAAAGCTGCGCGCACGTGCAGGGCCTATGGTGGGGCCCGCACTTGTGCGGGCCCGGCCGAAGCTGCGGGGGTCTGAGCCGGTGTCGGTTTGCGATGGTTCTGTCATAGCTGCGCTCTAGTTATCTTGTAACTATATATGAAATAAACGTATTTATAAATGCTTTCTTGTCCTTGTCCAAGCTGCGGCAATGTGCCTGGCAGTTTGTGAGCGCCTCCTCTTGATGGCGCGGTTGGCCTGCGCCAAATCTCTGAGCAGAGGCGCGTGCGCATTCGTTTGGGGAGGGCCATGCCGGTGTTGAAAAAGACAATTCTGGCTGCTTTGGCCTGCATCTGCGTTGCAGGCCCCGCTCTGGCGCAGCATCGGGCCCTGACCACGAGCATAAGCTGTGCAGCGGCGCGCCAGATCGTTTCGACGCGCGGGGCCATCGTGCTCAGCACGGGGGAAACGACCTATGACCGCTTTGTCTCGAGCCAGCAATTCTGCCAGCGCGACGAGATCACCAAGCCGGCCTGGGTGCCGACTGCCGATATGCGGCAATGTTTCGTCGGCTATCGTTGCGAACGCATCGATGACGAATGGCCGTTCTGATGTTTTACCCCCGCGACAAGCAATAATCTTTGTGCTAATCCCGCGACTTGTCGGGGTATAGCGCAGCCTGGTAGCGCATCTGCTTTGGGAGCAGAGGGTCGCAAGTTCGAATCTTGCTGCCCCGACCATTCCTTCGCTTGGCAGAATCTTGCCGGCAAGCTAGAAGGCGATCACCGCCGTTATTGAGCGAATGGACGGAAATGACTGCACGGATTTCACGCCCGGCCAAGAGCGCGACCCAATCGGGAGCCGCCCGCACCAAAGTGTGGTTGCTCGAACATGCCCCCGCCAGCCGCGAGATTGAGCCTTTGATGGGCTGGACGAGCTCTTCCGATACGACGAGCCAGGTCAAATTGTGGTTTGCCACGCGCGAGGAGGCGATTGCCTATGCGCAGCGCGAGGGCATTGCCTATCGCGTCGAGGAGCCCAAAACGGCGGCCCGTCGCATCATGTCCTATTCGGATAATTTCAAGACGAACCGTATCGGCCAGTGGACGCATTGACGCCCGCCTGCGCTTTGGCCCCGTAGCTCAGCCGGATTAGAGCAGCCGCCTTCTAAGCGGCAGGTCGCAGGTTCGAGTCCTGCCGGGGTCGCCATTTTTTCGGATTTCGGGAAGCTCTCGGCTGATTCTGCTGGATTCGGAAATTTTGTGTCCGAAGCAGGTTGAATCAGCTGTTGTTTTGCTTTCACACATTTTTTGGGCTTCCGTAGGCTTTGCTTTTCGTTTGGGCTGGGAGTGATCCCTTTGCGCATTGAAGCGTCCGGTGCATCGGAAGAAGTGGCCCGCTGGGTCGCGCAAATGTTCCCCGACCTTGTCGGGCACCGTCTCTCGCAAGTGACGGATCTCGATCCCGCGGCTGCACGTTCTCTGGCTTTGTTGCAGGTTCAGAAATGGCAGGCCGTCAGTCGCGACCAGATGCCGGCCGCAGCCAGTCACCTTCGGCTTTTCCGTGCGACCGCACAAAGGCATAGCCTGCCGGAAGAGCTTGTCGAGGAGCTCGACGATCTGTGCCTGGGAGAGCTGGCCGATCTCGCAGCCGTCCGCTCTTCGGCCTCGCCGCGCTCGCTGGCGCTGGTCTTGAAGGTCATCGGCATTTTTTATGCGCGCGCAGTCACTTTGCGGGCCGCCGCTCCGGAGGCGGGGCAGGGCGGAGCGCAGCCTGCCCGCCAGGCGTCTCGTTTTCCACTGGGCCGCAACGTCTAAAGGCGGCGCCGAGCGCCTTTGCATCGTTTTTAGCCTTTTGGCCTGTGGAGCCCGTGTCGATTGGCGCATGGGAAGGCTTCCTAGAACCCTGCCGCACTGGCACACTGCTTGCTGATTTATGTCCAACGGCCTGCAGAGACGGGCGCGTTCTTCCAGAAGAGAGGATCTCTTGATGAAAATGCAGGCTATTCGGCTGGCGCTTGTCGCTTCCGCCGTTGTTTTGGGCAGCTCTATTTCCGCTTTTGCTCAAACCGCGGTCAAATTTGCGCTCGACTGGAAATTCGAAGGCCCTTCGGCGCCTTATTTCGTGGCGCTTGAGCGTGGCTTCTACAAGGCCGAAGGCCTTGATGTGACGATCGATACGGGGCCGGGCTCGGTGCAGGGCATTGCCCGCGTTGCCGCCGGCACTTATCCGCTCGGCTTCTTCGATATCAATTCGCTGGTTCGCTTCCGCGATCAGAACCCCGACCGCAAGGTCATGGCGGTGATGATGGTCTATGATCGCCCGCCATTCTCCATCGTCAGCCTGAAAAAGGCCGGCATCAAGGGACCGAAGGATCTTGAGGGCAAAATCCTCGGCGCTCCGGCTCCCGATGGCGCCTTTGCCCAATGGGCGGCTTTCACCAAGGCCAATGGTGTCGATGGTTCGAAGGTGAAGGTTGAAAACGTCGGCTTCCCGGTTCGCGAGCCCATGCTGGCTCAGGGCAAGGTCGATGCGATCACCGGCTTCTCTTTCTCGTCCTATTTCAACCTGCGCCAGAACGGCATCAAGGATGAAGACATTTCCGTCATGCTGATGTCCGACTTCGGCATCGTCATGTATGGCAATGCGATCATGGTGAACCCAGAATTTGCTGCCGCCAATCCGAAGGTCGTTGCAAGCTTCATCAAGGCGACGGTGCGCGGCGTGATCGAAGCTGCCAAAAACCCCGACACGGCGATCGATACTGTGATGAAATATAATCCGACGGGCGATCGCGCGACGGAACTCGAGCGTCTCAAAATGTCGCTGCGCGACAATATCGTTACGCCCGCCGTCAAGGCGAATGGCGTGGGCGACATCGACTTTGCGCGTTTCGCCAAATCGGTCGAGCAGATTGCGGAGACTTACGAGTTCAAGAATCCGCGTCCGAAGCCGGAAGATATTTTCACGCGTCAGTTCCTGCCGCCGGCAGCCGAGCGCAAGCTCTGATCGGAGATCTGGCGTGATCGAGCTACGAGATGTTTCGCTGGCCTATGCGGGCCGCATGGACAAAGTGCTCGCGCTCGAAGGCGCCAGCTTGCATGTGAAAAAGGGTGAGTTTGCCGCAGTGGTCGGTCCGTCCGGCTGCGGCAAGTCCACTCTCATGAAACTTGTGACGGGGCTTATCAAGCCAACCTTGGGCTCCGTCCATGTTGCAGGGGAAGAAGTGCGCGGGCCTGTCAAAATGGCAGGCATGGCGTTCCAGAACGCCAATCTGCTGCCATGGCGGACGGTGCACGACAATATTCTCCTGCCACTCGAAATCGTCGAGCCCTATCGCAGCCAGTTCCGTTCGCGGAAAAGCGAATATCACGACCGCGTCGAGAATCTTCTTTCGCTGGTTGGCCTGTCGGGTTTCGGCAATCGCTTTCCGTGGGAATTATCGGGCGGCATGCAGCAGCGCGCCAGCCTGTGCCGTTCGCTTGTCCACGAGCCTAGCCTGCTGATGCTCGACGAGCCTTTCGCTGCGCTCGATGCTTTCACGCGCGAGGAATTGTGGTGCGTCTTGCGCGATGTCTGGCAGCGTTTGAATTTCACCGTCATTCTCGTCACGCATGATTTGCGCGAGGCGGTTTTTCTGGCCGATACGGTGCATGTGATGAGCGCGCGTCCGGGCCGCATCATCAACACGCGTCAGGTCACCTTCCCGCGGCCGCGCAGTCTCGATCTCTGCTACGAGAAGGAATTCACCGACATCGTCCAGGATCTCCGCCACAAGATCGCAGAGGTGCGCAAGTCATGAGTCAGAAACAGATCGAGGCTTTTGCGCCCTGGATATTCGTCATTGGATTGTTTGTCGTTTGGGAGGCGGCCTGCCGCATCCTGAATGTGTCGACGGTGATCTTGCCGGCGCCCAGCGTGATCTTTGAAGCGATCCAGCGCTTCTGGGTGCCGCTGATGAAACATTCCTTCGTCACGCTCTGGACGACCATGGCCGGCTTTGCTTTGTCGGTCGGCTTCGGCCTGTTGCTTGGTCTCGTCGTCGGGTGGTCGCGCACGATCTATCGCGCCTTCTATCCGGTGATGATCGGTTTCAATTCGATCCCGAAAGTGGCCGTCGTGCCGATCCTCGTCATGTGGTTTGGCATTGGCGAAGTGCCGGCGATCCTCACCGCTTTCCTGATTTCCTTCTTCCCCATTGTGGTGAATGTGGCGACAGGTCTGGCGACGATCGAACCGGAAATGGAAGACGTCTTGCGCGCTCTTGGTGCATCGAAACTCGATGTCATGCGTAAAGTCGGCATTCCGCGCTCGATGCCTTATTTCTTCGGCTCGCTGAAAGTCGCCATCACACTTGCCTTTGTCGGCACAGTTGTGTCGGAGACGATTGCAGCCAATGCCGGCATCGGCTTTTTGATGGCGCAGGCGGGATCGAACTTCCAGATGCCGCTGGTCTTTGCGGGGCTCATCTTCCTCGCCATTGAGGGCATCATCATGTATGCGGCCACGGCTTTGCTCGAGCAGCGGATGGCCGGCTGGGCGTTCCGCTCTCAGGGAAGCGCTGTCTAAAGCGCAAGGAAGTCCAAGATTTCAAAAGCATTCAGCCGCGGTTCACCGCGGCTGTTTTCTTATGTGCCTGTCTCGTCCTGACGGATGGCTTTGCGACGGAACCGTCGCACACCATGGCCGTTTGGCGCGAGAAAGGAGCATTGCCATGCGATTGAAATCTGCAAGAGCAAATGACATGTCCATTCTGGCCTGTGCTGCAACGCTGGCGCTTGCGTCAATGAGTGGCTTCGCCGCTCAGGCAAGCGGCCTGCAGGTGGCGCAAGCCGAACAGCGCGGACCCGAGCGCGGCGGAGAGCCGCGCGAAAGGGGCGGCGAGCCCGGCAGGCGCAACAATGGCGCCCCGCCATCGCAGCCTGCGCCGCAAATGCAGCGCGAAGCACCTGCCGCCAGGCCCGCACCCGAACGGCGTGAAGCGCCTGCGGCCAGGCCCGCACCCGAGCAGCGCGAGGAGAGGCGCGTTCAAGAACCCCGTCGGGAGGCACCGCCGCGTGTCGAGCGGCCAGCCGCGCCTGCACAAGTCGCGCCTGCACAAGTCGCGCCGCAACGAGAAGAGCGAAGCCGCCCCATCCCGCGCGAGGAAAGACGGGTTGCACCCGAGACAACCATCGAGCGCCGTGTCGCGCCCGTTGAGCGTGGTGTTGCACCTGTTGAGCGTCGTGTCGCACCGGTCGAGCGCGGCGCGGCGCCACCGGCTGAGCGCCGGGCCGCTCCCCAAGCGCGTCCCGAGCGTCGTGTCACGCCTCGCGATGGTCGGCCGTCCGCGCGCGAGCGCGAGATCAACCGTCGGCGCGAGGTCTATCGTGCGCCTCAATATTATGACGACCGCCGCTATCGGGCGCGCCCGCGCGATTTTGTTTTCCTTGGTGGGCCGCGCGTGATCGTTCGCAATTATGGGCCGGGTTGGTGCCGTGGCCTGCATCGTGGCTATCATTGGGCGCCACGCATCGGCTGGCATAGAGGCACACATCGCGGCTTGTTCCGCTGCGTTTGGTAAAGCATGGGGGCGGCGTGCGCGCCGCCCCTCTTTCCTTCCAGCATGTCGTGCAGGCACGTGAGTCGCAGCCGCGATGGATCATCCTGGCTCTTTCGCTCGCTGCATTTTCAGAAAAAACTGTCGTTGATCGGCGCGATCAACAAAGAATTTCGCGCGCAAAAATCCGTCGCGCTGTGTCAAAGAGAGTTCCGCTTACAAGAAAAAATCTTCGGTAGAACAGACACAAGGATTGACGCTGCGGAACCGCTCAATAGCCCCGCCCAAGGTGGGCGGAGGAATCGGCACGACGTTGCGTGATGCAGCCCTTGACGCCCCTTATTTTGTCGATCTCTAATCGATTTATTGATCGATATGCGTCTTGTTTTGGGGGATTAAGTGGTAGCTCATCTTTTGAAAGCGGCGGCTGAAGACAGGGTCAGCGATCCCACTGAAAAGCGTTGGTCCGTCAAAACCGACCGCACCAACAATCAGCTCGATTCACGTGCGGTGATCTCCGATCGCGAATTGCAGCAGACCACAGACATTGTTTCGCGCGCCGCCGATACGATTGCCGAAATGGCACGCCGCAACAAGGTCATTGAAGCCGAGGCGCGCAAACAGATCGACAAGCACAAGAGCGAGGCCGATGCAGCGCATATGCGCAATTCGGAATTGCAGGCGAAGGTTGAAGCGCTGCAGGCGCGCATGAATGAAATGGCGTCCGAGTTTCAGGGTCGCGTTCTTGAATTGCAGGGCAAGCTGACCGCTTGCCGTTCCGAGCTTGAGGCCAAGACGCGCGAGGCTGATCTCGCTCGGCAATGGCTTGTCTATCTGAGCTCGGAGATTATGGAGCGGCTGGGCGATGCGCCGAACAAGCTCGACGATCTTGCGCGCGCCACGCGCGGCGCCTTGCGCCCGACCGAGTGATGGAGGGACGGCTGGCCTGCTATTGAAGCGCGGCCAGCATGGCATCGCCGATGGCGCAGCCACTGTCGAAAGCGGATTCGACACGCGCGCCCAGACACCAATCGCCACAGGCTCCAAACAGGTTTGTTTTGTCGAACAGATAAGGCAAGCCGACCTCCTGTTCGACCAGCGCATAGCGCCAGCGATGGACGCTTGCATAAAGCGGCTCTGACATAATGCCGGTAATGGCCCTGAAATGCGCGAGCAGCGCATCCTGAGAAGCCTGCAGCTCGCTATCGAGATGGCGGCGCGACCAATCCGGACGCGCATGAACGACAAAGGTCTGCGCATCGCGCGGGCGTCCGGGCTTTGTCGCATTGCAGGCGATCCAGGCGATGGCTGAATCTTCCGGCTTGATCCAATCCTGTTTCGGTCTCGCCGTTTCATTCGGATAGGCGAGCATCAGCGCAATGCAGGGCGCATAGACGACCTCGCGCAATTCCGGCATGTCGATGCCCGCAGAGGCTGCCAGAGGAATGGCCTGCGGCGCTGGAATGGCGAGAATGGCAGCATCGAAGGCGCCATTGCCATCCACGTCGATAGGACCGCGATCATCCTCGAGTGTCCAGCCCGAGGCGCTTTTGTGCAGCCCCGTCACCAGACATTCGGTGATGCATTTATGCTTGGCTGCCAAAGCGCGCAGCGGCGCTGTCATGGCGGGCGAGCCGACATAATTTCCCGGCGCCCATTCGGCGACATGGCCCTGGTCCTGCCAGCGTGTCACTTGGGCGAAAAATTCCGGTCCCCGCACCGAGAAATATTGTGCGCCGTGATCGAATTGATATTCGCCCGTGCGGCGCGTTGCCATGCGTCCGCCAAAGCCGCGACTTTTTTCGAAAAGGGTCACGTCCATGCCGCCCCTGCGCAGCTTTTTGGCCGCTGCCAGTCCGGCCAGTCCTGCGCCGATAATCGCGACCTTTTTCATCCCTGTAGCCCGCCTTTGCTGCTGACCTTACGGTTCAGACGGGCAGACAGACCATGTGGGCTTCAGTAGGTGCGGGCGCGGGCTGGGGCGGGGGTGGGGTTGGTTGGGCCCAAATTTGCGGAGGGGGCCGGGCTGTTCCTCATATTGCAGGCAGTCTGGCGTAATTTCTCCTCGTCTCGGACAAGAATGCAGCCGCGTGTGGCCCTGATGGCTTTTTCACCTTCGAGCAGATGCATTCCCATTGTGACGCCGGCACGCCGACACCCCAGCATCCGTGCCATACGGTCATGCGTCAGCCGGAGAAGGGGCTCGGACATGCGCTCGCTGACCATCAGCACCAAGCGCGCCAGCCTTGCCTCGACCGTCAATTGGGCGTTGGCCAGCGCCGCCTCGGCGATCTGTTGAAAGAGATCGTCTATGGCATGGAGCAGGGCCAGCCGCAGCGCTGGATCTTCATCGGCAAGGCGGAGCAAAATGTCGGCACGGATGCGCCAGGCCTCGCCTTGGATCTGGACGATAGTTCCGCAGGCGCTGTGGGTCCGACCCAGCAGGAGGGGATGGCCGATGAAATTTTCTGGACCGATCAGCGCGACTGCCGCCCCGTGCTCGGCATCGCCGCAGGTGAGAGTGGCCAAGCCCGATTTGAGAAAATAGACGAATTCGAGCGGCTTGCGCGGATCGGTCAGGGCTTCGCCCGTGCCAATGGAAACCAGCTCCAGATTCGGTTCCAGCCGCGCGCGCGAGGATGGCTCGAGCCTGTCGAGCAAGGCAGTCTGACGTCCGGATGCGTTCATATCCGCTCCTGATGCCCCCGCACCATTTGCGCATTTTCGCAGCCCTTCTGGCAAGCTTCATTGATCCGGGTCATTACCGATTTGGCTCTGACGGCGGCTCGCCCTATCATGGGCGAAGCAGTCCGCAGCAATAGCGGAGCAGGATGGGAGGAAAAAAGATGGGGAAGCGTCAGGGCGTTTATGCCGTTCAGGCCATTGTCATGGCATCGCTTGTGCTCTTGGGCGCGAGCACTGCCAAGGCGGATGCTTTGTCTGATTTTTACACGGGCAAGACGCTCACCATTGTGGTCGGCGCCGATTCAGGTGGCGGTTACGATGCGCAGGGCCGACTCATGGCGCGCCATATCGGACGCTTCATTCCCGGCACACCCAATGCCATTGTGCAGAACATGCCCGGCGCAGGCAGTCTGACTGCCGCCAATCACGTCTATAATGTTGCAGCCAAGGACGGGACGGTTTTTTCTCTGCTTCAGCGCGGCGTGTTCTCGGCCAAATTCACCAATCCGCAGGCTGTGCGTTTCGATCTCGCCAAATTCAACTGGATTGGCAATCTCTCGTCTGAAACGGGCGTCGTCATTGCTTTCGCCAATTCACCCTTCAAGACAATTGAAGATGTGATGAAGCAGGAAATGGCCGTCGGCGGCACGGGTCCGAATATCGACACGGAAACGACGCCGCGCATGCTGAACACTTTGATCGGCACGAAATTCAAGATCATCTCCGGATATCCCGGCACCAATGATGTGGTCATAGCGATGGAGCGCGGCGAAGTGCATGGGCTTGGCGATTGGTCATGGTCCAATGTCAAAACGCGCCGCCCCGATTATCTGCGCGACAATAAGGTGCGCGTGCTCTTGCAGATGACGACGGAAAAAGAACCCGATCTGCCGCATGTGCCACTGGCTATGGATTATGTGAAAAATCCTGCAGATCGCGAATTGATGTCGCTCTTCCTGGCGCAGAAATCGGCTGCTCGCCCTGTTGCAGGCCCGCCCGGTGTGCCGACTGACCGCATGAAGGCGATCCGCACGGCTTTCGAAAAAATGATTGCCGATCCTGATTTCCGTTCCGATGCGCAAAAGTCGAAACTGGATATTGATCCCTCGCCTGCTGCAGCCATTGAAAAGGTGATCGCCGTTTTCAATTCCACATCGGAAGAGACCGGCCGCCGTCTGCGCGACGCCATCGATCCGAAAATGGGGAAGTGAGGAAAGGCTTTCCTTAAGGCGTTTCCGCTTCCTCGCTCAGGAGGAGCCATTCCTCTTCGATCTTGGCCAGCGCGCGCTCGAGTTCAGCGCGCTGGCCAGCGAGCTGGCTTGCCTTTGCAGGGTCTTTTGTAAAAGCATCGGGCGCCGAGAGGGCCTCGTCGATGCGCGACATCAGTTTCTGGAACTGGTTCATCTTCTCTTCGAGCGCCGCCAGTTTCTTTTGCGTCTCGCGTTTTGAGACGCGATTTTCGGGCGCGCTTTTTATCTCCGCCGGTGCATCCTCACGCGCTCCGCGCTCGGCACGTCGCTTGGCCTCGCGTTCCGCACCCGCCTGTTCGAGGACAAAGCGGGTATAATCATCCATATCGCCGTCGAAATTTTTCACAGTGCCATTGGCGACCAGCCACAGCCGATCTGCGCAGGCCTCCAGCAGATAGCGATCATGCGAGACCAGAATGACCGCGCCCTCATAATCATTGATTGCTTCAATCAGCGCGGCGCGGCTGTCGATATCGAGATGGTTGGTCGGCTCGTCCATGATGAGGAGATGCGGCCCGTGGAAGGTAGCCAGCCCCATCAGGAGACGCGCTTTTTCACCACCCGACAATTCGGTCACGCGCGTGTTGGATTTCACATTCGGAAAACCCATTTGCGCCACGCGGGCACGGATTTTTGCTTCCGTGCCGTCCGGCATGAGGGGCGCAACATGCGAATAGGGCGTTCCATTGGGATCGAGATCGTCGATCTGATGCTGGGCGAAAAATCCGACCTCCAGCTTTTGCGAGCGACGAAGCGCACCACTCATAGATGCCAGTCGGCCGCCGACGAGTTTGGCGAATGTCGATTTGCCATTGCCGTTCGAGCCAAGCAATCCGATGCGGTCATCATTCGACACATTGAGCGACAGACGCGAAAGAACGATGCGCCCATCATAGCCAGTGCTGACATTTTCCATCGCCACAATGGGGGGCGACAATTCTTTTTGCGGCGAGGGCAGGTGGAAGGGGAGCACATCCTGATCGACCATGGCCGCAACCGGTTCCATCTTCGCCAGCATTTTGAGGCGCGATTGCGCCTGGCGCGCCTTTGTGGCTTTGGCACGGAAACGATCGACAAAGGCTTGCAAATGCCGGCGCTGGTCGTCCTGCTTCTTTTTGTGTTTCAATTGCACGGCCTGCAATTCGCGCCGCTGCTTGTCGAAACTTGTATAATTGCCCTTCCAGAGATTCAGTTTCGATTGGTCGAGATGCAGAATGTGATCGCAGACCGCATCGAGAAGATCGCGATCATGGCTGATGACGACAATCGTCGCCGGATATTTTTGCAGATAATCGATCAGCCAGAGCGTGCCTTCGAGATCGAGATAATTGGTCGGCTCGTCGAGCAGCAAAAGGTCGGGCGTCGAGAAGAGCACGGCAGCCAGCGCCACGCGCATGCGCCAGCCGCCGGAAAATTCCGACAAGGCCCGATGCTGCGCCTCGTGATCGAAGCCGAGACCTGAAAGAATGGCGCCGGCACGCGCTGGCGCGGAATGGGCATCAATATCGACAAGCCGCGTCTGGATTTCGGCAATGCGATGGGCATCGGTGGCGGTCTCGGCCTCTGCCAGCAGGTCGGCGCGCTCCTTGTCGGCGGCGAGCACAAAGTCGATGAGCTGGCCGGGGCCGCCCGGCGCTTCCTGTTCGACCCTGCCAAGGCGGGCTTTTGCCGGATAATTGATCGACCCGTCCTCGGGCGCGAGTTCGCCGGAGATCATCCTGAACAGCGTCGTCTTGCCGGTGCCGTTGCGCCCAACAAAGCCGACGCGCGCGCTGGCCGGCAAAGTGACGGTCGCCTTGTCGAACAGGAGGCGTGGGCCAAGCCGGTAGGTCAGGTCGTTGATGTGGATCATGGGGCGGCTTGTGGCCCGCTGGGCGCAGGAAGGCAAGGGGCGGGCATTGCCGGAACGGCCGCTCGCCGCTATAAGCCGCCTTCACCTTTCCTCCCCTTTGACCCTCCGAGAGCTTCCATGGCGATCCAGCGCACCTTTTCCATCATCAAGCCCGACGCCACCCGCCGCAATCTGACGGGCGCGATCAATGCCAAAATCGAGGCCGCCGGCCTGCGCATTGTCGCCCAGAAGCGCGTCCACATGACCCGCGGCCAGGCCGAGACCTTTTACGCCGTCCACAAGGAACGCCCCTTCTTCGGCGAGCTGGTCGATCAGATGAGCGCCGGCCCGGTGGTCGTGCAGGTTCTGGAAGGCGAAAACGCCATTGCCAAATACCGCGAAGTCATGGGCGCAACGAACCCGGAAAAGGCTGATGCCGGCACGATCCGCAAGGATTTCGCGCTGAACATGGGCGAGAATTCGGTCCATGGTTCGGATGCACCCGAGACGGCTGCCATGGAAATCGCCCAGTGGTTTGCTGGCAATGAGATCGTCGGCTGATTTTTCAGCTGATGTGACGAACGAGAGGCGGTCCGGAAGGGCCGCCTTTTTTGTGTGTCGCGCATGCCCTCTCCCGCCAGTGCGGGAGAAGGGTGCGCGCGTTCTTTTTTCCTTATGCTAAACTCCCCCCATGAACGCACCTGCCACCATCACTCGCCACCCCTCCGTCTGCCCGCACGATTGCCCTTCGGCTTGTGCGCTCGATGTGGAGGTTATCGACGGCAAAACCATTGGGCGCGTCTATGGCGCCAAGGATCAGACTTATACGGCCGGCGTCATTTGCGCGAAGGTTGCGCGCTATGCCGAGCGTATTCATCATCCCGACCGTTTGCTCTATCCGCTGAAGCGCACGGGGGCGAAAGGCTCAGGCCAATTTGCGCGTATCTCGTGGGATGAAGCCATTGCCACGATCGTGCGCGAATTCAATGCGCGCGAAGCGGAGCACGGCAGCCAGACGATCTGGCCCTATTATTATGCAGGCACGATGGGCCGCGTCATGCGCGATGGCATCAATCGCCTGACGCATGCGAAAAAATATTCGCGCTTCAACGGCACGATCTGCACCAATCTCGCCTGGCCCGGCTATATCGCCGGCACTGGAAAACTCGCCGGTCCCGATCCACGCGAAATGGCCAAGAGCGATTGCGTCGTCATCTGGGGCACGAATGCGGTTGCCACGCAGGTCAATGTGATGACGCATGCGATTGCCGCGCGCAAAGAACGCGGGGCGAAGATTGTCGTCATCGACATTTATCGCAATGCCACAATGGAACAGGCCGATCTGGCGCTTTGCCTGCGACCCGGCACTGATGGTGCGCTGGCCTGCGCCGTCATGCATGTGCTCTTTCGCGACGGTCTTGCAGATTGGGGTTATCTGGAGCGCTATACAGATGCGCCGCGTGAACTTGAGGCGCATCTGCAAACGCGCGGGCCTGAATGGGCGTCGAAAATCACCGGTCTGTCCATTGCCGAGATCGAAGCCTTTGCCCATCTTGTCGGGCGGACGAAGCGCAGCTTTTTCCGTTTGGGCTATGGTTTTTCGCGCCAGCGCAATGGTGCGGTGAATATGCATGCGGCTTCCTGCATTGCAGCGGTGACGGGCTCATGGCTGCTGGAGGGCGGTGGCGCCTTTCACAATAATGGCGCCATTTATGGCTGGAAACAGACCTTCCACGAGGCCCATGACTTGCGCGATCCCGATATTCGTGTGCTCGACCAGTGTCACATCGGCCGTATTCTGACAGGCGATCATCATGCGCTGCAGAGCGGGCCTCCGGTGACGGCCTTGTTCATCCAGAACACCAATCCGATGAGCGTTGCGCCCGAGCAAAGTCTCGTGGCTAAAGGGTTTGCGCGCGAGGATCTCTTCACTGTCGTGCATGAGCAATTCATAACCGAGACGGCGAAAATGGCCGACATTGTTCTGCCTGCCACCATGTTCCTGGAGCATGACGATATTTATTCCGGCGGCGGGCATCAATATGTCGAATTCGCCGGCAAGCTGATCGATGCGCCCGGCGAATGTCGTTCCAATCACGATGTCATCTGCGCTCTGGCGGATGCGCTTGGCGCGCAGCATCCGGGCTTTCGCATGCAGCCGCGCGAACTCATCGAGACGATTTTGCAAGAGAGCGGGCATCCGCCGCTGGAAATTCTGGCGAAGACCAATTGGCATGATGTGCAGCCTGATTTCGAGACGGCGCATTACACGAAAGGTTTTGCCTGGCCCGATGGCAAATTCCGCTTCAAGCCGGATTGGCCGAAAGTTCCTTATGTGAAAAGCGGCGGCAGGGGCGTTGGGCTTGCAGGTCCTTGGTATGACATGCCCTCCTTCCCCGATCATTGGGAGGTGATCGAGGAGGCCGATGCGCGTCATCCTTTCCGCCTCGCCACAAGCCCGGCCCGCAACTTCCTCAATTCGACCTTTAATGAAACGCCTTCGGCCCGCGCCCGCGAGGGACGCCCCGAAGTGCTGATCCATCCCGAAGATGCGCAGGCTCTGGGCCTCGCCGATGGAGATCGTGTGCGCATCGGCAATGAGCGCGGCTCGCTCATTCTTCACGCAAAACATTTTGCCGGCGTGCAGCGCGGCGTGCTGGTGTCGGAAGGCATCTGGCCGAATGAGGCCTTTGAAGAGGGCAGGGGCATTAATGCGCTCACCGGTGCCGACAGCCCAGCGCCCTTCGGCGGCGCGGCCTTTCATGACAACAAGGTCTGGGTGAAGAAGGCGTAATCTCGATGCGCTCTTGCTTCTCCCATGGGGAGAAGCTGTCGGCGGAGCCGACTGATGAGGGGATGCAACCTGCCTTACGCAGAGCGCAGCCCCTCACCCGGCTCGGCGCTTTGCGCCGAGTCCGCCCTCTCCCTTTGGAAGAGGGCAGGCGCACCGCTCTGTTTCCGATGCATCATCTTGCTCGCTGTAATATCTATGTAAATCAAAACTGATTCCCGGAGGCGGAACGTGAAATCCCTGTTTGCGGCTTGTGTTGCCGGTTCGACCCTTCTGGCCCTTTCAGGGCTCGCACATGCAGGCGCGCGGCCACCGGATGAGGGTTTTGGGTCTTACGGCGGCGTCGATATGCGGGGCATGAGCGACGATCAATTGCGTCGGCGGATTCAGGATGCCTGTATCTACCGCTTGTCCGAGCAGGAAAAGACGATCCGCACCAATGCGGTTGGGCGCTGCGGCTGTTATGCCGGCAATATTATGAAAGCCATGTCGAAAGAAGAGGCCGATACATTGCGCTCTTCCGGCGCATTTGCCCGCAGCGCGCGCCCCAAGGCAGAAAACGCTCTGAAAGTCTGCAAGGTCTGATCAGGGCGAGGGAACGGCCAGCGCGTTCATATTCGAAGATTCGCCGGTGAGGACTTTCTGTCCCTCTATCCGCGCTTGACCGCTGGCAACCAATCGCAGCGCCAGCGGATAGATCATGTGCTCTTGGGCCAGCACGCGCGCACCCAATGTCTCGGGCGTGTCGCCATCGACCACGGGCACGGCGGCCTGCGCGATGATCGGTCCTGCATCCATTTCCGGCACAACGAAATGCACGGTTGCGCCATGCAGTTTCACGCCATCGGCAAGCGCGCGTTCATGCGTGTGAAGCCCCTTGTAAGAGGGCAGAATGGCCGGATGGATATTGATCATCCGCCCCGTCCATTGTTCGACAAACCAGGGCGTGAGCAGGCGCATAAAACCGGCGAGGCAGACGAGATCGATTTTGTGGGCGAGCAGAATGTCTTGCATCGCGCGTTCAAAATCTTCGCGCGTCGCAAAATCCTTGTGATGCAAAGCAGCGGTTGCAATGCCGGCTTGTTTGGCGGTCGCAAGGCCGGGTGCATCAGGCTTGTTGGAAAAGACCAGCGCGATGTCGGCCGGATAATCTTTTTGTTGCGCGGCCGCCATCAACGAAAACATGTTCGAGCCGCGCCCGGAAATCAGCGCGGCAACGCGTTTGCGACTTTGCGCGCCAGCGCTCACAGCGCAAGCTGTCCTGCATAGCGCACGGGCTGCGCGCCTTCAGGAATCTTGTCGAGGGCGCCCAAGCGCACCGGATCTTCGCCCGCTTCGCGAAGGGCTGCTGCAATGGCATCTGCGCTTTGCGCATCGCAAACGACGATCATGCCGATGCCGCAATTGAATGTGCGCAGCATTTCTTCCATGGCAACGTCGCCTGCCTTTGCCAGCCATTGGAAAACCGGCAGAACCGGAACCTGGCCGAGATCAAGCGTGACGCCGACGCCTTCAGGCAGAACGCGTGGAATATTGTCGGGAAAGCCGCCGCCCGTAATATGCGCCAGCGCCTTCAGGCCTGTTGTCTTGCGCAGCACTTGCAACAATGGCTTCACATAAATGCGGGTTGGCGTGAGCAGAGCTTGCCCGAGTTTTTTTGATGGTTCGAAAGGCGCGGCATCGTCCCATTTGAGGCCCGCATGTTCGACAATGCGGCGCACGAGCGAGAAGCCATTGGAATGAACGCCCGATGAGCGCAGGCCGAGCACGACATCGCCGGGACCGACATTGCCTGCGGGCAATAATTTGCCACGCTCGGCTGCGCCAACCGAAAAGCCTGCAAGGTCGTAATCATTGCCGGAATAGAGGCCCGGCATTTCTGCTGTCTCGCCGCCGATCAATGCACAGCCTGCTTCCATGCAGCCGCGCGCAATGCCCTTTACAATGGCAGCGCCGGCGCGCGGATCGAGTTTTCCGGTTGCGTAATAATCCAGGAAGAAGAGCGGCTCCGCGCCCTGCACAACAAGATCGTTGACGCACATGGCAACAAGATCGATTCCGACCGTATCGTGAATGCCGGTCTCGATGGCAATTTTCACTTTGGTGCCGACACCGTCATTGGCTGCCACCAGAATGGGATCGGTAAAGCCAGCGGCCTTGAGATCGAACAGGCCGCCAAAGCCGCCGATTTCGGCATCCGCGCCCGGCCGGCGCGTGGCGCGCACAAGCGGTTTGATTTCTTCGACCATGGCATTGCCGGCGTCGATATCGACGCCCGCCTGAGCATAGGTGAGGCCGGTTGCTGTGTCGGGCTTGGTGGTCATGAGGCTCCTCGTGATCGCGGCGTAGCGCGCCGCTGGGTCCGATGCAAGCGGGCAGGGCCAAGCGCACACACTTGCGTGGCCCGGCTGGTCTGGACCGATCCTCGTGCTAGATTGGGAAAATGCCGCACTCGCCGCTTTTTGCCGCCCTTCCGAACCTGATCACCATGTCCCGGCTGGTCATGGTGCCGGTGACCATTGTCATGATTGCCGACCGCGAATGGATGGTGGCTCTGGTCCTGTTCCTGCTGGCCGGCCTGTCGGATGGGGTGGATGGCTTTCTGGCCCGGACCTACGATCTTCACAGCGAGCTGGGCGCCTATCTCGATGCTCTGGCCGACAAGGCGCTTCTGATCTCCATTTACGTCTCTCTGGCCGTGGTGGGGGCAGTTCCGGCCTCCATCGCCATTGTCGTCGTCTCGCGCGACATCATGATCATGGGGGCGGTGGTCGTCTCCTGGGTCATGGACAAGCCGGTCCAGATCCGCCCGCTCATGGTCTCCAAGCTCAATACGACTGGCCAGATCGCTTTTGCCGGGCTGGTTCTGGCCGCCAAAGCCTTCGAATGGTCGCTTGGCTATTGGTTCGGGATGGCGCTTGTCACCGTTGCCACGTTGACGGTTGTCTCGGGTGCTGCCTATCTGGCGCAATGGTATAGGCACATGAGCGCCTGAAGGGACCGGGATAATGCGTATTGAGGCGAAATTCGGCTTCTGGCTTGGCGGGCTTGCCCTCATCGGCCTGCTTCTCTGGGTGCTGAACGATGTTCTGATGCCCTTTGCGGCGGCTCTGGCCATTGCCTATTTGCTCGATCCCGTGGCCGACCGGCTGCAGCGGGCAGGCATGAGCCGCCTGGGCGCCACGCTGACCATTCTGATTGCCTTTCTGCTGGCCCTGACGCTTCTGGCCGTGATCCTTCTTCCGGTTCTGGGCGGGCAGGTCGTGGCCTTTGTCGAGGCTTTGCCCAATCTGTTCCGGCGATTGCGTGACCTTCTGTCCGAACAGGGCGCCGGTCTTCTGGCCCGGCTCCAGCCGCTGGCCGAGCGTTTTGGCGTGGATCTCGATCCCGCAACGGCGGGTCTGCCGGCCTCGGCGAGCGATCTGGCGACGGAAGCGTCCAAGATTGCCGGCGGGTTTCTGAAGGGCCTGTGGTCGGGCGGCCGGGCGCTCGCGGGTCTGCTTGGCCTGTTCCTCATCACGCCGGTCGTGGCTTTTTACATCCTGCTCGATTGGGACAAGATGGTCGACAAGGTCGACAGCTGGATCCCAATCGAGAGCCGCGAGACCATCCGCGGTCTGGCCGCTGAGATCGATATGGCTCTGGCGGGCTTTTTGCGCGGGCAATCTCTGGTCTGCCTGTTTCTGGCGGCCTGGTATGGGCTGGGCCTCTCGCTGGTTGGGCTGAATTACGGATTGCTGATCGGCATTTCCTCCGGGATCTTGAGCTTTATCCCCTATGTGGGCTCGCTCGTCTGTCTGGTTCTGTCTGTTGCCATTGCTTTGGTGCAGGGCTGGCCGAGCCTTGGTCTGCTTGGCTTTGTTCTGGTCGTAATCGCCATCGGCCAGTTCGTTGAAAGCAACATTCTCACGCCCAAACTGGTTGGGGAATCGGTCGGGCTGCATCCGGTCTGGCTGATGCTGGCGCTTTTGGCCTTCGGATCGCTGTTTGGCTTTACGGGACTTCTCCTCGCTGTCCCCATAGCGGCGGCCGTGGGTGTATTGATGCGCTTTGGGCTTCGCAATTATCTTGCAAGCCCGCTTTATCTCGGGCGGACTGCGCGCGCCCGCGAAGGTGAGACCGTTTGAAGCCCTTTCCACGCCAATTGACGCTCGATCTGCCGGTCGAACCGCGGTTCGGGCGTGAGGATTTTCTCGTTTCACCCTCAAATGCCCGCGCCTGGGACATGTTTGAGAACTGGCCCAATTGGCCAGACCGCGTTTTGCTGCTGCTGGGGCCAACCGGTGCCGGCAAAAGCCATCTGTCCACGATCTGGGCGACACGCTCCGGCGCGCGCACGCTCAATGCCACGGCCCTGCCGTTGGCCGATTTGCCGGCGCTGGCGCGTGCCCCCGCCATCCTGCTGGAAGATGCCGATGCCGCGCCGAAGGTCGAGAATGAGCTGTTCCATCTTCTAAATCTCGTCAGGGAATCAGATACTTACCTCGTTGTCACGGCACGGCGTTGGCCGGACAGCTGGGGCCTTGCGACCCGCGATCTTCTCTCCCGCCTGCGGCTCGCGCCGGCCATCGAGATTGGCGAGCCCGACGATGCTCTGGTGCGGGCGGTGCTGGTAAAACTCTTTGTCGACCGCCAGCTCGTGGTCGATACGTCGGTGGTGGAATATCTCGCCTTGCGCATTGAGCGCTCTCTAGATGCAGCGCGCGCGGTGGTGGAAGAGCTCGACCGCGAGGCTCTGGCCCTGCGCCGGCCCATTACGCGGCCCGTTGCGGCCGATGTTTTGCGTCGGCTGGACGGCCGGTAACCCTTTTGGGGTCTTGATAGGGCCCCGTCGCCACTGTCATGCTAATGTTATTCTCAGACCTGAGTTTGGGCCTGCCCTTAGGCGGGCTGGGAGAGTGCTGTGACGCGTAACAATGCCGAGGCGACGATGGCCCCTGTGCACCGGGATCCGGCTGTGCCGATTGAACCTGCTTCCGTGGCCGGTTATGCGCGCTTTGTGAATCGCGAATTGTCCTGGCTGGAATTCAATCGACGCGTTTTGCTGGAAGCCTCAAACAGGAACCATCCGCTGCTCGAGCAGCTGCGCTTTCTGTCGATCTCGGCAAACAATCTCGACGAATTTTTCATGGTGCGTGTCGCCGGTCTGCGCGGGCAGGTGCGTTCGGGCGTCAATGTCATGTCGGAGGATGGGCAGTCGCCGGCAGAGCAGCTCGTGCAGATACGCGAACAGGTGATGAAACTCACCGCCGAACAGCAGGCGCGTTTTCATGAGTTGCGCGACGATTTGCGCGCATTCGATATTGAAATCGTGGATCGCTCCGATCTCTCCGATCATGAGGCCTCCTGGCTCGATGATCATTTTCAGCAGCATGTTTTTCCAATTCTCACGCCGCTTGCCATCGATCCGGCGCATCCTTTCCCGTTCATTCCCAATCTCGGTTTTTCAGTTGCCTTCGATCTGGTGCGCGCTCAGGACGGCCGCCGCCTCAATGCGCTTGTGCGCTTGCCGGTGAAGGTCGATCGCTTCGTGCGTCTTCCGGAAGTTTTCAAGCCGGGCTGTGCGCGTTTCGTGCCGCTGGAAACGCTCATCGTCATGCAGACGAAACGCCTGTTTCCTGGCTATGCAGTGCGCGGGCAGGGCGTTTTTCGCGTCATTCGCGACAGCGATCTGGAAGTCGAAGAAGAGGCGGAAGATCTGGTGCGCGTGTTCGAGAGCGCCCTGAAACGTCGTCGGCGCGGCCGCGTCATCCGGCTCGAATTCGATGCGCATATGCCCGAGAGCCTGCAGCAATTTGTTGCCGATGAAATGGATGCCGGCGCCGATGAAACCTTTGTGCATGACGGCATGCTGGCGCTCAATGAATTGTCGGAAATCGTTGGGCTAGATCGCCCCGATCTGAAATTCAAACCCTATAATCCGCGGTTTCCCGAGCGTGTGCGCGACAATGGCGGCGATTGTTTTGCGGCCATCAAGCAGAAGGATCTCGTCGTCCACCACCCTTACGAATCCTTCGACGTTGTGGTGCAATTCCTCAATCAGGCCGCACGCGACCCCAATGTGGTTGCCATCAAGCAGACGCTCTATCGCACCTCATCCGACAGTCCGATCGTGCGCGCCCTGATCGAGGCGGCGGAAGCCGGCAAATCGGTGACGGCTTTGATCGAACTCAAGGCCCGCTTCGATGAGGAAGCCAATATCCGCTGGGCGCGTGATCTTGAGCGCGCCGGCGCGCAGGTCGTCTTCGGCTTCATCGAATTGAAGACGCATGCCAAATTGTCCATGGTCGTGCGGCGTGAGGGCGCTTCGCTCGTCACTTATTGCCATGTCGGGACGGGCAATTATCATCCCCAGACCGCGCGCATCTATACGGATGTGTCCGTCTTCACCGCCGATCCGGTCATTGCGCGCGATGTATCGCGTATGTTCAATTTCATCACCGGCTATGCCGAGCCCGCCGGGCTTGAGCGCATGGCCATGTCGCCCTTGACGCTGAAGACGCGCTTTTTGCAGCATATCGAAGAAGAAATCGGCTTTGCGCGTGCGGGAAAACCAGCCGCCATCTGGGGCAAATGCAATGCTTTGGTCGATCCGGAAATCATCGATGCCTTTTATGCAGCGAGCCAGGCGGGTGTGAATATCGATCTGGTCATACGCGGCATTTGTTGCCTGCGGCCGGGCGTGAAGGGTCTTTCGGAAAATATCCGGGTCAAGTCGATTGTCGGGCGCTTTCTCGAACATGCGCGCATTTATGCTTTCGGGGGCGGGCATGGCCTGCCGCATGCCAAGGCGCATGTCTATATTTCCTCGGCCGATCTGATGCAGCGCAATCTCGACCGCCGCGTCGAGGTGATGATGCCCATCGTCAATCCGACGGTTCACGAACAGGTACTCGACCAAATCATGGTCGCCAATCTTATCGACAACGAACAATCCTACCGGGTCTTGCCCGACGGTTCGAGCCAGCGCATAGTCCCGGCCGCTGGCGATGAGCATTTCAACGCCCATTCCTACTTCATGACCAATCCGAGCCTCTCGGGGCGCGGCAAGTCCTTGAAGGATTCCAGTCCGAAGACGCTTTTCAAGCGTCTGGAAAAACGCTGAGACGCATGTTGCTTGCCAGGAAAGATGCGCCGGGCCGCCTAGCCGGTCGTGCTCCCGTCGCCATTGTCGATATCGGTTCAAACTCCGTTCGCCTCGTGGCCTATGAGGGCCTGTCGCGTTCGCCGACACCCATTTTCAACGATAAGGTTCTCTGCGGTCTCGGCCGCGGGGTCGCGACCACGGGTCGCCTGCCGCAGGATGGCGTGGACCGTGCGCTGGCAGCCCTTCGTCGTTTCCGCGTTTTATGCGCGGCTATGGAAATTTCCGATATTCATGTGCTCGCCACAGCGGCTGCGCGCGATGCTTCCAACGGGCCGGAATTTCTGGCTGCAGCTGAGGCCGCCTTGGGCGCGCCGATTGAATTGCTCTCGGGGCGTCGTGAGGCCGAGCTCTCGGCTCTTGGCGTTGTCTCGGGCTTCTGGAATCCCGATGGCGTTGCCGGCGATCTTGGCGGCGGCTCGCTTGAATTGAATGAGGTCAAGGGCAACAAGCTGGGTGAGGGTATCACTCTTCCGCTTGGCGGTCTGTCGCTGATGGATGTCTCCGATCGCTCGCCCAAGCGCGCGGCGAAAATTGTCCGCGAGTCCTTAGCTCGTGCCAAGCCGCTCAAGAAACTTGAGGGCCGCACGTTTTACGCCATTGGTGGTACATGGCGCGCATTGGCACGGCTGCATATGCGCCAGCGCAATTACCCGCTGAACGTCATGCATCATTATGTCATTCCGGCATTGGATGCGGCCGATTTTGCCGAGCTGGTCGAGCGCGTGAATACGGATTCGCTCGTCGCCATCGGCTCTGTGCCCTCGGGCCGTCGTCCGCTGCTCGCCTATGGCGCGGTTGTGCTCGAAGAGATTATCCGTCAGGCAAAACCTTCGCAGGTTGTCGTCTCTGCACATGGCGTGCGCGAGGGGCTTTTGTTTGAGCGACTGGATGCCGCGCGACGCAAGGAAGATCCGTTAATCGCTGCCGCGCGCGAATTGAATATTTTGCGCTCGCGCGCCCCCCAGCATGGCGAAGAGCTTTGCGATTGGACCGATGCTTTCTTGCGCTCGACGCATTTGTCGGAGACGCCGGATGAAAAGCGTCTGCGCCATGCAGCCTGCCTCTTGGCCGATATCGGCTGGCGCGCCCATCCCGATTATCGCGGTGAGCAATCGCTCAACATTATCGCGCATGCGGCCTTTATCGGGATCGATCATCCCGGTCGCGCATTTCTGGCTCTGGCTGCCTCCTATCGCCATTTGAGTCCGGAAGAGGATGTCGGCCCGCATTTGCGCACGCTTGCCACGGCGCGCATGCTCGATCGCGCGCATATTCTGGGTGCAGCGACACGGCTCGCCTATATTATCACCGCCGCCATGCCGGGCATGTTACCGCGCACGCCGCTGCTGGTGCAGAAGGACAAGCTTGTCCTGACCCTGCCGGACGAATTGGCAGATCTCGCCAATGAGCGCGTGCAGGGACGCTTAAAAGCCTTGGCCAAATTGATCGGGCGTGAGCCGAGCATCAAGGTGAAGTGAGGATTGAGCCCTCTCCCTTTGGGAGAGGGACAATCACTCCGCCGGGGCTTCCTGCCATTCGAGCGTGACGACTTTATTATTCTCGACTGTCAGCGCGAGGCGTCCGCGTTTCAGCTCAAGCGCTTTTGCTCCGAACAATTCATGACGCCAGCCGGACAGGGCTGGAACCTTTGCATTGTCATCGGCTGCAATGGCCTCGAGATCGTCGACTGTGGCGATCATTTTGGCTGCAACGCCATGGCGCTCGCTCACCTGTCGCAGCAGAACTTTCAGCAATTCGACAGTTGCACCGCCGCCATTGCCGCGCCGTTCGCGCTCGATCTTCGGCAGCGATTTCGGGTCACGTTCCAGCCCGCGCTCGATGGCGGCGAGAATCTCTGCGCCTGCGCGCGACCGCTCCATGCCGCGCGGGAAAGCGCGAAGATTGCCGAGCGCTTCGACGGTGCGCGGTGCAGCCAGAGCGATTTCAATCAGAATATCGTCTTTCAGAATGCGCGAACGCGGCACATCTTTGGTCTGTGCCTCATGTTCGCGCCAGGCCGCGACTTCCATCAACACGGCAAGATCGCGCGGCTTGCGGGCGCGATGGCGAAACCGCTCCCAGGCATTTTCGGGATGCTGCTCATAGGTAGCAGGCGAGCAGAGTGTGCCCATTTCATCGGCGAGCCAGGACATTCGGCCCGATTTCTGCAGCTTGCCGACCAGCGCGCGATAAATGTCGCGCAGCCAAGTGACATCGGCCAGAGCATATTCGATTTGCGCATCGGAGAGCGGGCGGCGCGACCAATCGGTGAAGCGGGAGGATTTGTCCAGCGTCACCTTGCAGATCGATTGCGCCAATTCGCCATAAGCGACCTGATCGCCAAAGCCGCAGACCATTGCGGCGACCTGCGTGTCGAACAAAGGTGCAGGGACCATGCCGGCCAGATGCCAGACGATTTCCAGATCCTGACGGGCGGCGTGAAAGACTTTCACGACCTTGGGGTCGGCCATCAATTCGAAAAAGGGGCCGAGATCCAGTCCCTCGGCCGTTGCGTCTACGGCAACCGCCTCCTCTTCGGAGGCGAGCTGAATGACGCAGACCTTCGGCCAGAAGGTCGTCTCCCGCAAAAACTCGGTGTCGACGGTCACATAGGGGTGCTGGGCAAGCCGCCGGCAGGTCTGCGCCAGCGACTCGGTGGTTGTGATCAGGCTCATTTTTGGGGCTATAGCGGGAAAATTGGGGGAAGGCGAGGGGGATTGGCTGGTTTCGGGGGCGTCAATGCTTCTTTGCTTCGCTCCTCGCAAGGACGCCCAGAGGGATCGTCTGCCCGCCGCCCCACCCCTCGTTCCTTGACAAAAGAGGGGTAGCATGGGACGCACCGACCCACGAAAACACCCCCCTTTGCCATGAGAGACAAGATGCATCGCTACCGCTCGCATACCTGCGGACAGCTCCGTGAGACGGATGCCGGACAAAAGGTCCGCCTGTCCGGCTGGTGTCACCGCATCCGCGACCATGGCGGCGTTCTCTTCATCGATCTGCGCGACCATTACGGCATGACGCAATGCGTGGTGGACCCGGATTCGCCGGTTTTCGCCACAGCTGAAAAGCTGCGCTCCGAATGGGTCGTGCGCATGGATGGCGATGTGCGCATCCGCCCCGCCGGCACGGAAAATGCCGACATGCCGACCGGCAAGGTCGAAGTCTATATTCGCGATATGGAAGTTCTGGGGCCGGCAGCCGAACTGCCGCTGCCTGTGTTTGGCGATATTGATTATCCGGAAGAGACGCGCCTCAAATATCGCTTCCTCGATCTGCGCCGCGAACGCCTGCACAAAAATATCATGCTGCGCACGCAGGTGATCGATTCCATGCGCTCGCGCATGAAGGGGCAGGGGTTTAACGAATTCCAGACGCCGATCCTGACAGCATCCTCGCCGGAAGGCGCGCGCGACTTTCTGGTGCCCTCGCGCCTGCATCCGGGAAAATTCTACGCCCTCCCGCAGGCGCCCCAGCAATATAAGCAGCTTCTGATGATGGCGGGCTTTGACCGCTATTTCCAGATCGCGCCCTGCTTCCGCGACGAAGATCCGCGCGCCGACCGACTGCCCGGCGAATTCTACCAGCTCGATCTCGAAATGAGCTTCGTTGAGCAGGAAGATATTTTTGCCGCCGTCGAGCCGGTGATCGGTGGCATTTTCCGCGAATTCGGTGAAGGCAAGGCTGTGACGCCCTCGCCCTGGCCGCGCATTCCCTATGCCGAATCCATGCAGAAATATGGCTCCGACAAGCCCGACCTGCGCAATCCGCTCGTCATGCAGGATGTGTCGGACCATTTCCGCGGCTCGAATTTCAAAGTCTTCGCGCGTCTGCTCGAGGAAGCAAAGAACCGCGTCTGGGCGATCCCGGCGCCGACAGGTGGACAGCGCACATTCTGCGATCGCATGAATTCATGGGCGCAGGGCGAAGGCCAGCCGGGGCTTGGTTACATTATGTGGCGCGAGGACGGCGCAGCCGGGCCGATTGCCAATAATATCGGCCCCGAGCGCGCGGATGCCGTTCGCGCACAGCTTGGCCTCAAGGCCGGCGATGCAGCTTTCTTTGTTGCAGGCGATCCGGAAAAATTCGTGAAATTTGCAGGTTCGGCGCGGATCAAGGTCGGCGTGGATCTCAACCTCGTGGACGAGAGCCGTTTCGAACTCGCCTGGATTGTCGATTTCCCGATGTTCGAATGGAACGAGGACGAGAAGAAGGTCGATTTCTCGCATAATCCTTTCTCCATGCCGCAGGGCGGTCTGGACGCGCTGAACAAACAAGATCCCGTCACGATCAAAGCTTTCCAGTATGACATTGCCTGCAATGGTTTCGAGATTGCTTCAGGTGGCATCCGCAACCATGTGCCGGAAGCCATGGTGAAAGCCTTCGAGATTGCGGGCTATAGCGAGCAAACCGTGATTGATCGCTTTGGCGGCATGTATCGCGCCTTCCAATATGGCGCACCGCCCCATGGCGGCATGGCGGCGGGCGTCGATCGTGTCATCATGTTGCTGGCGGGCGCGCAGAACTTGCGCGAAGTGGCCCTCTTCCCGATGAACCAGCAGGCAGTCGATCTGCTGATGGGCTCGCCCTCAGAAGCATCGAACCAGCAATTGCGCGATTTGCATATCCGGCTGAACCTGCCGGAGAAATAAACGTCAGCTGAGATGTCGGGTGAGTTCTGCGCTCACCTGCTCAAGGCTGAGGCTGCGCACATCGTCAACCTGAATGGCATCAAAATTGTCGCGCAGGATTCTTGTGCGATCAGCGGGCATATGGGATCCGTAAAGCGCCAGACCACGGCATCCCAGATGGGATGCGAGATGCGTCGGGCCGGTATCGTTGCCGATGACGAAATGCGCCTAGCCCATCACGCCGGCCAGTTCGAACCAGTCGAGAAAGCCGCGTGGCCCGCGCAGAACTTTACCCGGCAGATCGGGGCCATGTTCATCGGGCCCCGGCGCGGTGGCAATATCAAATCCTCGCGCCAGAAGCAGTTCGGCCAGCTCTGCATAATGCGGCCAGCGCTTTTGCGGATGGCGCGCCGACGATCCGGGAATGAGAAAGACGAAAGGTTTTTGCAGGCCCGCAGCGGCGAGCTCTGCCGACATATCTTTCGCCATCCAGCTGACATCGGGTTTCAGGCTGTGGTGCACCGGCACACCGGCATCGGCCAATTGTCCGGCAAGACGATCGAGTGTGCGAATTTTCTTCGGCTCCGGCGCCTTGTGCGGCAGCGCGCAGCCGCGCGCGGTTCCCGACCACACAACATGCGGCATCAGCCAACGGAAATAGAAAGCCGTGCGGCCGGAATTTTGCAGATCGTAAACGCGGGAAAAATTTTCTTTTGCCAGCATTCGCCGCAGCGCCAGCATTTTGTCGATGCGCCAGCGCGGTGCGCGCGGATCGATCAACACGCGGTCGATATGCGGGCAGCGTTCAAAAATACGGGCATAGGCTCTGGTGGTGAGGGCGACAATTTCATCGCCCGCATGAAAAGCGCGAATGTCCCGCAGAGCCCCGTCACTCTGGATGATATCGCCGAAAGCGCCATGTTTGATGATCAGAATGCGGCTCATCGCCCCGCCCGGAATTGCGCCGCACCTTTGCGCAGAGAATCGCGCAGGAAATCGCCGATTGTGGCGAACGGGGCCGCCTTGCGTGCGGCGCGACGGCTCATCAAAACGCCGCGCTCCGGCGCGCAGGGCAAAGCATTCAGGCGCGTCACTTCGCGCGCGACAAGCGCGAAGAGGCCGTAATCTTCCATCACGCGACGGCGCGCTTCCAGAATGGCGGGCAGGCGCTTCTCCCATTCACCCGCCGCAATGGCCTCACGAATGATGTGAGCCGCAGCCTTTGCATCGCGAATATCGATCGGGATGAAACTGTCGGCAGGAAAATAATCGCCGGCATTTTGCGCGCCGAAATAGAAGGGCAGCGTGCAGGCGAGAAAACAATCGGATAATTTTTCAGTCCAATGATGTTCGCCCTGATAATTTTCAACGGCCACATGATAGCGGTAGCGGTTGAGCGCTTCGGCCTTGTCATCCATGTCGCGCACGCCATGTCCGAAAATGTCGAGATCTGGAAGAAGCTGTTTCAATTCCTGCGTGAATTCATAACGAAGATTGTGCAGCGTGTGCTTTTGCCTCTTGTCCGAACAGACCGTGGAAATGTCGCGATCCTTGTCGAGCGGTGGATTGTCCCGCATCTCGTCAAAGCCCAGCATCCGCTTGCGGCCAAGACCGTAATACCAGCGCAATCCGGCCTGCGAGAAAATATGTCCGGGATGGCGGATGATGGCGGGAGGCTGGCTCGAAACGACCGCGCCGAATTGCGAAAGATAGGCGCTGCCATAGAGTTTGATCGTATGAGGCTCCATGGTGAGGAGCATGGTATGCGCGCGCGGGCAGGCGAGATCGATGCGCCGCGTCGAGAAACGCTCACCTTTATTGGGCGGCAGGTCGTCGTACACAACGAGCCAATCGTAATCTGTCGCATCGAGATCGAAGATGAAATGGCAGCCGCGATAGAGGGGATTGCCGCCCGGCAATTGGCGCAGCCAGACGCGCGGCACCCCTTCGGATGCGCCGCGCCCGATAAATTTGATGCGGATGGGCGGCGTCGGATTCATCCGTGCCCCAGCGCAGCGACGTCTTCGCGCACCATTTCTGCAACAAGATCGGCAAAGCTCGTTTTGGCGACCCAGCCCAATTCGCGTTTCGCCTTGGCGGGATTGCCGATCAGCAAATCGACTTCGGTGGGCCGGAAATAACGCGGATCTATTTCCACCAAAACCTTGCCGGTTTTTGTGCAAATGCCTTTTTCATCGACGCCGGCGCCCTTCCACTCGATCTGCCTGTCGACATGGGCGAAAGCAGCCTCCACGAATTCGCGCACAGAACGGGTCTCGCCGGTGGCCAGAACATAATCGGCCGGCGTATCTTTCTGCAGCATGCGCCACATGCCCTCGACATAATCGCGCGCATGTCCCCAGTCGCGTTTCGCATCGAGATTGCCGAGATAAAGATTTTCCTGCTTGCCGTGATGAATGGCAGCAACCGCGCGAGTGATCTTGCGGGTGACGAAGGTCTCGCCGCGGATCGGGCTCTCGTGATTGAAGAGGATGCCGTTGGAGGCATGCATGCCATAGGCCTCGCGGTAATTCACCGTGATCCAATAGGCGTAAAGTTTCGCCGCTGCATAAGGCGAGCGCGGATAGAAGGGGGTTGTCTCGCTTTGCGGCACTTCCTGCACGAGGCCATAAAGCTCCGATGTCGAGGCCTGATAGAAGCGCGTCTTGTCGGTAAGTTTGAGTAGCCGGATCGCTTCAAGCAGGCGCAATGTGCCGATGCCGTCGGCATTGGCTGTATATTCTGCCGTCTCGAAACTCACTTGCACATGCGATTGGGCGGCCAGATTGTAGATTTCATCGGGCTGCGTTTCCTGCACGATGCGGATCAGATTGGTTGAATCCGTCATATCGCCATAATGCAGAATGAAGCGCGGATCCTTCTCATGCGGATCCTGATAAAGATGCTCGATTCGCCCCGTATTGAATGAGGACGAGCGGCGCTTGATGCCATGCACCATATATCCCTTGTCCAGAAGGAGCTCGGCCAGATAGGCGCCATCTTGTCCCGTCACGCCTGTGATCAATGCGGTTTTCTGCGTCATCATTCGTCCTCTCGCGCGCGTCAGCGGGCGGATTGTTGGGCGGCCCCGCTTTGCAGGAACCATTGATAGGTGGAGGCGACGCCCTCGCGCAGCGCAATCTTCGGGCGCCATCCGAGAGATCTGATTTTGTCGCCGCTCATCAATTTGCGCGGCGTGCCATCGGGCTTGCTCAAATCATGCAAGATCTGGCCGGTGAAGCCGACGGCTTCGCAGACGATGCGCACGAGATCGATGATCGGCAAATCTTCGCCAGAGCCGACATTCACATGTTGCGCGCCGTCATAGGTTTTAAGCAGGTGGACAATAGCGTCAGCGCAATCGTCGACATGGAGGAACTCGCGCCTCGGCGCGCCCGTGCCCCAGACGGTGATCGCATCGTCGCCGCGCAATTTCGCCTCATGCGCCTTGCGGATGAGTGCGGGCATGACATGGCTGGAATTGAGATCGAAATTATCGCCCGGACCATAGAGATTGGTTGGCATGGCGGAAATATAGGAGAGGCCATATTGGGCCCGATAGGCTTCGGCCAGTTTCAGGCCCGCGATTTTGGCGATCGCATACCATTCATTCGTCGGCTCAAGTGGGCCCGTCAGCAAAGCATCTTCGGGAATGGGCTGCGGCGCATGTTTGGGATAGATGCAGCTTGAACCCAGCATGACGAGGCGCTTCACATCGGCGCGGCGCGCGGCCTCGACAATATTCGTTTCGATGGCGAGATTGGCGTAGAGAAAATCAGCCGGATAAGTGGAATTTGCGAGAATGCCGCCAACACGCGCAGCCGCCACGACGATTGCATCGGGTTTCAGGCGAGCGATCAGCGCCTCGGTCTCGGCCTGTCGCGTCAGATCGGCATCGGCACGCGCGGCGGTGAGGATTTCGCAATCCTCATGGGCGAGGCGGCGCACCAATGCTCCGCCGACCATGCCGCGATGCCCGGCGACAAGCACGCGCCGGCCCGCGAGGGGAAAAAATTCCGTCATAAGAGTTCCAAATAATGCCTCTAACCCAAATGACCATTCGCCATGGGCAGCGGGCCGCGTCAAGCGTCCTTCTCAGGCTTGTCCGTAAAGCTCGTTCATCCGGCGGACATCGGCCTTGGAGGGCAGGCCCGCCTCATTGCCGAGATTCTGGATCTTGAAGGCCGAGGCCCCTCTGGCAAAGAGCAAATGATCGCGCCAGCGGGCCTGCGGGCGGGCCATATAGGATGCGACATAGGCCCCGTGGAAAACATCTCCGGCGCCCGACGTATCGACGATTTTTTCGGCCGGAACGGTCAAAGCGGGCAGGCGGGAGACATGTCCCTCCTCGTCATACCAGAGGCAGCCTCGCTCGCCTTCCGTTACGCCACCGATTCGGCAACCGCGGCCTTTCAGATAATCGAGCATTTGCTCCGAGGTCAGGCCCATCTGTTCGCACAGACGCTCGGCGACAAAGGCGATGTCGATATATCCCAGCAGCTCATGCGTGTTGGAGCGCAGACCGCCGCCGTCAATCGATGTCATGATGCCCTGCGCGCGAAAGGCTTTGGCGTAATGAAGGGCCGCATCGGCCTGATGGCCGTCGAGATGCAGCGCGCGCACGCCTTGCGTATTCAGATCGGGGTAGGGATGCAGATAATCATCGTCGCGGGCGCGCAAAATGGCACGCTTGCCGGCACGCGGCATGATGAAAGACAGCGAAGAGCGCTTCACTTTGCGGGCATGAACGGGAATGGAATATTTTGCCGCCATGTCGAGAAACATGCGGCCCAGCCAATCGTCGGCGACGGAGGTCAACAGGTCTGGCGCATAGCCCAATTTGGCGCAGGCAAAGGCTGCGGTCACGGCATTGCCGCCGAAAGAGACGGCGTAATCTTTCGCCACAGCCTTTTCATCGCCTTTGGGAATCTCGTCGGCGATGAGCGTGACGTCGATATAGGTCTGGCCGATGAAGAGCGCTTGCATGGATTACCCCCGCCGGCCGTGCAATCCCTTAACTGAGTGTCAGTCTGAAGCCCTCTCCCCATGGCAGAGGGCTCGCCTCACTCAAATCCTCAAACCGAAAAACTCGTGCCGCAACCGCATGCTGCCGTTGCGTTAGGATTTTCGATCTTGAAGGATTGGCCGATCAGATCGTCAACGAAATCAATCTTCGCGCCGCGCAGGAAATCCAGCGAGACGGGATCGATCAGGACGATGGCGCCGTCTCGCTCGAGAACGAGATCATCGGGCGCGCGCTGGCTTTCGATGTCGAAAGCATATTGGAAGCCCGAACAGCCCCCGCCATTCACCGCCACACGCAGCATGGCCCCGTCGGGCTCTTTTTTCAGAATGGCGACGACGCGCCGGGCCGCCCTGTCGGTGACGGTCGGCAATGCGGCGCTCTGGGTCTCGGCAGATTGGCTCATGATATGTCCTTGGGTCTTTTGTCCTGACCCGTGCTGAAGATATAAGATCGCGCGGCCGGGGCTTCAATGCAAACGGTCGAGAGGGGGTGGCCCTTGGATCAATTCAGTTTCGTGACCGATCGTGCCTTGCGTGCACCCTATGCGGCGGATCCTGGCGCCAGCAGGGGGCGTCTGGTGGCTGAGCCGGCATCGCCGACGCGCACCGAATTCCAGCGCGACCGGGACAGAATCATCCATTCGACGGCCTTTCGTCGCCTCGCCCACAAGACACAGGTCTTCGTGCCCCATGAAGGCGATCATTACCGGACCCGCCTCACCCATACGATTGAGGTCGCCCAGATCGCCCGCGCTTTGGCCCGTGCTTTGGCGCTGGATGACGATCTCGCCGAGGCGCTCGCTTTGGCCCATGATCTGGGGCACACGCCCTTCGGCCATACGGGCGAAGATGTTCTCGAGGAGGAATTGGCAGCCCTTGGCGGTTTTGACCATAATGCGCAGGCTTTGCGCATCGTCACCCGGCTCGAACATCGCTATGCCGGTTTCGACGGATTGAATCTGGTCTGGGAGACGCTCGAAGGGCTCGTCAAACATAATGGGCCGATGGCCGATTCCGCCGGTCAGGGCGTCGGCAAATATGCCGGGCGCGTGCTGCCCGAGGCGATCCTCGAATATGATGCACGCCACCCGCTTGAGCTCTCATCCTTTGCTTCCGCAGAGGCGCAGGCGGCCGCAATTGCCGATGACATCGCCTATAACGCTCATGACATTGATGACGGATTGCGGGCAGGGCTCTTCGATATTGGCGATCTGAAACAGGTGCCTTTCGTCGGCGATCTGGTGCGCGATATTGAAAAAGCCCATCCCCATCTCGAGCGCAGCCGCGTCATTCATGAATTGGGACGACGTGTCATCACGCGTTTCGTGGAGGATGCCATCAACGAGGCGCAATTGCGTCTTGCCCGTCTGGCGCCGAAAGCCTGCGCCGACATTCGCGCCTCCAGCGAGCCGGTGGTCTTTTTCTCGCCCGCCATGGTCGAGGCCGACAAGGCCGTGAAGGCCTTCCTTTATCCTCACATGTACCGGCATCCCAAAGTGATGAAAGTGCGCCGCGAGGCTGCCGATGTCATACGCGCAATCTTCCGCGCCTTTGCGGCGGATCCGGCAAAAATGCCAGAAGAATGGTCGCGCGCGGCAGCTGCGCTGAACGGGCCGGATCGGGAGAGCAAGATTCTGCGCATCATCGCCGATTACATAGCTGGAATGACCGACCGCTATGCCGTGCAGGAGCACCGGCGGCTGTTTGGGACAGCGCCGGAGCTGAGGTGATCAAGCGGATGCCGGGAGTGGCCGTCAGTTGACTGGTTGCCGGTTGCGCGCTAAAAAATAGTCATCGGTTGTCTTATGTTTTGGCTTCCGACTTATAGAGGGCTCCTGCGGGAGCCTTCGCTATTTTCAGGACTTCATTTTGGACCGCGTCGCCGTTTTTGTGGATGCGGGATATCTTTTTGCGCAGGGAAGCGCCCTTCTTTCCGGCCAGAAAAAGCCCCGCTCGGAATTGTACCTCGACGAACCGAAGGCCGTCGAACATTTACTCCGCTTCGCAATTGAGAAGGCGGGCTGCTCGCTTTTGCGAATTTATTGGTACGACGGCTCCATCGCCAGCGGAAACCTCACGTTGGAGCACGCCGAATTGGCCAAACTGGACCATGTGAAGGTCAGGCTCGGTTACATCAATAATTTCGGCCAGCAAAAAGGTGTAGACTCACTTATCGTCACCGACATCATCGAGCTCGCCAGACAGAAAGCCATTTGCGATGCCGTGCTGATGTCGGGAGATGAGGATGTTCGCATCGGAGTTCAGATCGCCCAGAATTATGGCGTTCGCGTGCATCTGCTTGGGATCCAACCGAGCAAGGCAAGCCAGTCGCAACAACTCCTCTGGGAGGCCGATACCACGTCAGAGTGGGGCGTAGACGTCGTCGAGTTGTTCCTGTCAGTCCGGTCAGCCTCCAAGCGGCAGGCGAGCGAAGCAACTGGCAACGTCGGCGAGACACTGGACACGTTGGCAAGGAACGCTGCGGAGGAACTTCTCGATCACGAGTTACGTGCGCTGCCGACGGGCCAGCAAAGCAATTGGCAGCTACCGGCAGATCTGGACGGAAAGCTGCTCGTTCTTGCGGCCCGGACCCTCGGTAGAGATCTGGATCCGGCGCAGAAGCGCGACATCTGGTCGTCGTTTCGGAAATGGGCGCGAGCGCGGCAGGGCGGCTGAGGGCCCTTTGTCTTTTGACGGGCTCGCCGATTTGGGTTAGGCCGCGCGGCAGTATTGTAGCGATTATCGCCACATCCCGTCCTTGACCATTGAGCCCCCATGAACCTCTTTGCCGAGTTCCAGACCCGTGTTGCCGCGATCCTCAAGGATATCGCCGCCTCCGGCCGCCTGCCTGCGGATCTCGATCTCGGGCGATTTGTCGTTGAGCCGACCAAGGATGCGGCGCATGGCGATCTCGCGACCAATGCCGCAATGGTCTATGCCAAGGAGGCTAAAGCCTCTTTTGCCAATCCGCGTGAGCTTGCCACCGAAATCGCCTATGCGCTTGCCCAGGATGGCGATGTCGCTCAATCCGAAGTGGCCGGGCCGGGCTTTATCAATATCAGGCTCAAGCCTGAGGCTTTCGCCCGCGTCATGCGCGCATCATTGACTGAAAGCGCACAATTCGGGCGCGGCGCGAAAGTGCCGGGTCGCGTCAATGTCGAATATGTCTCCGCCAATCCGACCGGGCCGATGCATGTCGGTCATGGCCGCGGTGCGGTATTTGGCGATGCGCTGGCCAATCTGCTGGCCTTTGCCGGCTATGATGTGACCCGCGAATATTACATCAACGATGCGGGCGCGCAGGTCGATGTGCTCGCCCGCTCTGCCCATATGCGCTACCGCGAGGCTTTGGGCGAAAACATTGGCGAGATTCCCGAACGACTTTATCCCGGCGATTATCTCAAGCCCGCTGGCGCCGAACTGGCGCGCCAATATGGGGCCGCGCTTCGCGATCAGGCGGAAGAAGAATGGCTGCCCAAGGTCCGCGACATGGCCATTGCCATGATGATGGACATGATCCGCGCCGATCTCGCCGCCCTCAACATTGTTCATGAGGTGTTTTTCTCCGAACGGTCCCTGACCGCCGGGGCGCAGGGCGATCTCGTCGGTGCGGTCATTCGCGATTTGCGCACGAGCGGGAATGTCTATGACGGTCGTCTGCCGCCGCCCAAGGGCGCGCCGGTTGAGGATTGGGAAGACCGCGAGCAGGTGCTGTTTCGCACAACCGGCTTTGGCGACGATGTCGATCGCCCGCTGGTGAAGTCGGATGGCGGCTATACCTATTTTGCCTCTGACATTGCCTATCACAAGTCGAAGTTCGACCGTGGTTTTTCGACCATGATCGATGTCTGGGGCGCCGATCACGGCGGCTATGTGAAACGCATGACCGCGGCGGTGAAAGCCGTGTCGGATGGCAAGGCCAAACTCGATGTGAAATTGTGCCAGCTCGTCAAGCTGATGCGCAATGGCGAGCCGGTCAAAATGTCCAAGCGTTCCGGTGACTTCGTCACGCTTCGTGAAGTTGTTGATGAAGTGGGCGTCGATGCCACGCGCTTCATGATGATCTTCCGCAAGAATGATGCGCCGCTTGAATTCGATCTCGCCAAGGTCATTGAGCAATCGAAGGACAATCCGGTCTTCTATGTTCAATATGCCCATGCGCGCGCCCGCTCTGTCTTGCGGCAGGCGCAGTCGGCCTTCGCCGATCTCGACCTTTCGGAGGCCGCGCTGGCAGGCGCCGCGCTCGATCTTCTCGTGGATGAAGGGGAGCGCGCCATCATTAAAGCGATTTCTCAATATCCAAGGCAGATCGAGGCAGCAGCTGCGGCTCATGAGCCTCATCGCATTGCATTTTACCTGCATGATCTGGCCAGCGCCTTCCATTCGCACTGGAACCGCGGCAAGGATCGGCCGGAATTACGCTTTGTTAACGAAGAAAGCAGAGACTTGACTCGTGCCCGCCTTGCGCTTGTCACTTCCTTAACGAGTGTGCTGGCGTCGGGTTTGAGGATTTTGGGCGTCAGCGCACCGCAGGAGATGCGCTGAGGTCCTGCATCGGCCTGTGTTTGGCGCGCCTCGCTGTGGCCGCAAGGCTTCAGGATACAGATCGCGTTACGAGGTAAGAGATGAGTGACTCTGTCGCCAAGTCCCGTTCCGGAGGCGAATCGCGCCAGTCGATCGACCTCGATGAGCTTGAGCGCCGCATGCGCGAAAGTGTCGGAAACCTGCAACAGCAGCTTGCCGCCCAGACCGTTCCGCCGCCGCCTCCGTCTGCGCCGGCGGCATCGGATCCTCTGGCAGAACTTGCCCGCCTTGTCGGCAGCGGCAACGATCCGTTCCGCAAAGTATTCGCCGATCGCAATGACGGGCTGACAATGCCCCCGCCAGGCCGCGCTTCGGCGCCGTCTTACGATTCGCCGGGCGTTGCAGCCGCCAATCAATATGATCTCGACCGGGCCTTCGGTCGCCCCGCGCAGATGGCGCCTTGTTACATGCCCGCACCTGAGCCCGCCCGGACCGAGACCAGCGCAGATCCTTATGCGTCGCAGGCCTATCAGGCGCCCCAGCCTGCAGCAGGCGCTTATGATCCTGCCTATGGGCAGGCCTATGGCCAGAATGATGCGCCCTGGATCGCCCCCGAGGCCGTTCCCTATGCAGATTATCCGGAAGAGCCGCAGCGTCGGACCGGGCGCGCCAAGCTTTTGATCGGCGCAGCCGCAGCCGTCGTGATTGCGGGTGGTGCAGGCGCTTATTTCCTGAGCTCCTCCGATGGCGGCTCGCGCCAGGTGCCGACGATTCCGGCCCAACAGGGACCGGCCAAGGTCCAGCCGGCTGAGGCGGCCAAGAGCGGGACGAGCCAGCAGATTTCCGTGCTTGAGCGTGGGGGTGCGCCCAATTCCACCAGCAGAGTGGTGCAGAGCGACGAGCAGCCGCTCGATCTCGCCAATGCGTCGCGCGGACAGGGGGCAAACCGCCCCCCTCGCAACAATGAAAATGGCGCGCCGGTGACCATTGCGCCGCCGCCGCCGCCCCCGGTTGCCAATTCGATCTTTTCCGAGCCCCGTCGCGTCAAGGCCGTGGCCGTGCGCCCGGATGGCTCGATCATCGATCCCAATGCTCCAGCTCCTGCCGCTGCGCCGCCCGCCAATGCGCCTGCGGCAACAGCTGCTGCCGCCCCT